>OFGE01000024.1_pt1 | contig 162378 bp, 147 predicted proteins | sample 1521681 | NCBI WGS metagenome assembly OFGE01 (sample SAMEA3504093, study PRJEB24116) | mouse gut metagenome | biome: mouse gut; feature: mouse-associated habitat; material: faeces | place: Denmark | collected 2011 | reverse complement strand
CTCAACAGACGGAAAGATATTGCTTAATGTGATTGGTGGGAATACTGAGGTAGATGACTATTTTGAAAATGTAGCACAAGAAGATAAATATCAACTATTGGTGTTGAATAATACAAATGGCAAAACATATAGACAAAATATGAATTTGACAACATTGAATGTATATGACAATGCAATCATTGGAAACATAGCACCACAAACAAAGGCAAGTGAGTTTAAAACAAAGTTAGCAAGTCAATTGGGTGTTGATATCAGTACAATAGCAGTGTACAAAGCAAACAGAGCTATTGCAAACGATGATGATTATATTGGTACTGGATATTATATCAACTATAATGGTAACACAGCAGATAAAATATATCTAAGTGTGTTGGGAGACTTGACTGGAGACGGGGAGGTTAACACAATGGATGTAACTTGCCTTAATAGAATAATAAGTGGCAATGTCAAGCTTAACACAAATGAGATAAAAGATAAACTAACAATGTTGTCAGCAATAATCCAAAACAAAGGAAACTTGACAACGGCAGATAGCGAAACACTATTGAATTATATCGGTGGTAATGCTGATATGACGAAATATTTTTAAAAGATAAACAAGGTAAAAGTTGAGACTTTTACCTTGTTTGCTGTCCCCCACAAAAAGGCTATTTTGTGGGGTAGTTCATAAGGATAATATTTTATTTTGCTCAATACACAGAGTTTGAGATTCTTCGACTGCACTTCGTTTCGCTCAGAATGACATGACCAATGTCATTTGGTGTATTCATTTTGTCATCCCGAGCATAGTCGAGGGATCTCGGACTATGCTTGTTGATTATGATTAAAACATTGCCTTATTAAGTCCGACCAAAGTACAGCGAAGCGAGACTTTGCGTTTGGTCGGGAAAAGCGAATTCGACTGCAAGTGAGTTGATTTTCTTCTAAGAAAATCGCTCTAAAAGTCGTAATGAGCGATGGTTTGAGATGTTTTGACTTCGCTCAACATGACATAGCCATCATAAATCTACTCAAATTATCTCAATTTTCTTCTTGTTGAAACTCCACATAATAATTATAATGTTTAAAAATATTTGCTTTTTTCAAAATAATTTTTACAATATCGCCATTGCAAACAACGCTTTCAATCAAAACATTTTGCTCATTATCCTTATAATAAATGTTATATCTACATCCATTTTGTCCGTTAAATTCAATGATATCTTCAAATAAATTGTTTGTCAATGTGAAGTCTACAATTTCATAAGGCAACATTTGTGGCAAATTGTTTATGGAAAATATTCCTTGAATAGCATTTTCACTATCACAATTCAAAGTCTTCACAATATGCTCGTTATACAAAACATTTTTATCTACATACATATTTACAATACTATCTGGCTTTTCAAAATCATTTGGCAAATTGATATTATAAATAAAATTTGCATAATCTTTTACGCTTAAAGTAGGATAGCTACTGCCACCATGGTGCTTATCAAGATAGTTATCTGCTTTTGCTCCATCCCACGCTATAAAAGTATTTTGAGTGGTAATTGCACAGCACCAAGCATCTGTATTATCGCCATTATTGTTTGTTGCAGTGCCTGTTTTGCAAGCAATTTGATATGGTAGCGTATTAAGTTTTTTGCCTGTTCCAGTTTTTGTAACCTCAAGCAAGTTGTCAAGCATAAGATAATTTACATCACTATCAACCACTTGTGTAGCATTATTCGAGCGATTGTAAACAACTTTTCCATCTTTATCAATAATTTGTTTTACAAATTTTGCTCTTTCAAAATATCCACCATTTGCAATGCTAGAGTAGCAAGCTGCAATATGCAATGGAGAAACAGAGTTTGAACCAAGTGCTAATGACAAATTCTTAAATTGTTCTTTTATATTAAAATCATATCTTGACAAAAACTCAACACTTTTCTGTATTCCAACTTCTTTAAGCAATTTTACGGCAGGCACATTATATGAATGAGCAACACAATCCTTAACGCTTACATATCCATGATAAACATTGTTGAAATTTTGAGGAGAGTAGCCATTTATATTTATAGGTTCATCCAAAATTTGCGATAGTCCAAAAATCAAATTATTTTCATAGCACGGCATATAAACGCTGAAAGGCTTGATAAGCGAACCTGCTTGCCTTGATATGTTGCTGTCAACCAAATTCAAATTTGTAATATACGATGTCACTCCCATTGTTTTGTTATCAATGCTTGCCCTAACATAATTACAATCATTTTGATAGTTATTAATTTCCCCATACATATTTTGTTGCAAGTCACTATCCAAATAAGTTACAATTTTATAACCATTATTTGCAATATCTTTTTCATCCATATTTAAAAGCAAAGTACTCTCAAAAATGGCGTTATTTATAAAAGATTTGTATATTTTATTATGAATTAAGCCGTTTTTTAGAATAATTTGCGTATTTTCGGCATTTGAAATCAAATTTTCATCATATGTCTTATTATTTCTTAAAACAGAAAAAATTACCTTTTGTCTTTTGTTTGCCCCCTCTATATTTGTGATTGGAGAATTTTTTGAAGGGTTTTTTACCACTCCTGCAAGTATTGCTGACTCAGCTAAATTTACATCACTTGGCTCTTTGTCAAAAAATGATAGACAAGCATCATGTATTCCATAAATACCACTGCCAAAATATATATTGTTCAAATATTTTTCCAAAATTTCATTTTTTGAAAGTTGTTTTTCAAGTTTTAAAGCAAGCCTTATTTCTGAAAGCTTTCTTTTAAAAGTCTTGTCATTTGTCAAATGTGTGTTTTTTATCAGCTGTTGTGTGATAGTTGATGCACCTTCTTTTAACCTTTTGCTTGTGATATTTTTGACTGCTGCAGATAACATTCTTTTCATATCAATTCCGTTATGGTCAAAAAATCTTTTGTCTTCCACGCTAACAAAAGTGCCAGTAATATACGGCGATATTTCAGAAATCGGCGTATAATTGTTGTTTTTGAGTATAATTTGATTGTTTTTGTCGTCATATATTTGCAAATCACGAAAATTTCCGTCCAATTTTGTTATATCAAGTTCCACATCATTTGTGGAAATGAAAAAATACGAAACGCCAATAATCGCCATAATAATTATGATTGCAAGCAAAATCAGCAAAGTTATTCCTGTAATTTTTAAAACTTTTTTCATAGTTTACCTCTTATTTATTTTGCGACTTTTTTATTTATTTATTATAAATAATAAAAAACACTTGAAAAAATCGCAAATATAATGTATACTTTATAAGTAGAATTTTGCAAAATGTTGCAAAATTAATTTAAATAATTATTGATAATTTTAGCAATTTTGTTTGCTTTTGGAGGAATTTGTGCTTTACAAAATCAACACTTATGGCTGTCAAATGAATGTTCATGAATCAGAACGCATTGCAAAAAGCCTTGAAAATCTTGGATATAGCTTGGCAACAGAGGATAATTATGACATAATTGTCTTCAACACTTGTTGTATTCGAGATACAGCAGAACAAAAGATTTTGGGGCATATCGGTAAACTGAATAAAATTAAAAGAGCAAATCCAAGTCTTATTATTGCTATTGTTGGGTGCATGACTGCACAAAATGGCAAAGCGCAAGAGCTTTTGAAAAAATATCCTTTTATTGACATAGTACTTGGTGCAAACAATTTAGAAGAGCTTGAAAATGCAATCATTAATTTGCAAAACAAACATAAAAAAACAATATCTGTGCCAATGGACGAAAAACCTCAAATATCTGAAGACATTGAATATACAAGGACATCCATGCCAAATGCTTGGGTTAATATTATGTATGGTTGTAATAACTTTTGCACATATTGCATTGTGCCATATGTAAGAGGCAGAGAGAGGAGCAGAAAGCCAGAGGCGATTATTAAAGAATGTGAACAACTTGTGAAAGATGGATATAAGGAAATCACTTTGCTTGGTCAAAATGTAAACTCTTACGGCAATGATTTTGCAGAAAAAAGCATCGATTTTGCAGTACTCCTTGAAAAACTTGCACAAATCCCCGGAGACCACAGGATCAGATTTATGACCTCGCATCCAAAGGATTTGAACGAAAAAGTCATTGACATTATTGCAAAATACGATACCTTATGCAAAAATATTCATTTGCCTATTCAATCAGGTAGCAACAGCATTTTAAAGGCAATGAACAGACATTATACAAGAGAAAATTATCTTGAAATTGTCAAAAAAATAAGAGAAAAAATGCCTCTTTGTGGAATAACAACAGACATTATGGTTGGGTTCCCGGGGGAGACAGAGGGAGATTTTGAGGATACTATTGATATTGTTAAACAAGTTAAGTTCAGTGGGGCTTTCACTTATATTTACTCTCCAAGAAAAGGCACTCCTGCTTGTGAAATGGAGCAAATACCTTACGATATCAAATCAGCAAGAATTCAAAAATTGATAAAAGTTCAAAATCAAATTACAAAAGAATTGAGCAAAAATTACGAAGGAAACATTTATAGAGTGCTAGTTGAGGATGTAAAAGAGGACGGCAATCTTTGTGGAAGAACTGATTGTGGCAGGTTAGTTACTTTTACAGGCGATAAGGCTTTTGTGGGCAGTTTTAAAAATATTTTTATCACAAAATCTCAATCTGCATCACTATTTGGAAGGATTACGGAGGAATAATAATGGCAAAAAAACTTTCACCAATGATGAGTTTTTATTTGGAACTTAAGGAAAAATATAAGGACGAAATTGTTTTATTTCGTCTTGGTGACTTTTACGAAATGTTTTTTGACGATGCCATTAAGGCATCAAAAATGCTTGATTTGACATTAACAGGCAGAGACTGTGGACTTGAGGAGCGTGCACCAATGTGTGGCGTGCCATATCACGCAATTGACAATTACATTGCAAAATTGTTGGCAGCTGGCGAAAAAGTGGCAATTTGTGAGCAATTATCCGACCCAAAAACTTCAAAAGGCTTGGTAGAAAGGGATGTTGTAAGGGTTATTACTCCAGGAACCGTCATTGAAGACAGCATTCTTGACGAGAAAAAAAACAACTATCTTGCAAGCATTATTGTTGACGAAAGTGGTTCAGCTATTGCTTGGGCAGATATTTCTACAGGTGAATTCAATGCTATGGAAATCAGCTGCAACAACAATATCATTGAAGATATGCTTGTCACAATCAATCCTTCAGAAATCATAACAAATTCAACATCATATGAAATAATTTGTGGCATTCCATCAGTGAGATTGGGCAAATTGCCAAAGCCTTACTGCTATATTGATAGTGCATTTAATTACGGAAACGCATACAAAAAGTTGACTGACAGCTTCAAAACGCAAACATTGCAAATTTTTGAATGTGAAGGCAATCGTCCTATTGTTTCGGCAGCTGGTAGCCTTATGGAATATTTCAGCGATACTCAAAAGCGAGCATTGTGCCATATCAATGGACTTAAATTGGTAAAAAACAATCAATTTATGTTTTTGGACACTGCTACAAGACGAAATTTGGAAATAACACAAAACTGCAGAGACAGCAAAAGATATGCGTCTTTACTTTGGGTAATTGACAAAACAAAAACCTCAATGGGTGCAAGATTGCTTAGAAATTGGCTAGATCAGCCATTGATAAACAGTAAAAAAATCAACGCTAGACTTGATGGTGTGGAGAGTTTAATCAACAATAACCCTTTGAGAACTGAACTGGTTGAGTCATTGTCAAAAATTAGGGATATTGAAAGAATTGTTGCAAAAGTTGCCTACGGAACGGTCACTCCAAAAGATTTGTACAGCCTTGGCGCGACATTGTGTGCATTGCCATCCATTAAAGAGTTGTTGAAAAAAGAAAATTGTCCAATTATCAGCAAAATTGAAAGAAATATTGACCCTGTTACTGATACTGCAGAGCTACTTATAAAAGCAATTTCACCCGATTCAAAAAGCCTGTTGCGTGAAGGTGGATTTATAAACAGCAACTTTAACGCAGAATTGGACGAACTTAGAAACGCAAAAGCAAATGGCACAGTTTGGGTACAAGAGCTTGAGGCAAAAGAAAAAGAACTTACGGGAATCAAAACTTTAAAAATACGCTATAACAGAGTTTTTGGCTATTATATTGAAGTTACAAACAGCTATAAAGAGCAAGTTCCGTTCAGATATGTCAGAAAACAAACTCTAAGTGGTGCTGAAAGATATATTACAGACGAATTAAAACAAATTGAAGATATTGTTTTGGGCGCAGACGAAAAAGCGATTGAGCTTGAACAAAAAATATTTGCTGAAATAGTAAAAGTGATTTCAGAAAATGCTGCAAGCTTAAAGATCACATCAAATGCAATTGCATCGCTTGATACACTTATTTCTTTTGCAGAAGTGGCTTTGGAAAACAACTATTGCAAGCCAACAATCAATGAAAAAATTGAAGGCATTAGCATTGTAAAAGGCAGACATCCTGTTGTTGAAAAAATTATTGGACTTAACAACTTTGTTGCAAATGATTTGAATGTGGATAGGCAAGATAATCGCACAATGATTATCACTGGTCCAAATATGGCAGGTAAAAGCACTTACATGCGAAGTGTTGCAATCATAACTTTGCTTGCACATATAGGTTGTTTTGTTCCTGCAAGCGAAGCACAAATTAGCATTACTGACAGAATTTTCACAAGAATTGGTGCAAGTGACGATTTGGCATTTGGACAAAGTACTTTTATGGTGGAAATGACTGAAGTCGCAACCATATTGAACAACGCAACAGACAAATCATTGCTGATTTTGGACGAAATCGGAAGAGGAACATCAACTTGCGACGGACTTGCGATTGCTTGGGCTGTTATTGAATACATAACCAACAATTTCAAAACAAAAACCTTGTTCAGTACACATTATCATGAGTTAACAGAGCTTGAAGGCTTGCTTGTGGGAGTAAAAAATTACAAAATAATGGTTAAAGAATTGCTAAATCAAGTTATTTTCACTCACAAAATCACAAGAGGTGGAGCAAACAAAAGTTTTGGTATTGAAGTTGCAAGACTTGCAGGTATTCCTCAATCTGTGCTTGATAGAGCAAACACAATTTCCAAAAAATTGGAGCAAAATGAAATTGTTAAGGATACTAACTCAATTTTACTTGACAGCAAAGAAATCTTTGAAAAAGACGACATAAAACAATTATCATTTTTCCAAAACTCTTTAAATGACGAGATTATTGATAGATTGAAGGAAATAGATACTGACAATATGACACCATTGCAAGCATTGAGAGAGTTATCCGACTTGAAAGAAAAAGTTAGAAAGATTAAATAATTAAATTGTATGCGATTATTATTTAAATTTTAATTAAAATTTTTCATTTATTGATTGCTAATTTAAATAAGAAATATTATAAAAATTCATTTAAGATAAATATAGTCAATTTATTAAAATATTGAATATAAAAGCAATATTCGAATACTAAGGAGGCAAAAATGCAAAAAATAAATTTATTGCCAAGTGAAATTTACAATAAAATATCTGCTGGAGAAGTGGTTGAAAATCCTGCAAGTATTGTAAAAGAGCTTGTTGAAAATGCTATTGATGCAGGCAGCAATAATATCGTTGTTGACATTGTAAATGGTGGAATTACAAGTGTTATTGTAAGCGATAACGGGCACGGAATAAGCAAAGATTACATAAAAACAGCATTTTTACCACATGCAACATCAAAAATTGCTACAAGCAAAGATTTGGAGAATATTGCAACACTGGGATTCCGTGGCGAGGCATTGCCATCAATTGCTGCCGTTAGCAGTGTGGAAATTAAAACAAAAGCAATTGACGAATTTGTTGGAGTTAAATATACAATTAAAGGTGGAGTAAGTGGAGAAGTCAGCGAAATTGATTGCAACAATGGCACAACTATTGAAGTAAGAAATTTGTTTTTTAACACGCCTGCAAGACAAAAATTTCTTAAAAAACCAAAATCTGAAGAACACGAGATAACAGCAATAATTCAAGGACTGATTCTTGCAAATCCAAATATTGCAATCAAATATGTTGCTGACGGAAAAGTGATTTTTAATTCAAACGGAAAGGGATTGGAAAATGCTTTGTATGCAATTTATCCAAACTCAATCACAAAACATATGATATATCTTGAAAGCGAAAAATATGACATAAAAGTGCAGGGGTATATTGGGCTACCAACTTTGACAAAACCAAACAGAAATTATCAAACTACAATCGTAAACGGAAGATTAATTTCAAACAGTACAATTTCAACAGCAGTAAGTCAAGCGTATGGCAATATGCTTATGAAAAGATGTTTTCCTGTTTTTTGCTTGGAAATTATTATGCCTTTTGATATGCTTGATGTCAATGTAACACCAAGCAAAACAGATGTAAGATTCAGTGACAGCAGAAGTGTTTTCAGCAGTGTTTATCATGCTTGTCAAGATGCTTTACACAAAAACGCCAACTTTTTTGCAGTGCACAATGAAGAAGAAAAAAATGAAAATTATTCTAAAAACAGCATTAATTTAGAACAAAAATACAAAAATAATTCTAAAATAGAGGAGTTTTCAGAACAAAAAAATGAATTAAATGAAATCATTGATAAAATTGCAAACTACAATAAAACTGAAAAAACTGAAAATATAGTTAGCAACAAATCTGTGCAAACATCAAAAAATATAAGTTTTAGTAATGCTGAAAATACAAAGTTAAATGACGATAGCAATAATGTGTTAGCTGATATTGCAATCAATAGACAAGATATATCAAATAATATTAATAGTGAAAATAAAAATGATATAAGAGTTGAGCAAAATAAAATTTGTAATGATAACATATCTAATTCAAATAAACAATCAAATGATTTATTGAACAAATTCAGCAATATTACAACTGACAAAAAATTTAGTATGCCAGATAATTCTGCAATTTTGCGTGCAGGCGATACAAACGGAATTTCATTTAATTTTAAGCCACAAGTTGTAAAAAGCAATTTGTTTGATGAAATTGAAGAGGAATTTTCGGTATCACACAAAATAATCGGACAAATTTTTAATTGTTATTTGATTGTGGTAAAAGGTGAAAATGCTTATTTGATTGATCAACACGCTGTGCACGAAAGATTGATATATGACAAGCTGATGGCACAAATTGAAAGCAAAAATATTGCTAGTCAACCAATGTTGACACCACAAATTATTCAATTAGCGCCACAAGATAGCATTGTGATTGAAAATTTGCTTGAAGACATAAGAAAAATTGGCTTTGATATTGAAGAATTTGGAGATTTTACTTTTAAAATCAATAGTATACCAATTATTTTTAATAATTTTAATGGTAATAAATTTATTAATTGTTTGCTTGAGGAAAAATATACCCTTAAAAATATTGATGTAAAAGAAATTTTGCACAATGAGCTTGCAAAAAAAGCTTGTAAATCTGCCATTAAAGCAGGTCAAAAGTTGAATGACATCGAAATTGAAGAACTTATAAAAAAAATTGAGCAAAACAAACCGATTCAATGTCCTCATGGTAGACCAACTGTAATCAAATTTTCACGAAAAGATATTGATAAATTGTTTAAAAGGATAATATAAAATGCAAAAAATTTTAGCTATTGCAGGTGCGACAGCAAGTGGAAAATCTAAAGCTGCTGTAGAGCTTGCAAAAAAATTGAATGGTGAGATAATTTCAATGGATTCTATGCAAATTTATAAGCATATGGACATTGGAACTGCAAAAGTTACTTTGCAAGAAATGGAAAATATACCTCATCATATGATTGACATTGTTGAGCCAAATATGCCTTTTTCCGTATCTGACTTTGTTAAACTGGCAAAAGACAAAATCAATGAAATTACAGCTCGTGGGAAAATTCCAATTTTGGCAGGTGGTACAGGATTGTATTTTGAAAGTTTGATTTATCCGTTCAATTTTGGTGGTGCAAAATCGGATGAGGATATAAAAAGCAATCTTTATAAGCAACTTGAGCAATTTGGGGCTGAATATCTGCACAAGAAACTTATGGAAATTGACCCAATTGATGGAGCAAAAATTCATCCAAACAACACAAAAAGATTGATAAGAGCGCTTGAAATATACGAAATTACTGGAAATACAAAAACAAATAATTCAACAAATAAGCAACTTTTGTACGACTTGGATATGTATGTGTTAGACTGGGATAGAGAAATTTTGTATGACAGAATTGAAAAACGCGTTCAGATAATGTTTGATAATGGTTTGCAAAAAGAAATTGAAAATTTGCTGGAAGTCGGAATAACATTTGATATGCAAAGCATGCAAGGCATTGGTTACAAAGAATTTGCCAGTTATTTTGACGGCAAATGTAGCTTAGACGATGTTAAAAATGCAATAATTTTGAATTCAAGACATTATGCAAAAAGACAAATAACTTGGTTCAAGAGATATGATTTTGCAAAATTTATTAAGTTTGAAGATTTGATTGCAAAATTTTAATAGATATTTAATATTGTTATTTAAATTATAAAATTAATTATGACCAAAGAATTATTATTTTTATTCTTATACTATATAAATTCTTATTTGTTTATTTATAATTAAGCATAAAAATAGTGAAAGCTGAAAACTAAAGGAGATTTTATGAATATTGATTCAAAAGTTTTATCAATAATTAACAATGCAGAAAACAAACTGCAAGATTTTTATAAGGAATTGGAAAACACAGCTTTTTTAAATCAAAAAAAAGTTTTGGAGGCTTTTCAAAACAATAATGTTGCCTTAAGACATTTTAGTGGCACAAGTGGATATGGTTATGACGATATTGGCAGAGACACTTTATGCAAAGTTTTTGCAGATATTTTTCATTCTGAGGCAGCAATTGTATCACCACTTATTGCATCTGGCACACATGCTTTAACACTTGCTTTGTTTGGAATCTTGCGACCTAATGATAAAATGCTTGCAATTTCAGGCTCGCCATATGACACATTATTGTCAGTTATAAATGGTAAAAATATCGGTTCACTTAAAGATTTTGGCGTAAAATATGAAGAAATCTCATTAAAAAACAATGATTTTGATTTTGAGGCAATTGAAAAATCAATCGAATGCGAAATTCCAAAACTTATTTTTATTGGAAGATCTCGTGGCTATGAATGGCGTGATGCATTGTCAGTTGAAAAAATTGGAAAAGCTATTGATTTTATTAAAAATATTGATAAAAATATCGTAGTAATGGTTGATAATTGCTATGGCGAATTTATGGATATATTAGAACCTACTGATGTAAATGCAGATATGATGGTTGGCTCGCTAATCAAAAATCCTGGTGGGGGCTTGGCTCCAACTGGTGGCTATATAGCTGGAAAAGAAAGTGTTATTGAGCAAGTGGCTTTCAGATTGACTTCGCCATCCATTGGTATGGAAATCGGATCATACACTGGTGGTTATAGACAATTTTATCAAGGCATATTTTTAGCACCTCACACAACAATGAATGCGACAAAAGGCAGTGCTTTATTTGCTCAAGTTTTTAGCGATTTGGGGTACGAAGTTTGTCCTGAACCAACTGCAAAATGCAATGATACAGTAAGATCAATTAAATTTAACACAAAAGACGAATTGATAAGTTTTATCCAATCCATTCAAAAAGCATCGCCAATTGACAGCAATGTTTTGCCTATGCCTTGGGCAATGCCTGGATATGATGACGAAGTTATTATGGCTGCTGGAACATTTGTTGCAGGTGCAAGCATTGAATTGTCTGCAGATTCTCCAATCAAAGAGCCTTATATCGCATATGTTCAAGGTGGTTTAACTTACGAACATGTCAAACTTGCAGTCATTATGTGCGTACAAGAATTGCTTGCAAACAAATAATTTTGTCATTTTATCGATTTATTTTGCAAATAAACGCTAATAAAAATGCTATTTTAAGATAAAAATAAGAGTTTAAAAGCTCTTATTTTTTAATATCAAAATAAATATTTGTTCAAATTTGCAATAAAATCAAAGATTACAAACTTAACTATAAATGAAACCTCACATTTTTTTTAAACAATATTTAAAATTAATAAAGTTAAATTAAAAGTTAAAAATTGATTGATTTTTAAATTTAAAATGCAAAATATTAAAGTTTTGATTAAAATTTGTAAAATAAAATAAAAATTAGACATTAAAAATCGAACCAAACCACTCAAATTTTCCTTGTGAAAATCGCATATAAAACTTAAAATTTACGCAACAAAAATCATAAGTTAAAGCTCAAATTAATGCTACAAAAATCGCTACAAAAATTAAAGAACATTGATATGAAAATCAATGTTAAATGAAAGAATTTGTTTTATAATATATTTTGTTTAAAAATTTTGCCAATAAATAAGGTTATTTATAATAATTAAATTGCAAGTTAATCTTCAAATTTTGAAGGTTTTTCACGAATTTCAACTTGCTTTGATGCCTCTTTTTTGATTTCTTCGCTAATGTCAGCATAGTGCTTTTTTGTTACATTTACATCTTTATGTCCCAACAGTTCAGCAACAACATAAATATCTTTTGTTGAACGATACAAATTTGTGCCAAAAGTGCTGCGCAATTTATGTGGAGTGATATTTTTTAAAGGAGAGACGATATTTGCATATTTTTTCACAAGCAATTCAACACTTCGCACGGTAATGCGTTTGTTTTGTAAACTTAAAAAAAATGCATTTTCATCTTTTTGGGCAGCATTTATTTGCTGACGCTTTTCAAAATATTCCAAAAGAGCAATGGAAACATCGTCATTAAAGTAAAGGATGGCTTGATTTCCACCTTTTCGAGTAACTTTAAAAGAATTTGTGTAAAAATCAATATCTTCAATATTAATTCCAACAAGCTCACTAATACGAATGCCAGTGCCTAAAAATAATGATAATATTGCAATGTCGCGCAATCTGTTGACCTCGTGATAAACTTTTTGCTTTGGAGAAAGAGAAGTTCCGTTGTCAGCTATGTTCAAAATGTCAAATACTTCTTGTTGCTCAAGTCTGATTATAGGCTTTTCGTGCAGTTTTGGCATATCAACTTTGGATGCAACATTGCCATCAATCAAATCTTTATTGTACATATATTTGAAAAAACTGCGAATAGAGGCAAGTTTTCGTGATTTTGCGGTCAGAGAATTTGAATATTCTTTGCCATGATAAACATAATGCGTTAAATATGAAATAAATTTTTCAATATCAAAAGCCTCAATTCTATTAAGGTGTTTTAAAGTAAAAGTATCTTTATCTAAGCCGTAAAATTTACGCGAATTTGTGTACAAATAATCAAAAAAAATCAACAAATCACGAGCGTATCCCAAGCGTGTCAAAGGAGAGGTAGTTGTTTCAATACCAATAAAAAAGTCTTCCACAAATTCAGGAAGTTCAAATAACAATTGTTTAATTTTGCTTTCAGTATCCAAACGACGCTCATCAAAATAACTTTTTTCCATAAAAATATTATAGCATAATTAAGAAAAAATTTCAATACATTTCGCAAAACAAAAAATTAATTGTGTAATAAATTTTGAGTTTAAAGGGAATAATAAATATAATTAATTAAACATTAAATTAAAAATTTGTATTCCAAATATTTTAATTTTATAATAATATTGCAAAAAATATTCATTATATTTTAATCAAAAATCTTATAGCAAAAAATAATAGCGATAATAACATTAATAATTTAAAATTGTTACTAAAATAATTAAGAGAAAATTAACTTAAAATGAAAAAATTAAAATATGTGCAGATATTAATATAAATAAAGATTTAAATAAATTAATAAATCTACATATGATTATAAATTTTTATTAAAAATCAATTTGTATTTGTAATAAATGCAAAATTTAATGTTAAAAATCGCTTTTTAACCCATTACTTTTCGTAAAACTTGTCTTTTGCGAATAGTTATAAATGTATTTTTCCTACTAAATTTTTACAAATAACCTGCTAAAAAGTCAAGTAAATCAAGGTGTTTTGGATATTTATCCCCTAAATATACATGTAGATGAAAAATATTTTTTCGCTATTAAATTTTTTTTCACGATTTAATATTTTTTGCACCTTCACTCCCCTTTTATTATGAAAAACGGCTTAATTGATAATTATTTTTGTTATTCTATTGACTTTTTTATAAAAATATATTATAATTTAGTATGTTAAAATAAATTTTATTTATTAAAATTTTTAATTTGCAAAAAAATAAACTAATAAAGTGAATTGATATTGTACTTTAACATTTGATTCACTTATCATTAAAAACATTCTATATAAAAAATAACAGAATTTTAAATTGAGCACAAGCACTGCTCTTGCTAAACTAAAAGGAGGTAAACATGGATAACACTAATATTGATTTGATTAGAAGTCATATGGACACTATAATTTTGAGAACACTTCAAAATAGTGACAAATACGGCTTGGAAATTTTGAATGAAATCAAAAGTCTTAGTGATGATTTGTATACCGTTAAGCAACCTACTTTGTATAGCAGTTTAAAAAGATTGGAGGCTCAAGGCTTGGTACTATCCTGCCCAGGTGAAGAAACAAAAGGAGCCAATCGTACATATTACAGACTTACTGACGAAGGCAGAGCTTTTTTGGAGGCAGATCAAAGTCAATGGGAATTTGCAAGAACAATCATTGACAAGCTATTGTCAGACAAAGTATTTGACAAAGATGCTGAAAAACCTTTTGAACCATCTGACTACAGACCACTTACAAAGCGTACGAAAAAAGAAACTGAAGAAAAAGTTGTTGTTAAATATGTTGAAGTTGAAAAACCTGTTTATATTGACAGGCAAACAGGACAACGAATTGACAACTACTCTCCTGACCAAAACAACGAAGAGGATTTTAGCGAAAATGTCAATAGTTTTGCAGTTTATGACAATCAAAACGATCCTTTGCAAGAGACAAAAAGTTATTCAGTAGAAAATGAAATTGTTGAGATTAATAAAAACACTGCTGAAGAAATAGAAAAGTTTGAGGAAAATCAGGAAATCGCAAGCGATATTATTGAGGAAAATCAACAGATTAAGAATAACATCCAACAAGAATATACTTTTGAAGAAAGTGACCTTGAACTTAATGATGAATATAATAATTATCACATAAGTAACACTCAAATTACTGAAGATGACTATTATAGTGATGATTACAAGCCTAGTAGTAGTGGCAAGTTTTCCTCTCAATCACAAATAAATCACAATGATTACATTGACAATGACATTGACTATATCGGAATGATTGAAGATGTAATTTCTAGTGGCGAACAAACAACTGATACAAGCAAAAATGCACCTACATTGATTGAAAGTTATGAAGGCGAAATTACAATGGCAGAGCTAAAACAAAGCCTTGCCAAAAAAAATATAACCTTAAAGAGCTATCAAAAAAACAATTCAATTACATACTACTCTGGTAAATTTTATTATTCAAATAAGTTATTGCGAGATTGGTCATGGATAACATATGCCCTTTATTTGTTGTTTTTGATACTATCTTATGGATTAGGCAAAGATAACGGAATTCAATGGACATATATATTAGGCTTTGCAATTGGTGGAATTGTTTTACCTGTTGTGTGCACTTTCCTTTGGAGTAAATCTCCACTAAGAAAAAAGCGTAATAATCTGACATTAAACAATGCGATGCTGAGTGCTTTTATACTTATGATAGCATTTTTTGTATTGATTTTGATTATTGCATTTTTTGCAGCACAAATTGATACAACAAAACCGACAGAATTTGTTCCCGCATTGGTAGTTCCAAGCTGTTCACTTTTGTTGTTACCACTTGCAGTTGTAATTTATGCAATGTTGTTTAAAATCAAAAACTATCACTTGAAATAATATAAAATTGTGAAATTTGAGATAATATTTTTAAACTTTAATTAAAGATAAAAAATCGCTCAAAAATGAGCGATTTTTTTCTTTGTTGAAATATTTTAATAATTTAATTGAGATTTCTTGATATTATTATAATCTAAGAAAATTACTCTAATAATTCAATTATTTTTTGTAAGATTAATAATATCATGATTTTATATTTCTTTTTGTCACTAAAGTTAAATTAAATTATATTAAATGCTTATTGATTAATTTATCAATTTTAATAAATGTCGTATAATTTTAAATTGTAATTATAAATTTTTAAGATATTCCAGCTCAAAATCATTTAAATATCTATATCCACCACGAGATAATCCACCCAATCGCAACTCTCCGATAGCAACGCGTTTCAAAAAGATAACTTCTCTTTCAACTGCCTCAAACATTTTTCTTACTTGACGATTTCTGCCTTCGCTGATGGTTACTTCTAGCCTTGAAATTCCGTTTGAGTATTCAAGCAATTTGACTTTTGAGCGCTTTGTAACACTTCCATCCACCATAACGCCTTTGCGTAATTGTGCAAGCTTGTGCTCTGGCATTTCTCCATTTACTTTTACCAAATAAGTTTTTGTGATTTCAAAACTTGGATGAGTTATTTTGTTGGCAAGGTCTCCGTCATTTGTTAAAAGCAATAGTCCTTCTGAATCATAGTCAAGCCTTCCAATAGGAAAAAGTCTTGGAGACGAAATATCAACATAATCAAAAATTGTTTTTCTTCCTTTTTCATCACTTGTTGTTGTAACACACCCCTTTGGCTTGTTGAACATAACAACCACGCATTTTGTGTTTTGTTTACAAATGATATCATCCACCATAATTGTATCGTTGTAAATGTTTACCTTTGTGCCAAGTTCTGTAACAACTTTGCCGTTTATTTTTACTCTTCCATCTGCAATAATCTGATCTGCACCACGCCTTGATGCAACACCACACTCTGCTAAATATTTGTTTAATCTTTCCAGTCTTGCCATACAATCTCCTATTTGCCTAAATTTATAGTCAGATAGAAAATTATCATACACTATTTTTTAAGCTACTATTAAATAGTATAGATTTTTTTGACAAAAAGCAAGTGTTTATCGTTAAAAAATTTAATTTCTCCAACAATTTCGCCTTTTTGTATGTTTTCAGGTAAATTTTCCAACAATTTTATATCGTATGTGATGTTTAGATTTTCATTTTGCATCGCAGCAAAAACAACATCTTCAGCAACACTCAAATTTAAAATTTGACCACTTGAAGATTTAACCTGTGCAAAACATTGATTTGCTTTTGCAATAACAACGCTTTTTGTCACAGCAAAACCTCTATTTAAATTGGCCATACTACTATTCCACATATCATAATGATTCAAAACGACGCTTACAATAGTAACTCCATTTCTTTTGGCCGCTGAAACAAGGCAACGACCTGCTTTTTTTGTAAATCCTGTTTTTACGCCAATACAACCATCGTATAAGTTTAGCAACTTATTTTTGTTTACATAGCATTTATTTTCGCCCGTTTGCAATTGAAATTTGTATACTTTTGCACTGCAAATTTTTGCAAATTCCTCATTTTTTAGCCCTTCACAAGTTATATATGCTAAGTCATAAGCGCTTGTATAATGTTCGTCGTCATGTAAGCCGTGAGGATTGACAAAATGTGTGCTTTTCAACCCCATTTTAACTGCTGTTTCGTTCATAATATTTGCAAATCCTTCAATACTACCACCTAAATATCTTGCAATAGCCTCGGCAGCGTCGTTTCCTGATTGCAACATTAAGCCATAAACCAAATCAATAAGCTTGTATTTTTCGCCTTCTTTCAAATAAACACTAGAGCCTTCCACACCAACAACAGCTTTTGGAATTTCAACAATATCGTTCAATTTCCCACTTGTGCACGCAATGTACGCAGTCATAATTTTTGTTGTTGATGCCATTGGCAATTTGCTGCTTGCATTTTGTCCGTCAAGCAAAATATTTCTGCTACCTTCCATAACTGCATATGAAGAGCTAACTTTTTTTTCTGCACCTAGCACGCTATTTTGAGTGTTAATTTGATTGTTTTCAATATTGTTATTGTCAATTTTTGAAATTCTTACAACCAACAATATTGTGCTACAAATTACTATTGCTGCAAAAATTGCGATTAAAATTGTATTCATTATTTTTTGTCTTTTATCAGTTTCATGCCCGCTTGAATTAAATCTGACCATTTACTATCTCCTTGACTTTCGTCTACACTAACAAATTTTACGCTGTTTTTTTCACTTACTAAAAAGCCGATTGGTTGCATATTTACACCAGCACCACTCGCATTTGCGTGTGGAAGTTCTCTTTCTGCATCATACACACTGCCATATTCTCCACCACCTGCAACAAAACCAAAAGTGATTTTTGATATTGGCACCACAACCAAATCGCCATTTACAATCGGCTTTCCAACAATATTGTTGCTATCAACAACGCTTTTTAAATTTTCGATTGTTCCTTCAATTAATTTATCAATTTGCATAACTTACCTCATATTCTTTCTTAACTCTTTTTGTAAAAATATTTTTTATGATATCAATAATGCCTTTTTTTATCACTACATTAAGCACAAGCGTGCTGTTATTATCCTTAAAATCAGGTAATACAAAACTATCATAATGCTCAATTTCAATATAATTTTCGGATAGATTTGCCACCATAGCCGTGATATATCCTACAACTTTGCTGATATAAAGCCCTTTGACACAGTCCTCGCTACTACCAACAACTAAAGAATAACTGACGCTGTGTATTGTGATTTTTTTAAACTGCTTTTTTGCTTTCTTATCTGATTTTTTAATTATTATTTGCTTGTCTTTTCCACCATTAATTTTGTAAAAAAGCGTCTTATTAAACAAATTTAATCTGAAAGAAATCAAATGCAAATTGCCCGGCAAAATCACTTGTGCAACACACTGCATTTTTTCAAAGTTGAAATACACTCTTACATTGATACCAAAAAAAATACACACTAAAAGTATTGTAATCATACAATTAGTGTGCAATATTTGTTTTTATTTATTCATTTATCAAATTATTTTGTAAATAAAAAACTTAAAATTGGAGCTTTAAGCTCAGATTATGTATTATTAATTTTATAAATTCTATTTGATACGGATTAAATTAATTTGATTTATTCAATAACTTCAAATTGTTCGCCATCAAGGAAGTCAGGCATTTCTTCAATACCATTCAACATTTCGTCAATAATACTTGCCTCATCAAGAGCTTTTTCAATGTTTTTCAATTTTTCCAGTCTTTCTTTTTCTTGAGTATCGTCATAATTGTTGTTGATTTGGTCGTCATTAATTTCAATATCACGATAAAGTTGAGTTTGTGATTTGTTGAACACTCCCAATTCCTCAAGTCTTTCAAGCACAGCCTGATAATCTGGCAATTCAGAAATTTCTGACAACTGGAATTTTTTAAGAAATTCGTCCGTTGTACCATACAATACTGGTCTTCCTACTGCATCTTTTCGTCCAACAACTTCAATCAAATTAACCTTTAAAAGCAATCCAATCGCATAATCTGCTGATGTTGCTTTGATTTTTTCAATTTCAATCCTTGTAATAGGTTGTTTGTAAGCAATAATTGCAAGCACCTCAAGCAAAGTTTTTGAAAGCTCTTTTTCCTTAAGTGGCGTTAGCACTTCAGCAACAATATCTCCGTAATTTGTGTTGGTAGAAAACTGCAACTTACCATTGAAATCCAAAAGCAGTACTCCACTTTCTCCTGAATATTTTGCCTTTAACTCTTCGATGCTTTTGTCAAATTGTGCTTTTTTTACATCAGGCAACAATGCCATAATATCTGCTTTTTTTCGGCTACTGCCGGATGCAAACAAAATTGCCTCAAGAATTTGTGTCAGATTGTCCATCAAAATTATCCTCCTCGCTGGCCATTGCAAGCACTGTGTAATCAAACACCTCTGGATCACATTCACTATTGATACCAATCATAATGTCTCCATCTGCATCCTCTTGAATTATGCACGCAAACTGCTTACTGCACAGCTGTAAAAGTGCCAAAAATGTATTTATTATTTCCGACTTTGTAACAACTTCGTCAAAAATACTGAAAAAACTTATCTGTTTTTTATCTATTAATTCATTTACCAAAAACTTTAGCTGTCTTGCAACTGTATATTCATCTCTTTCAATTTTTTTGACATCAATAATTTCTTCTTCTTTTGTAAAATTAAACAAAACTTTTGCATAAGCTTCCATTAATTTTTCAAGATTAAAGCCTTTTATTGTAACCCTTGCATCTTTATCTGAAAAAACAGGTTCACGATAAAATCTGTTTATTGTTTCGTTTTCCTTCATTTCTTGTGCTTTTGTTTTGAACAATTCGTGCTCAATCATCAGTCTTCTGATTTCTTCTTCAGGGCTCAAGATATCTTCCTCAACAACTTCCTCTTCTTCCTCTCTTGGCAGTAATGCTCTTGCTTTAATTTCAAGCAATGTTGCCGCCATAAGCAAAAAGTCAGTTGCACTATCAAGGTCAGTTGTATCAATACTATCCACAAAAGCAAGATATTGGTCGGTAATTTGGCTGATTTTTAGTGTATAAATATCCAGTCCATTTATCCTAGCTAAATGAACAAGCAATTCAATAGGTCCGTCAAAATCGTCCAAGTGAAAGATTATATCCGAACTTGCATGGTTGTCAAAAATGTTGTTATTATTATTTTCTGTTCCCATAATTGTTATCTTTTTTATTTATTTTGCTTATTTTAAATTTTTGTTGTAATTTAATATGTTATGCTAAAAATTTAATTACACCTTATGATTAAATTGTTTAACTAATAATTTATAATAAATAAGTTTCAAGTTATTTTGCTTTTTAGCATATAAAACAAATTTTTATATTTGATATGATACAATTCAATTTTGTCATAATTTATCTTTTAAGTTAATATAATTCCTGCTATGCTGAACATTAATGATTCAACGCCACCTGTAATACTGCCAACAAACAATCCTATTATGTCAAAATACACGAATATTCCACCAAATCTTGATGCAAGATTGCTGATAATAAGCAATGCAAACAATATCATTGAACCATATCTTCTCATAAACATACAAAACTTGTTTGTGCTGCTTGTAAATGATTCTACAACATGAAAGCCGTCAAGTGGAAAAATCGGCAACAAATTAAACGCCATTAATGTCAAATTGATTGTTACACCATACAAAAAGAAATAGTAAAATAACTTATAAAAAATCATTGCAACGCCTGCTGCAACTCCTACAGCACCACTTATTGCAAACATAATCAAAAGCAAAACAAAGTTTGCTATTGCCAAAATTAAATTCATTGAAACTCCAGCAATTGAAACTGTGAAAATGCCTTTTCTTATTTTGTTAAAATTGTTTGGATTGATTGGCACAGGCTTTGCCCAACCAAAACCGACAAACAGCAACAAAAGCGTACCCATAATGTCAAGGTGTTTCAAAGGATTCAATGAAAGCCTGCCCATTGATTTTGCAGTGTTGTCACCATTCCAATATGCAACCATTCCGTGAGAAAACTCGTGCATAGTAAAAGCAATAACCATTGCAAACAAAAAAGCAAAAGCCATTAAAAATTTATCTTGTATACTTAATCCCGAGTTGAATAAAATATTAAACATTTACTTTCCTAATTTATTTTATAGCTCAAATTGTTTATCATTTTCACAAGCAATTTTTGCTATAAAAATTTTTATCTATTTAAATTTTCCTACTTTTGTGTTTTGTACAATATCAATTATAATTACATTTTTCACTGAAACAAACAATTATCAAAATTTAAAAAATCATTTTAGAAAATCTGGAATGTTGTCATTTCTTGTTATGTCCTCAAATGTTTGAGGTTTTACGGCATAATCAGATTTTCCATTTTCCACCATAACCACAGGAGGAATAGCATTTCTGTTGTAGTTGCTTGCCATACTATAGCCATATGCACCGGTTGTAAACACAGCAATCAAATCGCCTCTTTTTGCCTTTGGGAAATTGATATTTTCAATGATAATATCTCCACTTTCACAACATTTGCCAGCTATTGAAACAATTTCTTCTTTTTTTGCATTGCAATCTGTTGCAATAACAGCCTCATACTCTGCTTGATATAGTGCAGGACGAATGTTGTCAAACATACCACCATCAATGCATACATACTTCTTTATGCCTTTTATATCGCGGATATTTCCAACAGAATACAATGTGATACCACTTTCGCCAACAATAGATCTTCCTGGCTCAACCACAAGTCTTGGTTTGTGTATCCCCTTTGATGAAACAGCATCTTTAATTGCAAGTGCAATAATGCTGATATAGTTGCAGTAGTCATCCAAAGTATATTTTGGATCATTTTCAGTGTAATGTACACCAAAGCCCCCTCCCATATTAAGTTCTGGAACTTTGTAACCTGTTTGCTTATCAATTGCAAGGATAAAATCTGTCATAACATCGACTGCAAGTCTGAAAGCACTGCTATCAAAAATTTGTGAGCCAATGTGACAATTTACACCATTCAAATGCAAATTTTTGCATTGCATAATCTTTAAAATTGCTTGCATAGCATCACCATTTTCAATTGAAAAGCCAAATTTTGAATCGATTTTTGCAGTTTGAATATAGGAATGTGTGTGCGCCTCAACACCCGGATTTGTACGAATGTTAACTTTTTGAACAATGCCTTTCGCAGCACAAATTTCATCAAGCAAGTCAATTTCTTCAATATTATCAATAACTACAACGCCTATATTATTGCTGACAGCATATTCAAGCTCTGAAACAAGTTTGTTGTTGCCATGAAAATAAGCTTTTGAAATGTCAAAACCACTGCTTAATGCAGTATAAATTTCTCCACTTGACACAACATCAATGTTCATATCCAACTTTTTCATAATGGCATAAATCGCTTTGCAACTGAAAGCCTTTGATGCAAAAGCAACATATCCATATCCGTCATAACAATTTGCGATGGTATCCTTAAATGCTTTGCAAACTGACTTTATAAAATCAACATCCATCACATAAAGAGGTGTGCCATATTTTGCTCGCAAATCACTTGCCTTTACTCCACCAATTACCAACTCGCCATTCTCGTCAGGCATCATACTTTTTCTGTAATTCATATATATCCTTTAATCTTTATTTACGCATAATTATTTATTTTAATAATTATAATTATTTTAGCATTTTTTTTGCATAATGTCAAGTTAAGCGTATATAAAATACTATTTACAATTAAATAAAATATATAATATATTTACGCTATAATTTTATATATTTTGTGCTGTTTAGCAATTAAATATTATTTGTCTTTCACTTTTGCTTGCACAAAAACATATAATAAATCTTGCATAATTTTTGCATAAAAAATTGCCACCAAATGGTGGCAATCATTTATTATTTTTAGTGAGTAAAGATAAATAACAAGATAAATATTACTGAAATAATTATTGTTACATATTCTTTTTTCAAGTAATAAGTTTTTGGCAAACCTTCTTGTTCTTCAGTCTCAGTTACATTTGCATCTGCAATAATTTCGCTTTGCTCTGTAATGTTTTCATTGCTTGCAACTTCGTTGATAACATTTTCATTTGCGTCAGTTGTAGCAACAACTTTCTTTGCCTTTTTCACAAACTCTTTGCCAATACCAAAGTATTTACCAGTGCCAAGCATAATCAAGCAGTGAGAAATCAATCCCAAACCAATACCATAACTGATGTTGTAAGTGAATGCCATCATAGCGATTGTTAGGAATGCAGGAACTGCAACGGCAGCATCTGAAAAATCGATATTTTTAACACTGCTCATCATCAAAACACCTACATAAATAAGTGCAGCAGCTGTTGCACAGCTAGGAATAATTTGAGCAAGTGGAGTCAAAAACATTGCAACAAAGAACAATCCAGCAGTAACCAATGATGTAAGACCTGTTCTTCCACCTTCAGCAACACCTGCACTTGACTCAACAAATGTTGTAACAGTTGTTGTACCAAAAATTGCACCAGCACAAGTTGCAACAGAGTCAGCAAGCAAAGCTTGTTTCATTCTTGGCAAAGAACCATTTTCATCAAGCATATTTGCTCTTTGAGCAGTTCCAAGCAAAGTACCAATTGTATCAAACATATCAACCATTGCAAATGACAACACGCCAGTGATAATTACAAGTGCAACACTTGCAGCATCTTGCCCACTGAAATTCCAACCACTAACAAATACTTGACCAACCAAATCTTTGCCCCAAGATGCAAATGCATCACCAGGATTTACAAGCATAGCAGCCCAGTCAGGGAAATTAGCAACTCCACCAAAGCCACCTGCATAACCAAATACATAGTAGCACACTGCACCACCAAGGATACCCCAAAGCATAGCACCTCTAATTTTCAATTTGCTCATTACAGCAATTGCAATAAATGTTAGCAATGTAATGATTATTGGAAATACTACTGCAAAACTATAACCATCTGCAAACACATTAAAACTTTGCAATTTTACAAGTGTTGAAGCATCAGCAACAATTGCACCACAATTTTGAAGTCCCAAAAATGCAATAAACAAACCAATACCAACAGGGATAGCTTGTCTTACAGACTTTGGAATACTTTCAACAATTTTTTCTCTTACGCCAACCAAAGTCAACACAAGGAACAAAACACCAGAAATCAAAATGATAAATAAACCATTTGAAACTGACATATTTGCACAGCCTACGCCAACAATTGTAAATGCAAAAAATGCATTAAGTCCCATACCAGGAGCTTGTGCAAATGGATATTTTGCATACAATGACATCATAAGTGTTCCAACGATTGCACCAAGTGCAGTTGCAATGTAAAATGCACTGCTTAGTTTGCCATCAGTGGCACCCAAAATGCTAGGATTTACCATTAATATGTACGCCATAGCCATAAAAGTGGTAACGCCTGCCATAATTTCAGTTTTGAAATTACTACCGCTTTTTGAAACGCCAAAGAAATTGTCTAATCCAGACAAAAACTTGTTTTTAGGCTTGCCACTTGGCATTGTTGCCACAGCTTCACCTGCGTTTTCAGCTTGAATTTCAGAGTCTGAAACATTTTGTTCAACTTCTTGAACGATTTGCTCTTGTTTCTCTTCCATATCTTTCTCCTATATATTATTTTATATTTATATTTTAACATATTTTGCTCATTTTTCCCAACACAAAAACAAAAAGCATTATTGCAATATTTTATATGCAATATAAAAATTTTTAAGAGCTGATTGTAAAAAACAAATGTTTTTCATTAAACTGAAATATTATCGTATAAAAAATGAATACTTTGCCATTAATCAATAGCAAAGTATTCAAAAGACATTATTAATATATGAGATATTATATTAATCAATAAGTTCGTTGATAAAATTAGTTGCATCAAATTTTATCAAATCATCAATTTTTTCGCCTACACCAACATAGCAAACAGGCAATTCTTGTTCACTGCTGATTGCAAAAACAACTCCACCTTTTGCAGTGCCATCAAGTTTGTTCAAAATAATGCCATCAATGTCAATGATTTCGCCAAAAGTTTCCACTTGTGCCACTGCATTTTGACCAGTTGTTGCATCAAGCACAATGTATGTTCTGTAGTCACAATCTGGATATTCCCTATCCACAACTTTATGAATCTTGTTAAGCTCATTCATAAGGTTCTTTTTATTATGCAATCTGCCTGCAGTGTCAATCAAAACAACATCATCTTTTCTTGCTTTTGCGCTGTTCACTGCATCAAAAACAACAGCTGCAGGGTCACTGCCTTCACTTTGCTTAACAATTCTTACTCCCGCTCTTTCTGCCCACACTGTTAGTTGGTCACTTGCAGCTGCACGAAAAGTATCTGCTGCCGCCAAAACGACAGATTTTCCTTGTGACTTAAAGTATTTTGCAAGTTTTCCAATAGCAGTAGTTTTTCCCACACCATTTACACCTGCAACCAAAATTACAAGTGGATAATCATATTCAGGGATTTCGTAGTCAATTTCCCCAATCATAATTTCTTTCAAAATATCTTTTGCCTCAGAAGTGTCTTTCAAACGATTTTCATAGCACGCATCTTTAAGCTTATCAATAATCATTTCCGTTGCAGTAACTCCAACATCAGCACTTATCAAAGCCATTTCAAGTTCGTCATAAAAATCGTCATCAATGGCACGACCTTTGAACAATTCATATATTCTTCTGCTAAAATTCTCTTTAGTTTTTTTAAGTCCGTTGCTTATTTTACTAAAAATTCCCATGATTCTCCTATTTTGCTATTTATTCAAAGATAATTTTAATCTTCACTCACGCTCTTAACAGCCTCTGACAATTCAACTGAAACAACTTTTGAAACACCACGCTCTTCCATTGTAACACCGAACAATCTATCAGCTTGCTCCATTGTTGGTTTTCTGTGCGTGATAACAATAAATTGTGTGTTGCCAACAAATTTTTTCAAATACTTTGCAAACAAAGCTGCATTACCATCGTCAAGTGCTGCCTCAATTTCGTCAAGCAAACAGAATGGCATTGGCTTTGTCTTTAGGATTGAGAACAAAATTGCAATTGCTGTCAAAGCCATTTCTCCACCACTCAAAGCAGAAAGGTTCTTTGTCTTTTTACCCGGCAACATTGCCACAATTTCAACACCTGCAGTAAGTGGGTCTTCTGCATTTGGATCAAGCATTAACTTACCACTACCACCACCAAAGATTTCTTTGAAAGTAATTTCAAAGTTCTTTGCAATTTTTTCAAATTCGCTGTCAAAAATGTCTTGCATTTCACGGCTCAAATCACGAACAATACCAAGCAAATCGCTTTCTGCCTTAAGCAAATCGTCTCTTTCAGTGCTCATTACAGTGTATCTTTGGTTAAGTTCCTCATATTCTGCAATTGAACTTGGACTGATTTCGCCAAGATTTTGTATTGCACGCTTAATTTGATTAAGTCTTGTCAAACTTTCGCCATCGTCATATTCTTGCATTTTCAAAGGCAAAGCAGTTTCGTACTCCAAATCGTACTCTTCTTTGATTTTGTTTGTCAAACTTTCAAATTGAACCTTTAATTTTTCAATATTACCTTCTTCTTTGATTTTTTTGTTGCTTGCAGCTTGCAACTTGGTATTATTATTGTCCTTATCTTCAATAATTTTCACATTTGAATCATTCAAAAGATTTTTTTGAGATGTCAAAGCAGAAATCTTGCCATCAATCTCGTCAACTTTTGCCTTGTCAGCCTCTGAAAGCACAGCATTATTAATTTGATTTTCTGTGTCTGCAATGTAAACTCTGACTTTTTCAAGATTAGTTTTTGCATTAATAAGGTTGTTTTCTGCCTCAATCTTTTGGTCAATTTGATGGTTGATATCATTTTCACAAATAGTGAATTTGTTAGAAATACTTGACAAGTTTTCTTTCATGCTAGCAAGCTCTGCTGAAAGCACACTTCTCTCGTCAATCTTTTTGTTGATTGTTTCCCTTGATTTTGCTTTTTTATCGTCAAAATCAACTTTTTGGCTACTTATATCTGTTTTCAACTTGCCTGCACCGGTCAATTTTGCCTCAATTATCTCCAATTTTTCACACAAAGAATCATATTGAGTGCGTTTTTCAGTCAAATCCTCAATATATTTGTCAAGCATATCTGATATGTAATCAACCTTTGAAGTTGCAGTGTTAAGTTGTACTTCTTTGTCAATAAGTTGTTGGTTAAGATTGCTAATCAAAAAGTTAAGTTTTGCCACATTACTTGACAAAATTTCGTAACCTTCAGTTGATTTTTTAAGTTGGAATTGAGCGTTTTCAAAATTTTTGCAAATGTTTTCAAACTCTCTCTCTCTTCCTAAAATGCTAACAACATCGTGTTTTCTTGAGCTACCACCAGTGATTGAACCTTGTGGGTTGAAAATTTCTCCTTCCAAAGTAACAATTCTTATTGAACGATTGTATTTTTTTGAAATCGAATTTGCATTGTCATATGTATCGCAAACAATGGTTGAACCAAGCAAGTTTTTAAACACGCTGTCATAAGCCTTGTCATAGCCAATCAAATCACAAGCAAGACCAATAGCACCTTTTTCCTTTAAGGCGTTTGCTTGCTCTGCACTCAACAATCTTGCACGCAAAGAGTTGATTGGCAAAAATGTAATGCTACCCATTTTATTGCGTTTTAGCACTTCAATGCAATATTTAACATCATCTGTGTTTGCTGTTACGATGTTTTGCAATGAGCCACCAAGTGAAACTTCAATGGCTGTTTCGTACTCTTCAGGCACTTTAATAAGTTCTGCAACCACACCAAGAATTTTGCTGTCAAGCACTCTGTCCTCTTTTGTGTACTGCATAATTTTTTTAACAGCCATTTGATAGTTTTCGTATTGATCTTTTGAACGAATGAACACAGTTTTTTGCATTTCATAAGATGCAACCGAACCTTTAAGTTTTGTGATATTGCTTTCAAGAATACTTAATTTTTGATTGCTCTCACTCAAATTCTTTTTACATTCATTTACTTCACGATAAATGTTGTTTCTATCTGTCAAAATAAGATTTTTTTCAGACTCCAAGCCTTGTTTTTCTGCCTCAGTATCTTCAATAGTCTTCTTTAAAACAGAAATTTCTTCCTCTTGTTCAAGCTTGTCCTGTGACAAATAATCATAGTCTGTCTGTAATTTTGTGTAGTCAACATTGGCGTCAGACAACATTTCAATGGCTTTAAGCATTTCTTCTTCAGAACGCTCAAATTCAGCATTTCGTCTGTTGATTTCGTCTGTCAAACTCAACAATTCAGCCTCTTTTTGTTCAACATTGCTTTTCAAAGTGTTAAGTTTTGTTAAAATATCATTTTTCTTTTGACCAAAAGCCACAAGCAATTCTTCACAATCGTCAATCTTGCTTGAGTATTTTGCAATGTCTTGCAAAAGGTTTTGTTCCTCAGATTTTCCGTGACTCAATCTTTCTTGCAAAGTTTCGCCTTTGCCCAATTTTTCTTGGTTTGCAACCAAAATTCTTGTTCTTAACTCTCTGTATTCATTCAAGTCATCTTCAATTTGACTTAAAGTGTGCAAATTCTTTTGATAATTCTCGTCATTATCCTTAATTCTTGAATAAATTAGTTCAATTTCTTCAGAAATACCTTTTATTATTTGATTGATTTTGTCAATTTCGCTGTCATTATTTTCATAAGCATACAAAAAGTGATTTACTTCCAGTTGCTTTTGATTTTCATACAGTTCTTGATATTTTTTTGCATTTTCTGCTTTCTTTTGCAATGGTGTAAGCTGACGCTCAACTTCGTGAATAATATCTTGCAAACGCTCCAAATGGTCTCTTGTTTTTTCAAGTCTGTCTTCTGCATCATCCTTTCTTTTTTTGTATTTACTAATACCAGCTGCCTCTTCAAAAATAGCACGCCTGTTTTCTGGCTTAGAGTTGATAATTTCTGCAACACGACCTTGTCCGATAATGCTGTAACCATCCTTACCAAGTCCTGTATCGCGAATGATATCCCTCATATTCTTAAGCAAAATGTTTGTGCCGTTAAGCAAGTATTCACTTTCGCCTGAACGATATAGCTTTCTTGTAAAGCTAACCTCATCAAAAGCAAGTGTTTTAAATATCTTTTGACCAGTATTGTCAAAAACAAGAGTTACCTCGCAGTAGCTCATTTGTGAACGCCTTTGTGTGCCTACAAAAATAACATCCTGCATATTTTTTCCACGCAGTTGTTTTGCAGATTGCTCACCAAGCACCCATTTTATCGCATCGGAAAAGTTACTTTTACCTGATCCGTTTGGTCCAACAATTCCAGTAATGCCGTCATTAAATTCAATGACGGTTCTATCTGCAAATGACTTAAATCCATAAAGCTCTAATCTTTTGAAATTCAATGTTCTACCTCACACTTTGCCACTTTTAATAATATTTTGTATCTAAATTATTTTTGTTTTTCCTTATATCAAAATGTAAAATTTAAAAAGCAACTTAAATTTTCATTAAAATTGAAATTCAATTTTCCAATAATTTCACACAAAAATTCACAAAAAATATTTAAGCACTTTTTTCATTGTCCTAAAAAATCAAAGTCAAAAAAATACGCTTAAATATTCAAATTTTTATTGCTGTTATTACTACAAATATTTTAGCACATTTTTATATTTTTGTAAATAAAAAAAGCAAAATTATTGCAAAATGCTTTTTTCACTTTGCAATAAATCAAATTTAACACATTTATGTAAAATTTAAAGTAATTTTATTTTATGCTGTCAATCAAAGCTTTCATTTTTTGTTTTTGTTGTGGGGACATGTTTGGAGCCATCATATTATAAAAATTTTGCAACATTGCAGGACTTAAATTGCCAAGTTGTTTTTGTTTGTAAACTTCTTTGTAAAACTCGTCAATAAGTTGATTTTCCGAATAGCCACTATATTTGTTAAATTGACTTTTAACATCTTCTTCCACATCTTTTTGAGTAAACTTACCATTTCCGTTGTTGCAGCCACCTTTGCACTTGCTTCCAGATTGATTGTTGTAACCTTTAAAATTTCTAATATTTTTGCCCATATTGCCTCCTTTAATCACTATCTATTATATGTCAGCATATATTATATTGTGATAGGAGGTATTTATGTTTGACCCTCAAATGTTAATGAGTATGTTTGGAAATATGTCAGGTATGGGCAATCTAGGAAATTTGGGCAATATGGCAAATCTTGGCAATATGTTCAATTCAGGTGGTGGCAATGGCGAGCAAGATGGCAATCAAGGTAACCCTATGATGAATATGTTTGGCAATCCCAATATGCTATCTGGACTTATGCAAATGATGAACAACAATTCAAACAGTGCTCCTCCTTTAGGCAAAAATACATACATAAACAAAGTCTCAACCAATAGCAATGTCAATTCTGAACTTTACAAAATTATCAAATCGGCAGAAAGTATAACTTGATATGAAAATTATTATTCTTCTTATAACTTTGGGCTTTGTTATTGCTGTTGAAATGGTGGATATTTTGCGCTGAATACATCTGAAAAATATTTTATAAAATTTATTATATTAATTCCATTAAACAAAAAAATCACACAAAACTTACAAAAGTATTGCGTGAATTTTTTATCATTTGTTAATATATTCTTTTTTGATAACTTTGCTTAATTGATATATTTATTCAGATAAAAACATCAATAACTATTCAAAAATCGATACTAAAATCAATTTTTATTAAAAATCAATCTGCCACAATTAGGGCACTCTACAATTTGTTTGTTCTGCAATTTGATTGTCAAATCGCTTGAAATATCCATACCACATCCAAGGCAAGATTTAAAATCTTCAGAGCTTGAAACAAGCACAGGCATCTTTTTATTTTTTCTTATTGCGTTGTATTTTGCAAGCACATTTTCAGGAATTTCGCTTTGCAATTTTTTTAGTTCAGCAATATAAACTTTTGCCTTATCCTCAATTGCAATTTTAATTTTTTGCATATCAATTTTTCTTACTTTGATAATGTCCTCAAGCTTTTTCAAATCTTCCAAAGATTTCTTGCTGATTTCAATGCATTCGTCCATTTTCTTTGACAATCTTGTAAGTTCCCTTTCTATGTTCAAAAGCTCTTTTTGAAATTGAGCAATCTTCTTTTCGTATTTATCAATTTCCTTCAATTCCTCAAACGAATCAAAAACATCATTCAAGCCATTCATTTCTTCAAAGATATTTTTGTAAGTTTGTTTATATCTATCGCAAATTACAGCCACTTCTTCAGAATCACGGATACTTTTCAACATCTCTTCTGTTTTTGTTTTATACAAAGACATTGCTTTGGCATAATCTTGTGCAGGCTTGCTTTGCTTAAACTCCATTTCACAAGCATAAACTTTTTTATCAATATCTTGATAATCCAATATTTTTTGTAATTCCATACAAAACCTCCTTAATTCAAACTAACATATTTATATAAATTGCTAATTTTATTTTCTAATAATTTAAAAATAATTTCCACAAAAATTATCTCGCTTTCAAAATGCCCTATTTGAATAACATTGACATCTTGTGCCAAAAGCTCAATGATAATATTGTGTTTTAATTCACTTGATATAAATGTGGCAATATTAAGCTCTTTAACTCTTTTCACCACTTCATCAATTCGTCCACCACTGCCACTTATAAAAGCAATGTTTTGTTTTTTGTGATTTTTTCCATCTTTTGCGATATAAATTTTAGGACAACTTTCTTTTGTAATTTCTTGCAAATTTAGCAATAATTTGTCTAAATCCCCATTGTATTCGCCATAAATGCCTAATCCATCACTCAAAAAACGATTTGCTTGCACACCTAATAATTTCCCTATTTCAAAATTTATTCCCTCTTCAGACATATCCATATTGGTGTGAGCAGAATAAACATTTATATTGTTTTTAATGCACTTGGCAACCAAATTGCCTATATAATCGCAATATGTAATTTTTTTTAATGGCTCAAATATTGCAGGATGATGTGTGATAATCATATTACAATTATTGTTAATGCAATAATCAATGGCACCATTTGTTAAGTCCAAACAAACCACAACACCACTAATTTCACATGATTTGTCGCCAATAAGCAAACCGACATTGTCCCATTCCTCTGCAAGAGTCAAAGGTGCGACATTTTCAATCAAATTTGCTATTTCATAAACTTTCATACTATCTCCTTGCAATAACACATTAATTGTTATTTGCAACACTCAACAAATTCAATTTTTGGATTACAGCAAATCTATCTTCTTCCTTTTTTATTGTTTGCAACAATTTTGTCAGATATTCAGTGGTATGAGTAGAAAATAATTTAAAATCCTCCCCTTTGCCACTGCCAAATTGCACCTCAAACTCAGTTGGATTATAAACTCCTTGTGTACAAACGATTATGTCATAAAACTTTGAGTCGGATAAAACTTTGTAGTCTTTGATAGCTTTCAAATTGTTATTTTTCAAATAAAGTCTAACTTTATCGGAATTTTTTTGTGGAGATAGCACATAAAAAGGATATTTTTTATTACTATCTATAATTTTTATTATTTCTTCTCCACCCATTCCGGAAATTAAAATGACATCAATATCAAAATTTTTAATTGGTGCAAGACCATTTCCAACAGTTGTGTAATAATTTGTTAAATTCAATTTTTTTGCAGTTTTTGCTGCTTTTTCAATGCTTTTTTTGCTGATATCACTGCCAACAACAAAATTGCTTGGATTATTTAATGCGTAATTAATGCTGACAATGCCATGGTCAGCACCAATGTCAGCCAAATTTATATTTTTTGGAATTTCTGACAAAAGTGCAGTCATTCGCTTATCCAACTTCATCGGTTAACATAGTCCTTAAGTTTTTTTGTACGACTTGGGTGGCGTAATTTTCTTAGAGCTTTTGCCTCAATTTGTCTGATACGCTCACGAGTAACATTAAACTCTCTACCCACTTCTTCCAAAGTTTTTGGACGATTGTCATCAAGTCCGTAACGCTTTCTTAGCACTTCATTTTCGCGTGGTGTCAAAGTGTTAAGCACTTGCAACAACTGCTCTCTAAGCATTTTTGACTCAGCTGAATCACTTGGAGATGTTGCATTGCTATCCTCAATGAAATCACCAAGATGGCTGTCTTCTTCTTCTCCGATAGGTGTTTCCAAAGAAACTGGGTCTTGTCCGATTTTCAAAATTTCGGCAACTTTTTCCTCAGTAAGTCCCATTGCCTCAGCGATTTCAGCCGTTGAAGGTTCTCTTCCAAGCTCTTGCAAAAGTCCACGCGCAACACGATTTGTTTTGTTGATTGTTTCCACCATATGCACAGGGATTCTGATTGTTCTTGCTTGATCTGCAATCGCTCTTGTGATAGATTGTCTTATCCACCAAGTTGCATAAGTTGAAAACTTAAAGCCTCTTGTGTAGTCGAATTTTTCAACTGCTTTCATAAGTCCAAGATTGCCTTCTTGAATCAAATCAAGAAATTGCATACCTCTTCCTACATATTTTTTTGCAATGCTGACAACAAGTCTCAAGTTTGCCTCGCTAAGCCTATTTTTTGCATATTGACAATCAGCCTCGTTTTCACTTGCCATCATAATTGCAAGATTGCGTTCTTCCTCAGGTGTCAAAAGTGGCACTGAGCCAATGTCTTTCAAATACATTTTAACATTATCATCAGTAATGCCATCGCCCATTATTTTGTCCAAAGAAACTTTTTCCTCAAGTGTAAGTTCCTCAACAACAATGCCAGCCTCATTAAGTTTTTTGTGCATTTCGTCAATATCTTCCGGGTCGATAATGTACTTTTCACACTTATCAATAACCTCATCACTTGACAATTTGTTGTTTTTTGTTTTTGCCAAATCAATAAGGTTAGCTAAAGCAGCCTCAAGTTTTACTTCTCTTGTTTTTGGTTTTTTGTCCTTATTTTCCATTTTTCCTCCGTTTTAACTCAACAATCCTGCTATTGATTTCCGCAATTTGATTGCGAAGCAGATTTTGTTTGTCAATATTACTTTCCTCTGAATATTGTGAAGTCAATTCTTGCATTTCTATATCTAAAAAATCGATTTTTAAAGTATTAAAGCAGTCATTTAGCATTTGTTCCTTACAGTCATTAGGGATTTTGTCAAAGTTACCCTCGTAAATATGCTTTGCCTCTCCGTTACTTTCCAACTCTTTCAACATATTAATATTCAAAGTAGTATTGTTTGTTTTAAGTTCTCTTGCATAGTCATAAATGGCTATGTGTTCCTTATCCTTAAGATAAGGCGAAATATCTTCATTGATATAGTCAAGCGCGTCATAAGCAAAAATTGAATATATCAAAAATCTCGCAGCTTTATAATATTTATTTGTGCTTGGTTTCAAAGTAAATCGCTGTTCTTTCACATTCTCAACTGCTTGAGTTTCCTTATATCCGTTGATATTGTCCTCAAACTTGTCCAGCTGTTTTGCTAAGCTTGTTGCCGATAATCTGCTAAGCTCTGAAATCATTGGCAAGTATGCCTCTCTTTCCACCATTGTGGCAAGCTCTGTTAAAACTTCAAGTGCTTTGACTGCAAATTTACCTTGTCCTTCGGGCGTAGTCAAATCAAATTGCTTTGCAACAGTTCGAATTTTGTATTCAGTTGGAGAAATTGCCTGTTCCACAAGCTCCCTAAACTTACTCACACCATATTGCTTGATTATATCATCTGGGTCAAGCCCTTCAATAAGTCGCACAACTTTTACATTCAGCCCTGCATCTCGCAAAATATCAATGCCTTTATATGTTGCTTTTTGACCTGCGTTATCTCCGTCATAACATAAATAGATATTATTATTATAATATTTTAGCATTTTGGCTTGCTCGATAGTCAGTGCTGTACCCATTGAAGCAACCACATTTTTAACGCCTGCTTGATACAAACTGATAACATCCATATAACCTTCAACAACAATAACACAATTGAAGTTTTCTGTAAGCTTGGCTTTTTTCAATGTATGTACGCCAAAAAGTTCATTTCGTTTTTTAAAAATCAATGTTTCTTCCGTGTTTTTATATTTCATAAAATCCACACTGCCCAAAGCTCTGCCACCAAAGGCAACAACATTGTTTAAATTGTTGAATATTGGAACAATCAATCTGCCTGCCTCAAAATCGTAAAGTTTACCATTTTTTTCTTTTGCAACGCCACTCTCAATCATTTCATCATCTGAAAAACCTTTTGCGCGAAGATACTCAATCAATTCACTATAACCAGACGAATATCCCATTCCAAAAGTTTTGATTGTTGATTTTGTAAGCTTTCGCAAATTCAAATATTCAACAACTTCACCAGTTTTTTGTGCAACAAGATTGTTATGATAAAAAAGTCCTGTCTCTCGCATTAACTGATATAATCTTTCTTTTTTAAGCCTTTCTGCCTCTTTTTTTTCTTGATTAAAGTTACTGCTAAATTTTGGCACTTCCAAGCCTGCACGATTTGCAAGAATTTGTACTGCCTCCTTAAAATCAACATGCTCAACCTGTTGAATAAAAGAAAAAACATCTCCAGATGCGTGACATCCAAAGCAATAATATGTCCCACGCAATTCATCCACAGTAAAAGAAGGAGTTTTTTCGTTGTGTATAGGACATCTTGCCCAATAGCGTCCGCCTTTTTTTTCAAGGTCAACATACTTTTGAGCAACATCCACAATATTCGATTTGTCTCTCAGCTCTTGTAAAAAGCTTGAATAATCGTTGTACACCATTTTCTCCTGATTTACTATATATTTTGCACTAATTCGCTTTAATTATAAATTATTAGAAAGCAAAAAAGATTGATATTGAATTTAATATTGCTAAAGAATATGCTTGTCTACACAAATATTTTTAATATAATTTATAAATTCCAACAATTTGGAACAAACAAATCCTCAAATGCCTTAACTGCAAATGTATCTGTCATACTTGCAATATAATCGGTAACAGCATTATCTTTACCCCATTTATCAATCAGACTTATGTAAAAAGCAGGCAATTTATCAATGTTTTTCATATAGTAATCATACAAAAATTCAATCATTTGATTTGCTTTTTGCTCCTCAATTTTTGCCTTAGGATTGAAATATACACTTTTAAACATAAAGTCTCGCAATTCGTCAGCCATTTTGTCAATTTGTTCAGAATATCCAACAAAATTTTTGCCATAGCTGTTTTTTACAATATCGCTAACCAAAGTGTTGATTCTTTTTGCCTTGCTATCGCCCAAAATGTCAGTTATGTGTTTAGGAATGTCATTTTCAGTCAAAATACCACCCAAAATTGCATCCTCAATATCGTGATTCATATATGCAATTCTGTCAGCATAACTTACAATTTTGCCTTCAAGTGTAGATGGCTTGCCACTTTTTTTGTGGTGCAAAATGCCATCTTTAACCTCAAAAGTCAAATTTAAACCTTCCCCGTCATTTTCAAGAAACTCTACAACTCTCAAACTATGCTTGTTGTGCTCAAAGCCACTTGGATTAAGTTTGTTAAGCACATTTTCGCCACTATGACCAAAAGGAGTGTGTCCCAAATCGTGTCCAAGGCTTATTGCCTCAGTCAAATCCTCATTAAGACGCAATGCCCTTGCAATAGTTCTTGCAACTTGCATAACTTCCAAAGTATGTGTAAGGCGTGTTCTGTAATGGTCGCCTTTTGGAGACAAAAACACTTGCGTTTTATGTTTTAAACGCCTAAAAGCTTTGCTGTGAATAATTCTGTCTCTATCCCTTTGAAATTCAGTTCTCAACAATGAAGGCTCAACTTCAAATTTCCTTCCAGCAGTATTTTCAGAATGACAGGCATACTCACTAAGATATTTTTTTTCGAATTCATAAATGTGTTCTAACATACTTTTTCCTTTTAGATTATTTTTTTATTTATCTTCAATATTATCGTTTGATTGTTCAACATTATCATTTGAAATGTTGTCATCAATTTCCTCTTTATGCAAAGATTTTTCTGACTTTTTATCTTCTTTCTTATCGTCCTCTTTATCGTCATCCTTCTTGAAGAATTTGTCAATAAAAGTCTCGTCTTCTTCCTCTTCAAAGTTTTCCAAAACTTTAACATAAATTTTGGTTACTTTTTTAGGGTCGGCATCAATAACTTTTATTGTAAGATTATGAAAATCAAATTGCTCATCAACACTTGGGATATAACCAAAACAATCGATAACCCAACCACTTACTGTTGTAACCTCAAGTTCGTCGCTGTCATATTTTTGGTGGAAAGTGTCAAACATATCCTCTATGTTACAACCACCGTCAATTTGATATTCATTTTCGCTAATTTGAACAATATCCTCAACCACTTCATCATGCTCGTCCCAAATTTCACCAACAAGCTCTTCCAAAATGTCCTCAAGCGTAACAATACCAGCAGTGCCACCATATTCGTCAAGCACTACTGCCATATGTGCCTTTGATTTTTGCAACATTTTAAGCACATTTGACAAAGTAGAGTTCAAAGTTACCCAAATAGTTTGCGACATATATTTTTTGATGTCAAATTCTTTTTTAAAGTAGTTTTTGTAAAAATCTTTTTCGTGCAAAACACCAATTACATTGTCAATATCCTCTTCAAATACTGGCAATCTTGAAAAACCATTTTCCAAAAACAAATCTCTAAGCTCGTCTTTTTTTGCGTTTGCCTCAACAGCAATCACATCCACGCGTGGAGTAAAAATATCCTTAACTGTAAGTTCATTAAACTCAATGGCACTTCGAATAAGTTCTCCTTCATCTTTATCAATGCCACCTTCAGTTGTAGCCTCGTCAACCATAGTAATAAGTTCAGCCTCACTCATTGCAGTGTTTTCATTTGGCTTGAACATTTTAATCAAAAGCTTTTGCCATTTAGAAAACAACCAAGTAAACGGAGTGAAAATCAAGCACAAAATCTGCAAAATTGTTGCAACACGAATTGCAAAGCCTTCACTGAACTCTTTTGCAATGCTTTTTGGAGTAATTTCGCCAAAAATCAAAGTAATAACAGTCACAACAATGGTTGAAACTGTTGCAGCTAAGTCAGGTTGAGACTTAATGATTTCTGTAAACAACAAAGTAGCTATTGTTGCGGCAGCAATATTGACAATATTGTTACCAATCAAAATTGTGGTAATCAATTTGTCATAGTTATCCACAAGCAACAAAGCTTTTTTTGCGCCTTTAGAGCCTTCATTTGCTTTGTTTTTAAGCTTAATTTTGTTCAAGCTGTTGTAAGATGTTTCGCTTGCACTAAAAAATGCAGACAAAGCAGTCAAAACAATAATTCCGACAATATAACCTATACATTGGGGGGACATATTTTTTAATTCCTTTTTTTGTTATGATATAAATTTACCTTTCAAAGGTATTGTTTTTTATAATTTTTTGTAACAATTAATGATTAATTATTATATTTTATACGCTAAACAACAGCTAATTGTTAATAAATATTCAAATTTTTAATTAAAAATGCCTAGTTTTTGAGATAATAGCAATATTATATAACCATTTATTTGTAGTTAACTAATCAAATTGTACATGATTTGTCAATTATTTTCTGTCGTCACGAGCAACATACTCTTTATATTCGCAAACAGCATTGTAACCTGGACGAATAATTTTTCCGTTGTTAGACAGCTCCTCAATTCTGTGAGCTGACCATCCTACAACCCTTGCAATAGCAAAAATCGGAGTAAACAACTCAACAGGAAGTCCTAGCATATTATACAAAAATCCTGAATAAAAGTCGATATTGCAACTTACGCCTTTGTATATTGAGCGTTTTTTACCAATAATTTCAGGCGCCAATCGCTGAATTTTTTCATACAAAGCATATTCACTTTGAGCGTGTTTTTCACAAGCCAATGCTTTGATATATGATTTTAAAATATCTGCTCTTGGGTCAGACAAAGAATAAACAGCGTGTCCCATTCCATAAATCAAACCACTCTTATCAAATGCTTTTTTGTCAAGCAATGCTTCAAGATATTTTGTAACACTTTCGTCTGAATAATCAGGCAGATTTGCCTTCATATCCTCAATCATTTTTACAACTTTAATGTTTGCACCACCATGTCTTGGTCCTTTAAGTGAGCCAAGTGATGCTGCAATTGAGCTGTATGTGTCTGTGCCGGAAGAACTTACAACATGTGTTGTGAAAGAGCTGTTATTTCCACCACCATGCTCTGCGTGCAACACAAGACAAATATCCAAGAGCTCCGCCTCAAGTGGTGTAAACTTGCCATCTTCACGCAAGATATACAACAAATTTTCTGCAATGGAATATTCAGGATTTGGTTTTCTGATAAGCAAACTTTCAGAATTGTAGTAATGCTTATAAACATTGTAACCATAAACAGCAAGCAATGGAAACTCTGCAATAAGTTGCAAACATTGCCTTAAAACATTTGGTATGCTGATGTCATCCGGATTGCTGTCATATGAATACAAAGTTAGTACTGACCTTGACAAAGCAATCATCATATCGTTTGTTGGAGCTTTCATAATGATATCACGAACAAAGCTGTTTGGTAATCTTCTGAATCCACCTAAAATTTCAATAAATTTTTTAAGTTCGTCATTATTTGGCAATTTTCCAAAAAGCAACAAATATGCAGTTTCTTCAAAACCAAATCTATTGCGACTGCCTGCAAAACCATTGACAATATCCTCAATTTTGATACCACGATAATAAAGCTCACCTTTGCAAGGCATAGATTTGCCCTCTGCATTTGTTTTGCTTGATATAATGTCCGAAATTTCAGTCAAACCAGTAAGAACACCTTTACCATTAATGTCCCTTAGTCCTCTTTTAACATCATACTTGTCGTAGTACTCACTTTTGATATATGTACTTTCTTTTGCCATAATTGCCAGACTTTTAATATCGTCTTGCACTTCACTTAAAAACTTCTCGAAATCTGTCATGCTGCCTCCTCACAAAACTATTCTAGTGTATTATAACACACTTTATTGTAAAAATCAATAGATATTTTGATTTTATTTATAATATTTATAATTTTATATAATAAGATTTATTTATAAAAATTCACGCAAAACACCATTTTTAGCTTGTAAAAACAATTTAAAAATGATATAATGTAAGCATATTTATACAAATAATCTTGTGAAATTAATTTTTACAATAGATATTTTCAATCAAAATTATTTGCAAAAATTGTGCAAGTTAATATTATATAAATGCACTTTTACAAAATTAAAAATTATAAACTCAAAAAGGTAAATTTAGTTATGGATAACTACACACTAATGAAATTGTCAGAAAAAATGGACGACGACGGGATTGATATTGCAGATTTCGACCCCGAAGAACTTTACGAAATTGCTGACGACGCAGAGGCTTTTAAGCAAAAATACAAAGAATTTTACACTGATATAAAACTTTCTATCAAGGAGGATTGGTAATGTCTGAATTTATCGCAAAAAAAATAATTAAAAAACAATCCCCTGATAAACAAACTGATGCAAGACTTCGCAATTTGATTGGAGTTGTAGCAAGTTTTATTGGAATAATTGCAAATTTGCTTATTGGTACTGCAAAGCTTGCAGTTGGCTTGATTTTTTCAAGCATTTCTGTTGCAAGTGATGGTTTGAATAACATTTCAGATACGGCCTCCTCTGCTGTAAGTATGATAAGTTTTAAAATTGCAGACAAGCCTGCTGATAAAAAGCATCCTTTCGGACACGCTCGTGCAGAATATCTTGCAGCAATGATAATATCCTTTTTCATAATAATGGTTGGCATTGAACTTATAAAATCGTCTATTGAGAAAATCACCCAAAATACTGCTGCAACTTTCAGTTATATCACAATTGGGATACTTTGCTTTTCAATTCTAGTCAAAATTTGCCTTTTCATTTATAATATGGCAATGTACAAAAAAATAAAATCTGCTACGCTGAAAGGTGTTGCCATTGATTGCATAAGCGATTGTGCAGTAAGTTCTATTATTTTGATTTCAACAATTATTTCTCATTTTGTTGGAGTAAATCTTGATGGTTATTTTGGCGTTGTGGTTGCGCTATTGATTATTATTCAAGGCTTTAAGCTTATGATAAGTACATTCAACCCTTTGCTTGGCGAAAAAGCAGACAAACAAATGGTATCCGATATTGCAAAAAGCATTCAAAACTATGAAGGTGTGCTTGGTATTCACGATATGATTATCCACAATTATGGACCAAACAGATTTTTTGTAAGCGTGCATGTTGAGGTTGACTGCATGCAAGATATGCTGAAAAGTCACGAACTAATTGATAAAATTGAAAGAGAGCTGACAACTCAAAGCACTCAACTACTTATTCATATGGATCCAATCAACAAAGATGACGAACAATCAAACAATTATAAAGCAATGATTGCAGAACTTGCAAAGCAAATTGATGAAAGAATAACAATTCACGATTTTCGAATGGTTCAAGGAACAAACAGCAATAATTTAATTTTTGATATTGTTTTGCCAATGGATTTGAAACTTTCAGATGAACAAGTAAAAGAAAATCTTTCACAAATGGTACACTCACAAGACACTACTTGCAATCTTGTAATAAATATTGATAAAAACTACACTGAGTGTTAAAATCTAGAAATTAGCAAAAAAAATCACGCAAAATGCGTGATTTTTTGTTATATTAGCATTTTTTTAAAGTTACTTTAATTAAAAAAATCAAATTTATTGAAAATTTCACAATATAATTAACAAACAATGTTATTTATTTGCAAAATATTCGTTTGTGAGAATACTATAAAAACAAGCATCAACAATTCCTTTATTACTCCAATCAAATTGTCTTAAAGTGCCCTCATATTTCATTCCACATTTTTTCATAACTTTGCCTGAATTTGGATTGTTTGGGTCGTGCATTGATTCAATTCTGTTCACACCAACTTCTTCAAAGAAAAATGAAATTATTGCACTAAGTGCCTCGCTTGTTATGCCCTTATTCCACCATTTACTTCCAATACAATAACCAATATGCACTTTTTTTGCTCTGTCATTCAAATCAAAAGCCGAAATGCCTCCGATAGGTTGATTAATTTCCTTCAAATGAATTGCCCATTGATAAAAGTCTAAATTTTTGTAACTTTCAATCCAATTTGTAAAAATTTCTTTTGTCTCTCCAATATCTTTATGAGTTTGCCACCTTAAAAATTCAGTAACTTTACTGTCGTTTGTCCAATTTTTAAAAGACACCTCAACATCTTGCATTTGAAATTTTCTTAAAATCAATCTTTCAGTTTCAATTTGAATGGTACCTTTATGTTCCATAATTTCTCCTTACTCAAAGAGACTTTTACTCTTTGGATTTTTTGCAAAGTGCAGCCAAACCTTTAAATGGATGACCATTGAAAATTGACACAATGCCTTGAATTTTTGTTTCAGTCAATGCACCACCACTTGTTTGTCCAAGTTTGAAAAGTGGATTTGTTCTCATTTGCTCATAGCTCATCATAAAGCCACTTGTATCTTTGCCTTCACCTGTTGCAAGTGGCAAAATACCTCTTATGCACCACAAAATGAACCTAGCAAGTAAGCTGTGTTCTGCAATTTCGCACAAGCAATTTTGATCTGTAAACTCACCTTTTTTCGTTTTTTGCTTAACAGGCAAAATTGGTGTTCCATAAATTTTTTCAAACTTTTCATAAGAAAATTCATTGTTTTGAGGAATGTACTCAAGCATTTCTTTGCTGTCTCCAACGCATTTATCACTGCTTGCAACCTCAATTTCTATTGTTTCAACAATTTCTTCGCTGTTTTTTGCAAGATATAGTTGATAAGCACCACTTTCAACAAGATAATTGTCACTTGCTATATCAAAAATCTCAAAAGAATGCCTATCAAGTGCAATTTCAATATTTTTCTCCTCATTAAGTTGCAAAAATACTTTTTTGAAGGCTTTTAATTCCTTAAGAGGACGCAAATAAATTGAATCTTTTTTACCAATATAAATTTGAATTACATCACTGCCGGCAACTTCTCCGATATTTTTTATTGTAAGGCTGATTTTTCCACCTTTTTCAATATCAATCTGCTTGTCAACTACAAAATTTGAATATTCAAAGCTCGTATAACTTAAGCCAAAACCAAACGGATAAGCAACTTTTGTTTTTGTGATATCGTAATATCTATATCCCACATAAATGCTGTCAGAATAATATGTACGATCTGCGTCGTAGTTAAAATTATGATAGCTGTTGCAGTCAGCAAGCTTGATTGGATAACTTTCTGCTAGTCTACCACTTGGATTAACTTTTCCGTAAAGAATATTTGCGCAAGCCTCTCCACTGGCACTTCCTGCAAGATACATATTAAGTATTGCGCTTACTTTATCCCTCCAAGGCATTTCAACTGGAGAGCCAGCAAACAAAACAACTACAACATTATTATGTAATTTTGCAACTTCTTCCACCAATTTATCATAAGTTTGTGGCAAATTCATATGCTTTCTGTCAAGACCTTCCACTTCCATATTGTCAGGCAAACCTATGCAAAGCACAATTTTATCATAATTTGCAGATTTTGCTGCAATTTTTGCAATCAAATCGCTGTTATCTTTGATATACTTTTCATGATATCCTTCCATATAGTCGTAGTTAATGCCCGACTCATTCAAGCTATCCACAAGAGAAGTTTCATAAAAAGGAGTAATATGAGAACTTCCACCACCTTGATAACGGCTCACTTTTGCCATATTTCCGACTATCAATACTTTTTCATTTTCATTAATCGGTAATGTTTTATTATCGTTTTTCAAAAGCACGGCAGAGCTTTCTGCAATTTCTCTTGCAAGGTCATAATGTTCTTTTTTGTCAAAGCCAAACTTAACATCATTGATATATTTGTACCTATCCACGATTTTAAGGATGTTGGTGGCAGCTTTATCCACAAATTTTTCGTCTAATTCTCCATTTTTTACGGCTTTTACAACTTTTTTGTCATTTACGCCATTTGAAGAAGGCATTTCCAAATCCAAACCTGCCTCCACGCCTTTTGCACGATTGTTTACAGCACCCCAGTCTGACATAACAAAACCATCAAAATGCAGCTTATCACGCAAAATATCAGTCAAAAGCCATTTGTTTTCAGAGCAATACACTTCATTTATCTTGTTATAAGCACACATAATGGTTGCTGGCTTAGAAATATCCAAAGCAGTTTTAAAGCTTTTTACATACAAATCCATAATAGCATGCATATCAATATTGTTGCTTTCAACAAATCTTCTGTATTCTTGGTTATTACAAGCGAAATGTTTAAGAGAACAGCCGACATTTTCCTCATTCATTCCAAAGATGAAATTGCCTGCCATATTACCACTCAAAAATGGATCTTCAGAAAAATACTCAAAATTTCTGCCACAAAGTGGAGAACGCTTAATATTTGCACCAGGACCTAAAACAATAGCAACATTGTTTGCTTTTGCCTCTTTTGCAATAGCCCTTGCCATTTTACTTATAAGCTCAACATCCCAACTTGAGCAAGCACAACTAGCTGTTGGAAAACAAGTTGTTTTAATGTTGCTGTTAATGCCATACTCTCCAGCGAGCATTTTTCTTACTCCATGAGGACCATCAGTCATCATAATTGCAGGCACCCCAAGCCTATCAACAGCTTTTGTATGCCAGTTATCATTTCCCGAAAGCAAACTTGCTTTTTCTTCAATTGTCATTTCTTTTATTTTATCAATCATAACCCCTCTCAAACACAAATACATACTAAAATTAAACATAAATTATTATAATATTTTAGCAATTTATTTATATCATTTTTGGGATAAATTGTCAATGATTAATATTTATACAAACAAATTTTTTGTAAAAACGCAATTATAACGAGTTTACATAAATCATACATTAAAGTGAAAATTATTCTTGAAAACAGCTTAATTTATAATTATTTTTGATATTTTATTCTAAAATAAGCTTATTTTAATAATTCAATGTAAAATTTTATTTGCTTTCATCCTTCAAAGATTGAACCATATTTTGCTTATCAATCTTTCTCTGTTTGATTTTATCAAGTTCCTTTTTACCCATAAAATTTCTCCTAAAAATAATACTATTATTGATTAACCCCTGTTAGAATATAATCAATTTTTCAACTTAAGTATAACCTTTTATTTGTCAAAAAATACGCTTATATTTGTATTGTAGCTACGCATTAAATTATTGTACGAATTTTAAAAATGCCATAAAATATTGTTGCTTATTTATTTTAAATCTTCCAATTTGAATTATTTTTTTATATTTTACCCTAACCTAAACATAATATAAAAAACACCCTATCGATAAATAGGATGTTTTCAACTCATTTTTAAATCAAACTAATATTTTTGAAATCAAAAGTTATCAGTTGCCTCTGTTTGATTTCAGCTTTCTGATAAATGCAGGGATTTGCGCATTGTCATTTTGAATATTTTCTCTTGTATTTGGATTATTTGCATAATTTTCTCTTGCAGAATTTTTTGCAACCTCACCAAGTGGAACATAAACATTATCGTCCTGTGCACCCCTTGTACTTTTTAATTTACCAATTCTGTCATCAATGTTAGATTCAAAGCTTGCTGTATTTTCTTCTTTTACGCCACCTGTTGCAATTAGTGTAATCAAAATCTTACCATCAAGACTTGAGTCAATACCTGCACCAATGATAATGTTTGCAGTTTCGTCAACAACATCATGCACCAATCTGCTTGCAACATCAACTTCTTCAAGAGTAAGGTCATAACCACCCATAATATTCAAAATAACGCCACTTGCTCCAACAATGCTTGTTTCAAGCAATGGACTCTTAACAGCCTGTTGAACAGCTGTAATCGCTCTGTTTTCACCTTCTCCTTCACCTACACCAAGATGTGCTGAGCAAGGTCCTTTGATTATATTTTTTACATCTGCAAAATCCAAATTTATCATTGAAGGTGTTGCAATCAAATCAGAAATACCTTGAATACCTTTTCTTAGCACCTCATCAGCCTCCTTAAAAGCTTGAACGATAGGTGTAGACTTAGGCAACACTTGCATTAGCTTATTGTTAGGGATGATAAGCAATGCATCAACATATTCACGCAATTTTTCAATACCTTTCAAGGCATTGTTCATACGCTTAGAACCTTCAAACAAAAATGGTTTTGTTACAATTGCAACAGTAAGAATACCCATTTCACGGCTTAGGCTTGCAATAACAGGAGCTGCACCAGTACCTGTTCCACCACCCATACCAGCCGTAATGAACAACAAGTCAACGCCTTGCAACATTTCCTTAAGCTTGTCCTTGGATTCTTGAGCTGCCATTTCGCCAATTTTAGGGTCAGCACCTGCACCTTGACCTTCTGTAAGTTTTTCGCCAATTTGCACAGTTTGACATTTTTTACGGAACATTAAAAGTGCTTGCTTGTCAGTGTTAACAACAGCAAACTCTGCACTTGATATACCGGCATCAATCATACGATTGACAGCATTACCGCCGCCACCACCAACGCCGATTACCTTAATTTTGATAATACTGCTGCTTTCGTCTTCAGCAATATCCAAATTATTCATAAAATCACTCATACAGCCCTCCATTTTAAACAGAACCTATGCACCTTGAATATTTATTATATTTTTAATATAGCAACAAATTAAGATTATAAAAAATTATCTTTTTATTTTCATTAAATCATCTTATAAAATAAATAAAATAATTTATCATAGAAAATATATCTTAAATTAATTAATTTTTATAAAAATTTAAACTCGCTTTACCATTTTTATTTAATGATTTATTACAATGTTATCACTTGTAAAAATCTTTCAAATCAATCAAATTATTATTATTTTTGACATTTTTATTCAAAAAGCCAAACGATTTTGCCATAAAAGCTCAATCAGCCAAACAATTTGTTTATTAAACTTGGCTTTGATGGCTTGTCCTTTTGACAAACATATTGAATAATACTTGCTTGAGACAAATAAATTTTGTTTCTATCCTCATACATTGCACGAATCAATTCGCATTGCCTGCCAAGTGCATTTGCCATAACACTTCTTACGCCTTTCATATCTGCAATGCCTCTGCCTGTTAAATAAATTTTCAAAAACTTTTCGTACTTAATTGGATAATTTGCAATGATTTTGCTTATTTCTTCTGCAATTTCCTCAAGTCTAGCACTTGCAATCATTGATATATATGATTTTTCTTCTTCCACAATACCATTATTAGTACCTATTTTGACAAGTGTATTTTCACCATTAAAATCAATTGTGCTTTTCAAACTCAACGCATCGTTATATTGCATATCCAATCCGTATGACAAATCATACGCGATATGTCCACCCCCAATTGGCAATGTGTTAAGGGCAATAAGCCCGTCGCCTTTAATATAGGCAATATCAGTTGTAAGATACCCAATATCAACCAAAACAGCAGAGTTTTTAATACGCAAATCTTTATCAGTCGCCATAAGACATTGAGCTGTTGAAAGATCTACAAACTTGATTTTTCTTGAGTAATCGGAAAGGATTGTTTTGAACAAATCACAAAAAGACTTTTTGCACATTGCAAATGACAACTTAACCTCGAGCATAAAACAACTTTTATTTAATGGGGCAAGAGTTTCATATTTTCCATCCAAACGATAGCTTACCTCATGAGTGCTGACAACCTCAAATCTGCCGTCCTTACTTGGATATAAATCTTCTTTTATTGCATTGATGTCACCAATATTGATTTTATGATTGCAACCAAAAGATAGTTTATTGCTCCTTGTTTGCACTCTTGCAAAATCGCCCGGAACACCCACATAAATTGCCGAAAGCTTTGTACTAAAATTGTACAATGCTTTGTCTAAACAACATCTGACAGCTCTTGAAACATCGTCGCCGTTAAGCCAATCGCCTTCCATAAAGCCATCATAATACATTTCAGCAGATGATTTTATATGAAAAACATTGTCTTTTGCTATTTCACCGATTTTAATATAAATCATATCAGAACCGACATCAACAATAGCAATATCGCAATTATTAAACATACAACTCCACCTCGCATTTATTTTCATAATAATTTTAGCATATTATGACATAATATGTCAATGCTTTTTATAATATTTATTATATTATATATAAAATAAACGCACACGCACGCGAGATTACTTTTGCAAATCTTAAATTCAAATTAAATCGTATTATTAAACAATTAGTTAAATAATTTTTATGAAAAAAATAATAACCTATTAAAATATTAAAACAAATAAAGTCTCAAACAAATTACAATTTGCAATTTAACTTGTTAATATAATTGCACCCAATCTTAGATGTAATTTTCAATAATATACTGCAAATAATGTCAAGGTTCATTTGGTGTTACTACAATGCCATTTGTCTCATGATAACTTATAAAAATTGGCTCTTCTCTTTCACTGCCCATTTGACAAAACTTATCATAAAGCCCTTCACATTGTTCGCCAGCAGACTTGTTTGCTTGCGTTTTTATCACAAAAGTAATGCCAAGTGCTGTTTTCATTTTTAGTTTTTCATTTGTTACAAACTCAAAACTTTCAAAAGTTGCAGAGATTTTTTCATTTACAACCCCCTTTACTTCCAGTTTTGTAATAACTTCTTTCAATGCTTTGATATCAATTGTATTATCATTAACAAAATCGCCAAGTTTATGTTGCTCTTGATTTAATGTATACCCAGTAATGTTTACCAAATCTATTTGAGAATACACATCAAGATTGTTTGTTATATCAATAATTTTAAGTTCTCTGTCAAGGATTGCATATTTATCGTTGTAATTGATTTTGAAAATTGCTGTGCGCGTATCCAAATGTATTCTTACTTTGTTGGGGAAAACTCGTTCTATCTTGACAACTTTTAATTTAGGGAACTGCTTTTCGATGTCTGCACTTGCTTTTTCGCTGTTTATCGTGAAAACGCTTTGCCCCTTTTTAATTCCACTTGTTTCCAAAATTTTTGCCTTGTCAAAAGATACATTTTCCTCTGATTGCAAAAGAATGTTTACATCGCTAACAGAAAACACTACTGCCCCGACAACAAGCGTCAAGACAAATATCGCAATGCAAGCAAAAATGATAATCAATCTTTTGTTCATAAGCACTTCCTTAATTTACTCTTACAATATCTCCTCCAAGCGACTGAATATCCAGTTCCATACTCTGATAACCTCTATCGATATGTTTTATATCGTGAACCACAGTAGTTCCACTGGCAAAAAGTCCCATAAGCACAAGTGATGCCCCACCTCGCAAATCCTCGGCTTTTACCTCTGCACCATAAAGCTTAGGCACTCCTTCAAAAATTGCAGTACGCCCTTTGATATCCACAATAGCACCCATTTTTCTAAATTCCGGAATTTGCTTGAACCTTGTTTCAAAAATATTTTCAGTTATAATGCTTATTCCGTCAGCAACAGCACCCAATGCAGACATTTGAGATTGTAAGTCTGTAGGAAATCCGGGATAATACATTGTATCAATTTTTCCCAATCGTGGATGCCTACCTTTCGACTTTATCCTTATTATATCATTATTTGCGTATATATTGCAAGTAGTTTTTGATAATTTTGAAACAAGTGCAGATAAATATTCACAATTTATACCTTTTAAAGTTATATCACCACCACACATAGCTGCACCAATCATATATGTACCTGCAACAATCCTGTCGCCGATTGGTGTATATTCCACTCCGTACAACTTTTTTACGCCATGAACAACAATTACGCCACAACCTGCACCGTATATTTTTGCACCCATACTATTCAAAAAGTTTTGCAAATCCACAATTTCAGGTTCTCTTGCAACATTGCGCAAAGTTACAATGCCATCGGCAAACACGCTTGCCATCATCAAATTTTCTGTGGCACCTACGGATGGAATGTCAAGAACTATTTCTGTTGTTGAAATTTTTTTGCTGTTTTTGCAATATATTTGTCCGCTTTCTTCTGTGATATTCACACCCAATTCTTTCAAGCCTTTCAAGTGAATATCAATCGGTCTTTCGCCAATTTCACAACCACCTGGATAGGATAATGTCGCCTTGTTGAACTTTGATAAAATGGAGCCCAACAAAAAAATCGATGACCTCAACTCGTGTGCAAGTTTTGACGGAACCACCTCATTATTTATGTTACTGCTGTCAATTGTGATATCACCTTTATCAAATGTTGTTACTGAGCCAAGGCTTTGTAAAATTGCAAGCATATTATGTACATCTGATATATCTGGGCAATTATGTAAAACAACTTTTTCGTCAGTCAGTATCGCCGCTGCAAGCAGAGGCAACACGCTATTTTTTGCACCCAAAATATTAAGCTCGCCTGATAACTGCCTTTCCCCATTTATTATAAATTTACTCATGATCTTACTCCTTAAAGTTACATTCCTACTTCATTTTATGGCGAGCTAATAATAAATGTGTACTCTCTGACTCATTACCAATGCGAATAAGCACTCCAACTGCATACAAAAACACCACTAATGAGGAGCCACCATTGCTGATGAACGGCAAAGGCAACCCAGTAGGAGGAATACTTCCCGTAACCACAGCAACATTAAGCAATGTTTGGCAAGCGATAATTGCAGTTATTCCAACTGCAAGAAGGCTTGAGTAAGCATCCTTTGCTTTCATTGCAACTTTTACCCCAAGAAAAACAACATATGTAAAAATCAATATCAGCGCAAATGCACCAACAAATCCCAATTCCTCACCGATTATTGAAAAAATGAAATCGGACTCTGCAAATGGCAAAAAGGTGTATTTTTGTCTGCTGTTGAAAAGCCCAACACCAAACACACCACCACCTGCCAAGGCATAAAAAGATTGAATAAGCTGAAAGCCTTCGTCTCTTGAGTTTTCCCAAGGATTGATAAAAGCCAAAATTCGTTTTACGCGATAAGGTTCGGCTAAAATCAATATTATCACAAGTACAAACACAGGCAAAGCAAGAGAAACAAGATATCTGCCTTTTATTCCACCACAAATCAGCATAATCAACACAGACAATCCAACAAGCATTGTAATACTCATGTTTGGCTCAAGCATAATAAGCACGCAGATTATTGCAGTTGCAAGCAAAGGAATAATCAAATTTCTTATTTTGTCAAGTTTATGGTCGTGTATGTATCCTGCCAAAAAAAACATCAATCCGAATTTAGAAAACTCTGACGGCTGAATTGTAAAAAATCCCAAATTTAACCATCTTCTTGCACCATATTTTTCTACACCAAGTACTGGGATAAAAATTATTGCAAGTAACAAAATTGACAAAACAAGCAAATACCACTTGATTTTTTTGTAAAACTCTGTATTCACTTTGGTTGCAAGCACAAGTGCTATTATCCCAACAGCAAATGCGATAAGCTGTTTTTTCACATAAAAAAAGCTGTCTCCAGTTTCCTTCAACGCATTATATGAACTGGCACTATACTGCATAACCAGTCCAAAAATGCAAAGTAACATAACACAAAAAATTATTTTTACATTAATTTCCTTAGATTTAGTCAATTTTTAAACCCCATCACATATTCTTTAAAAAAGTTACCTCTTTCAGCATAGTTTGCAAATCTGTCAAAGCTTGATGTTGCTGGAGAAAACAACACATTATCGCATTTGATTTTATGGCTTATTTCAATGGCATCTTCCAAACTTTCTGCCCTAATCACACTAGTACAATAAGATTTTTCAGAGTCTTGAATGATTTTATCTTTGTTATCTCCAAAACATATTACGGTTGTAACTTTTATCGGCAACTCTGCAAACATTTTGTGGTAATCCAATCCTTTGTCATATCCACCCACAATCAAAACTGTTTTACCAATCATAGCTTTACATGCAGAAATAGTTGAGGATATATTTGTTGATTTTGAATCGTCAAAATATTTTACCCCATTCAATGTCCTAATAAGTTGCAATCTATGTGAAGACAACTCAAATTGCTTTAGCGTGCCAACAATTACATTGTTTGGCATATTCAAAATCTTGCACGCCGTAATGCAAGCAAGACAATTTGCAACATTGTGCTCTCCCTTAATATTTATATCGTCAATATCGCAAATATATTCTTCTTTTTGACTGAAAAAATAAATACTTTTGCCTTGAAGATAACTGCCTTTAACCTTGCTGTTTAAGGAAAAATAATAAATATCACTTTTTATGTCTTTTGTTGCTGATTTCAAAATTTCGTCATCAAAATTCACAACGGCATATTCATTTTTATCCTGATTTTTAAATATGTTTAACTTGCACTTTATGTAGTTTTGAATAGATTTGTGATACTCCAAATGGTCATCAGAAATATTCAAGCAAATTGCGATTTTCGGACAAAACAATTCAGTTGTTGCAAGCTGAAAAGAACTGACTTCAAGCACTGCAACCTTATCTTCCGTCACATCCAAGCTGTTTTCTGCAAACGGAACACCAATATTGCCGTAATAATCGGCATTTATTTGTGCATTTTTAAGCATTGCAGTGATAAGTTCGGTGCAAGTAGTTTTTCCGTTTGTTCCCGTAATTGCAATGATATCACCTTGTGTATTGCGATAACCAAGCTCCAATTCGCTGATGATTTCAATATTCCTAAGGCGTGCTTCTTTTAGCAACTCACAATCCAATTCAACTGAAGGACTTATGCAAACAAGCCCAACATCCTCAAGTGCATCGTCAATGCTCATTCCACTTCTGTTGATAACGCCTTTTTGCACCTCAACTTGCTCATCTGCAAAAACAGCAACTTGCCTTTCCAGTTTTAGTAAAAGATTGACAGCACTTTTACCACTTACCCCGTAACCATACACCAATGTCAACATAGAAACTCCCAAATGATAGTAAAATATCAATATTAATTTTTAATACAAAATCGCACTTATAATGCAAATCAACCCACAAACAATCGTAATTGCCGTGTAGCAAACTGTTATTTTTGACTCATGCACACCTTTATACTGATAGTGATGGTGCAATGGAGTCATAAGCCATACTCGTTTACCTTTTGTAAGCTTAAAATAAATAACTTGTACAATAACAGAAACACAAGTTAAAATAAGCATAATTCCAAGCACAAAAATCAACAAAATTTGCCCTGAAAACGCAAACAAACTTGCCATTAAACCACCAAGCGCAAGCGAACCTGTATCACCCATAAATATTTTTGCAGGAAAGCCGTTGTAACACAAAAATGCGAGCAATCCTCCAAAAGTAATTGCGGCAAGGCCTGCCAATCCATAAATGTTATCTGACTGCAAACTCATTCCGTCAAAAGCTAGCTTGCCACCAAAAATTGTAAGCATTATTGCAAGTGTTGCATAAATTACACTTGATACGGAAGTTGCAAGTCCGTCCAATCCATCAAGCAAATTGACAGCATTTGTTGTGGCAATATAAAGCAAAAATACCAACGGAATTATCCACCATCCCAAATCAAAAGTGATATCCGTAAAAGGAATGACTATTGTTCTTGAAAAAGAGCCGTTATAATAGCAAAAAACACTCAAAATTATTGCAATACCTGCTTGTGCAATAATTTTTTGGTAAGCTTTTAAACCTAAATTTTGATGATGTTTTATTTTCAAAAAATCATCCAAAAATCCAATACAGCCGTATGCAATCATTCCACATATCGCGACTATTACCTCTTTTGATTTCCAAAAAAATGCCAATCCACAAATTGAAATTGCCAAAATAAATATCCAGCCACCCATTGTTGGTGTTCCAGCTTTGCTTTTGTGTTTATCAACATAACTTAAAATTTGCTGACCTGCTTTAAGTCTGCGCATAAGCAGTAAGATTGGATAACCAATCACTAATCCTACTGCCAAAGCTACTATTGTTGCAATAATAATTTTTATTTCCATTCTGTATCAAGCAACTCCTCTAAAGTCTTTTTATCGTTATAAGGATATTTTTTGCCATTTTTTTCAAAATATTCCTCACAACCTTTGCCTGCAATAATTATCGTATCAAAAGCATCTACAAGCTCAATGGACTTTTTGATTGCCTCACGCCTATCCTCAATCAACAACATCTTTTGTTTGTCACTAATGCCATTTGCAATGTCTTGCATAATGCTGACGGGATTTTCACTTCTTGGATTATCAGTTGTAACAATCACAAAATCTGCGAGTTTAGCTGCAACTTCACCCATTTTTGAGCGTTTATCCTTGTCCCTATCACCACCTGCACCAAACACAATAATCAGCTTGCCGTAAGTCAATTTTTTAAATTCCACAAGAATATTTTGCAATCCGTCAGGAGTGTGAGCATAGTCAATCACAAAATTAACATCATTATGCTTGAACAAATTCGCCCTGCCTGCAAGTGGCTTAATTTCCTTTAATGCAGCAATCAAAAATTTGATTCTCACACCAACAAGCTTGCACGCAACTATTGCAGACAAAATATTGTAAATATTATATTTTCCAACCAGTTCGCTTTCAAAAATTGTTGTTTCCCTAAACAAATTAACATTAAATCTGCTGCCTTCACTTGACAATTCATATGTGTTAACGGAAATATCAGCCTTGTTATCCACAGCATAAGTAATGTTTGGCAGTGATAATTTTTGTGCCAAGCGTTCTCCACTTTTATCGTCAACATTTATAATAGAAATTTGTGCAAATCCATCCAAAAAGAAGGAATGTTTAACTTTTTCCAAAGTTTGCATATCTCCAAAAAAGTCCAAATGATCTTGTGAAAGATTTGTGAAAATGCCAATATTATATTTGATTCCCCACACCTTTTTCAAATATATTGCGTGACTTGACACTTCCATAACAACAGTTGTAACACCACAATTTGACATTATACTCAAAATAAAATGTAAATCCATAGGGTCAGGTGTGGTCATGTCAAGATTAAAACGCTTTTTGCCAATCATATAAAAGCCAGTTCCAATCAAACCACACATAACATTATTTTTTGTCAAAAGATTATATATCAAATATGCTGTAGTCGATTTTCCATTTGTTCCCACAACACCAATCATTTTCAATTTATCAGAGCATTTTGAATAAAAATTTTTTGCAAGTAAAGCATAACTTTCTCTTATATTTTTAACTTTAATCGCAGCCACTCCGTCAGGCACCCTCACAAACTTATCCACAATGATAAGGCTTGCCCCTCTTGATGTTGCAAGTGCAATATTTTGCATTCCTTTTTCGTCTGTATGCAAACATATGTAGCCATCTCCAGCCGTTATCTCCTCTGCTTTATGAGTAATAGTCTTTATTTCTGCCACTTTCAAATCGGTTAACCAACCAAATTCAATACCATCCAGCAATTCTTTAATAGTCATACTCAGCACCTTTTCCTTTAATTTTACTTAACGATATATTTTATTATGTAAAGTGGCATTATATACCTAATAAAAAATATAAAATAGCAGCCATATTGCTACAACTGCTATTTTCTTCATAAATACAAATTTTAATTTAAAATATTGCTTAATTTGAGATTATTTTATCAATTATTCATACTCACAATAAAATTTAGTGTCCGTTATTGCAGTCAAAACATTATCCTAGCCTTACAAGTGCAACCGTATTGTACCTAACATCTGCTTTTGGGGCTGGCAACTGACCGATAACTTTGCCACCTTCGCCTTCAACTTCGTATGGAATGCCCAAGCTTTTCAACACTTTCACTGCCTCTTCAGCACTCATATCCAACAAATTAGGCATTTCAATAACTTTTCCCAAAACTTTCAAATCTTCTTCACTATATTGGGGCTTATAGCCTTTATAGTTAAAAATATTTGCAAACAACTCTCCAACATAAGGACCTGCAACCAAACTTCCATAATAAACATAACCTTGAGGCTCGTCAACAGTCATCAAGCACAAGTAGTCTTCTCCTCCAACGCTTGTAAAGCCAAGAAAAGATGAAACATATTTACCGCGTGCAATCACGCCATTTTCGTACTTTTGAGCTGTTCCTGTTTTTCCACCAATCTTATAGCCGGGAATATATGCATACTTTCCACTGCCTTGCTCCACAACGCCATAAAGCATTTCTTTTACTTTTTCTGAAGTAGCATTGCTTATAACTCTGCTACCTAATTTTGGCGAATTGCCTTGCACAACACCAAAATTGCTGTCTGTAATGTTGTTTAAAATGTATGGTGTAACTTTGTATCCACCATTTATGCAACTGCTTACTGCCGAACACAACCCTATTGGAGTTACTGCAACTGCCTGACCAAATCCAATACGCGCCAAATCCACATTTTTAACAATGCTTTCATTAAGCATAATTCCTTTGCCTTCGCCGACCAAATCCACACCAGTTTTTTGATTTATTCCAAACTTTTTCAAATAGTCATACATTGTTTTTGTGCCAACTTTTGTTGCAATATCCATAAATACGCAGTTACAGCTATTGCAAACACCCTCTGCAAAAGTTTGAGAGCCATGACCTATCGAACGCCAACATTTTATTCGCTTTCCGTCCACTATTCTTGAGCCATTGCAATAAAATCTGTGACTATCTGGATATGTATTTTCCTCCAGTCCAATAGCAGTTGTAAGAATTTTGAAGGTGGAACCAGGCTCATAAACATTGGAAATCATACTATTTTTTGCCATGCTGTAAAGCTCATCCAAATTGTCTCGTGGAATATTATTAAGGTCAAATGTAGGAGCTTGTGCCATAGCAAGAATTTCACCTGTTTTTGGGTTCATAACCAAGCAATTTGCGCCTTTTGCACTAAAATCAACCATTGCGTCTTTAACAATTTTTTCTGCAAAAGATTGAATGTTAAAGTCGATTGTAAGACTGACTGTCATTCCGTTTATGCTGGGCAAATATCCCGTTATATTGTTAGGAAGCTCCTTTCCAACCAAGTCAGTTTGAGTGAGAATCTGCCCGTTGACACCTTTCAAATACTGGTCATAATACTTTTCAACACCAAATTGCCCCACTCCATCCACATTGGTAAAACCTAAAATTTGTGACATAAAATCGCCGTAAGGAAAATATCTTACACTTTCCTCTGAAAAATAAACACCATTATAATTTTGGCTAGAAATTGCCATCATTTGCTCTTTGGTTATTTTTTTTGCAACAGTAATCTCTGACACGCCTTTTTTGTTGATTTTGTTGTAAATTGTGTCAAAATCCTTGCCCAAAGCCACAGAAATTGCTCCTGCAACAGACTTGACATCTGTCATTGAGTTTGGTCGCACATACAATGTATAAGCAGTTTTTGTGTCTGCAACCACCACTCCGTTTCTGTCCGTTATATCGCCTCTTGTTGCTTGCATAGGTAAATCTCTCGTCCACTGAGTAAGTGCACGATTTGTGATTGACCTGCTTGCAAAAATTTGCAGATAAATCAATCTGACAACAATCGCAACAAAAACAAATGCAATCACCAAAAACACTCCAAGCAATCTTTTCCCTAAATTGGAATTTGTAATTTTTGACATATTTTACCTCTTCTCTAGCAAAATATATGCAAAAAGCAACCCTATTATTCTTTTAAGTAACTTCATTGCCTCAATAAAGCCTTTAAAATGTGACCATTTCCAAAACAATTTGTCATAGCATTTCCATAACATTAAAACACAAACAAAACATTTAAAAATATATAATATCTAACTCGCTTAAACTAACTCACTTTAAAACTTAAATGTTAATATTTCATATAAATTTTAAGAAATTTATTGTATAAAAATAAAAAAAAGTCACCTTGATAGCTAAATCAAGGTGAAAATTTACAACTTGGCAAAAAATTTAAGTTATGAAAGGAGATTTTATTATAATTTTAAAGCCAGTTTATAAATTAAGGGGCAAATTTAGAAAAAAATAATTATGTTTTTAAAAAATTTTGTATTGCACAATTATTTTTTTTGATTAACAGCAGTCAATCACAACAATTTTAGTCAAACATTTTGCTTACGCCATCACAGAAATTGTCAAACCAGTTTGTTTCTGTGTCGTAAACATAACCTTCTTCAGCACTTTCGCTTACAACTGATTGCTCTTCTACTTTTGTTTGAGCACTCACTGCAGGAATGCAGTTTATCAACAACATTGACACTATCAAAACAACCAAAGCAGCATAAACACCAATCAAAACTTTGCATTTTGTGCTAATATTCAATTTTGACCTGTTTTTTTGTCTAACAGGCTTAACATCTTGATTTATATCTGCAAGTTCAATAGGCCTAAACACATTTTCATTTGCATAGCAATCATATTGTCTGTTATAAAAATCGATATTTTCATATTTTTGAGCATATCTTACTTCATTGTTGTCATAATTTGAATAATTATCGTAACCTCTGAAGGAATAGTCAGGGCGATAATCATTATTACGCAAAGGTGCATATTCATTAATTCTTTCTTGTCTGATGTTTACATCATTTCTTTCTCTAGTACCTATCATATTCCCTCCTACTGCAAATTCAAATTAGAATTCACATTTACTTAATAATTTTTTCTTTTAGTTTCGACTTATTTGATATTTTTATTTAAGCTAATTTAATTATGTCCAATCAAATTTTACTTTTGCACTTATTTTTAATTAATTTTTTCAATAATTCTGAGTTTTGCACTTTGAGATCTCTTGTTTTCCTCAAGTTCCTCATTTGTTGCAACTATTGGCTTTCTTGTGATTATTTCCACTTCACGCACCTTGTCGCAAGTGCAAATTGGTTGATGTGGTGGGCAAATACAATCGCAAAAAAGATATTGAAAAGCATTTTTTGTAATTCTGTCTTCAAGTGAATGAAAAGTGATTACGCACATTCTGCCACCAGCATTCAAGCGTCTTGCCATACTAAGCAAGCTGTCATACAAGCCATCAAGTTCTTCATTAACCTCAATTCTTATTGCTTGAAAAACTCTTTTGCAAGGATTTCCACCCTTAAATCTCACAGCAGCCGGATAAGATTTTTCAATTATCTCTGCAAGCTCTCCCGTAGTGTTCAATGGTCTTGCTTTCACAATATTGCTTGCTATTTTTTTTGAAAACTTTTCCTCACCATACTCAAAAAAGATTTTGGCAAGTTGTTGTTCGCTATAAGTATTAACTACAACTTTTGCATCAAGCGATTGTTCTCTGTTCATACGCATATCAAGTTCTGCGTCTCCCATATAACTGAACCCTCTTTCACGATTATCCAGTTGATAAGAACTTACCCCCAAATCCAACAAAATTCCGTCCACCTTGTCTATTCCAAGATTATCCAAAATTTCAGGCAAATTTTTGTAGTCATCATGCACAAAAATGATATTGTCAAATTGTTTAAGTTTTTCTTTTGAGGCTGCTATTGCATCCAAGTCTTTGTCAATAGCAATCAACTTTCCACCATTTGTCAATCTAGCTGCTATTTGATATGAATGTCCTGCACCACCCAAAGTGCCATCCACATAAATTCCATCAGCTTTAATCTTAAGTCCTTCAATGCTTTCATTAAGCATAACTGAGTAATGTTTAAATTCCATAATTAAATACCATACTCTTCCAGACCGATATCCTCTGTGCAAGAAGCTTCGTATGCCTCCCAACGAGTTTTATCCCACAATGTAATTCTGTCGCAATCTCCAACAAAGACAATGTCTTTTTTGATACCTGCATACTCTCTTAAAGTTGCATTCAAAGTAAATCTTCCTTGAGCATCCTCATCAATCGGATAAACACTTGACAAGAAAACCATCAACTTTTTGCGTTTTTCTCTTGGAACACCAATGTCTTGAATTTTCTCTCCAATTTTTTTGATTGTGCTTGCAGGAAAAATAACCAAACTGCCTTCATCATTTTTTGCAATACAAAACGGATTATCTTTGCTAGGACGAAGTTCGTCTTTAAACAATTCTTCCCTCAAACGAGATGGTATTCTAAGTCTGTATTTATTATCCAAACTATGTTCATATTTGCCATAAAATAACATACCATTTACCTCCCGTTTTGTTACGCTTATATTATAGCACCACTTTTGTCCTTTTGCAACCACTTTTGATAAAAAAGTTAAAAAAATTTAAAATTTTTATATTCATTAGATAAAACAAGTTGATTATCTGCACTAAACTATTCAAAAAACTGCAAAAATTTAATATTTTTTGTCATAAAATATCGTAAATAAGAAAATAAATCTCTAAAATTAAGCTCTTTTATGGAATTTGGCAAAAGTGGTTATCAGTCCCTAAATTATCCACATTTCCACAAAGTTATCCACATTTTTCATTAAAAATCGAAAAATTATCAGTCATATAATCAATTTTTAAACAATATTATATTAGCTCGCAAAATTTTATCTACATTTAAAAATCAATTAATAGAAAATCACAAAATGTATTTTTATGCCATTCTTGTGAAGAATGCTTTATTTCACTTAATTTTATTGTGTTTCTACACTGCTTGATTTACAACAAGCACTGCTTGCTCAAAACAATAATCTCCACCATGTCATCCAACATTATTTTCATATATACTTCTTATTATAGATATATATAAATAAACATTAATCAAGAATAATAATGTTGCAAAAAATAAGAATAACATTGCAAACCTTATTATATTAGTTTTGTTAATATGGCTACAAGTGGATTTGAAAGAAATATTTTTTGTTTAATATTTCAAGTTTTTCCACTTTTTTAATTGTTAAAAGGATATCAAAGGATATTGAAAACAAAAATTCGTCAATTTTTAATAAAAAAAATAATACGATAACCTTATTTTGCTCCACAAGTAATATTTGAGATTTCTATACTTCGCTCGGGATGACAATCCTCCCAATAAAATATCACTAAACTGACCATTTATTGATAGTGTCATGGTAAGCGACTCCAGCCCCAACAAAAAAAGATATTTTGTGTGGTATAAGAAAGTGAATTTTGCGTTTGGACGGAAACAAAATTATATCCAAAAGTTATATGTTTTCACACAAAATAAATTGCTCAATTTGAGTAATATTATTACAATTTATTATAAAAAATTGATTAATTTATAACTAATTTGCTAATTTTATTATAAATTAAGTTGAATTTCATAAATATTTGTATAAATAATACACATTTTGTAGAAATTTTTTTTGCGAAAAAACTGCAAATTTTTTAACTATTTAGACTTGATTAGTGCCACTTTATTACAAAAAAAATTCTTTGTGTATTACCTGCAATAAAAGAAAAACATTTGCTATTTTTTGCATTATATGATAAAATAATTGTATGAAAGTTTTTGCAATAAGTGATTTACATTTGAGTATCAACAACCCAAAACCAATGGATATTTTTGGTGGCAGTTGGGATAATTATTGGGACAAAATAAAAAATAATTGGAACAAAGTCGTTTGTGATAGCGATATCGTTTTGATTGGTGGAGATATTTCTTGGGCCCTTAAACTTGAAGATGCAATCCCAGACTTGCAAGAAATTGATACTCTACCTGGCAAAAAAGTTATTATTCGTGGAAATCATGACTATTGGTGGGCATCTTATAATAAAGTGAAAAATATTTTGCCAAAAAGTATATTTGCAATTCAAAACAATGCAATAAAATTTGATGAATTTGTTGTTTGTGGCACAAGAGGGTGGACTATCCCAACTACAAACAGCAATGAACAAGACAAAAAAATTTATGCACGAGAACTTATCCGATTGAAAATGACATTGGACGAGGCACAAAAGTTATCTGAAGACAAATTGCCGATAATCCTTATGTTGCACTACCCACCTTTTAATGCTTTGTGGCAAGATAGTGATTTCACGGATATTATCAAGCAATATCCACTTGTGCAAAAAGTTACTTACGGACATCTTCACGGAAAAGATTGCAGAACGCAAGATATAATTTTAAAAAATAATATACCTTATCATTTGACCTCTTGCGATCAAGTTAAAAATGAATTGCAACTTATTTTTAACACAGAGAATAACAAAAAATAATTTAGATACAAAAATTAATAATTATGCAGTTAAAACCTATAACAATTAATATAAATGAATATCCTGAACAATTTGAGTATATTTTAAATGGCAGCAAAATATATGATAGCAGTTCTTCGCCTGATGCAAAAGTTATATATATCCAAAAGCATAATGGATATTTTTTAAAAGTTGCTGCAAAGAACGCATTGCAAAAAGAATACTTAATGACAAAATATTATAGTTCATTAGGACTGACTTGCAATATTATATCTTATATTTCAAGCAATCGTGATTATTTGCTTACAGAAAAAATTAAGGGAAATGATTGCATTTTTGAAAAATATCTTGAAAATCCAAAAAAATTGTGTAACACAATTGCAGAATTGCTCGCACAATTACATTCAATCAACGCAAAAGATTGCCCTATCCCTAATCACTCACAAAATTATTTAAACACTGCAATTTCCAACTACAAAAACGGAAAGTATGACAAAACTCAATTTCCTGATAGTTTTGGATATAAGTCAGAAAAAGAAGCATTGCAAGTTATTGACAAATACCAACATTTGCTCAAAGACGACACACTAATCCACGGAGACTATTGCCTGCCAAACATCATACTGAATAATTGGAAATTCAGTGGTTTTATTGATTTAGGCAATGGTGGAATTGGAGATAAACATGTTGATATTTTCTGGGGATTATGGACATTGTACTACAATTTGAAAACTTTTGATTTTACCGAAAGATTTATGCAAGCATACGGAAAAGACAAAATTGACTTTGACACTCTCCGTCTTATTGCAGCTATTGCAACATTTGGTTAATCTACAAACTAATAAAAAAATAAAAGGAATGACTATGGTATTCTGCCAAAATCATTCCTTTTTTAGTTTTTTGACTAATATTTTAAATTGCAATATATAATTGATATACAAATTCACATTAAAATGTCAAACCTAAGCTAATAACTAAACAATGATACTCACACAAAAAAATGATATTTTTTTAATATTTCCTCCATAAAACTTTAACAACTTCTATCAAAAACTACTCTTTTTGCCATAATTACATTTTAAACTGGTGTGTTCGGAGAGACTCGAACTCTCAACGAGGGCGTCGGAGGCCCTTGTTTTATCCAGTTAGACTACGAACACACAAAAATAAACAATATTTTATAAAAAATGCTTTTTGATTTGTGAATTAAATTGCAATATTAACTTGTACAATTTGCCACACAAAACATTTATGCTTTATTATATAAAAATATTGCAATATTAAATATATTATAATATAACTTGACTGCTTATGTCAATAAAAAGCCAAAAATAATAAAATCAACGCAACTTGCAATAATTTGTAACGCCTTTTCAACTAAATTCATATTGTTTAGTAAAGGATGCTTTCTCAAACTTACCTTTACAACTGAATATCTTTTTTAACATATAACATACCCCAAAAAATATTTTCTGTCTTACTACATATCGCCTTTAAATAGGCTTTATGTAGTATTTTTCTTTGTTACCAATTCCATATATACTGATGCATTCAATGTTCCTTTTAATCTTGAAGTTGGCTTTAACAAACCAAATTTGCCACCAAATACCAGTGCAACAATCACATTCCAAGTAAAAGTAAATTAAGGAGTAAATTTTATGATGATACCAAATCATATATAAATTTCAACTCTGTTCTTCCTGACGGACAAACAATTACGGGAGAATTAGACAGCAACATCGTAAACACAGAAATTTTGACCTATTCTGTTACAAAAATCAAAAATTCAGACAAAACTTTTATGCAAGAAGGCGAAACATCTCATCACTATGTCACAATATCAAACACTTCAGAAGCACTATTGTTTAACAATGTTTTCAAAGATACAATGTCTGCTGGTGCAAGTTATGTGCCAGGCAGCGTAATAGTCAATGGTGTGGCACAACCTTCTTATGACCCAATTGCAGGTTTTCCATTACCAAATATCGAACCAACCGAAATTGCAGAAATTGAGTATGTAATTAAAGCTGACAACCCTAAAACAGTAACACCTGTAACAAACTATGCAACACTAAACTACACTGTTGATGACCCAGTAAGAGGTAATGTAAATTATTCAGAAAACACAAATACTATTTCAATTGACATTATTTCAAATGCAATGACTGTGGCAAAAAGTATGGATAAAGCTTTGGCAATCAAAGGCGATAATCTTCACTATACAAGCGTGGTAACAAACACTGGAACAATAAACAAAACTGCTATTGTGTTTAAGGATCCAATCTCTGCTGGCACAACATTTGTTGCAGACAGCGTAAAAATCAATGGTGTAAGCTATCCTGCTTACAATCCTGCCGTTGGCTTTAACTTGCCTGACTTAGCACCTGATGCTGCAGCTACTATCGAATTTGATGTAAAGGTGAATTAATATGAAAATAATTTCAAACATTTCAAATATAACTGATAATTCAGGCACTACACCTGTAGTAACTTACAGCAATCAAGTGCAAACACTTATCCAAACGCCAAACTTTCCAAACAATAATTGTACAAGAATATGTGGCGTCGTAATCTGCAACAATCCTTACTGCAATCCTTTTGACAACTGCAATTGCAATATGTGTAATCGCAATAGCTATTGTTGTTCAAATTGTTGCAATAACCATTGTGGCTCTCATAATTGCAATAATGTCAATTCAAATTTTGCAAACAACTACTCTTGCAACTGCAATAATTGCCATTGCCTACGCCATAATAATTACTGTAACTGCAATAGTTGCAACTGCTGTGGATTTATGCAAGCAAACAATTGTTGCTCACAATGCAACTGCCAAAACTCTTGCAATGGCAGTGGTTATGAGGAAATTGTTTATCACTATTATTGCAACCAATGCAATCATTGATTGTAAGTACAAAAATAAAAATGAAGAAAGCAGTTTTCACTGCTTTCTTTTTGTTTTGTTGCAAATATTTTATAATTTAATTTGCAAATTAAGAATTTATAATTCTGTTGAAAGTGCCGTCAGCATTAAGATTAATTTTTGTCACTCTTCCTTCAAAATCACTTACAATAACAAAATCTTGACCATTGCTTGAGCCAATCACTACTTTACTTAATATTGGACTACCAATTTTGAAAGTGTCAAGCTTAGCTCCGTTTGACTTGCTTACAACATAAAGATTTCCATCCATACCACCAAAATAAAGTTTGTCATTTTTTATAACAACACTTGCCTCAACACCCTTTGCACCTTTACCACTATATGGAGATGCATAAATCATATTTGCATTGGTATTACATTCCCAAAGCACTTGCATTGTATCCATATTAAGCGCAATTATTCCATTTTTGTTTGTTGCCAAATAAGCAATATTACCTTCAAGACAAGGAGCAGAACCAACATTGAAATTATAATCATGCTCTTTGCCATCAGTTTCGCCAATGCTTGATTTTGGCACAAATTTTTCAAGAATTTTGCCGTTGTTGCTGTCATATTTAATAATAGTATTTGAACTTAGTGCATAAATATAGCCATTATAACTTATCATTCCCGGTTGAGTATTCACTCTATCAGAACTTTTCCAAGCCAATTTACCAGTAGCCTTATCCAAAGCATAATGTACACGCCAGTTATCGCCAACAATGAGTTGCTCTCCGATTATTTGCAATCTGTAAGCAGATGGCTCGCCACTTCCTTTGTTAGCTTTCCAAATTTCTGTGCCGTCTTTCAAATTAAAGCAGTAGACAAATCTGGAATTTCCACAATAAACTTTATCGCCTTCACCTGTAATACCAGTCAAAGAATATCTATATGTAATAAGGTTCATATCCTTTTCCCATTTCTTTTCGCCAGTATCTGCGTCAAATCCATAAACTATACCTGACGAGTCTTGCACAATAGCCATTCCGTCATGTATATAAAAATTATTTTTCACTGAAGTTTCAACACGGAAAGACCAAATTATTTCGCCAGTTTGTGCATTAAGACAAGCAAAAACAGGCTGTCTTGGATAGTCATTTTCCATCATTCCAACATAAACTTTGTCGCCTACCAAAACAGGGTCGGTGTAAAGATTTCTGCCTGCAAGATTAACTTGCCATGCATATCCATCCTCACTTGCCTCTGGCTTGTAATCTGTGTAATGCATATAAGTGTTTGCAATGGCATTTCCCTCAATGTTCACAACACGAACACCACCAATAGAACCATCAATACCACCCACAAGTGGTGCTGTAGAAATGTTTAAAATTCCGTCGTAATTATTGATAAAATTGTAATGCAAATGCCCGTTTATCCAAGCAATTACCCCCTCTTTTTTAAGCTCGATTTTTTTACTGCCTGATTTTAAAATCATTCCAGTTTCGTCACGGCAAACATCGTGATTAAAGATTACGACTTTTCTGCCGTCAGGAATATTTGCCAAGTCATTTTGCATCCAAGTTACCACATCGTTGAAAGCATATTTTGCAGGATAATCGCCATATGCCAAAGAAGAAACAATATAATGCACCTCTCCAACATCAAATGAATAATTTACAGGTCCATAGTTATCCTCAAACATTTCCTCACTATAACTGCCTATATTAACAAAATCGTGATTTCCGATTGTGTATCTTACAGGTATACCCATTGTTTGTGTGCTCATAAACTTGCCGTGATTTCTCAAGCCATTTTCGTAGCAAATATCACCTGTATGAATTAAAAATGCAGGTTTCTCAGCCATACCATCAATTTCCTCTTTCAAAAAGTTGAACCAATCGCCAGGTTCATTAGAAATTTCTGTGTCTGTAATTTGCATAAATGAGTGATTTGTTTGGTCAGCATCTACTTTTTTCAAAGTAAAATTATATTCGTTTTTACTTCTTGTAATTTCTTGATAATAATTTTCCGTCCAGTAACCACTTGGATTTGTGATTGTCACAAATCTTGCTTTGTGCCAACCTTTAAGTTTAAATTTACCATTGCTATCAGTTTTTACAACATTTTTGCCGTCAGTAACACTGACATTAGCAATAGGTTGATCAGTATCTTGCTCCAAAACAAAACCTTGTGTAGAGATTGTTGCCACTCCAAAATAAATGCCAGTTGCCACTCCACCCAAAACTGCCAAACTTACTAAAACAATCAGTATGATTAAAGCAATTTTCTTTTGCTTGCTGATTTCAGTCATACTAGCCTCCAAAAACTTTTTATAACAATTTATTTTAACATAATAGCAAATAAAAGTAAACACCAAACTTAATTTGCAAGCAAATTTTACATTAAATGCCACAAAATATTTACACAAAATTTAAAAAATGGTATATTTCAACCATTTTTCAATCAAAAATATTCAGTTGCACAAATTTACTCAATAAAATTATTATTTTCTTTTGTTTTTGATTTTTACTATCTCAACATTTTTAATTGCATCTTCAATCAATTCTTGCAAGCCTTGAATTTTGTTATATTCAGCCTCTGAAATGCTCACTTTTGGCTTTATTATAGGATTTTTTGGCAAAAAGATTGTACAACAATCCTCATATGGTAAAATACTTGTTGCAAAAGTATCAATTTCCTTGGAAATTTTGATAATTTCTGTTTTGTCCATATCAATCAATGGCCTTAAAATCGGCAAATTTTTCACACGACTGTTTGTTACAGTAATGCTCTCTAGAGTTTGTGATGCAACTTGTCCCAAACTTTCACCTGTAATTAACGCACCACAATTTTGCGAAATAGCGATTTTTTCTGATATTTCAATCATAATCATACGCATAACCGTAATCATAAAATCTTCACGGCAATATTGATGAATTGCTTGTTGAATTTTTGTGAAAGGCACAACAAAAAGTGGAAAATGTCCGCAATAACTGCTGATAATTTGTCCCAATTCGATCACTTTTTCTTTTGCTTGAATACTTGTGAAAGGATAGCTGTGAAAGTGAATAGCACTTATTTGCATACCACGCTTTGCCATTCTGAACCCTGCAACGGGGCTGTCAATGCCACCACTTAAAAGCAACATTCCTCTTCCACTTGAACCGACAGGCATACCCTCATAGCATTTAATATTTTGGTAAAAAACATATGTAGTTTTGTTTTCACGAATATCCACATTTATATTAAGTTCGGGATTGTGCAAGTCTACAGACAAATTGCCTTTTAATTGCAAAATATCTCCACCAATTTGACTTGCAATTTCAGTGCTTGTAAGATTGATTGTTTTGTCTGCTCTTTTAACGCTTACCCTAAATGTCTTCACATCTGGCAACTCATCTACAACCAACTCTGCAACTTTTGATATATCCGTTGGAAATTTGAAGGCAGGACTTACTGAATGAATACCAAACACCTTTTGCAAAGTGCAAATAATACTATCTTCAAGCTCAAAATCATAGTTTGCAACATAAAATCTGTTTTGAGATTTTTCGATCACACAATCATAAATGCTCAAAGCATTTTTAATATTTTTCTCAAGCAAATTTTCAAAAAACTTTTTGTTTTTTCCCTTCAAAAATATTTCGCCAAATCTTATAATAATAACTTTTTCCATTTTTTCTCCTTACATCCAATCAAATCTCAATATCACTTGTTAAAAATCACACTACTCAAATATTCATAGCAACTTTTAAATTCTTTCACAAAAATCTCTGCTTGCTCAAAAGTTGTGCAATTATCAATGCTTATTCTTATCATACCATCAAAATATTCCCTTGGAATACCCAAAGCCGTTGGTATTCTTGAGTGTGCTTTTGACGAAGAACACGCAGAGCCTGTGCCAATGATAATACCTTTGTCCTCAAGCATATGCACCAAAACTTCTCCTCTTGTATTTTTTAGCGCAAAAGACAAAATATTTGACAAACTGCATTCAAAATTGGTGTTTACAATCAAATCTGGAATAAAGGTGGCAAGATTATCTGCAATAAACTGAATAATTTTCTTGTTTTTTTCAATATCCAACAATTTGTAAGTTTTTTCAAGTGCTACTGCAGTGGAAATTATACCACTTACATTTTCCGTTGCAGAACGCAATCCGTTTTCCTGCCCACCACCCAAAATAATTGGATTGATATTAACACCTTTTTTCACAAAAAGTCCACCTACTCCTTTCATTCCGTGAAATTTGTGTGCTGAAAAAGTATACAAATCCACTCCAAGTTTGCTTAAATTTATTGGCATTTTGCCCACTGCTTGCACTCCATCACTATGAAAAACAACTTTTGGAGAAACTGATTTTGCAATTTTCACAAGTTGTTCAATATCATTGACACCACCTGTTTCATTGCAAGCGTGCATAATGGAAACTAATGCTACATTGCTTGACATTTTTGCCTTAAAATCATCTATATCCACAATGCCATGTGCATCACAATCTACAAACTCAACTTGGATTCCACTAGCCTCCAACTTTTTGGCACATGCATAAATTGCACTATGCTCCACGCTAGATACCAGCACCTTGCAATTTTTAAACTTTTTGCTGCCAAACATAGCCATATTGTCTGACTCTGTTCCACTTGCAGTAAAAATAATGTTACCATTGCCATGCAAAATATCCAATATTTTTCGTTTAGCAACCTTTATATCTTTTGCAACATTCAACGCTTTTGTATACAAAGCCGATGGATTGTAATAATCATCCACCGAATATTGCTTTATAATATATAAAATTTCTGGATACATTGAAGTTGTAGCAGAAGTATCTAAATAAATCATATTTCTTCACCTTTTAATGATACAGAGTAAATATATCTGTCAAGATTGCATAAAACTTTAAGATTTTTACCTATTACCACATATTTTTCATAATTGTCTGCAAGCAAATTTATAGTTTTGATTTCCATTGCATTGCTTGTAAATGTCAAGTTGTCACAAATTTTATTTTCTTCTTTTTCACAATTATTTGTCACATTTTGCTCTTGAATTTGTGCGTTTTTCCTGTCAGTGCACATTATTGTTTCATTATTAACAGCAAAATCGTTAGAAGTTTCAATATCAAATGGAAAAACTTTAAAATCGCCAAGTTTTTCCTTAAACACAATTTTGGTCTTATCGGGATATACCTTTGAAATAATCAAATGATTATCCTGCAATTTGCTCTCCACATTATAAATCAAACGCAATGCTACTATTCTAAAAAGCACACTGAATGCAAGACTGCCTAACAAACACAGATATTTTGGCATACCGAATGCAGCCATTAAAATGCCGATTATTGCTGCAATATCACAAAACAAGCCTGCAATAAGCAACAATATTTTAAGAAGACTTTTTGATTTTGTACTTTTTGAAAAAACTACTCTGTAATACATTATTTAAGCTCGGCAATAGTAACGCCCCATTCTCCTTCGCCATATTGTCCCAATCGGAAACTTGCCACACTTTGATGTGTTTTAAAATAATCATGAATCGCCATTCTCAAGGCACCACTGCCTTTGCCATGCACAATCCTAACCTCGTGAACGCCTTTCAAAATAGCATTGTCAATATATTTTTCCACAATAGACAAAGCCTCGTCCACTCGTTTTCCAATCACATTGCATTCAAGAGGCAATGGCTGATTGCTCAATGGCTTATTTACAACAACCTTTTTCTCTTCAGTTTTTTGTTTTGGTTTGTTTGCAACAATCTTTTTGACCTTGCCATACTTGACATTTGTTGTCATAAGTCCGATTTTCACAGTATATTCTGCCTTGCGCTTGTCATCGCTCACAATAATTGCAGTTTTATCAAGAGAAGTTATATAAACACTGTCCCCGATTTTAATTGGAGAATTGTCATATTCTTGTATACTTTTGTTATCCTCTTCCTCATAAGCAAGATTGTTAAGTTTGCTCTTTAACTTTCTTGCCTCAAACAAGCCTTGTTCTGTTGGAGCAAGTGCAATTTTCTTGATTTTGTCAATTGCCTCATCAGCCTCATCCAAATAATCTTGCAAAATGCTCTTTGCCTCTTTTCGCATAGTTTCATTGAGTTTTGCTCTTTCTTTTTCCACAATCTCCCTTGCGTTTCTTGCAAGATTATATTCTTTTACAATGTCAATTTTCAGTTGTTCAATTTCAGCTTTTTCATCCTCTGCCTGTCTTCTTACTTTTTCGGCAGAAAGAATTATCGCATCAAATTGCACCTTATCTTCGCTAAGCAAATCTTTAGCCCTTGCAACGATATCTTTTTTAAGTCCAAGCCTATCTGCAATTTGTATTGCGTTTGAACTGCCAGTTGAGCCCAAAATAAGCCTATAAGTTGGAGCAAAAGTTTCAGGATTAAAATCCATTGATGCACACTCAACAACGCTGTGTGTCAATGCGTATTCCTTCATTTGCTGATAGTGTGTTGTAATCACAGAAGTTGCACCACAAGCCACCAAATTTTCAGTTACAGCAAGTGCAATACTTGCCCCCTCAATTGGGTCAGTTCCTGCCCCCAGCTCATCAATAAGCACCAAGGAATTGCAATCTGCCTTGTTTGTTATATCAATTATATTAACCAAATGCGAACTAAAAGTTGATAAACTTTGCTCAATGCTTTGCTCGTCACCAATATCTGAAAAAATCTGCTCAAAAAAAGCTATTTTACTGCCATATTCGCAAGGTGGAAAGATTCCACACATTGCCATAATGCTAAACAAGCCAATAAGTTTTAAAGTAACCGTTTTACCACCCGTGTTTGGTCCAGTAATCATAAGCACTTTTTTGCCTTCGTTGATACGCAAGCTGATTGGCACAACCTTATCTTTGTCGATAAGTGGATGTCTGCCTTTTAAGATGACAATTTCACCATTGTTGTTCAACACTGGTCTTTCTGCCCTTAAACTATGTGCATAAAGTGCCTTTGCAAAAATAATATCCAAATCCGTCAAAACATCAAAGTTTTGTTTTAAATTGTCTGCATCGCCACCCACTCTCACAGTAAATGCACGCAAGATTCTCTCTATTTCAAGGCTTTCATTTATTCGCAAAGTTGCAATTTCGTTGTTTAGTTGCACAATTTGAAAAGGCTCCACAAAAACAGCCTTTCCACTTGCCGATTGGTCGTGAATTAATCCGGGAATATTGTTTTTATATTCACTTTTAACAGGAATAACAAACCGGTTATTTCTTATTGTAACAATGCTATCCTGTAAATATTTGTTGTATGTCGGACTTGTAACAAACATGTTAAGCTTATTTTTGATAGAAATATTCAGTTTCGTAATTGCATCTCTTATTCTTTTAAGCTCAAATGAAGCGTTATCAGCCATTTCGTTTTCACTGATAATGCACTTATAAATGTCATTTTCAAGCATAACATCTGCAAAAAGCATATTTGCATAGTCTTTGATAAGCTCTATTTCTTCACTTTTGATATTTCCAATGCTTTCAGCCACCAATCTGGAAATCCTCATTACTCTTGCAACTTTTAAAAGTTCCGACATAGACAAAGTAACATTTTTATCTGCCTTGTTAATAACTTCACTTATATCATCAAAGGAAAAATCAGGACTTTCTGCATACTCAAACAAAATCTTATCTGCTTGATAAACCTCATCAAGCAGAACATTTGCCTCTCCAAGACTTTGAGCAGGACTCAAGGACAACACACTTTGTTTGCCACTTTGAGAAACTGCAAAACTCTTTAAAATCTCTCTGATTTTATTAAATTCCAAATTATTGATTGTTTTTTCAGAAATCATTTTCCCTAAATCTCAAATTTTTATTTAAGCAAATTTCACATTCAAATGCAAATCATTTATTTTACACCACGCAAAAATTGTCCTTTAGTTAATTTTACATTATTATTTAAAATAAAGCAAGAATTATTGTAATAATTACTAACAATTTCGTCAGGATTTTCAAAATTACACACATCAATGCAAGCAAAATTGCCATTCAACTCATTTTTTTCAATAAAATGACAAGAATTGTTAAGCATTTCAAAATAACAATTCGCAATTTTACTGCGTTTAACTTTAAAATCGCCATACTTATCACTAAGGCTATATTCTTTATATTTGCAACTATCACAACTGCAACCCGTAAAGTGTTGCACAGGGCAATGACAAAAATTCATTACAGGCAAATATCCAAAAGCAAACACAGCTGACGGCAAACCTATCTCCTCAATTTCACTTTTTGAAAGTTCACTGCTTACAACAAAACTTTTAAGCCCCAAAAATTTTATGCTATCACGATTAAACAAATTTAATCCCATACCACCAATAACAGCTCGTTTTGAAATCACTGCCAAATAATAAGCATAAAAATTATCTGCATAAATTCCAACATTTTTTGGAAGTTCTTCAAGCTTTTTCAAAATGACTTTCAAATCTGCGCTCATTGCAATTTTTGGAAATTTAATAAAGATATTGTTATGATTTTTGGCATAATTTATAATACTTGTGTCAAAATTATTATAATTTATAACGATTTTCATAATACTCTTGCAATTTTTGCTATTCAAATCCAATTTTTCACAAATCACAATATCAGAGTTTTCTGGCGAGATAACATCATATTTTTGCAAAAAATCTGATGTACATTTCTCTGGTTTAGCCTTATTTGCAAGCAATTCATTTTGCCAATTTTGTCTGTTTATTTCAATTATTTCACTTTCCAAAAACTGCACAAAATTTCGTCTTATGTTGTTTATCACACTTTTTGGCACAAACAAATTTTCTTGCATTTGCACACTGTTGATTTTAAATTCAAATGGAGTATTCCCTGTTTTTGAAAATTGTTTTTCAATCTCCATGCTATCTGTTACAAGATTTTTTGCAAGTTCAAAATTGACATTTTCCGTGTAAGTTATTTTTTGATTTTTGTGCATTGCATTAACAATGACATTTTTTTGTGATATCGCACAATCAATTTGCATCAAGATTTTTGGCATTGTATCATTCGAAAATTTTTCTGTCAAAGTGCTATCTAAAGTGATATGCACTTTATCTCCTCTGCAAAACGCATTGCGAGAAAACAATTTGTAGCCATTGTTATTTTTTTCAATAATGGAAACTTCAAAACCACCAACTTCACTGTCATCTCTGAAAATTTTTATTCCATCGCCATTTTTAAGTGCAAATTTTGTTTTTAGCTCCAGTTTAAAATTATCTTTAAATTTGCATGCTTCTTCAATTTCTCCAATGAACTGTCCCATGTGATTTTGCACTTTTGTATAAAGCAAATCATTTTTTTGACTGAAGGAATATCCTTTACTATAGCCACCACGATTGAAAGCTCTTTTCATTTCGCTAATGTCATTGGTTGTAATTTCAATTCCATCAACTGCTTTGCGATATTTTGAAGTTATAAGACCTACATACTCAGCAGATTTCAATCTGCCTTCAATTTTAAGCGAAGTTACCCCAGCCTCAACAAGTTGCTTAATATTTTCAATTAAGCATTGATCTTTTGCCGATATTGCATAGCATTTGCTGCCAGTTAAGCTCTCTTTGTATTCTTTTCTGCAAAGTTGCAAGCATAGCCCACGATTTCCACTATTTCCACTTGCAATACTTGACAGCAGGCATTGCCCAGAAAAAGCAACACACATTGCACCATGCACAAAATATTCAATTTCCAAATTAGTATATTTTTTGATTTCTTTGATATCAGCAATTGTACATTCTCTTGCAAGTACAACCCTAGAAAATCCAATTTCCTCCAAAAATTTAGCACCCAAGTAATTGTGAATGCCCATTTGGGTACTTGCGTGCAATGCGACTGAAGGACAAAGCTTTTTTGCTTTTGCAACAACTGCTAAATCTGTAACAATAATTGCATCAACTTTTGCACTCTCGCACGCCAAAAGCAGTGCATCTAGCAACTGCAATTCACTTTGTTTAATCAAAGTGTTTATTGTAACATAAACTTTAACATTGTACAAATGACAAAAATCCACCCATTCCTTAATGTTGTGAGTGGAAAAATTGTCGGCTTTAAGCCTTGCATTAAAATTTTCTAACCCCAAATACACAGCGTCAGCACGATTAGCCACCGCACTTTTTAACGCTGCAATATTTCCTGCTGGGGACAAAACTTCAATCATATTACCTCAATTTTGCATTTAGCTCATTATCAAGCATTTTGATAACTTTGTTCATTTTGTTGTTTATTTCTTCATCAGTCAAAGTTTTTTCATAGCTTGTAAATTCAAACTTAATTGCAACAGATTTATATCCTTTTTCAATACCTTTGCCTCTATAAATATCAAATATGCGAATATCAGACAAAGTTTTTCCTGCATATTTTGTTGCAACACCAATAATTTGCTCAGCAGTGACAGCCTCTTCCACCACAACAGCAAGGTCTCTTTCAACTGTTGGAAATTTTGCTATTGCTTTAAATTCATAGCTATTGTCAAACAAGCAATTCAACAAATCAAAATCAATTTCTGCCACATAAATTTTGTTTTTAATATCATATTTTGCTGCAATATCAGGTCTTACCTCTCCAAAAGTTGCCACAACCTTGCCATCAACCACAACATCAGCACTGATACCAGGGTGCAAATAGCAACAATCTGGGCGAACATAGCTTGCTTTTACGCCAAAATATGCAATAATGTTTTCAATAATACCCTTTATTGTATAAAAATCCTCTGTCTCACCATAAACTCCAAGAGCTAATTTTTGTGTTTCAACTGGTTGCTCACTAATAGGCAATGCTTTTGGCATATAAGTGTTTGCAAACTCAAAAAATCTTGCGTTTTTGTTGCCTCTTGTGATATTTTTAGCCATAATTTCAATCATGCTGCCAGCCAAAGTTGTACGCATAATTGACAAATCCTCGCCAAGTGGGTTAAGCAATTTTACCACATTTCTCAATTTACTATCAGCTGGAACCTCAAGCAAATCAAACATTTTAGGAGTTGTAAAAGAATAAGAATACACCTCATTCATACCTTCGCCAATCAAAAGATTTTTGATATTGTCAACATTTTGCAATTCAATGCTTTTGCCACCAATTGTCTGCTTTCCACTATCCATAAGTGTACAAGTAATGTGGTCATAGCCATACAATCTTATGATTTCCTCTGCCAAATCATTTGCATTTTCAATATCGTCACGATACAAAGGCACGCTGCAATTTAGCACACCATTTGCAATTTCAGTTTTAATTTGCAAGCTGTTCAAAATGCGAACCATATCTTGCTCTGGCACCTTAATACCCAAAATTTCATTGATTTTGTTTGCATTGCAAGAAATTTGTTTTGGCTCCAAGCTCTCTTTGCAAATGTTCACAATACCCTTACAAATATCGCCACTTTTTGTTTCATAAATCAACTGCAAAGCCCTTTTCATACCAATTTCTTGTGATGCCAAATCAATACCACGCTCATATCTTGCAGAAGAATCTGACCTTACATTCAATTTTCTACTTGTACGCCTTACGCTCTCACGCACAAACTTTGCAGACTCAAAAATGATATCCTTTGTGTTTTCACTAATACCACTATAGCTACCACCCATGATACCAGCAATAACGCTAGGCTTTTCGCTGTCTGCAATGACAAGCATATCCTTTGTCAAAGTGTATGTTACACCATTAAGCAAAGTTATTTTTTCGCCTTCTACAGCGTTTCTTACAATAATTTCTCCGTTTGCAACATTTGCCAAATCAAAAGCGTGCATTGGTTGTCCAATTTCCATAAGTACATAGTTAGTGATATCAACAATGTTGTTTATTGGACGAAGCCCCACAGCCTTCAATCGTTTTTGAATATACTTTGGAGATGGCTTAATCACAACATTTTTCACCATAGAAAGCATATATCTTGGGCAAAGTTCCGCATTTTCCACCACAACATTTGCAGTATTTTCAAATGTACTTTCTTCATACTTCAAAGAAGGCATTTTTAATGGCTGATTCAACACAGTTGCCACCTCTCTTGCAATGCCAAACACACTGTTGCAATCTGGTCTGTTTGCAGTGACGCCAATATCCAAAATGATATCGTTTGTGCCAATTACCTCATTTATGTCAGTGCCAAGTGGATAATCCTCATTCAAAATCATTATTCCATAAACGCCTGCGCCCTTATAATCGTCTTCAGTAACCTTAAGCTCTTCGCCAGAACACAACATCCCATTGCTTGCCACACCACGCAATTTACCCTTTTTGATGTGCATACCACAAGGCAAATCACTGCCGTCCAAAGCAGCAGGCACAAGGTCCCCCACCTTCACATTTGTGGCACCAGTAACAATTTGCACAATTTCACTGCCAATGTTAATGGTGCAAATTTGCAATTTATCTGCATCGGGATGAGGTTCAAGTTTTTCAATTCTGCCTACAACACATTTTTTGCAATTATCTGCTTGTCTGATAACCTCTTCAACCTCAAAGCCAACACTGACAAGCTTTGCACACAACTCGTCTATTGAGCAATTTATATCAACATAATCTTTTAACCAATCAACTGAAATCAACATAAAACTTGTCCTCCTTAATTAAACTGCTTTAAAAATCTGATATCATTATCAAACAAGATTCTCATATCAGGAATACCATATTTAATCATTGCTATACGCTCAATGCCAAGTCCAAAAGCAAAGCCACTATAAATATTGCTGTCAATGCCACAGTTGTCAAGCACTTTAGGGTTGACAATTCCTGCTCCCAAAATCTCAATCCAACCAGTACCTTTGCAAATTCTGCAACCTTTGCCACCACACATTGCACAAGAAACATCCACCTCCACACTTGGTTCAGTAAATGGGAAGAAAGAAGGTCTCAATCTTGTTTTTGTGTTTTCATTGAAAAGTGCCTTTGCAAATGTATCCAAAATTCCCTTCAAATCGCACATTGTGATGCCTTTATCAACAACCAAGCCTTCAATTTGTTGAAACATTGGGCTGTGAGTTGCATCATCGTCAGGTCTGTAAACTTTGCCCGGAATAACAATTCTGATAGGTGGTTTTTCTTTAATCATAGTTCTTGCTTGCATTGGAGAAGTATGTGTCCTCAAAAGCAATTCGTCATTGATATAAAAAGTATCTTGCATTTCTCTTGCAGGATGGTCTTTTGGTATGTTAAGTGCTTGGAAATTAAAGAAATCTGTTTCAACCTCTGGTCCTTGCTTAACTTGAAAGCCCATTGCCGTAAAAATGTTCAAAATTTCATTTATAACCAAAGAGCAAGGGTGCAATCCACCTTTTGGGTTGCGTTTGCTGCTCAATGTTATATCAACATTTTCGCTGTTAAGCTTTTTTGCAATGTTTTTTGCAGTAAGCTCAGCAATTCTTGTCTCAATTCTTTCAGTTATCACATCGCGTGCTTGATTGACAAATTTGCCAATTATTGGTTTAAGCTCTGGTTCAATATCTTTCATACTCCTCAAAATATTGGTCAGTTCGCCGTTTTTTCCCAAAAATTGCACTCTGATTTGCTGAATTTTTTCAAGATTTTCCAAATTTTCGCTGTCATCAATTAAACTTAAAGCCTTGTTTAAAATCTCTTTAATCCTGTTTTCCATATTAGCTCCTTAATTAATATTATTTTAATTATATACATTATTTATTGTTGTATTTATTAACTGGTGGACAAATTGTACCCCACTTGAAATTTATTTTTAATGTATGTTAAAGTATGAGTTTTAAACTATACTTTGTTTCGACGAAAAGGCAATGTCTATGTCATCCCGAGCAACACTTCCCGTCATTTCTTGAGCTATGTCATTTCGAGCGTAGTCGAGAAATCTCAGACCTTGCTTGTGACAAAATTATTCCTCAAATTCTTTTTCTCCAAAATCAATCCAATTTGGATTTATAGACTCAATTAGTTGAATTTTCTTTTTTCTTGACCAACCTTTCAGTTGTTTTTCTCTTAATATTGCATCATTAATTGAAGAACTTTCTTCAAAATACACTATTTTATTGGTATTGTATTTCTTGCTAAAGCCATCTATCAACTTATTTTTATGTTCGTATAGTCGTCTTGACAAATTGTTTGTAACACCAATATACAAAACAGAATTTGACTTGTTTGTAAGAATATATATGTAATACATTTTCTCCTTTTTACTCAATAAGCATAGTTTGAGATCCCTCGACTACGCTCGGGATGACATCGCACCTGTCATGTTGAGCGTAGTGCAACGCAGTCGAAACATCTCGGACTTTGCTACTCCCGTCATCCTAAGCTTAACGGGGTCCCCACAAAATAGCCTTTTTGTGGAGGATAAGATCCCGGACTTTTCTTGTGTTAGCTTGTATTTATTATTACTTAATTCTTCTTGGGATAAATTGTCCATAAGTATTGTTACATTTTTATAAAAAAACGCCTAATACTTATCGTATTAGGGCGAAAAAATTCACGGTACCACCTAACTTCACATAACAATCTTACAAATATCCAAAATGCATATTACCAAATAACAATTAAAAGAAATGTTATGCCTCTTTAAATTTAACGCAATTCTACGGCTTTCACTAATTAAATATAGATTAAAACATTTGTTCACAAAAGCAACTCGTGAGTGAATTCACACAAAATTATAGTATCGGCTCTCACCAAAACGCCTTTTCTCTGTTACTATAAAAATAAGTGCTACTTATCTCAGTCAACATTATTAAAATAATAATATCATTAAATATAGCAAAAGTCAAGCACTTAGCAAATTTAATAAGATTAATTTGTTGATTGTGCAACAATGCTTTATATTGCTTGAATTAAATTATACATTATGCTATAATGTCAAACAGGGTGGAAGTTTTCTAGTTTTTGATGACTTGTGGCGCTCCGGCAACCAGAACAATTACAACAATGCTTATTGTATGGCTCCTTCGGGCGGCAATACCAACAACAATGTTACTAATGCCTACGGCGTGCGTCCTGCGCTTCACTCACTTACAAAATGGTGTAAGTTTTCCTGTATTCGACAAATGGTTGGTAAGTGATTACTAAAATTTTCGAACTGAAGATATGAGTATGAAGGGACTTACTATCCTGCCTTTTATAACTTTCAAAAGGCGAAACAAACTCGACCTTTCTACAACGGATTATTCTTTTGTGGGATGAACTTGAAAAAGTGGTCGAGCTATTTTTTTTATCCCCCACAAAAAAGTTATTTTGTGGGGACCCCATTATATACTTTGGACGGACTTAATAAGGCTTTATTTATCTTACTCAACACGCATAATCCGAGATTCTTCGATTACGGCTACGCATTCACTCAGAATGACATAAACAATGTCATTTCGAGTTTAATGTCATCCCGAGCATAGTCGAGGGATCTCAAATGTTGCTTGTTGGAAAAAATAACTTGTCTTTATTTATCTTTTATGCTATAATGTCAAACAGGGTGTAAGTTTTCTGGTTTTTGGTGACTTGGTTGCGCTCCGGCAATAACAACAATTACAACAATGCTAACGGGTTGGCTCCTTCGGGCGTTCATAACAACAACAATGTTACTAATGACAACGGCGTGCGTCCTGCGCTTCACTCACTCACAAAATTTTGTGAGTTTTCCTGTATTCGCTAAACTCTTTGCACAAACATCGATTTGCGAACTGATTGATCTGAGTATGAAGGGACTTACTATCCTGCCTTTTGTTTTTTTACAAAAGGCGAAACAAACTCGACCTTTCTGCAACGGATTTTTCTTTTGTGGAATGAGCTTGAAAAAGCGGTCGAGTTATTTTTTTTGACCAAAGTTCAACTTCGTTGCTCTTTGGTCGGACTTTATAAGGTAATTTTTGATTACTCAACCCACATAATCCGAGATTCTTCGATTACGGCTACGCCTTCACTCAGAATGACATAAACAATGTGATTTCGAGTTTAATGTCATCCCGAGCGTAGTCGAGGGATCTCCGATTTTGCTTTTTGAGTAAGGTAAAAATTATCATTTTTTACACAAGCACAATTTGAGATTTCTCCCTATACCCCACAAAACAGCTTTTTTGTGGGGATATAAAAATCAGACTGAGAAAACTCAGTCTGAAAAATGGAGCATTAATAGTATGACTTGCTATAAACAACTATTAATACAATAGGGGCAATTTTTAGTTTTATTATCTCCGTCACAGGTAAATAACCTTATGATTACTTGCCTATGCCTTCGATAACTTTTTATGGAGAACTTTTATGATTAAACATAAAAATGTTCTTGTGATTTTAATTACTTTTTGCAATTCAACAAACAATAATGTAAACTTATTCTTTAGTCAACAAGCTATATTTGAGATTTCTCGACAAGCTCGAAATGACATTGCTTTTGTCATTCTGAGTGAAGGCGTATGCCGTAATCGAAGAATCTCGGATTTTGCTCGTCTACTAATCAAAAGGTATCCTTTTATTTATTACTCAAAAAGCCAAGTCGGAGATCCCTCGACTTCGCTCGGGATGACATGAACAAAATTCTAATCAAATTACGCCTTATTAAGTCCGACCAAAGTACAAAATGGAGCCCCTACTAAATAACTTTTTTGCTTAGGTATAAGAAAGTGAGACTTTGCGTTTGGTCGGAAAAAGCGAATTCGACTGTAAGTGAGCTGATTTTCTCACTAGAAAATCACTCTAAAAGGTCGTAATGAGCGATAGTTTACGCTTAGGTTGTAGTTGCTAAAAAGTATTTTGAAAGGTCGATATAACCACCGATATAGTTCAAAATACACTCACTATCTGCTGTGGTAATGTTACCTTTGTTTTGTATTGTTGATGCAAGCATAATAACTTTGTCAATCATAACGCTTGTATTAAGCTTAATACTTCCGTTTATAATTTTGTTTAAAATTGTTGCATCCAATGCGTTAGCAATTCCGTCGCCAGTCAAATCGCCAAGCACACACAAATAAATTGTCTTTCCACTGTATGTTATATAAGAGCCAGTTCCAACAAAATCATTGTTGCCTGCAAGCGTTCCATTTGCCTTGTAAACTGCAATACTGCTTGCAGAAATACTTGCTTGATTTGCCAATTTTGTTTTGAAAGCACTTGCTGTTGTGTTAACTGGAATGTTTCCAATTATTCCATTGCTCACAAGATTTGCAGCTGCCGTAATGTCAGTTCCTGTACGCAATACTTTGTTATCTGCAGTGTTCAAGTTCCACATTTGATACTTATCTACACCAACAATATTTGTAAAGTAGCTATCTAAATTTGTTATACCACCAATCACATTAAACAAAATTTTGCCGTCTGTTGATGTTACATTTCCTTTGTTATCAATCATTGCTGCAAGTTGTTGTTCATGGTTCAAATCGCTGAGTTTCAGTTCGCCACGGGCTATTCTGTTTATTATTGTGATATCCAGTGTGTTGATAATTCCGTCACAGGTTACATCGCCAAGCACGGATATCCAAACGGTGTCATACAATTCCAGTTTTTCAGTTCCATCATCTTGTTTAACTTTCTTGTACGCCTCCACCTTAAAGCCCGTCGTCACAATTTTTTTGCCGGCACTTTCGGGCACCGTCGTAACGCCGCCCCCCTTAGTGCCGTCAAATATTAAGGCGTCTTTTTGATCATAAATTTTAAGCAAAGACATTTCATTTTTCAAATTTGAAACAAAATCTGACAATTTTGTTTCAGGCTTGATGTAGCCTAGTACATATCTTTTCTTGCCATCTGGACCAGTTGGTACTTTGTCTTGTTCATCAGTGCTTAAATGTTTAAGTTTTGTTGTTGCGTAATCTTGTCTGGTGTTGTTGCTATCCTTATATACATAGTTATAGCCACTATCCTCTGTTGGAGTTACACCACGACCCGCCGCTCCCAGAGCGGCAGAGGTTAGATTAAGGTGAAGCGCAGGACGCACGCCGTAGTCATAAGTAACATAGTAGACGTCATGAACGCCCGAAGTAGACAACACATACGCATAGTAGTAACGGACCTGGTTGCCGGAGCGCCACCAAGTATAACTTGCAGTTGTACTATGAGCGCGTTGCTCGTTGGTCAACTGCCAAATGCTAGAAGTTGTCTTCATGTAAGTGTTGTCACCTGTTTCTGACCAAGATGGTATCCAAATGTAGTCCTCGCCCCAAGCGTCATATCTTTGTGCTGTTGAAAAAGCTCCAGCTCTTGTATAATTTGCTTTATATGGATTTGAATAGTTTGAGTGCCATACACTACCACTTGGCTTAACAGTATCATCTAATGCCTCATTTGGCCATCTATATGGATATTTATTTGAAGCAGTCCATGTACCACCATCAATATATCTTCCATAAGAAGATTGTGTGTGTTGATATTCTACATTTTTTGGTTGCACCAAATATTTTTGTGCAAAAGTATCGCCATCAGCATTTGTTGTGTTAAACAAACTCCAGTTTGAGCCAGTCAAAAGATTATATCTTAATCTGCTACTACTGTACATATTCTCACCTTTTGTACCAACGCCAGATGTGTTTGCAGTATCATAAAATTTTGATGTACCATCAGCATTCGCTAGATAAAGAGTCAAAACAACATTGTCTTTTTCGTCTTCCTCTTCTCCAACATCTGCAAGAGTCAAAGAGGCTGCCATCCAAAGTTTTCCACCTAATTTAATAACCATACCATTTGTTGTATTTCCAACTTTTGCATTTATTGTTGGTGCAGGCACAACATGTGCACCAGTTTGGCTTTCAGTGAATGTTTTAACATACGCAACGGGATCATCTACGCCATCAAAAAGTTTTTTTGTGATGTCTTCAAGCACATCGTCATTGAAGGCACCTGCACTAGCGTCCCATAACTCCTGTCCACCACCTGCTTGATAAGCACTTCCAGTGTTTGTCAAAGCATAAACCTCAGTTGGATTAAAAGAACACAAAAGCAAAACGGTTGCTAAAACAGCAATTACAAAAGCAATCAACATTACTTTGTAATTGTAACCTGCCCTTTTCTTTTGCTGATTTAAATGTTTCATAAAACTCTCCTTTCCTTTCTTTATTTTATAAACATTAATTTTATAGCTCATTTATTGCTCATTTATCGCTCATTACGACTTTTAGAGCGATTTTACTTTCAGAAAATCAGCTCACTTGCAGTCGAATTCACTTTCTCCGACCAAACGCAAAGTTCAATTACATTTCACTTTGGTCGGACTTTATTTTGTTTTTATTTTAGCTTATGTCATTTCGAGCTTGTCGAGAAATCTCAGACTTTGTTTATATAAAAATTGATTAATTTTATTTTTACTCAGTAAGCACAATCTGAGATTCTTCGATTTCGCTATTACTACACTCAGAATGACACGAACATTGTCATTTCATTGATTATGTCATGTTGAGCGAAACGCAGTGCAGTCGAAACATCTCGGACTTTGCTTGCCTACTAATCAAATCACGCCTTATTAAGGCCGAACATAGTACAGCGTAGCGAGACTTTGTTCGGTAAAGTAAATTCCCCTTAAAATATATTTATTTACTTTTCCTATTTAATGCTATGCAGTTTATCTTGCAAAAATTCTTTTACTAAAAATAAAAAATTAAACTTGTAAAATTTCCTATAAGTATACATTTTATATCGATTTTCAAGTTGTAATTAATTGTTATGATGTATAAAAATAAATAAATATAAATATATTTTGCAATATCATTATATATGTTTTTGTTGGATTTTGTCAATAATAACAAAACAATTTAAAAAAGTGAAAATTTTATTATTAGGAAATTATTTTTAAAATATTTATTAAAAATCGCTATTTTTTACTTTAATAATGAAAGATATTTTATTTAAATGGAAAACAAAGTTCGAATTTAACCCCGATTTTTGACGGGATATTTGAGCAAATACCTTTTGAAATTTTTTTTGAATATAATCTCAAATTATTGCAAAATAAATGCAAAAAAATATTTTATATTATAAAGGAAATATTTTTACTATTAGTATAAAATTAAGAAATATTTTGGCTAAATTGTTAAAAGTTAAATATTTTATTACAAGTATACAAAATACATAAGCGTAGTTGAGATTTCTCCCTTTACCCCACAAAAAAGCTATTTTGTGGGGGACACATGATTTCGCTATCGCTACACTCAGAATGAAATAGCATTGTCATTCTGAGTGGCTTTGTCATCCTGAGCGTAGTCGAGGGATGACATAAAAAGCATAAAAAAATAACTCGACCGCTTTTCAAGCTCATTCCACAAAAGAAAATCCGTTGTGGAAAGGTCGAGTTTGTTTCGCCTTTTGTAAATAATAAAAGGCAGGATAGTAAGCCCCTTCATCCTCAAATCATTCTGTTCGCAAATCTTAGTAATCACTCACCAATAATTTGTCGAATACGGGAAATCTTACACTATTTTGTAAGCGAGTGAAGCGCAGGACGCACGCCGTAGGCAGTCGTAACATTGTTGTTGTTATAGACGCCCGAAGTAGACAACACATACGCATTGTTGTAATTGTTCTCATTGCCGGAGCGCAACCAAGTCATCAAAAACTAGAAAGCTTCTACCCTGTTTGAAATTATAACATAAAAGATAAATAAAGACAAATTATTTTTTCTCAACAATCAACATTTGAGTAAGAAATAAAATGGTACCTCTTGATTAGTAAGCGAGCAAAGTCGGAGATTTCTCGATTACGGCTACGCCTTCACTCGAAATGACATAAAAAACCAAATCCGAAATTTCGCGACAAACTCGAAATGACAGAAAACATTGTTCAGAACGCCAAGAAATAGCAAGACACATCAGCTTTATTTATACTTTCCTTGCCCACCACAAAGGTTGTTTCGTGATGCCCCTTGGCAAGGAATTGTATTTGTCTTTTCTTTATTACTTCCACAAAAAATGTATTATGTGAAGTATTTTTTCTCAGCATTTCTTTTGTTTTGTTGTTCGCACCCAACCACTCAACATTTTTTTGACTTCGGAAATTTGCCTTGCAATAATTGTCATTTGTTTGAAAGTTATTGCTTGTTTTGTTTTGGCTGTTTCTGCATAAAAATCAAGCAGGTTAAGTGCTATCATTGCCTTTTTTTGCCACACAAGACGATCGTCGCCTTTTTCGTAGTTTGCACGATACAAACTTTCGATAATATCAACCGATGTGTTTAGCAGACGAGATAAAATATTCCATCTGAACTTTACAGGCGATTTTTCTGTGATGACAAAAATATATTCGCTCAACTTTTTAGCGTGTGTGAAAACTGCCATTTCTTTATCTTTTGGTGTGTCAAATTCTGTTATGCGAAAAGGTTTTCTTGTTGTAGCCTTGTCTGAGATGGATTGCTTGAGTTCAGCAGACGATTGTTCTTCCTCCGAGACAAGTAAATTAGTTGTTGCAAGTTCTTCTTTAATCTCTGCATTTAATGCATCAATTACATTTTGTTCATTCTCCATTTTTACCTTCCTTTATTTTTTGTTGTTTCTCTATATTAAGCTGATGTTCTTGTTGTTCTTTTTCTGTAAAGGTTAATTTTTGCTTTAATTCAGATTCAAAGCGATAACAATTTCCACCTTTCAAGTGTCCGTGAAAGGCTGCCAGTGATGCTTCTACTCTTTCAATTGGAACGATTCCGTCCAAGTAAGCTTTTTTAACCAAATCTGCACGCCAACGCAAGCGTTTTTTGGTTACTTTTTTAACCATTCTGATAACTTTGCCAGTTGGAGTGATTATAAATCTGAAACCAAGATATGTAATGCCATTTTTTATTGGCAATATCTGTGTTTTTGAGTTGAATTGCAACCCCAAATACTCCACTGCTTTTGTAATTTCTTGCAAAGCATACTTTACATATTCCTTATCTTCGTGCAAAAGCACAAAATCATCCATATATCTAGAATAGACTTTTATGCGCAAGCGTTCTTTGATAAGCCTGTCTACTTTGTTAAGATAAAACATTCCAAATATCTGACTTGTTTGGTTGCCGATTGGTATTCCTCTGCCTGTTTTTTCGCCGTTATGCCTATATGGAATACCATATTTATCCAAAAATGCAGGTCTTGTATGATAGCCGTCAATAATGTCTGCTACCAATTTTTTGATTTTTTCATCTACAATGTGTGAACAAATTATTTCTTTAAGGCGTTTGTGTGGTATGCTTGGAAAATATTTTAAAATATCGCATTTCAAAAAGTATCCAGTAACGCCGTGCTTTCTTATGTATGTCTGCAACATTTTTTCAAAACGATCAAGTGCAAAGTGCATCCCCTTATTTTTTTGACATGCTGCATTATCAATAATTGCTCTTGCTCCAAAATATGGAGTAAGCACATTGTCACATAAAACATGTTGCACAACTCTGTTGTCATAAGGCTGTGTTTGGATTTCACGCACCTTTGGAATTTTCACCGTAAATGTGCTGTACTTGCCCGGTTGATAACTGCCGTCCAAAACTTTGTTGTGCAATTCAGTCAAGTGATCAAGCATTGTCATTTCAAATCGCACTAGAGGTTTTTTATCTCTTTTGCACCTTCTGCCACGCAAATGTGCATTGTATATTGTTTTGTAGTTGAATAATTCTTCGTATGTTGTTGTTATCATAAAAAACCTCTTTTGTATTTTGTATTAAAAAATTATAATATTTTCTTTTATATTTATATAAATATTTTGTTTAACTATCCTAAAAACTTTTTTAAAGGGATACTATGTTTATGCTATTTGTCATTTTGGGGTTATTGTCATTTTGTGTTTGGTCGGACTTAATAAGGTAATATTTGTCTTACTTAACTAGCAAGATTGGAGATTCTTCGATTTCGCTATCGCTACACTCAGAATGACACTATTCCTGTCATGTTGAGCGTAGTGTAACGCAGTCGAAACATCTCGGATTATGCTTGTTGACAAATGAAAGGTATCATTTTTCCTTTACTCAATAAGCATAGCTTGAGATTTCTCGACAAGCTCGAAATGACACTAGTAGGGTTATTTTTTTGTTATTGTCATCCAGAGCGTAATGGGGTCCCCACAAATAGCTTTTTTGTGGGGTAAAGAGAGAAATCTCACACTATCGCTTAGAATGACAGGAAAAGCTTGGGATGACAAGGACAATATCATTTTTGGGGTATTGTTATTTATAGCGAATGAATATTGGGAGAAAATAGCTAACATATCAAAAAAAAGGATATTAAACAAAAAAAACAGGTGTTCAACACCCATTTTAAAACAACTGCAAAAAATAAAAACTATGAAAGTAATCAGATTAAACAAGATGCTAAATAAAATTGATGTGACAAATGAATTTTATATAGTTTTTAGCAATAATCTTTATATTTTGCATTAAAATTAATATTAGAATTAAAAAATAAATAAACTAAAACTCAAACAAATTAAACTTAATTGAGCAAATGAATTGCCACATCCAAATTGATTTTTTAAATAATTTAAACTGACAAAAACATAAGCGCTGCTAAATTAAAACTAAGTTAAAATTATATTCGCAAATTAAAATCTAAATAATTAAAAAAACAAAAATATTCATATAAAATGCAAAAAAGTTATCAAAATAGATAACTTTTTTGCACGGTTCAATTTCGGAATCCGTTGTGCTAGTTGCGTGAAATGAACCCTTTGTGCAAGTGTGTCGCGTGAAAAGCACCTTTTTTGCATCTTGCAAATTTCGATTTAGTATAACATATCAGAATTATTTTGTCAAGTAAAAATATAAATAATTACACTTCAGCACTCATCATCAATTGCTCATCATAAGTTATGGATTTTATATCTAAATCATTCTTATCATAAACAACAACTTTATGCAAATCTATTTTACAATTGTCAGATTGAGCATATTTATATGGGGCATACACTTTTACGAAATTAACTTTTTCATATAATTTTTTATCTTCAACTAATTTAGGAAAAAGTGTTGCAGTTGCTGTTATTAAAAAACCAAATATGAAAACTCCTACAATGCTAATCAAATTTACATAACTCGTTCTTTTAATTTTGTTGCTATTTTTGCCATCATCTAGTTTTTCAGCCCCACTTTTTGTGATTTTAACTTGTTTTTCCTTTTTATTTTCAATGTCTTTTTATTGTTCTTATAATATTCAATTATTTTCAGCAATGGCACCAACATAAAAACAAACAACATAACTGATGCAAGACACAAAAATGCTGTTGCACTCCAATTAAAATCATCCTTATCTATCGTATGTATATGTTTATCGTGGTCGACATATATTGTTATTTTCATATTAAGTTTTTTTCAATAAAATCAAAATTTTTAATATGATTTTCATACAATCCTGAACAAGTTATTCCGTTTGGAGCCACATACTCATAATATAAATTGTAATAATTATAATTGTTTCCATGTTCAATTTTTTCATATCTGTTGATAGTTGCTTGCTCTTCCACAAAATTAGCATTTTTGTGCGAAGTATAATACACTGTTGCGTAAATAAATCCCCCAAAGCAAGCCAAAAAAGCTAATATTGCTAAGATTGTTACTGCTATCAATAACCTTCTTATAATTTTATTTTCCATATCAACCTCTTTGCTATCATTAATTATTCTTATTTTCCCAATAAAGTTGCTCTATCAACTATGTCGTCCTCTTTAACATCTTTTATTTCAATATCAACTCTAGCTGGATGATAGTGTTTTCCCGTACCCGCTTTTACAGTCATATGCAACTTGCCATTTCCTAACAAATTATCTAATTGGATTTTTATGCCAACAGAAATGCTAACAGTCCGTCCCCAAAATATAACGAAATCATTTTCTTTGTAATTATTAATAATCATTGGCAATAATTCTACAAAATCTTTATTCACACCATCATCTTCATTAAACGATTCTTTTGTAGATGTAACTTGTGGATATAAGTTCAACAAAACATAACTGCCATAGTTTTCTCCTTTTAATGCCATAATAAGTTTTTATTTGTGCCATCTATTTTATTCGCATCTTTTTCAGCTGGATTAAAACCTATTGCAATACATGCTTTTTGGTTTTATCCCAACATGTATATTCAATAAATTTATAATCATTATTATTTTCTGTCAAAATACAATTATGTCTTTCCAAAATTTTCAATTCATCAAAATCTTTTGCACTATATTTGTCTTGCAGATTTTTACCATTAAATTTATCTTTAATATCATTTTTAATCCTATCATATAACTGTTTCATTGATGAACACATAGTAGCCTCCAATAATTGATATATTTTTAATTTTAACCTCAATCTACTTTGAACCAACTTAGCTTTATAATATCGAGCGGCTGATATTGTAGTACCATATGATTATAATGCAACTTACTATAACAGCATTTTTTAAATTTTTTTCCACTTCCACAAGGACACATTTCATTTCTACCAACATCTTTTAATTCAAAATTTTCTCTTATTTCAATTCTTTCAAAAATTTTAAAATTTTGCAAAAGAGGACGTTTAATTGACATGAATTTATCCAACTTGAAGAATTGCATGTTATCATCAATATTTTTATCGGCTGGTTCTAAAATGCATCTTTTGTCTTCAGGGTTTTTCACAATAGCAACTGCCTGTATAGTCCTAATTTCTTCAATATTTTCTGTTGCTAATTCACCCCAATATAAATTACCCGTAATATGTGGACAATCTAAACTTAATTTTGATTTTCCACAAATACTACATTTTGATTTGGAAATCACATATTCTGCACTAGTAAATATAGCATACGGATAAAGTTTTTCATAAGACATTAGTAAATTAATAATATTCGGTAGTTCTATGCGATTCGGCAAATCAGTATGTCTCCCTATAAATTTTGCTATATCTATACAATCTTGTAACTTATTCCACGACTTCCTATATTCTTTATTATTTAACATCAAAAAATATTGTCCTAAGTTGCCGAAGAATAAGAAATACTCTCTAAATACGTATCCAGCATTTGCCAATTTCTCATCATTATTTTTAATTGCGATTTCTTTCAATTGTTGGAATTGTTCTTCTGCCTTTTCAAATTCTTTTAAATTTTCAACATAATCACCACTTGCAATTTTTAGTTTAAGCGAATTTAACAATTGACAAATAGTTTCAACTTGCGATATATGATTATTTTCTAAAAAATATTTAATCATTTTGCAAATTATCCAAATCAATTTCTTTTACAAATTTTTTAAACGATTTGGCATCCCCATCATAATTAATTTGGACTTCTTTTTCTTTGTTTTTAACAATCATTTTCAAATGCACATTTGCTTTTTCATGTTCACATCCTTTAATTTTTTCAGATATGTAATTTGAAATAACATTAATCAGTATTGGAAACAATACTTGTGTCGCAATATAAAATATAGGCATCCAACAATCAAACGAATGCAATGATCTTACCTCAATATCACCTTCGTTTAAAATATCCACTCTTTCTTGAATATTGTTTCTACAAAATTTTACAAAATCAATTGTTTCTTGTGCAAAATAATATTCATCAATATATTTATTTGGTAATATTAATATATCATTTTTTGCGAGTTTTTCATTTGCTAAATTTTGCATATCTTTACTTTTAATATAATTTTTAAAATAATTTTCATTTCTCAAAATTCTTATTGGTTCTGTAAACTCATTCATATTACACCTCGTTTTCATTTTCTAATATTAAAATACGCATCATATTTAAGTTTCGTATAAAACTTCATCGCCAATCCCTTTCAAGACAAACTATAGTTTCGACGTAACAGACACCTGCCAAAGGTATAAAAATCGCCTAAATTCGGAGTATGTCACTATGAAAGGTATTAAAACAAATCAACATTACATTGTCTGTCCATAATTTACCTTTAATATTATATCATTTTCCAAGTCATTTTTCAAGTCTTATAATAGTATATCATTAAAATTATATAAAATTATTTTTTAAATACTTTTGCGTCTCTACTGCTATAATTTTCCTAAAGATAACTTAGTATTATCAGGAGAATAGTATGATTATAAAAGATTTACCGCCATATCCACGAAAAGTGCGTGTTTGGAGATTAATAGTTGAGTCTATATTAATAGTTGTTTCAATAATTTTATTGTTAATTTGTGTTATTGGTCAATTATTGCCTAATGATGACACTAATGAATCAATTACACTTCTTGTAAAAATTAGTTCAGCAATCTGGGCTTTAGGAATTATTTCCTTTATTGATTTGCTATCTCTATTTGTCAATAAAAAAAGATTGTCATTGAGTTTAATTGAGAAAATTATAAGTAAATATATCAAAAAACACTCCATCAAAGCCAATATAAATCAAAGGGAACTAATTGACGAGTACTTTACTGGAAATGATGATATAGCAAATAAGTTGGTAATTATTAACGGAGATGTTAATGTCGGTAAAAGTGAATGTGCTGATATATTATTAGAACAACTCTTTTTACAAGGATTCAAAACGAAAGAATCCGCAAATAGAAAAATGACATTTGTTGATTGCTATAACGATTCTATTGAAGCAACAAAATATTTACAAGATTTGAGAACACATGATTATAAAAAAAATCTTATTATTATTGACAATTGCAATGAAGCTGAATATTCTATCATAGAGAAATTAAAAAATATTGTTGAAAATTGTTGTGTGCTACTAATTGAAGAGAATAGCGAATATTTTAAGAAAAATAACGCATTGCAATCATGTCCTAAAGTAGATTTTAATATTATTCAATCAATAGAGAAAGCACGATTGCGGGATTTTATATATAATCGTAAACTCTCAAAAGTAAAGATTAAAATACTTTTTATTATTAACTACTATTATCAATATTATAATATCTGCAATTGGAATAATATAAAGCAAAGTTTAGATTTAACTTTTTTTGAAATATTGGAAGCCAGAATTTTTATCAAAACGCTTGTTAAGCAAAAAATTATTCGATATTTTCCAAAATCATCAGACTATTTCAAATTTACTAGTGCTTTGGACTCTGATTATATAATAAAAGAACTTATAAAAAATCATTCTGATCTATTTGATGAGGTCATATCGTTTTTGCATGAAAGAGAAACAAATCCTGAAGTAAAATGGCTTTCGCTATTAGATTTACCTTTTGAGAAAATAAATACGTATGATATTGATGATAAAAGAAAGCTATTCTTCAATGCTATAGAAATTGGTAACTATTCGAAATTACTGAATGAATTAAATGATCATATTAGTCATTTCAATTATAATAAAATGTTTTTGTGCGAGCAAGCTACATTAAATTACAATGTAGGAAATTTTGATGAGGCGATATCAAATTTCAATGAAATAGACATCAAAGATGCCATTTATTATGACATGGAAATAAGCTTATTACATGGTTGTAGTGATATAAAAATTAAAGAAGAAGTCGCCGATAGTATTGAAAAATTGAAAAAAATTAATTCTGTTTATGGTTACTATTGGGAATATCACATTCTTAGTGAACAAGGTGTTTTTGAAATGGAAAAATTACGAGATGTTCATAAACAATTACTTGATTCTTATGAATTAGGAGAACGAGGTTTAACTGCAACATTATTTGAACGTTGCATAACTGATGAGATGCGCTGGATGTGGATTTTGCAAGATTCACCTTATGATAAAGCTAAATTGAAAAAATATAAAGATAGATGTCAATATTTGCAAAACATTCATGCGGAAAAATTTGCAAAGCATAATAATGTGGATTATTACAGCTCTTTATATTTTGTAGGTGGGAATATACATTATCATGTCATTCCGATGGAAATGTGGGTTGAAAATCAATATAAAGACAATAGTGGGGATATTAAATATAATTCAAGTTTTATAGATGAATTTAAGAAAGCAGTTAATTGCTATAATAGAGCAATAGAGTCTCCTCTTGATAAGCAAAAGTCCAAGTATGCTGCCAAAGTAAAACTTGCGGATTTACTTTCCATGTCCGATGATTGTGATTATATTGCTCAAGAAAATGTAGTTAACAACTTCAAAAGTTATGCTATTAAACAAAAGATTGATGTGTTTGTTGCATTCGCTAACACATTGCTAGCAAAGTTGAAAATATTAAGATTAGTAAGAGAACGATTCCGTGTTCAGGAGGAGTCGTGTAAAGAAATAATTAATCTTCTTGATTCGGCAAAAGCTACATATACAGAATATAAAAACGTATACGGAGTTAATCGCTGTCAGTATATAAAAATAATTTTCAATATTTTGATAAATTTTAGTGATAACAGCATGTATGAAAAAAGTTTGTTAGAATTGCTAAATTGCAAAAACAATTCTGACGGCATAGTATGCAATTTTATAGATAAAATTATAAATTGCACAGATCGCAAGTTCCAAGATTTCTACCATAGTATTAAGTTTTATCCTATTATTTTGCAATAATTTGTCGTATTAAATTATTTGCCTGCTTGGTTAATTTTGCCACATCAACTCCATTATATGCATCGTGAATGATTCTCGCTAATTCGGGGATATGGTGTTCCCGTAATCCTTGTTGCACAGCTGCCCCTACTCCTAGTCTCAACCCGAATCCTAGATTGTAAGGTAATTTACGATAGTTAACATGTATTTTCAAATTTTCCAAAGCAGAAAATAGGCGATAACATTTTTCTTTGCTCTCTGGTAAAATCCAAATATGCAAAGTTGATTGTTCTTGCGGACATCTAGCCACTACTGGCAAATTTTCATTTGCCAAACAATCATTTAATAGCTTTACACATCTCATGCATCGCTGTGAGTAATCATGAAGTTTGTTGTCATCAAGTAATGGTATTAATGACTTAAATACATTTTCAGGATGCGTGTTGGAAATGTATACTTTTGACTCAAGCAAAAATTCCTCCCAATCAGGGGTTATTTCTTTTGTAGCAATTATGCTTTTTTGTGGACCAGGATAATTTTTATGTAAAGATGATATAATATAGTCAAATCCTGCATAAAAAGGATTGGTATAGGTGTTATCCAAAATTTGGCATAAATATTGCGATGCATCGAATACTTTTATTCCTTCATAGTATGCTAGCCAACTAAAATCTTCGTATATTAACCCCTCGCTTCTATCTACAAATATAAATTTAGGATGTTCCTTATTAATTATTTCTTTCGTTTTTTCTACATCTACACATTGATTTTCTATGTCTATTGCAAAATGAATTACCTGCATACCAATGCGATTAAGCATTGTTTCTGTGGAAAAATGTCCTCCTGCTATTTCTGGTAACAATAATATTTTATCTCCTCTATGGGCGAGACACAAAAAGAAAATTAAATGTGCATTTAATCCCGAAAGAGTTTTTAAATCAACGCTTTTTGCGTGTAGCTTACTTTTCCATAGTTCTTTGGTAAAGCTATATAAATCTATCAACTTATTTCTACCACCAAAAACAACTATATCGTCCTTGTTTTTATGACGTTCGCTAACATATAATCCTTCTGTTAATTTAGTATCATAGTTTTCAAAATCTGGGAAATTTTCTGTTGGATTCAATACTAAAGATGTTTTTAAATCCTTATTTACATCGCTCAACATGGTTTTAAACAATTTTTCTTTATTTATTGTCATTGCCCAAAACATATCAGCAGAGCTGTTATTATATTGACTAGTCTGAATAAAATCATACTTTGAAAGTAATCCATGTATCTTATGACCATTTTTCATGGTAGCAGCTCTTAATAATATTACATCATGAAAGTAAGCCCATTTTACAACCGTTTGTAATAAGCGTTCGCCATATCCTTTGCTTTGATAATTTTTTAATATAAAGAATCGTCGTATTTCGTGGCTATCAGATAGTTTTCTTATTGCTATCGTGCCAATAATTTTTTTATTAGACATTAAGACCCAAAACTCTCCACCAAGCAAATAATTAGACTCAATGTTTAATAGATCTTTATCTTTGCCAGCTAGATCCAAAACCCGATTGTTTTCTTCAAATGCTTTACCAAAAAATTTTAATAATTCATAACTAAAATTAGAACTATAATTTAATATTTGCACTTTTTCCATACTATTCTCCTGATAATACTAAGTTATCTTTAGGAAAATTATACCATAATATGATATAATTTGCAATGTATATTGACAAAAAAGGAGAACTTTTATGAAAATAATTAAAGAATATATACAATTCTTAAAGACAACCAAAAATCTATCTGACAAAACTTTGAGAGCTTATACTATTGACTTAAATCAATTCATTTGCAATTGTTCTAATTATTTAGAACCAAATATTTGTGCTTATGTGGATTATCTATCTAATTCTCTAAAACTTAAAGACTCATCTATTAAGCGCAAAATTATTAGTTTACATGCATTTTATGAATACCTTGTTATGCAGGAACTTATTATTGTTTCACCATTTGACAAGCTTAAATTCAAATTTAAACAAGAAAAAAAATTGCCAAAAACATTGTCTATAAATGAAGTAAAACAATTACTTAAGTGCTTTGAAATAGACCTCTCAATATTATCTCCATTTAAAAAGATACAATATATCCGTGATGCTGCTCTTATAGACCTTCTAGTTTCAACAGGTATAAGAATTGCAGAAGCATCTGCAATAACTTTTGATGATATAATAATTCATCAACACACAATATTAATTCATGGCAAAGGCAGAAAACAAAGACTAATTTACATTTCATCACCTATAACATGGTGTCGAATTACTACCCTTCTTAAATATCAAAAATCGCTAAAAACTACCAAATATTTGTTTACAAATAAATATAACCAACAAATTTCTACTCAGGCTATTGAAAACATCTACACAAAGTATGTAAAGCAAGCAAAAATCAACTCAAAATCAACACCACACTACCTTAGGCACACTTTTGCAACTTACTTATTGTCTAATGGTGCTGATTTGCGTTCAGTGCAAGAAATACTAGGACATGCCAGCGTTGCTACAACTCAAATTTACACTGAAATTAGTTCTAAAAGAAAAAAACAAGTTTTGTCAAAATATAATTATAGAAACAAATTGTAAAATATCTCTCAAATCTATAACTCTATTATCCAATAAGATTAAATGTAAAATTCAACAAATTTACCAGATTAATTTAAATAGTTAATAATATTTTTATTCCTTTTTACAATTTTGTTGTGAGTCATAATAAGTATAGTAAAGCCATAATAATGTCTTATAGTATTGGTCTTCATAAGTAATTACTTGTGCATCTGTACTGTTTTCAAACATTGGACCACTTAAGCCATTGTAAATTCTGTTATAAACATTCACAGCAAGCAATAATACAAACTCCATAATCCAATAACATACTATTGATTCTTCTGCAGCCCCCAATCCTTGCATCTGCCAGAAATAATTTGATGGAGGTATAGGATTATCCTGTCCTAATTCTGCGAAATCACACTCACCATTTGCACATTCAAAGTAATGGTCAAAATATTCATCTAATAATATTTTACTATCATAAAATTTTGCTTTAGTATTTGTTTCATCATATGCAACAATTTGAGAATGTAAGTCGTCTAATCTATATGGTAATTCTCTATATCGTGAAAACCCTCTATGGAAATACTTAGCACCATCATACAGATAGTTAGCACCAAGTTTATATTTTTTAATGTCTTCATTTACTTTATTAAAGCATTCATCAACCCAATCTTGTCCTTCTGGCATTTGAAGCGAAAAACCAGCTTGCTTCAAAATTTCATTTTGCAATTCTATGCTACAAAGACAAAAATTTTTATATATCTTTTTTGTATGATTTTCATGACGATGCAAGTTTGCTGCAATTATACACCAAGGCAAATACACTCGTTCATTACTATTTTCATTTAGAAATATATGTGCCTTTTCTTCTAACTCTTTTTGTCTCTGTTTTTTCTCCATACCTTCTATTTCTTTTTCATGGCGTAACTGTAACCAATATATCGTAAAACCTACTCCAATTGTAGCCAGCAATGATAAAATTCCAATTATTATTTGTATAATTTCTGCAATTGTCAATGACTTATACCTCCATATCTATTTAACTATATTATATCATCTTTTCAAAGCAAATACAAGTATTACAATAAAACAAAAAAGCCAACTATAGATTGTCACCCATAGTTGGCTTAGTTTCATAATTCTGTATGTATGTTTATTCCACATTTGAACTGAAGTTCTATATGGTGTTTGTCTATCACTCTTATGCATTCTACCATCGCTTTCATTATTATAGGACTCGTATAATCCACCCCTTCTGATGTTAATATATTGACTATGTCATCCATTCTCTTTTTTGCTATTTCTGCCACAAGATTTTCTTTTTTTAATTCAGACTCTTTCGCCTTTAACTCTATTATAACTTCACTATGTGCTTTATAATCTCTATCGTATTCTACTTGAAATATGGTATTATTTCTCTTCCTTTGGAATAGTTCAAGTATATGATTCTGCTCTATAATTATCTGCTGTTCAATTTGCTCCAAATCTTCGTTTACATTACTTTTAAGTTCTTGTTTGATATTATTATTTACTATGTCTATGATATTGCTTACATCCCCCAACAACTGTTCCACTGCTTGTTTGTAAGCTTCTATAATATCAACCTCTCTTAATGGTCGCATTGTACAGTCTTTGATATTATTTTGATGGTTGATACATACCCATGTTATGACCTTCTCCCCATCCGCTAATTTGCGTCTGAATCTTCGGAACTTGCTACCACAGTTGCCACATATAAGCAGACCGCTCAAGGCATATTTGCTTGTATATTTGCCATCTCCCGTTTTTGTTGAACTTCTTAGTGATCTACGACGCTCTCTTTCAGCAGTTGCCATATCAAATATTTCTTGGCTGATAATTGCGGGATGGCTGTTCTGAACATAATAACTTGTCGCTTGACCTTTATTGATTTGCCTTGTCTTACTCAACACATCAGGTTTAAATGACTTGCCAAGTATAGCATTGCCTGTATACTTTTCATTTTTTAAAATACCTTGCACAGAACTATCGCTCCATCTTTCTTTCCCCATTCCTGTTTTTATCCCATCAGCCATAAGTTTGTCTGCTATTTGTTTGTAAGTCGCACCGCCTATGTATTCTCTGAATATCCTTCGTATAATTTCGGCTTCTTCTTCAACTACAACATATTCATCACCTGCTTTTGTGTAACCAAGTGTATTTTGGAAATTTAATAATACGACTCCCTCTTTGAATCTCTTTTGATATGCCCACTTTATATTGGTTGATATCGTTCTGCTTTCTTGCTCTGCCATTGCAGCTAGTATTGTTATCAGCACTTCTCCGCCAGGCGTCATTGTATCTATGTTTTGAGTTTCAAAATATACACTGATTCCAAGTTCTTTCAGTTCTCGTATATACATTAGTGTATCTACTGTATTTCGAGCAAATCTTGATATCGATTTCACTAAAATTCGATTTATCTTCCCAGCCCTACAATCATTCATCATATTTTGAAACTGCTCTCGCTTGTCAGCTCTTGTTCCTGTGATTCCAGGATCAGCATAAACTCCGCCGAACACCCAATCGCTTCGGCTATTTATCACATTCGTAAAATGTTCCACTTGTCTTTCAAACGAATCTTCCTGTTCTTCGTTATCAGTGCTAACTCTGGCATATCCACATACTACTTCTTTTTTAGTTATGGTTTGCATATTAGTCCTATACAATACAGGAATTTCTTGCACAACTCTTTTCTTTGTTTCCATCATTCTATCTCCTTATTTTCTTTTTCTTTTTTACGATCCAACCAACCTATCTTATTGCCAGATTTGCCATTTGTATATGGTCTTGATATACTCACTCCATTAATAAAAATAAAGGTAACCACACATTTATGAATGATTACCTTATCTATAAATTTTTCAACTTTTTCTTCACTAAACTCAGATATTGGTTTAAAATCGCTTTTATTTATATCTTTCAAATCAAGTTCCAATATACTTTTCTTCACATTGTCTATCTCTGCTCTAATATTTAAAATTTCTTTATTATAAGCCTCAATTCCAATCATGCCATTAACTTTTAATGCTGTCAACTCTTGCTCTTGAGATAATAACCATTGCAAATGCTGTTTTGCTTTCTTTAAATTTGTATTTTCATATTTCATTTTTATAAACTCATTATAGCATTCAACAAATTTTTCATATAAAACTGAATCCTTGATTCGTGTACAATCACATGTTTTTTTACCATATGAGTGCTGATGTTGACATACCCATACTCCAGTTTGCCAAGCAAAATTACTATTTTGAATAATATGTGTATAACCATGCATACATTGACCACATCTTATTTTTCCAGTGAACGGATAGTGTGGCACAATTTGTCCTACCAATTTCTTCATTGGATGTTCCCGTATCATTTTCTGCACCTTATCAAATGTTTCTGGCGATATAATTGCTTCATGTACATTTTCCATATAATACTGTGGCACATCACCTTTATTCTTTATTGTTACACCTTGATTAGTTATTGTTTTTTGTGATAAGCTACACCCCTTATATTTTTCATTTTTCAAAATATACATTACTGAGTTTTTATTCCATTCTATACTACCTACTTTATTCTCTCTTTTTTCATCCATAAGTATTTGAGCAATTTTATTCACTCCATTACCTTCATGATATAAATCAAATATCCTTTTTACTGTTTCTGCTTCTTTAGGTACGATTTTCAGCGTGTTTGTGCTATTATCCATGCTATAACCAAGAATTCCACTTCCTATAGCATAGAAGCCGTTTTTATATTTTTCTCTAACTGACCATCTTTGATTATCTGAATAAATCTGTAAATCATTTTCTGCAATCGCTACTGCTATAGTTAAAAATATTTCTGAATTAGGATTGAATGTATCTATGTTTTCTTTTTCAAAAACCACCTTGACTCCATTGTCCCGAAGTTCATGAACCATTGTAAGCAATTCTTCAGTATTTCGTGCAAATCTTGCAACTGATTTAGTAAAAATTACATCTACTTTTCCATTCTTAGCATCATTTAGTAGTTTGAGTAGTTGCGGTCTCTTTGCTATAGCTCTGCCACTTATACCTTTATCTGCATAAATACCACCAAACTCATACAACGGATTTGCCTTAATAACCTGTTGCCAATATTCATTTTGATACTCATAACTATGTGTTTGTGCATCACTTTTTGTTGATACTCGTACATACGCAACTGCTCTTTTTTTGTGTGTCATTGTATTACCTCCTTTGCCACACTCTATATGTATTATGGACTTGAATGTAGCGTAAAAAAATTTGTCCCGCCTATTACCTAGGCAGGACAAACAATAGCGTATTTTTTCTATAAAGTCCAGTGAAATACTGCAAAGATAATTAAAAACTTAAATTATTTCGATTTTTAATTTTTTCTTTCTCTAAATCTGTTAAATAACCTCTTATCCATAGCATATCAACAATTGCATTTGCCATTGCAATCTTAATTTGCCTATTTGTTAGCATCACTATCCCCCTTACCAAATTGCTTTATAATCTGATTTGTTCCTGTTGCTGTCAAACCACTAGCACCACCTATTAAAATTGCCACACATACATTTTGTGCCGGGATTATACTTGGCACAGCATAAAAAGCTATAATTCCAAGTATTGCTCCAAGCAATGCAGATAAAAGTGGAATGAACCTTTTAAAAGTCTCATTATTCTTTACTGCATACTTAATTAAATTAATTACCCAATATACAATTGTTGCTATCACTGGCACACTTATCAATTCTAAATATTCCATATTAACCTCCATTATTTAGTTGAATTTTGTTCAAGAAGATAATTATACATATCTTCCTTTGAAGTATTGTAACTTTCCATTGCCTCATGCATTTCACCATTTGTTTTGCCATCACGTATTGCTATTGCATTTGCATATGTCAGCTTACCAACTGCATCAATGCTTTTCAAAATGAGCATATTTTCCTTTGCTTTTGCCGCATCACGAATCTCATCCTTTTTTGTTTTTTTCTTGAAAAATCTTTGCAAGAAAAAAAGCACCATACCACTGATGATGCCTGAAGTTACACTTATAATAATTGCTACCATACTACCTCCTATTCTACTCTTACCCAATGTTTCAACTCAGTTATGGCTATGACTTTGGATTCTCGCCATACACCACCTATTGTTTCACTTGGATTTGTATCACTAACTGTGGTTAAAACTGAGTTAATTGGATAAATCAAATCAAAAATCTCTTGTCTACTAATGCTACTTACAAAAAAATAATTCAAATCAGTCCACAAAGTTTTGCCATCGCCTACTTTTATTTTACCAGTATCCTCTTCTATCCCCAATTCACCTCGTAAAAGTATTGGGTTTGCCACATTCCAATTTTCTGCACTATCTGTACGAAGACAAAATTTTGAATTAATTATTCTCTCTGCCATATTGTTCTCCTTTAGGCATTACCACCATTTAGGATAAAATTATCACTAACAACCAAAATTTCTTCTCCATCCAACAAATCTTTTGCTGTTTTCTTATTAAAATTCTCTTCAAAATTTGCACTAGCTCTTTCTTCTGTATAATATAGATTACTACCTTCATCAATATCCGTAGTTGATAATACTACATCTCCTTGTTTACCATTAACTGAAAAGACTGTACATTCTGGTGATTTTAACTCAAGCCAGTTAACTTTGTTTTTAGCTGGTTCTTGTTTCAAAATGTATGTTCTATTTTCATCTGAGCGAATTGCAACATCACCCTTTTGTGCAGTTAATGCAAGCATTGCCTTTTCTGACGCGACCACATGAGTATCTGTAATTGCGATTGGCGGCAAGAGTGTTTTGCTTATTTTTCCATTAGCACTAATTTCAACTAAGTTTCCAGCTGATGTACCAACATCTCTTTTTGCAGCAGTTCCAGCATCAGTTATTTTTTCAAGTGTCAATGAAGGAATATCATCTGCTGTTAATAATTCAGTTTTTGTTACGAGTCCTTTTTCATTCACTGTTACTTTTGTAAAAGTACCTTCTGTTGCTCCAGTATTTTTCATAACAACTGTCATTGCCACATCTTCACTGCCATCAAATGAAGTTGCTCCTGTTATATCTCCATAAAGAGAGATTGTTCTTGCTGTTTTAAGTTTTTGAGCAACCTCTGCTTCTAATACAACAAGCATCTCATCTGCACTGACTAATCTTTTCCAAACTGCAACAGTTTCACTTGTTGCTATAAGAATAAAGACAGATTTCTCAGACTGATTAACCCAGAGTTCACCAACATCATGATTTGTATCTGTTGAAGTCGGGTTTATGTTTGCAACAATTATATCATCACTTATATATTTAAGTGCTGACCACACACTTATTCCATCACCAATTTTAAGTTTTCGAGTGTCTATTTCTATACCCACTTCACCCTTTAGTAAGACTGGATTGGCAGCTTTCCAATTTGCTGCCGTGTCATTTCTCAATTGAATTTTAGTTTCCAAAACTCTTTCATTTGCCATAATTTGCTGAACCTCCATTAATTATTTTTACTTGATGCCAATCTGCACCTATGCAAATATAGCTATTAGATTTTTCATCCCATCGATATGCTTCGTTTTCAACAATATCAATATAAACAACTGCTGGGTCTCCTTGATTTGGAAAAGCATATTTACTTGGATACTGTTGAGATTTCAGTTTTATTTCAATAGTCCGTGATTTATTCTTGACAATTGTTTCTGTAACATCATTTTCTATTCCTTGATACTTTTGAGTAATAGTCCTTAATGCTTCAACTGAAACACACCCGCTACAATGGTCTTGATTACAACACCTATGCCCACATTGCTCTGCCAGATTGTTAAATTCATTCATTTTGCCACCACCTCCAATTCTTGATTTATTAGTGTATATATCTCTTCTCCCATATTTTCAATGTCTAATGTCAGCCTCATTTGATATAAAAGGCATGGAATAGTTTGGGTTTCTTGATGGGATAGTGTAACGACAAATGTATTTTTATACTCTATATTGAAGTCATTAGGAAACACTTTTGTAATTATTGGTTTTCTATTCTCTCTAGCAATTGAAAAAATAACCTTGTCTTTCTCAGTTATCTTATATTTCTCATTATCATTCAACGGAACTATTACATTAAAAAAGGCGAAGCTCACTGCATCGCCTTGTCTTATTATTTGTCTTTTCATTGTTACCTCTCAATCAATATGCCTTGCCAAGTTCAACTATTTTCTGGATAACAGGACAATTTTCTCCATCTAGTTCTAAGTATCCATCTCTATCTACAACTCCTTTTGAAATGTCTATCTTACCTTCAACATAAAATCTTCCACCACCTTCATAACTTGGTCCGCTATCATATCCAACAATTGTTATAACATAAATTTTCATTGTTCTATCAGTTCCATAGCAATATCCTGGAATTAATACATTTAACACAGGTTCATCTTGTGGTGTTTTTATTGAAGATACCCCTATACCATAGCCACCTTTAATTTGTACTAAATAACGATACTCACCTTTCATATCAAAATTAAATCTATATGTATAATAATTTGCATTTCCTTCAAATACAACTTTTGGATTATCTCCACTGTTCATATCTGGCTTATCTTTTAAATCGTTATAGCTACCACTAGTTGCTACTTTATGAAGACCAGTTACTTTGCTAGCAGATACTGATTCAATCTTTGAATCAATTACCGCACCATCTTTGATTTTGCTAGTTTCCACTGCATTAGTATCGATTTTTGTTGCATTAATTGCTAAATTATCTATATCTGCCGTACCAACTGTTCCCTTAAATGCCAAAGCTTTTAAATCTGATATCCACTTTCTAATTTTACCGAAAAATCCTTTCACTGTATCTTCATCTCCAAAAATTTCACTATTTTCACTCATTGCACTATTGATTGTTGCATCTTGCACCTGCTCTATTGTTATCTTGCTTTCTTGCAGATATCTTTCATTTTCTGCTAGTGTATTAAATATTTCTGGTACAACTTGATGCTCTGGTGTATAATCATTTTTAGGTTCTTTCCAATTTGCCATTATTCTCTCCTAAAGTTACATAAATCATTTATTAAAACAATATTATTTTTGTATAACTATTTCGTGAACTGCCCCCAATGCAAAATAACATCTGCTTGCTGGAGAATTTGAACTATATGCATTATTGTTGCTTTGATTAATTTTATAACCTGAGATTGTCAAGCTTCTTCCACTTATTTTCGCCTCAAGGCTCAAGAACCCGTAACTAGTATTTGCTTGACCATTTACCCCTCTTTCGTATATTAACATAGGTACATCTGTTGAATAAGAAAACGGAATTGATGGTCTCAAAAAAAATGTTATCCAATGTTTTAACCCACATGTCAGCATTCCTTCTACCATAATAGGATTAGAATAATTTGTTGGTGCATCAATGGTATATCGAGCATCATTACTTAATTCAAAAGTATCATACCGTGCGTCACTACCCTTAAGTTTTTTAAATTGTACACCGCCACTCAATTCTGGCTTATCTTTCAAATCATTAAAACTACCACTAGTTGCTATGCTGTGCAAGCCAATTACCTTATTTGCAGACACTGATTCAATCTTTGAATCAGTTACTGCCCCATCTTTTATTTTACTTGTTTCTATTGCATTAGTATCGATTTTTAAAGCATTAACTGCTGAATCATCAATATCATTTGAACTAATCGTTCCCTTGAATGCTAATGCTTTAAGGTCTGCCAACCACTTGCGAACTTTACCAAAAAATTCTTTCACTATCTCTTTATCCTCCACATTTTCACGAGTATCATATTGCATACTATTTATTCCAACATCTTGTACTTGTTCAGCAACTATTTTTGTCTCTTGTAAGTATAATTCATTCTCTGCCAAAACATTAAATATTTCTGGCACTACTTGGTCTTTTGGTTCATAATTATTTTTAGGTTCTTTCCAATTCGCCATTAATCTCTCCTTATTTTTCTACCACGAGTTTCTTGTTTCAAACCACCATCATAACTAAACTTGTTAGATTCACAAACAAGCTCTTCTTCATCTCCAAATCGGTCTGTTAGAGAATAAACTAATCCAACTTCAAGTTCAGGGTTACCTCTCCACTCTGCTGTGATACTACCTTCTCCTGCTTTCATTTTGTTGATTAACATTGTTGCCATATACTCTGCTTGTTCATAACTTTGAACCAATTCACTTGCAGTATGTGAATATTCAACAACACCATAATTTAAAATACTATCTTCATCTCTTACTGTAACTGTCCTTGAATTTATATTTATTGCATTCCCAGATATTGTAAGTATTGCATTTTGCTGTGTACTAGAGTTATTCTTAACTGTACAATCACAAGAATTCACACCACTAACGAAAGATATAATCTGTACCATTGTATTGTTACTTACTAACAACGGATTCGCTACTTCAGATGTATAGCCTATTGTTAATTGTTTTGTTTCATTCGGCTCAAGCATTATTTCTAATTCAACTACATCTATAATGTCATCCGTAACACTAATATCAAAATACTCTACCGATACACTATTAGAAAAATCTGTTAAAGTTATATTTGATGTATAAGAAAAAGTATTGCTAGGATTTATAGTTATTTCACTTTTATTTGTTAAATTTTCTTCACTTAAAATTACAATTCTATTGTTTCTATCAACAAAAATCTTACATAACCCTGCATTTGCAATTTCTTGCAATGCATCCCACGTGGTTGTTTTTACCAACAATGCCATACCTACTACAATCTCTTTCAGTTTCTCAGAAATAACATATTCTTCTGCTTTCATACTTGCTTTTTGCAAAATATCTTCTGCAATTTCATATAATGACACATTTTCAATCAAAGGAAACCCTACATAAGTTTTCATCTGTAATCGTAAAAGTCTATCCGTTGCTGTACATTTAATAAACTGATTATCTTGTGAAATATCCCATGTGTCAGAATAAAATACTCCTAATGGCTTATATTCTATCTTTCCATTGTTTTCAATTCCAAGGTATGGCATAAGCTTTCTATCTAGCAACATCAATGACCTCAAATACCCTTTATCAAATTTACGATTCTCATTATATATACTTACCGTCATACTATCTGAATTAATGTTGTAATTTCCTTCAATTGAACACAACTCTTCTCCTATCTCAAATGATTGCAGTGCATTTCCATCATAACTTTCATATACTTTTTCAAAAAATCTCAGCACCTTTGCACAGGCATTGGGAGTGTTCCATTTACTTATTGTCATCCTAATTGATGTAATATCTGCCAATTTTGGTTCTAGTACTACTTCAAGTTCAGTGTTCCCAGTTATATTTTCAGTTTTTACTATAGTGCCATTTCTTTTGTATTCCACCACAAAATCTACTGGATATTGATTTAACTTTATATCTCCAACTATTCGCCAATAAATTATCGGTCTCATTACAAATAACAACTCAATATAAGGTTTCACACTAAAATTACCATTGCTATCTGAAAGATTTCCACTCCACCAACCGACATTATGTTTATCACTCATCATTTGGTAAGTACCATCCATTGTTGAGTTCCCGTCCATTGTGCAGGCTTTGATTGTTGGTTCATAAGGCTTTTTGTAAGTATCAAATGGATGACTTATCTCAGAGTTTCCACTTACACTTGCTCTTATGTCTTTTGTTAGTTCTTCATCAGCATATATGATTTCAACCTTACCAAACACCTTTCTAGGATTATCTGAATATTTCATATCCTACCTCTCAGAAAAACTTATTGACACACCTTTCCACATAATTTTGGATTTTGACCAATTGTAATATGGCTGATATGTTAATCCTTCAGACCTTGCTACCATTGTTACAATCTCACCTGTTATGTTATCATGGAAAGATATTTCAGCAAACTTATCTTCAGAAATTTGCTTTACTAGCAATGTCATGTCTTCTTTAGATAAATAGTCCCAAGATACATCTACTTTGCGTTTATCTGCTACAATATCTACAACCATTGTTCCATCAATAGTTCTCTCAACCTTATCAAGTATTTCTGGTGAAATGGTTATCTCAGTGGGTGATTTAATCGTCTTGCCATTTATTTTTAAAAATTCCATTTACACCTCCTGCAAATTTACACCATGTCGCTTGTACTCCTTAGTTAATTTTGGCATCATTATTCGTGCAAAAGTCTGCCCATCAATTTGCAGGACGAGTTCTTTATTTGTTTCCCCACTCATTCCATTCATTGCTGACATTCCTTGCAAAAGACCATTTATAAGGTCACCATTTGGGCTACTACCAGTACCAACTACTGCTCTATTCAGTGATGCTGTTGGATTTAGCACATGTGCAACTTGTATTGCAGCTCTTTGCATTATAGGGATATTAGCATACATATCATTTGCCATCATATCCATTAGATTTGGAATCCACTCATCTGCTGTGTGTCCTGGACCTTTCTTTGTTGGCGAGCCAAATCCAAGAAAATCTTTGATTGATTGTCCCACACTTTTAACTCCATCTACAACCCAATTCCAGCCTTTTTTAATTCCATCTCCTATATTAGAAATTAGATTTTTACCCCAATTAAAAGCATCTTTAAATAGTCCTGTAAAGAAATCTCCTACTTTTCCAAACAAACCTGTTATGGTATCCCATATCCAGCCACACATCGATTTTATTCCACTCCAAACATTTGTAAAAAATCCACTTATACCTTCCCAAACACCTTTGAAAATGTTGCCAATATTATCACCACAGCCACCAAAGAAAGACACTATATTTTGTCCAAAGCCTTTTATAAACTCCCATATTCCTAGGAAGATATTTTTTATGCCTGACCAAATATTGCCCGTAAAGTCCTGCATATACTCCCATGCTGATGACCAATCTCCACGCAAAACAGCGCATATTATTTTTATGATATCTAAAATGGCATTTGCTACATCTATAACCGCAGATATAAATGGTCCTAATGCCTCAATAATTGCACCCAAAACACTTGAAACTACTCCCCATAAAGTCATAACTAATCCACCAATAAGTTCAAAAATAGGTTTCAATGTTTTGTATAACTCCACAATAGTATCCCATAAAGATGCAAACAAAGTCTTTAATTTTTCCCATATTGGTCTGCAATATGAAAAGAATTTATCTAGTGAATTTTTTATAATTGAAAAAGCACTCTTGACACATTTCCAAATGTTAGTAAATATTGTTTTTACTGTTTTCCATATTTTCGCACCATTATCTTTCCAAAACTTTCTTATAGCACTCACTGTGTCAGCAACAATAAATTTTACAAAGTTCCAAATTTTTTCTGCATATGGTTTGATTGCCCCAAACACTGATTTCACTATGTTCCAAAGTTTCTTCAATGCAAAAACTACACATTCTATTATTTTTTGTCCATTGTTTGACCACCATACTTTAATTGCATTAACAGCCTTTAAGATAGCAGTCTTTATTTTATCCCAAATTCGTATAACTGCATTTTTGAAACCATCATTAGTTTTCCACAAATAAGTTACAACTCCGACTATTGCTCCTATTGCAGCAATTATTAACCCGACTTTGGAAAATAACAGCGAACCTAATTTTATAATTACTCCTACACTACCTATCAATTTTCCTACAACTAACAATAATGGTCCTATTGCTGCCGCTAATAATGCTATAGTTACAATGTTCTTTTTAGTTCCCATAGATAACCCCATTAATTTTGCTGTTAATGGAGAAATGTATTTTTGAATAAACTGACGAATCATTGGTATCAGTACATCTCCAAAAGATATGGCTATTTCTTCTAGTTCAGATTTTAAAAGTTTGAGTTGTCCTTGCAATGTATTTAATTGAGTATCCGCCATTTCCGTTGCTTTATTAGTACCTGTTATTGACTCAGTCATATCCCTAACAGCATCACCACCAGCAGATAATAATGTTAGCATGCCTGGACCTGCTCTTGCACCAAAAACCTTCATAGCTTGTGAAGTATCCATACCAGCTGCACCTAGTTTATCTATTATAGTCGCTAAATCATTTGTTGCTGGATTCACATCTTCAAACGACAATCCTAATTCTTCGAACACACCAAGTGCTGCAGAAGTTGGATTCATAAGTGAAACAAGCACTTGTCTCAGTGCAGTTCCTGCAGTAGAACCATCATAACCTGCATTATACAAAACCGACAATGCTCCTGTTACTTCTTCAATTTCATAACCTAAGCTGTTTGCAACTGGTCCAACATATCCCATAGATGTGGATAATTTTTCCATATTTGCCATTGAATTACCAATCGCTGCAGCAAATACATTTGTAACTCTTTCTGCTTGGTTAGCTTCTAAACCAAATTGATTCAATGTCGCTATTACTGTATTTGTTGTAAAAGCAAGATCACTTTGTGTTGCTGATGCTAGGTTAAGTGTTGCTTGGATTGAGTCTGCCATTTGGTCAACTTTATATCCTGCTGATGCCATATAGTATAATGCATCTGCTGCATCACTTGCTGAGAACACAGTTTTACTTCCCATTTCTCTTGCAAGTGCTGTCATCCTTGCAAGTTCTTCTCCTGTAGCACCTGCAACTGATGCTGCATTTGCCATTGATTGCTCAAACTTTTGCGATACATTTACTGCTGTACTACCTAGTGCAATTAATGGTGCAGTTATACTTGCTGTTAATTTTGTACCTGCTTTAGTAAATGTAGAAGACACTTTTTGAATATGCTTTTGTGCTGATTGTAAACCTTTAGAAAGTGAAGATATGTCTGCGGATATCTTTACAACTAAGTTTCGAATAACTGCCATACCTTCACCCCTTTATTTAATTTTAAAAATAAAAAAATCGAGATTTAGTCACGATTTTTGTTGTATTGTTATAAAAAAAAGACTAAGCAACATTACCATTGTTTAGCCTTAATTTTGTAATATCTAAAAAATATGTTTAGCTTTTATCAAGTAACCAATCCAAAGCATTAATTTTTCTTATACCATTGTAGTCTGCCTCAGGATCTTCATCCAATGTTAGTATAAACTTTGGATAATGATCATTTATTTTTTGTAATGGTGCAAGTTCTCTTTGTAAAGTCTCTTCATCTCTTACGCTTGCCGCCACCTGAAAATATATTATTTGATTAGATGTCATTACAACAAAATCTACTTCAAGATCATCAACTTTACCCACATAAACTTCATATCCTCGTCTGATAAGTTCAAGATATACTATGTTTTCAAGAATATGTCCCACATCCGTAGAACGTGTACCTAGTAACATATAGCGCATTCCTATATCTACAACATAATATTTTTCAAGTGTTTTAAGATATTGTTTACCTTTTATATTATATCTTTTAGCCTGATATATAACATAACTTTCTTGCAAAGCATCAATGTATTTTTCTACTGTTTTTACATCAATTTTTCTACCGTAAGAAATCATTGTATCAGCTATTTTTTTTGTAGATAGTGGATTCCCAATATTGTCAAAAAGAAATCGTACAATACTCTGCAACATCATTACATCAGTTATTTTTTTACGATTAGCAACATCTTTTACAACTATAGTATTATATACTGCATCTAAATAATCTTTTATTTCTTTTGGTTGTCCTCTTAAATCCAAAGTATATGGAAATGAACTACTCATAAGATACTCTGTATACTTTCTTCCAAGATCTGATGAATCACCTATGCTTGCAATATATTCTTTAAAAGATAATGGCAACATCATTATTTCTACATATCTGCCTGAAATAAGCGTTGCTATTTCACTTGATAACATGTAAGCATTTGAGCCAGTCAAATAAATATCTACATTATCCTTTATATATAATGCATCAACAACTTTTGGAAAATCCACAACATGTTGTATCTCATCTAAAAAAACATAAGTCATTTTTCCTTCTACCAACCGTTCTTTGATGTAAGCGTACAATTTGTCTGGATTATTCAATTCCACAAAATCATAGTCTTCAAAATTTATAGAAACTATCCTATCTTTATCAACACCTTCTTGTAACAAATAATTTTGATACATTTCTAGCAACTTAGATTTTCCACATCTACGAACACCAGTAATTATCTTAATCAACTGTTTATTTCTAAAAGCAATTAGTTTATCAAGATATTCTTTTCTTTGAATCAAATTCATAAAAACCACCTTTTTAACTTTATAGGCTTATTATATCCAAAAAGTATTGAAATGTCAATCGTTTTTGGAATTAATTCCAAAAACTTTGTTCTTATTTGTCGATTTTTAAATTTGAACTCCTTTTTCTGCCGCCATTGCTTTTAAAATTGTATCTCCTTTACTAATTGCCTTTGAATTGTTTTTCTTGCGAGCATCTTTTAACAATTTGTTTAAACGTGGCAATTTCTTTTGTCTTGCAAAAGCCTCAGTATGCCATGCCAAAATCAATAAGTTTTCATAATCAAGTTGTTCTGCTCTCTTTTTATGTTTTGCTAACAAGCCTAATTCGTAAGGAGTATACTCTCCCACAACAAGTGGATCAACTCCCCAAATGATGACCGCTTGTTCACTCAAAGCAAACAAATCAATGGCGGCTACATTTCCCCCGATTCAGCACCATCTTCTGATTCTTCACTGCCAAATGCCATACTCAATGCCTCTCCAAGTTTTTCAGCAATTTGAATGATGTTTGAATGTTCATCAATTAAATTACCCACTTTCTCAATTGTGAGTGTTTTATCTTCATGATATAATCCGCCATAGGCAATAGCAAGTAGGTCTCTTACACCTAATTTATCCATATCTAGAGCAAGCACTGATTTACCTGTTATTGACTCTATTTTTGCTAGAGCATTCATACCAAATCTCAATGTTCTTGGTTTATCCAAAACTATAACCACACCTTGTTTCATTCTTCACCTCCATTTTGTTGTTCACCAGTTTCAAAAGATAACTGACCAGTTCCTGTAAACTCAATGCTGATTGAAACAACATCATCTACTGGATCTTCAATTGAAAGGCTGTTAATAAATGCCTCTCCACTATAATAATTTTTGTTATCAACATACAAATTAACTACTACTGTTAATCCATCAAGGAATGCTTTTTGCAATGCTCCTTGTCCTTCTTTATCAACTGGAACTTCATAATCACCCTCACTCGATGCAGACCATTCTTTTAGTCCCGTAATATATTTTTTCCAATCATCACCAAGTGATGTTGTTTCTAATGTATCTAATGATAATTCAAGCGACCAGTTTTTAATTCCAACCACTTTTTGTGTTGCATTTGTTCCAATGACAACTTTACCATTTTTACCTGCTATTGCCATATTTACCTCCTACTTTTCATTGTATAAAAATTCAAATTCAATACTTGACATATACTCATTAGTATCGAATTTCAACGCAGTATTGCTGTTATATTCATAGTCTGACTTTATAAATACTGCTTGAATAAGCAACCCATTCATATCCCCGTGATAGTCTTGAAAAATTCTTTTTACCACTCGAGACAATTCTCTTGTCTTCTTATAAGTTGTATCATGACAAACAATTTGAATTGTTTGTCTAACAAAGCCTGTATCACCCTGCAAGGCTGAATCATAATTTGCCAATACCGGTGTATACACTATTGCTGGCATAGGAGCATCTTCTGGCATAATAATTGGGTAAATACGATTAGAAAGATATCTTGATAGTGTACTATCTTGACACAACTTTTCATATATTGCTTGACATATATCTTTCATAGTTTTCTCCCCACTGCCCTTGAAATCTCCGCCACGATTGCCTTATTGATTTGTGCTTGGTTATTATCTACTGCATTCCTTAAAAATGGGTTTGCTGGTCTGCCTCTTGCCCCAAGTTCGACATGTGTACCATATTTCAATGCCTTATCATAATCTACTTGAACGGTTGCTTTCAACGCTGTTGCCTTTCCTTCACTTAAATGCAAACTTTGCTTTAATGCACCGCTGTCTACAGGACAATTTCTTTTTGCATCTTCAAGTGCGATTTTACCACCTGCTTTCGCTCCTGACATCATCACATTTGATGCTGCATCTTCCATTGCTTTTAGGTCTTTTACAAGTCTGCTTGCACCCTCCACCGCTGTCTTCACTTTCCTTTGTTTTGCACTGTAACCCATTAGATACTAACTCCTTTGCATTTATTATTGTGGCTGTATGTAATGTTGCGTTATCTATTGTCCCAACAATTTCATACAATCTATTTTCATAACAGATTCTATGTAGAACAGTCAACCAATGACAATATCTAATTACAATTTTCACTGTGTTTTCAGCAGTAATTTGTTGCGAAAGCATTTGCTCTGTTCCGCTTTTAGGAATTATTGATGCCCAAACTTTTGCTATAGGTCGCCATTCTCCAATTTCTCCACCATACTCATCTCGACTTTTGAAAAATTCCATTATTTCAACTCTACGATTTAGTTTACCAATATTCATTAGAACACCTCTTTTCTATATGCAAAAAGCATTCTGCGAACTAAGTCAAGAGTTTCTTTTATATCCACTCCATCTTTGCCTTTTGAGATTTGTCTTTCTTCATATAGTGTTGCAGTTATTATCAGCATTGCTTGATATACTGGTTCTGGTATTTCTTCAAACTCTGTCAATTTTTTTCGCAGTGTTTCTTCTACCAATTCTTTTGCTGTAACAATTAATGAGGACAAGAGTGTGTCTTCATCATCCCCATCAATTCGCAAAAATGCTTTTGTTTCTTGCAATGTTAACACACTCATCATCTCCCTTTTATTCTGCTGTTTCTCTCTTTGCAAGTGCAACAAATGGTGACACTGTTGCTTTTCCCTTGTAAGGTGTAAGTGCCTTATTCCAGATTGGTTTTCCATCGGCCCTATAAATAAAACGGAAAACATTTTCATCATAAAGGAATCTTACATGAATTGAACTTGTTGCTTTCACACCGCCTTTATCAATTAGCAAATATTGTCCAATATCTGCAAGTACAATATCTCCAACTTCGCCTTTAGCATTACATTGCTCAAGTGGAACAACAGGTCTTCCAAAAATTGTTCCATATGGTTTTTCTGAAATTCCGCCCGCTGGGACATATACTGGTTTATCACCAAGTTTCAATGTGTAAAGATATGGTTCAATTTCTTGATTAATATACCACACTGCATTTGCTCTTGACTTTGACCACAAGCGATTCCACATTTTAATCAAATTATTAACTGTGATAACTTCTTTTTGGTCTTTTTCAAGTTCTACTTTTATAAGAGCGCCACTATGCAAAATACCAAGTGGTTCACCTTCTCCACTGCCATCCAAAATTGCATCATCCATTTTGAAACCAAATTCTTCAGCAAATGCTTGGCGAATAACAGCTTCCAATGCTGCAGCATCTTGTAAAAGTTCATCAGTTGCATAACACAAACCAGTCAATTTTTTCAAAGAAAGTTCAATTTGTCTAAATTTAGGTTTGCTACCTGTATGTTCATCAGCCTCAGCTTCCCAATATGTTTGAACACCACCCCAACGAGAACCATTTGCTCTGCTATCTTCATCAACAGCATTAATTTTCATACCATTTGCATTAGTGCTAATAGGTATTTTCTTTGCTTTACTTGCAAGAATTCCTGTTTCATAAGTGCGTTTCAAAAGTTCCTTAACAAAATCTTGTTGAACAAGAAAACCTCCATCAGATGGAGTTGTTTCATTCAGTCCACTTGCTGCTCTTGTTGAAAGTCTTTCATCAACACTACCACCTGGAGTTGCTGCTCTATAAGCCGCAATAAGTTGTTCACCAAATGTTGCAAATCTTTTTTCTTCTTTTGGTGTTGGACTTGGCTTTGACTCTGGCTTTTCAATAGTTCTATCTTCTTTTTCAAATGACAGCATTCTCTCAGCACGAGTTATGCTTTCATCCCAAGAACGAATTTCAGTTTCGAACCCATCAATTTCCTTTTGCTCACTCTCAGTTAAAAAGCGGTCTTCCGCTTCTGCTTTATTCAAGATTGCCATTGCTTTCAACCTTGCATCTTCTCTTTTTGCCTTCATTTCCAATACTTTCTTCATTGTCATTGTTATCTATTCTCCTTATATATTTTTGAATTTAATTTGCAAGCTTTTCAACTTTGCTTGTTCTTTTGCTTTCTTTGCAAGTTCATCCGCAACTTTTTCTTTATTGCGTTGTTCTGCTTTATATCCGTTATATTCTTCCATAGCACGCACACCAACATCAGTTGCTGTATATGCTGGAAATGTAACTGGACTCACATCAAATAACTGCACCTTTTTAATTTCACGAATATCCATTCCGTTTTCAGTCGACCACTTATCTTCTTTGACTACAAAGCCTATAGACATTTGTGTTATATCTCCCCTACGAATGCTTATTTGTATGTCTTTCGCCCAACTTGTATCTGGTGGTATAATTCTTACTTTTAAGCCAATTTCATCTTCTACAAGTTCAAGTGTTCCTGCTCGATTACGACCTAACACATAATTTGGGTCATGGTTAAACAATGCTCGAATATCGTCTTTACCAATACTCTCGTTGAATGCTCCTTTTCGGACAATTTCCTTAAATGGAAATATTCCACCAAGGGTTTCCGACCATGAATCAAATACTGCGGCATGCCCTTCAATTACTGAACCGCTTTCACTATCTGCTATTCGTAATTCAGTAAGTGGAAGCATACGAATCTCTTTTTTATTTCCTTTCATTCTCCTCTCCTTCTTTTCTAATTGGTGAACTTGCTGAAATCATATTGCCATTGACAAGATAATCATCTCCACCTTTATCTGCTGAAACAAGCGACATATCTTCCAATCTCCGAATGTCATTGATTGACAGCCAACCATTTTGTCTTCCAACAGCATATCCTTCCATTCTTGATTTGTAGTCACCACGCATTAAACCATCAACATTAAACTTGCAAAAATATAAAAGCCGCTCGGACTCATTAAGTAACGAACGACTTATTGCTTGTTCCCATCTAACTAACCATGGGCGGATAGTATGCTGAACAAATTCTATTGACTGATGTTCTATATTGCTGAATGTTGCTCTTTCCAAGTCTCCAACTAAGTGTGGAGGAACACGGAATATCCTACATATTTCATTAACTTGATACTTTCTGGTCTCAAGGAACTGTGCATCTTCTGGTGCAATGCCAATTGTGTGATATTTCATACCTTCTTCAAGCACTGCGACTTTGTGGCTGTTTCTAGTCCCTTGATACACTTGATTCCAAGACTCCCTTAATTTTTTAGGGTCTTTCAGTATTCCAGGATGTTCTAATACTCCACCCGGTCTTGCTCCATTACCAAAGAATTTTGCACCATATTCCTCAGTCGCCAGCGACAATCCTATAGCTTCTCTTGCTTGAGCAATAGGACTTAATCCAGTTACTCCATCTAATGATAAACTTTTGATATGAAATACTTGGTCAGGAGTATACACAATTGTTTGATTTGTTATGTCATCTGAATATGTGTATTTTATCTTGCCTGTTATAGTATCCCTTTCAACTGTCATTAGATTTGGTTTTAAATACCATAGTTCAGTTACATGCCCGTTCTTTCGGATTTTCCTAGCATAAGCATTTCCCCATAGTAGCAATGAAGTCATCATCATTTCCCTAAACTCAAAGCTAGTCATTTCTTCATTTGGCATTTCATAAAGACAATTAAACAATGGATGTTGTTCTGCAAATTCATTTTTACCATCTTTACCTTTTTTGTACATATGCAAAGGTAAGCTTGCAACTGTCTCTGCTAGAATTTTCACACAAGCATAAACTGCTGATGTTTGCAATGCTCTCATCTCATCAACAGAAACTCCACTATTGCTATTACCAGCAAAATCAACATCAATTCCTCGTATAAAATCTTGCATTTGCTTACTTGGTTGATTCCTTTGCTCTTTTCTTGGTGCATCTCTACTCTTTCCAAATATCCCCATTCATACCTCCGTTCAAAAACAAAAACCACCATTGTAGGCGGTTCTTCTTGTCAATCTTATTTTATTTGCAGTTTGCTGGATTCTTGAAGAACTTTAGCAGTTCTTTTATAATCTCTTTATGTTCTGGCGTCTTTGCTCTTAACTCCCAACCTCTATCATAGGCTACCACACCTGGTATCCATAATTTAGATACATTTCCACCTCTTATTCCAAACTCACTTGGTTCTTCATAAACTTTGGCTGTAAATTTGTACCCATCTATTGTACCTAGTTTCCAATTGCCATCTGTTTTTGTTACTTGTATTGTATGCATCTTGTTCTCCTTTAGGGCGTTTCCCTTTGCTTATTGTCTAATACAAACATACCGTAAAAAGCAGAAAGAGCCCAGCGAAATCGTGCAGAAAAACACATTTTTTACAAGTTTTTAATCATAAATTTCCACACCATTTCGTATGTGTTTCACTTCTGTCTCTGGACACAATTCTCTGTATCTTTTTACGATAACATCACAATATTTTTGTTCAAGTTCTATAGCACAGCATTTACGATTTAATTGTTCTGATGCAATAAGTGTAGAACCACTCCCGCCAAATGGTTCATATACAACATCTCCTTCATGGCTACTGTTATAAATAAGTTTTGCACATAATGTTATTGGTTTCATTGTTGGATGGTCCACTGATTTAGTTGGTTTATTATCTTCAATCACTGAATTAGGCAAATTAAGCATTTTTTCCACTAACTCCACAAGTTCAACTTTACTCATCTTACGCAAATTTTCTGGAAGTCCTTCCAGTATTGTTGAAATAGTTCTGTCATCAATGAAATAGTGTCCAGCACCTTCTTTCCAGCCATATAGAATTGGTTCATGTTTCCACTGATAATCTTGTCGACCAAGTGTGAAATGATTCTTTAGCCAAATCAATGTCTGTGCATATTTTAAATTGGCATCAACCATTGCTTTTGTAAAGTTCATTGTCTCCTTGGTGCTATGAAAAACATATATTGGAGCACCTTTTTTTAACACCTTTTCTGCTGCCCTATAAAATGCCAACAAGAACTGATAAAACTCATCATCTGATAAATTATCATTTGCTATACTGCTACCATCTCTTGATTTTGAACAATTCTTGCCATTTATTGCAGAACCATAATCTACATTGTATGGTGGATCTGTAACCATTACATCTGCTTGTTTGCCATCCATTACTCGCTCAACATCTTCTATTTGTGTGCAATCGCCACATAGTAACCTATGCTTTCCAAGTATCCACAAATCGCCTGTTTTGGTCTTTGGCTCGCTTATTTCATTTACAGCAGACTCTGCATCAAAGTCATCTTCTTGCACATTTTCCATTGAACCGCTTCCAAACAACTCTTGAGCTTCAGCTAAGTCAAAGCCTGTGATAGTGATATCATATCCACTTGTATCCAAATCTTTCAACAAATTTGCCAATAGATTATTATCCCATTCACCGCTTATCTTGTTTAATGCCACATTCAAAGCTTTTTCCTTATTTTCATCTAGGTCAACAACAACGCAATCTACTTCTGTGAATCCAAGGTCTTTCATGACTTTTAATCTTTGATGCCCACCTACAACAACGCCCGTGCGTTTGTTCCAAATAACTGGCTCAACATATCCAAATTCTTGAATGCTTCTCTTTAACTTTTCGTATTCGCTATCTCCTGGTTGCAAGTCTTTTCTTGGATTATATGTTGCCGCTTTAAGCTCATTAACTTGCATCTTTTCTATTTGCATACTCTATTCCTCCCATTTTTTTGCATGAAAAAAGCACCAAATCAATTGGTGCTTCAAATGAAAGTTTTAATTTAAAATTTCATTTGTTATCAGAGTTTTTCTCTTCTCCTTTTTTTCTTATCTCAAAAAATTGTTTATCAAAATCAAAATTACTTTTTTCTCCATGTTTAGCATAATCTTGTATACGCATCCACTCTGTTTTAAAATAATATGTAAAATATGATTCAAGTTTGTCTGCATAATCTAATAGTTCTTTTTCAGCATCTTCTCTTTCTTCTGAACAATTCAAAACTAATTTATATGTCTCAAAATGAGCTTTAAGCATATCTCTTAAAATCCCATCAATTGTACCTATAGGGTTTAAATTCAAAATTAATTTAAAATATAATTGATCAGCTTTTATAAAAGTAGTTGTATCTTGATCAAATAAGATATTACTAACATTATTTGTACATGCAAAAAATTCAGCCAATGTACATTTCATATCTTTCAACCATTCTTTTCTGGAATTAGTTATTATTTCACGAGAATATTTGTCATCTATTTTTTCTTTTTCTTCTTTATTTGATTTCTTTGAAATACGCCAGTTCACAAACAAACTAATCAATACACCTATAAAAGTTATAATTCCAACTATTAAAACTGCCCAATCCATTTTTATCACCTCATCTTATTCTTCCATATTCTTTTAAAACTTTAAGTCTTACATTTTCAATAGTTTCACTTAATTTTTCAAGATGATTATGGTCATTTTCTAATCGTCTTGCTTGATGAACAAAATCTTTTTCATTCCTTGAATACACAAACTCACAATAAGCATGATGTGCCCAATGAATTCTTATCCCATTGATTTTCCTTAATAATTCAAAATCCGAATCAGAGAAAAACCAATTTTTATCTGAGCGATCAAGTAAATGAAGTTTTTCAACAACCTTGCCTAGTGTCAATCTTTTTTGCTTTATCATTGCTAGATTATCAGACATATCACCTGCAAGCATACCTGCATAAATGAGTTTTATGTCGTGTTCAATTGTTTGACAATGCATCATAGTCCTACCGACATAATAATGAAAATCATCTCTTGTTTTAATCGCCATCATCTGTTACCTCATTTTTTAATATTTCGGCAATATTTTGACCACCATATAATACATGTGCAACAATTACCTCATTTGTGTTTTCATTAGTCATGTAAAAAATGATATAATTGTCCACAGGAAGTTTTCGTAACCTTCTACTTTTCCATGGTTCTTTGTCATATATCGCATGTCGATTTGGCATTTCTTCCAAAGAGCTTGTTGCATCAATTATTTTCTTTATTTGCTTGTTAGCTGCAGCTGGAGATAACAATGTATTTACGATATAACTATGTATTCCCCTAACTTCGCTTTTGAAATCTGGGGTTAATATTACTTTCCAACTACTCATATTCCATACTCTCTATTCAATTCTGCCTTAAAATCTGCCAAAGGAGTACACTCTCCATTTGCATATTGTTTCATTGCTCTATCCATAAGAGCATTGAACTCATCATCTGTCAAAGCCCCTAGTACTATTGGTTTGTTATTTGGCAATGCCATTTCAAATGGTATTTTTCTTTGCATAGCTATTTGACGCAAATATATTTCCATTGCTGTTGACATAGAAATTCCAAGCTGATTTAATACTATTTCAGCTTGCTCCTTGATAATAGGATCTACTCTAGTAAAAACACTTGCTTGTTTTGACATAATTATTACCTCCAATACATAGTATTCTTATTTACAATTATATTATACTATCTGTGATTGCAAGTTGCAAGCAATTTGCAATACATTTTACAGATAAATTACATTATCAATCATTTAAAATAGAAAAAACCGCCTATAGTGCGGTTTATAAACATTATATATCATCTCTCAAGCCTTTCCAGACTGGCTGTCTCATGCCCCCACTTTCTGTCTCATGCATAAAATGTGCAGTTCCTACAAGTTTTGGTTTCATCCAAATTGCATTTTTATACTTTTCAAACCAAGGCTTTTTAACTATATTAGCTTGAGCAAATGCCTTTATTATTCTTTTTTCTTCTTTAGATATTCCCAGATAAACCTTGCCTCTACAATGTAATTCTTCTTTCTCATCATAAAAACCTAAAATCAAGTCTTTTACATTGTTGTTTTCATCTGGCACATAACCTAGAACAAGCAAGTCTTCATCTTGCATCACTTTTATTTTTATCCAATCAGAAGTTCTCTTCCCAATATGATATAAACCATCTTTTAACTTAGCAACTATCCCCTCAAGATTTTCTTTTTTAGCAAGTTCAAAAAAAGCTATTCCATTCTTTTCTATATATCGTGATACACTCAAATTGTGTCCTTCTATAACTTGCTTTGATAGAAGTTCTTTTCGTTTCAATAGTTTTTTGTCTGTCAAGTCTTCACCATCACAATAAATGATATCATAAGCTACAAATTGCACAGGATTTTTCTTTGCTGCGAGTTGAATTTTGAAATCATCACTCATCATACTGCGTTTTTGCAGCGAATAAAAATCTGGTTTACCATCAGTTAAAACAACAAGTTCTCCATCAAGTATTACTCGCTTTTTTACACACTTGCAAATGCTCATAAGTTCAGGATAAATAGAAGTCAAATCTTTATATCTTTTATTTTGTAGCATTACATAATTTGGTGCTATATAAGCTACACAGCGTATACCATCAAGTTTCAATTCATAGATGTAGTCATCACTATCAAATGGTTCTTTAACTTCATTCAAAAGCATAGGAGAGATATTCTTTTCTTCAAACAAATCTGTCATTGTGCTTTTTTCCTTGTTGTTTTCTTGGCTACCAATTTATTTTTAGTTTTCTGCGTTAATTCTAATGACTTTGTTAAGGCATCCATTAAGTTTGCAATACTGCCTTGTTCACTTTCTTTTGGTGCTACAATTTCTTTGCCAGCAATCTTTTGCTCTATTGCATCTTTTATTTTTTGCCTATATTCATCTTTGTACTCTTGTGGATTAAATTCACTAGTCATACTTTCAATGATTGCTTTTGCCATTTTTAGTTCTGTATCACTACCAATTTCACTTATTTCCTTAGCTGGATTTTTTGTTACCTCTTCTTCAAAGAATAGTGTATTAAGCAACATTTGCCCACCTTTAGACCTTATAAGAATAAGTGTCTCTTTTGTGCCAAGTACTGTTTTTGCAATGGCAGCTTTACCTTCTTCTTCCATTGCAGTTAGTAATACAGAAAATGCCTTTTCTGCACCAGTTGGAGCAACATAGTAAGGCTTGTCAAAATACAAAGGATCTACCTCTGATAGTTCAACAAATTTTTCTATTGTTATATTCTTGTCTTTTTTAGATTTAATTTTTTCAAAATCTTTCTCTTCAAATATAACATATTTGCCTTCTTCGTATTCAAAACCTTTTACAATGTCTTCTTGTTTAACTTCTCGACCATCACAATCTGCACAAGTTTTTTTATACTTTACTCTGCTCATTGTTTTTTTGTCTATCATATTAAAACCAATATCGTTTTCTTTTATTGTATTGTGTAATGTTACGGGTATATATACAAGCCCAAAACTAATACTTCCTTTAAATGAATATGCCATAATCATATTATGTACTGCTTAATAAATATATATACCCATATAATATTTACTAAATTATTATTATTCCTCTATCATTATAAATACTATCTACTATTGTTCCTTGATTGCGGATTGCTCTATCCAATGCCATTACTAAAGCGACAGCACCATCAATTCGTTCAGTAGATTTTTCTTTATCCATCTTTATATTGCTAGCTGGGTCTGTTCGCACATAAACATTATCCATCATCCAACGCAATGGAATATTACCACCATGTGCTATCTTTTGCTCCAGCACAAGTTTCATTAGTTCCTTTGTTGGAGGACTCATATCTTTAAAACCTTGACCAAATGGCACAACAGTAAAACCCATTCCTTCTAAATTCTGAGTCATCTGCACCGCTCCCCAACGGTCAAATGCAATCTCTTTTATATTATATTTTGTTCCTAGTTCTTCAATAAACTTTTCAATATACCCGTAGTGAATTACATTTCCTTCAGTAGTTATCACTTGTCCTTGAGCTTCCCACACATCATAAGGAACATGGTCACGTCTTACTCTCAAAGCAATTGTATCTTCTGGTATCCAAAAATATGGTAATACAATATATTTATCTTCTTCGTTTAGTGGTGGGAATACAAGCACAAAAGCTGTTATGTCAGTGCTTGATGACAAGTCAAGTCCACCATAGCATTCTCTCCCAACAAGTTGTTCCAGGTTAACTTCAAATGAACATTTATCCCATGCCTCCATTGGCATCCATCTCACACTCTGCTTTACCCATTGGTTTAATCTTAATTGTCTGAATAAGTTTTCTTCTGCAGGATTCTCTTTTGCTGACTCATAAGCTGTTCGTATTTTGTCAATATCAACTGTAATACCGAGTGACGGATTTGCTTTCGCCCACACCTTTTCATCTCCCCAATCATCATTGTCATCTGCGCCATAAATAACAGGATAGAACGAGTGGTCTATTTTTCTGCCATCAATAATGTCTTTAGCTTTTTGGTGAACTTCCCAACATATTGAATTACGGTCAGTTCCTGCAGTTGTTATTAAAAAGAACAATGGTTGTTTTCTTGCATCACCCGAGCCATGTGTCATTACATCGTATAATGCTCGATTAGGTTGTGCATGCAACTCATCAAACACAACTCCATGCACATTGAGTCCATGCTTTGTATAACTCTCTGCAGATAATACTTGATAAAATGAATTTAATGGTAAGTATACTAGCCTTTTTTGGCTCATTATAGGCTTGATTCTCTTCTTTAAAGCTGGGCATTGCTCAACCATATTACAAGCTACATCAAACACGATACTCGCTTGCTGGCGGTCAGCAGCACAGCCATACACCTCAGCTCCCCACTCTCCATCTCCTGCTAATAAGTACAAAGCTATTGCTGCCGCTATTTCACTTTTGCCTTGTTTTTTTGGTATTTCAACAAAAGCAGTATTGTATTGTCTGTATCCATTCTCTTTTACTGTGCCAAATATGTCTCGAATTACATTGTCTTGCCAAGGCAACAACTTAAATGGAACACCATGCCAAATACCCTTTGTGTGTTTCAAGGAGTTGATAAAGGCAACAGCACGGTCTGCAAGTTGCTTGTTATATGTCATTTTACTCCCCTTTGTGCAAAGATAAAGGAGAGCCGAAGCTCTCCCTTTGAACACGCTTATTTATTTTTAATTGTTTGCTCTTATTCGTTTTTGTGTATCATCAAGTGCATCTTGCAAGTATTTTTCATCAAGCCCCACATCTTTATAGCCTTGCAGTATTACTTGATAATAATAGTTACTTGGCATTTGTGGTCTACCACTATTCATAATATACACCATTGCATCAACTGATTTCCCATTATGCATTTCAACTTTTAGATCTTCTTTTCGATAAAGGCTTGGATATCCCTCATAACAATCTAGTTTTTTTTCATCTTCTGGTGTTATTTCCCAAACCCCAACTGGTGTTGTTGCTCCGACTTGTGGTTCTATTGTTGCCACATGTCTAAATGTCAGTTGGTAATCATTTAACTTGCCAATTCCAATCACTTTAGAGTTTGGACATCTTCTTGCCATTTGTGCAAGGTTTAAGTTGCTACCATATGCGATATAAAGTTTATTCATATTTTTTTCTCCTTTTATTTTTAAGGGTGCGGTTAAGCCGCTACCCTTGTTCTTCCGTTTTTGAAGGCTATGTCACCATCTAGGTTTTCTAGTAAAAATTTTCTTGCTGTTTCGAACTCTTCACCTATCATTCCTAGTCTTAGTAGCCATGTTCTAAAGGTGTATTTTTCATTTGTTGTTATTGTCTTTTTTGCACTTGCTCCACTTTGTGTTAGTGCTTGATTGCTTATTGCTAGGCATAATTGTATGTATGTTTTTATCTTGCCAGCATGTGTTGTTCCATTAAAGCATCTGAACTCTATTCCTTTGCCTTGCCATAAGCTGTGTAGATTTAATGCATGGTATCTGCTACTATCATAATGGTAGCGTCTTTGTGATGTTCCACCATACCATATTTGTTCCACACTTGCTGTGTCAGTTGGTTTTGTTTTGTTCATTCCTTCTACGAACCTTTGCTCTACCTTTTTGCACCATCTGTCTGCTCTTACTTGACTTACCCCTAAGGCTTTGAAGATTAAGTCTTCTTTGCTTGCCATTATGTTCACTAGGTTTCTTAGTGTCTTTGCTGTGTGCCTTTCTGCTCCGATGTGGATGTGTATTCCACAGCTACTATTCGCTATTGCACCTTTGTGTCTTAATTGCCTTACGATTTCTTGTATGTCTTCTATGTCCTCCCATTTGCATATCGGTGTTACGATTTCACAGCTGTATTCAGTTCCCGCTGATATTCCACCTTTTTTCTCGGTTTTAATGCTACCATCACTCATTGCTGTCCATCTTCTACCTTTGTTATCTCTAACCTCATACTTGTCATAGCTCCCACCTTCGTGGCTTGATGTTGTGTTAAAGTATGTTGCTATAATGTTTGCAGCTTGGCATCTTGTTATGCCAGTTAGTTCGATTTCTACTCCGAATGTTTGATTTTTCATTTGCGTGTTCTCCTTTGTATCGAGGGTTGTTTTCTTCTCCCTTTCTACAACACAACAATACCGCAAAAACACACAAGAGCCCAGCGAAATTGCGTAGAATTTTAAACTTTTTTAAATAATTTTTCAATGTTTAAATCCTATGCCCAAATAGTTTTTTACACCATTATTAACAGCTTTGCACTCTTCTTCACAAGCCTTATTATAGTCTTCTTGTTCCATTTCTGCTTGTTTACATTTCATACAAATGCACTCAGTATTAAACATTGACATTATCCGTCCGTTTGATAAATCCCCACCACAGCGATCGCAATATTTTTGAATAAAAAATTTATCCATATTATTCCCTTAATAATTCCCATCATCAACTTTTTCCCTTATAATTTCAAGTGCATCAGCATATGTTCCCTGTTTTACTTTTTGCCATAACTTATTAAACTCCACATCATTTAATGTTTGCTTAACCATTGTTAAAATTACATATATGTTTCCACTCTCGCCTGTAGAATTGAAGTGTATTATTGGCTTTTCATTTTGCATATTATTCTGCAAATAGTTTATTGCTTGAGATACTTTTTTAACCTTATAACATTGCTCATCTTCCATAACATAAAGAACATCAAGCAACTTATCTGCTGTTTCTCTTTTTATTTTATCTAAACCTAATTCCATAACTATACTATTTTTCAAATTACTTACCTCCATCTGCAAACAACATAGCGTAATAAATAATAAAAGTCCAGTGAAAATCGGGACTAATTTGATTAATTATATACTTGCTTGAAATTTCTTTTTGAGTTTTAAAACTCTTCTTGAAATAGTTGGCTGTTTCATTTGCAATACTTTTGCAATCTCTTTCTGAGTGTATCCTTTACATATTGCTAAGATAATTTTTTTGTCTATTACACTTTGTTTTTCCATAAATTCTAAGAATACTTTTTTATCAATTTCCATTTCTGGGTTAGCATTTTCTTCTCCAATAATATCCACAAGACAAATTTCATTATTATCCTTATCTTTATGTATTGGTGCATACAATGAAATCTCACAAGACTCCTTATTTAATTTTCGTAAAAACATAAACATTTCATTTTTAATACACCTCATTGCAAATGTGTTGAATTTAAAGCCTTTGCTTTTATCAAAAAATTTTGCTACTTTTACCAAACCAATCATTCCTTCAGAGATTAAGTCTTCTTTGTATCGTTTGGTTATATCATTTTTTGCTAATTTCTCAAAAGCATAATAAACAAGTTTCATGTTATTAACCACAAGATTATTTTTTTCTGACTGCTCCATTTAAAGCCTCCACCTTATCTGTCAACTCCCAAGCAAAATAGTCTTTGCCCAAATGTCCGCCTACTGCTGTTTGTGAATATATTGAACAAGTTAAATCAAGTTTATCTATTGTTCCTGCAACTGACAAATCAAATACTTTTTTAACAGCTTCTGCTAAAATATTTTCATTTACCAATGATGTATAAAATGTGTTAATATCCACTGATGTTGGTTCGGGTACTCCTATTGCATATGAAAGTGCAACCTCGCACTTTTCTGCTAGTCCAGCTGCAACTATATTCTTTGCGATATACCTTGCAAGATATGCACCACTGCGGTCAACTTTACTTGCATCTTTCCCACACATCGCTCCACCACCATGGTGTGCAATTCCACCATATGTATCTACCATCAACTTTCGTCCAGTTAGTCCTGTATCAGCTTCAAATCCACCAATAACAAATCTACCAGATGGATTCACAAGAATTTCGGCATCTTTCAAGTTGTATTTTTCAAACACTTTGCCAATAACTTTATCTTTTATTTCTTTGGCAAGTTCATCAAGATTTTTGTCAGCTTCATGCTGTGCTGATACAATTACTGATGTGATTTTATCAAAACGATCACCCTTATATTGCACTGTTACCTGACTTTTTCCATCTGGACAAAGTCCCATAATTACACCATTTTTTCTGCATTCTTCTAATCTATTAGTCAGTTGATGTGCTAATTCAATTGGTAATGGCATATAGTTTTGAGTTTCATCAGTTGCATAGCCATACACAATTCCTTGGTCTCCAGCACCTTGCTCTTCCTTTCCAACTGCCTTAGATATGTCCTGACTCTGTTCATGAATTTTAATCTCAAATTCAATGTCTTGCACATCATATCCAACTTGAGCAATAACTGAACGTGCAATGTATTCATAATCAACTTGTGCTGTTGTTGTTATCTCTCCACTTATAAAACACTTGTTATATGTAAGCATAACTTCACATGCCACTCTGCTATCTTTATCCTGTTCTAAGCATTCATCAAGTATGCTATCTGCTATTAAATCCGCCAGTTTATCTGGGTGACCGCTTGTCACTGATTCTGCTGTATATTTTCTTACTAACATTTTATTATCCTCTCTTTTTATTGCTTTAATTATTTTGTTGTGATATAATACATTTGAGTTGGGCATCGTCAGCGTTCCCCCACGACTCACCAGACGACATTTGTCCATTTCTATGGAGGGTAAGTGAAATAATTGCTAAGGGGGTGTTAAAAATGATTATAAACACAATTTTTAAAGATTTAAGCCTAATTATTTTTTCCATTTTATTAAATTTAGAAATACCTAGTGTATTGACGATTGTGATTACAATTAATTTTTCTATATCATTTACCTTTAAGATGCAAATTAACTCCACTTTTTACAGAGTGGAGTTTTTAATTAAATAATGCACTGAAAATCGACATTAAAACTTGTACAACAATTCCATTACCTGCTTGTCGGTATTGCTGCGTTCCACTAACTTTGGCTGATTGTATTTTGTCAATCTGCTTATCACTCCACCCCATAAGTCGCAAACATTCTCTTGGTGTCAATTTTCGTATTCGTATGTTCTCAGTAATAACTGCATTACCATCACCACATGTTAAAGTATGTGCTATCCCCTTTCCAACCCGACCACGTTTTGATTTACTTTCTGGGTATGTAATATTTACAAAATCACCTTTCTCAGCCTCTTCATATCCTTGTTGGGTTGCAACTTTAATCTGAACTGGTTCTTCCAACATTAGCACTGCTGAACTACCACTTGGGCATGAACAATGGCAAGTAAGTGTTGGTGCAATATCTTTAATCTCAGATTTGTTGTATGCCACAAAGTTCTTAGGGAAATACCCCTTTTCATCCATAAACTCTTTATACCTTCGTGCTACATATTCTTTACCAGCATTTTTATGCTCTATAACTAGATTATCTTTTTGCACAGATGTCAGTGTATTACACACCCCCTTTTCATTAATCTCTAGTCTTTGTTCAGTATAAATACCTATAGAACGATCAGATGGATTATTTGGATTACGACCTCGCATTGCTGCTATGCAAACACAATTTTTTTTATCTCCAGTAAGCACTGCATTGCTGATGGCATCGCTCCTACATTCAAATTGTTCTTCTCTTTTTTTGCCATTAACTTTATAATTTCTATCCACTGGTTGAAATTGTCCCGCCACAATAACATCCTTAGACAAATTATTTTCCACAATAGGCAGTATCGCTGTTTTAAATCCTTCTGGACGAGTTGTTATTGTTGGGCATACTCCACTGCGATTAACTTTTTTGTTAAAAGCATCAATAGTATCTCCAACTAAACACTCATTTTCTATCATTGTTTCTACTGCTTGTTTGAAAAATCTTTCTGTACTACTCTGTTTTGTGTCAATAATTACTGGAGTTTGTCCACCACCCTTTCCCATTGCCTCTGTTAATGCCGGGCTTATTCCATCTACCCTTGGTGTTTGATGAGCTTGCAGTCCACCAAGAACAAAGTTTTCTGCTATTTTAAGTTCAGTATTTCCACCACCTTGACAGTGTACTGTTGGTGCGATTCCATTCGGTTCATAAACTCTTCTGGAAATATCATGCATTTTGTCCCACTTGTCTCCAACTACATTTCCAACTTGAACACATTGTGGACCTTTCCAATCTCGTTGCAATAGAGTGTTTGCTATTTGGTCTCCCCTTCTTATACTATCTCGCCTAGAATTAAAAGTTGAATTTACTATGCTCCTTATAGTGTTTTCTTTAAGATAATATTTTTCATCAACCACATCATCTATCATATCTCGCAATCGCAGTTTCAACTCTTTTTTATCTGGAAATACAAATGGCTTATGCTCTCCTCGTATAGAAACACAAAATACTCTTTCTCTATTCTGCGGTATTCCATAATCTTTTGCATTGAGTACCTTCCAATAATTTGTGTATCCCAATGAAGACAAATAATAAAGCCAACTATCAAAGTCGGCTTTAAATTTCTTGCTCACAAGATTTTTTACATTTTCTAACAATAAATATTTTGGCAGTGTTCCATTTTCATTTGCAAGTTTGAGCAGTCTTTCAACTTCAAATAATAGACCACTCCTAGTACCTTCTTTTATCCCTGCCCCTTTGCCAGCAACTGAAATGTCTTGACATGGAAAAGAGTATGTCCAAAAGTCTGCATTAGGCAATTTTTCAATTTCTCGGATGTCTCCCAGATTATTTGTTTCACCATGCAACGCTTCATAACTTTTAATTGCATATTTGTCAATTTCTGAAATTGCAACCACTTTATGTGGCACATTTATATTTTTTAAAGCTTGGGTTTGACTCCCAATCCCGGCAAATAGTTCTATAAGTCGCAATGGATTTTGTTCCGTATATTGCATTAAATTCCCCCTCCCAATAACTTCTCCATAATATCATCATTTGGATTTTTATCATCCCACTTTGTCAATTTACTTTCCCGAACAACAAGATATATCTTTGACCACACATCATTTGTCTGCTTTAAATACTGTTGAGCCATTGCTACAAATGGAGATGGCATAGCCTTGCCATTTGTTGGGTCTTTTACAAGCAAACCATGCTTTGTATTCATTTCCTCACACTCTAGCCATCTCGCTTTACAAAATGCATATTCTTCCAAATTATACGGTAATATGCCAGTTGTACAACCAACTCCCTTTAACCATCCATACACTGTTGAATATATTTCTTTTGCTTGTTTTGACAAGTATGCTGGTGGTTCACTTGGCAATTCTACACCATCACCATCAAAGTCAACAATCTCTATTGTTCTTCTTCCTGGATTGCCCTCCAACATCTTCTGAGTTGCAGATTTCTTTGGTCTACCTGCACCTGCTCTTGCTCCTCCACTTGCCATAGTACCCCCTTTTGATTTTTTGAATATTTGATTAATTTTGATTTTGCTTTGAATTTAAAAAGGAGCGGTTTCCCGCTCCTTTAACTTTAGTTAAAGATTTTGAATTTTTGATTTTTTCGTTTGATTTTTGATTATGCGAAAATTTGCGTTAGATTGCGCCCCCGCTCTTAAGGTAAAAACCTGTAGAGATTTGACTCCCCCTGCCACTAGAAAAAGTGAGAGCGGACTCTCAACCGCTCTCACTATATTCTTATTAGCATTTGGCTATACATAGTTTTCATCTTGCAATAATGCATAGAGTATATCTTCTGTGCAGTTGTCAAAAAATCGCCTGTTTGTCACTTTCATTTTATTGCATATCTCTTTTATTTTTTCTTCACTAGCATTATCCCTTTTTGCGATTTCATATTCCTTTACCAACTCGGATTCTATATCCAATTCATCTCTTGGTATTAATCCATATTTTTGAAGACACTCTAATATCTCCGCTATATATGGATCATCATCGTCCATATGATAATATGCCTTTTCTAATTCTTCAAGTGCTTCGTTTAGTTCACTTTCTGCGAACCTAAAGTTTTTTAATTTTATAGCCACATTTTGGTTTTCCATTTTTATTTTCTCCTATAATAATTACAGCGGACTTTCGTCCGCTGTGTGCTTTTTAATCTTCGTAGTTTAATTCTTCGCCTCTGCTTTCGATTGCTCTTTGGCATCTATCGCATAAGTATCCCATTCTTTCTTCTTTTCTCATTTCGCTTGCTAGCATTAGCTCTCCACACCATTCGCAGTATTCTAGCTCTTCACCGTTCATTGTCACACTCTTGATTTCGATTGTTTCGTTTTCTTCATCAGCTGGTGCTGTGTGGATTTCGATTTCATTTCCATCTTTTTGTGCTGTGAACCAGTAGTTTCCTTGGTGTTTTAGTGTTCCTGCATCTAATCCTAGCTCGTTAATTAATCCCTTTCCATCGTTTGTTACTATCTTGTTCATTCTTTACTCCTTTTGGGGTTTTCCCCTTTCTTATTTTCTAACTCAATTATACCGTAAAGAACTGAAAGAGCCCAGCGAAATTGCGTAGAAAAACACAAATAATCACAAACATATTATGTGTAAATTATAAGAACATAGGATGGAAATTATTGATTTATTATTTCTCCGCTAGGATAACCAATCATCAATGTTGCAGACTCATATATTGAACTATCATTTACTGTTACTCTAACTGCTCCAGTCAACATTCCCTCCACTTGTATCATAATTCTCAACTCATTATTTTCGCTTATTACACCTATTAAATGAACAACACTGTCATTTAATGTTTTTTTTAAAAAATCTAAATTTTGATTTAAATTATCTATTATTTGTTGCAATGATTTGTCAATAAAACCAACTTTTCCTTGAATAATTTTTTCATCATAAGTATCATTGTATAGATACTCATATAAAATTTGTCTTAGTTCCATTATAGACTTTTCCGCAAAAATCTTTTCTCCAAATAAATAATATAATGTTTCATATGCGATTTTTATCCATTCTAAATTAATTTTATTTAAATTCAATGAAAAATTATATGAAATAGTAGGTTGATATTTTTCCGGTTCTTTTGTCATAATTTCATTCTTTTGCTCTTCAGTTAATTGTGGCAGTTTTTTGCGTTTCAATTTTTTATTTGCTATTTCTATTGCTTCTTCTTTTGAAGACCCTTGATAATGAATTTTATTATCATCAACACTCACTTTGGTAACAATAGTTGGCTTAAAATCTTTAGAAAGTCTAATTATCTCTCCGTTTTCTCCTACACCTTCTGCAAACGCATTAGGAATTTTTCCAGAATGTCCAGGTATTCCATTTTGTTGTCTAAACACTTTTGCCAAAATGCTATTTGCTGTTTCATCATCAATTTTTTCTCCCAAAAGCGAATTACATTCACGACATATTGCATTTATAGTAAAATTTTTATTTCCTAAAGAAAATGGAATAATATGTTCTTTATTTACTGCTGTTATTTCATCGCCACAAATTATACATTTTGCCATAAATTTTCACCTCAACATTTTTTTAAATTATAACATATTAAAATTATAATTGCAAATGTTTGCCAAATCTACTGCCTTCTTCCACAGATTTTCTGCTGTGGCAACTCCAACAAAGTGATTGTAGATTACTTGGTGCAAACTTATCTCCACCTTGCTTAATAGGAACAATATGGTCGACCATAGTTGCTTTAGTTCGTTTTCCGTGTTTTAAACATTCCACGCAGAACGGATGAGATTGTAATTGTCTTTTTCGTGCGAATTGCCACTCAGGTGTCTTATAAAAACTCTTAGTGAAGTTATCCCTTCCATATTTGTTGTACTGTTTATCCACATGTTTCTTGTGTTCTTCACAATATTGTCCATCAACTAATTTGGGACAACCAGGATAACTACAAGGTCGTTTTGGTTTCATTGGCATAGTTTTCCCTCCTGCTCATTCTTATTATACACCCGTTCACCGACTTTTTCGTTCACTTTTGTTCACGAATCGTTCACCATTCGTCAACTTTTTCTATTCTCTACTCTCATACAATATTTCTAGTATTTGCAATGCTCTATTTCGTTTTTTCGTTTTTTATGTATAGCCGATTTGCAATATCCGAATACTCTTCCAACCTTACTTAGAGAAAGACCTTGGACATACACAAAGGTTATTATTGCCTTAGATTCTTCATCGAGTTGCTCAATGCATTTATCAATAAAGTCCATATCTTCTTTTAGTGCTATGATTTCCTTACCATTTCCCACTGCAATTTTGGATTTGTTTATTTTGTAGTTTTTCAAAATATTTAAGATTTCTTGCATATAACTTTCCACATCCTCTCCATATTGTTCCGACAACTCTTTTCGTTGTATTGCTTTTGCTATTCTCAAATCCCACACCCAGTCAGTTGATTCGCTTGGTTCAATTTTAGATTTTAACCAACAACGAATATTCCCATCATCTTCTAACTCACTTGTCCAATCTTCCTCTTTACATATCCCTCGAACTTCCCATATTTGCATGCAACCAAAGGTGTCTCCCTTGTAAACAAATAAAATAAGCATTTCGTTAGTACATTCATCATAAAATTTAACCCTAAAATAATAACAATTAAAGTTTTTCAGTCTTATGCTAATGTAATCTTCAATTTCTTGTTTCAGTTGCAATTTCTGCAATCTACATTTGAACTCGCTTTCATAGTCGAATTCTGCATCAGCGGTTATCACAACTTTATTGATTATCTTTTTCTTATCCATTTCACACCTTTTTAAATGTTGCTATTATTTGCTTTACTATATATATCTGTCATTACTGTCATACTGTCATAAAATGACAATATTACACTATGACATTAACCCCTTCTTGTGGATTTATGTGATTTTTTATGTTTATTAGCGTTTTTTCTAGTGACGGAATGACAGTAATGACAGTAGTATATATATGGGAGTGACATTTATTCTTCGTCGTCATCATCATAGATAGTTTTTTGATACCCAAATGGTTGTTTTGGTAATTTCCGAATAAACGTGTGTTTTCTCTCTTTAGATGTTCTTGTCACTTTGTGCTCAATTTCATCGCAGTATAATCTGTATTCGAACTTTTCTATTGCTCTGCCTAAAGCAGCATTGCTTTCTGCTATTTGTTTTCCTGTAATATCATAGATATGTTTCTTAATATCATCAATTGTTCCACACCAACCATTCATAGGACTTCGTTTCACAATTTCTTTTATTGTTTGAACAAGTGGACTATTTTCATATTCTTCTCGTTCTTTTCGGTATGCTACTTCTTCTGCTGTTCCTTCGACTTCCCATTTAAAGTCTACTTTGCTAAAAGTTATGACAATATCGTTTTGCTGAATATCTCGACCTGTCATTGATAAAATCGCATTATCATCATTTCTCTTTTTCTTGGCAATTATGAACACTGAGTCAGCAGCACCCATCAATGCAGTACTTCCGCTTATCATATTGAACACATCAGTTTCATCTGTCATTTTTCGCAAGTGATGAACAAAAAGCATACAAATTTTATGTTTGTCAGCATATTCTTTTAGTTTACCCATTTCCCTATAATCTCCGCTATATATTGATTCGTTCTTGATTACCTTTCCACGAACCTTTTGCAAAGTATCAATAATTATGAGCTTTATGCCAGAAAATGTTTTCAACTCTTCTTCTATCTTTTCTAACAAGCCACCATCAACGGTGTCTGCTTGTGTTACAAAACGAAGATTTGTAGGAGCACGTTTCCCTTTTAATATTTTGTTGAGACGATCTTTCAATCTTGCTTTGCTATCTTCCAAAGCATAGTACAGCACACCACTTGTATTTGTTTTAAAGTCTAGGAATTCTTTGCCTTCTGATACTGCTAGTCCAAGTTGCATCATCATCCAAGACTTTCCTATCTTCGATGGAGCACATAGCATAGCGAGTCCTGTTGGCAACACATCTCGTACTATCCATGTTGGTGGCTCTACATCTTCGTCTTGTAGTTCGGATGCTGTAAAACTATCTTTTGAAGTTGCATACTGTTTTCTCAGTCGCATCTTAGCCGACTTGATATACTCTTCAAGTTTCTTATGATTTGACATCAGCAGTTCGTTAGGATCTTTACAATCTCCTGCTATGTTATACTCAATAACTTGAACACCTAGATTTGATAGTTCATAGTACATCGAGCTGCTTGCTTTCTTCCCTGGCTCATCATTATCAAAACACAATATAAAGCCACCGAGCGGTTTCTTTTTTTTAACTTCTTCTACTACTTTCTTCCAACCACTTGTGCCACATGTTGCTATAGCATTTCCTCCACTTTGATATACCGACATCGCACATATAGGACTCTCAACTACAAATATAGGCTCTTTGTTAGCAAGTTTCAATGCATTAATATTGAAGATTGGCTCTGCTCCCGCATCTTCTGTTTTCGGTTTGAAAAATGCTTTTTCTCCTATGCTCCTTGATTGATAGTAAGTGAGTTTTGAAGAGTATGGTATGACAGCTGAATTATGATATGTATCATATCCTAAACAAAATTTTCTTATTGTAGATTTGTTCAAACATCGCAACTCAAAGTAATCTGTCTTGCTGACATCTGCTATACAACGCTTTAAGTAATCAGTTATTGTAGAACTCTTTGAGTATTTCTTGTCTTCGATTTCAATGTGATATTTCTCCGCTATTTCTCTTGCCGCCTCTATAGGCTCTATACCTTTCAACTTTGCCACAAAAGTTATAGCATCTCCCGATTCACCACAACCAAAACACTTAAAAATGTTATCTTCTTTCTTCACTGAAAATGATGGTGTTTTTTCATTGTGAAAAGGACACAAGCCTTGACCTTGTGCATTGAGTTGAACTCCATAATCTTGCACAATAGTATCGATTTTCACATTGTTTTTTACATTTTCAAAAATATCTCCCACCATCGCTCATCTCCTTGCTGATTAATTTTAGCATTCTCCAACTATGCAATAAGCGGCGGCTCATGCCACCGCCATCACATCCTATCACTCTTCATCTAGCACTGTCACTTTCATTGCCAATGCTTTGACTTGGTCGCTCATTTTCTTTATATTCTCAAGTTCAACTGCACTCAACTCTCTATCAACTGCAAACATTGCTTGAGAATAATTTATTCCACCTGCATTTTGTGCTTTCTTCAAAGTAAACTTTGTTACAACACTGTTTGTTTTTTTGCCTTTTGATAGCAATCTCATTACATACTTTGAGAATTCAGATAGGCTACCTGTTGGCAATGACAAAATTGTTGGCAGTGCTTCGCCTTGTTTCATTATGTAGATTCTGCGTTTTTGTTTACATGCTTTTGCACCATTCTTGCCAGTTCCAAACTTATTGAACTCACATTCTGCACATTGCTTAATCTCACCTGTTTCTACATCAATTCCGACATGTCCATCCATTGAGCCACAGTCTGGTGGATTGTTGCCACCTGTGTACTCTTCCTTGTAGTAGCAGTTGATTGGATGATGATACAAAATTACTGCTTTCAGTTCTTTGACCAAGTCTGGACTTTCCGGGTCATCTCCTGGAACTTCGAATGCAACACCACCGCCTGCGGGAATCTTTATTCTTTCAAACGATGGAGTCAAGCCGTCCATCTCTTCTGCTAATATGTCACTCAAACTCACACCATTGCCATATTGTTCAACAACACCATTATCTTTTTTTATTAAATCATTTGCCATAATTTTTACCTCCACATTAATATTTCTTTGATTTTACCATTCGGATTGTATTCTTTTCTGATACTTTAATAAGTCCTTCTAACCAGTTTGGCAATGCACCTTCATTTTCGCTGATAAGTTCTGTTACCGTTGCAGCTAAGGTTTTACTATTAATAGTGAAAAGGTCCTCATATCCTTTCTCTTTCATTGCTTGCCACAATTCACTCTTGCGGTCTTGTTCTGGTGATGGGTATTCCTGAGTTACTAACGAGAATGTTACCCCATCTCGTTTAAATGATGATAGTTCTTCAGTTAACATTAAGTCTATCATCTGGTTGATAACACCATCAATTTCTTCGTTAGTTGCTTTGCTTTGTTTGTCCAAATCACTCTTTGTTTCTTTTAATGCTTTGAGTTTGTCAGACAATTCCAATAATTTATTATCCAAATTAATACCTCCGTATTTTATTGTTAATTTAAAAGTTGTTGCCAATTATCTACCATAATGTTTGCTATATCTGCCTTGTGTTTAAGTGCATTTATAATCTTCTCATCCACTGTGTTTTTACAGACAAGATGAATATACAAACACTTTTCTTTTTGACCTATGCGATGTATCCTTGCTCGGCTCTGTTCATAATTCGCATATGAAAAGTCCAAAGAGTAGAATACTGCGACACTTGCTGCTGTCAAAGTTAGCCCCATGCCTGTTGTTTGCAACTGTCCAACGAACACTTTGACATCCAGGTTTTCTTGAAACCTTTTGACTTGCTCTGCTCTATCTTTGGTTGCTCCACATATAAGCGAATACTCTATTCTCATTTCTTCAAGCAAATTTTTAATTGCCTCTATTTCTGGAATAAATCTTGCAAACACTACAACCTTATGACCTTCTTCCATACAAGCTTCCAATATCTCTTCAAGTGCCTCTAGTTTGGCATTACTAACTTGCTCCGCCTTGCCACTTATATCATCTCGTATAAATCCACCAGAACATTGCGATAATCTCAATAGTTGTGTTAACACATTCCGTGCAGTCACTTCACCATGTTTCAACTCTGCATAACAATCATTTTCCAACTGCTTATACACTGATTGTGCTTTGGCCTCCAATGGTAATACTCTTGTTTCATCAATGAAAGGTGGCAAGTCAACAGCATCATCTATCTTGATTCTAAATGCTATGCTATGCACTTTTTGTACCAGTTCCACCATATTTCTATAACCAGTAATCATACGATTCTGAAATCCGCCCATTATGGCATATCTGCTACGGAAAAGATAGAAACTAGTTCCAAATATTTCTTCATTAACAAATTTATATTGAGAAAAAATATCTAGCGGACTACCCGTGATTGGTGTTCCTGTGAGTATCATATTATATTTTGAGTTTCGCCCAAGCCTATGTAATGCCTTAGCCTGCGATGCCATTGGTGTCTTAATTTTTGATGATTCATCACACACAATTAAGTCTGGATTCCACTCTGCAATTTCTTCTTCCAACCGCCAACAACTTTCATAATTTACGACTATAATTTGAAGTGCTTTTCCCTGCATAAAACCAAATGCCGAGCGTTTTTTTTTCATTGTACCATCTAGCACTGTTATCGCATATTTGTAATCTGCAAACTTACGAAACTCTTCTTCCCAAACACCAACTATAGACTTCGGGCAAACTATAAGCATTTTCTTGACATCTCTTTCAATCTCGAGTGTTCCTGTGATTGCTATTGTCATCATTGACTTTCCTGTTCCCATATCAGCAAGCAGAGCCACTCCCTTACTCTTTTCAAAAGTGCTTAGTGCAAAGTTATACGCATTCTGCTGATGAGAAAACAGTTTGACTTTTACTCTCGGGGTTCGGTGTTGACATTCGCCCACAAATGCTTTATTTTGGTTCTTTAACATTGCCCTTAGTTCTTCATCGAGATTTGCTCCAATGAGCGACAAAGTGGCAACATTCTCTTTACAAAGCGGTACTATCCAACATTTATCTTCAGCATCATACATCCTGCCATCAATTTCTTTGATACTCTCTCTATATAGATAGGAGTCATAGATTCTTATGGTTTCATCTTTACGAACTGCTCTCATGCAACACCTCGTGTTGGCATCTTGTATCTGTTGATAATTTTTTGCATTTTAGTTGCTTTATCAACATCTAATTGTGCCACGATACTTTCCAAAAATTTTATTTCTTCATTTGCCAAGTATCTGACCCCATATCTATATCCATCCACAATATGTACTCCTCCACCTGTCCCTTGTGTAGTATATATTGGGTAGTAGCATGTTAATTTTTCTATATCGTAACGAATTGTTCTTTCGGACACATCAAACTCAAATGCTAGATTGCTAATTGTGTCATGCCTTCGCTCACACATTGTATCAAACAATTTCGTTCTTCTCTCATATGCTGTCAATGTACTCCACCCCCTTTTGTATATTCAAATTGTATCTTTCTAATAGGCAAGTTTTTTGCCTGTTGAAAATTAAAACAAAAAAATTCTCGACAGCATTTTTAATATGCCACCGAGAATAAAAAAGCCGAACAAAGCTGTTCAACCTACTTTAGGTAGGCGCTCATTACTTTGTTCGGCTCATAATTAAATATGTTCTTCTAGCTAAACTTTTTGACTATGCCACTAGTTTGTGTATAATAATATCTTCTGCTCACCTATGACGGCTAATACATATATTATACATTCTTTATGACAACTTATTTTGACTACTTTTAGCGAATTTTATCTAATTTAATAAAAAAAGCACTCACTATTAGTGAGTGCAATAAAATCATATTAATTTATCCATTGAAATAAAGTTATAATAAGTATCTTCACTAAATATAGTCATTTTAACATTTTCAAATATATCTTTAGTGAAAAATACTCCATTTTCGCCACCATGTTTAAATTTAGCCTCATACTTTGTCCATTCGCAATAAAACTCATCTAAACTTGAAACTTTTTTCTTGAGAAATTTATCTGCAATTTTTTGATAATTTCTTAATTTAATTTGCTCAATATCTATTCCTACCTCTTTTTCAGAAATAGCAATTACAATATCTTTGCCTGTGTGCGAAATAGATATAAAGATTTCTTCATTTACAACAAATGGTTTGCCATTATTATAATACAAATCAAAATCTTTTTTGTATAATTGTTTCAAACATAGTTTCACAAATATTGCACTTTTTCCATTATAATTTTGATGTGTAAATATGGTCATTATTATCAAATAAAAGAACTTTATTTTGCAATATATGATTTTAATTCTTCAACCCTATCAAGCCTTTCCCAAGGTAAATCATTTTTACCGAAATGTCCATAATTTGTGGTATTTTTATAAATTGGATTTCTTAATTTTAATGTATCAATAATTGCTTTAGGCCTTAAATCAAACACTTTTTTTACTATTTCTGAAATTTCTTCTTCCTCTATAACTGAGGTGCCAAATGTTTTCACTTGCACAGTCAGAGGTTTAGCTGCTCCTATTGCGTATGCTAGCATTATTTGGCATTTTTCAGCAAAGCCACTAGCAACTAAATTCTTTGCAATATATCGTGCCATATAAGCCGCACTTCTATCAACTTTTGTTGGATCTTTTCCGCTAAATGCACCACCACCATGAGGACAATATCCACCATAAGTATCTGCAATAATCTTCCTTCCTGTCAATCCGCTATCTCCATGTGGACCTCCAATGACAAATCTTCCAGTAGGATTAATAAAAATCTGAGTATTGGCATCAATCATATTTTTTGGCAAAACATCTAACACTACCAACTCTTTAATATCTTTTCTTAAAATTTCAATGTCAACATCTTTTGAATGTTGTGTAGAAACAACTACAGAATCAATTCGGTATGGTTTATCATCTCTATACTCTACACAAACTTGTGCTTTACCATCTGGTCTCAAATATCTTATTACACCATTTTTACGAAGTTCCGATAGTTTGTATGTCAACTTATTAGCCATATATATTGCATATGGCATTAATGTTTCAGTTTCTTTACAAGCATAACCAAACATCATCCCCTGGTCTCCTGCTCCAATTTGGTCATTCAGATCTTTTTCATACAATTTATTTTCAAAAGAATTGTCTACCCCTAATGCGATATCTGATGATTGCTTATCTATAGAGCAAAATACTGCACAATTATTTCCATCTATTCCTACATTTGAATCATTATACCCTTTTTGGATCAATGTATCTCTGGCAATTTGAATAATATCTATATTGGCTTTTGTAGTTATTTCTCCCATAACCATTACAAAACCAGTACTACATGCCGCTTCGCACGCAACTCTACTCATTGGATCCTGTTCTAAACATGCATCTAATACTGCATCTGATATGGCATCACACAATTTATCTGGATGTCCTTCTGTTACACTTTCACTTGTATAAAAATATTTTTTCATTATGTACCTCTTTTTATTTATGCTATTTGTTTGTAGTTTTTCAAATTATTCAAAGTATTACCATTTAAAGTTTTTCTAATAATCTTTGACACATCAGTATTATCAATTATATATGGAGGTATAATCACATTGTTTAAGTTACCATATAAAAAATATCTCACATTCGTTCCTGTATGGTCTTTACTTGTAAACATTTCATTACTAAATTCTTCTTTAGTTTCCCCATTATATGTTAAACCACCTGTCTCATGATCAGCAACAACCATAACTTGTGTATTACCATCTAAAGTAGCCCAATTTACAACATCTGCTACAGCTTGATCAAAAGCATTCAATTCATCAATCATACCAAACAAATTGTTTTCATGACTCCTTATATCTATATAACTACCTTCAATCATAAGGAAAAATCCTTTACCAGCACTTCTATGTTCCAAATAATTTATAGCATACAAACTTAAATCAGATAATGACAGATCGCCTTGTCCTGGATTTGGACTAATCCTATCAAATGTACCAAATATTTTTTTATCATGATTATATGATGGCAAATCTTCAAATGATTTAATATGATCAAAGCCTCTTGATGTTATTGAAGGATTATATGTATTATAACGAGATTTACCTTCACCTAAAAATAAAGAAACAGGACTTTTTGTTTGTTCAACAATAATTGTAGGGAAAAGATCTCTATTAATTGCATGTGAGCTGAAAGCAGCTGGAGTTGCACCTGTTAAAGTTTCAGTAGCAACTATTCCCACTTCTTTTTGTAATGAGGCAGCATATTCAGCCATCGTCTCTAATTTTTTTAATCCTCGCATTGCGACTTCACCATTATTTACCTTTTCTCCTGTCGACATTGCTGTTGCTGCTGCAGCACTATCTGTAACACTTGAGTTTTTTGAATGAGTTGTGATTTCACCATCATATTTAGATAATTTTTCCATATTTAATTGCTCAACTTGATTATATTCTTTAGCAACTTCAATATGGTTTTTACCCATTCCATCACCTATCATCAAAATAACATTTTTTGCAGAAAACTCCTCAGTTAAAGTATTGCTGACTATACCTAATGTATTTGATTCTGCATAATACGCTTCTGCTGTTGTAATTCCAGTTCCAAACATTAATATGAAACTAGCGACAATAATCAATAAAACTTTTTTCATTTTTTTCTCCTTTCTTTAAATTTCTTTAGTTCTCTATTCATATTTTTAACCAATGGTTTCATTATAGACACAAACAATTTGCCTGATTTTATATAACAATATACTTCATTCCACAGAGCATAAAAAGCACATTTTATATCACAATTTTTACTAACTTGATATTTTTCTTTATATGTCTTATATAAACCATAATATCTACCAGTTAAATTGTTTAATTGAAATAAATCAAATTCTCGGTCAGCATATTTTGATTCAAGCGGATCAATTATAGCAATTGGTTCAAAACTATTAGGATTGACCATAATATTCATAACATTTAAATCCCCATGTGTTAAAACAGCTTCTTTAATTTCTTCTTCAAAAATCAAATCAAACATTGTATATGCTTGTTCCATTATTTTTAAAACGATTTTTTTAATTTTGTTTTCTTTTACAAGCTGACAAGTTTTATCTAATATGCTTTTTGCAAATGGTTTATAATAATCTAACCAATTATCATATTGTGGATTTTTAATGTTACCAAACTTATCATTGTGGCAATTATGGAATTCAATCATTGAATTAGTAATAATATCTGCAAATCGCTTTTTCTTTTTTTTCGAAACAAATAAAAATCTAATTTTTGATGCAGCATTAATACCATCAATCCATTCCATAGCCAAACAATTAATTGGTATATTACTATCCGAATCATGTATAAAATATACATTAGGAATTTTTATACTTGTATTTTTACTTAGAGTAATCAAATCATTAGCTTCAATTCTATGCAAATCATCAACTCGATAAACCTTAATTACCATAAAATATGGTGGTATATCCATTTGTATTTTATATGCCATTCCATAAGAACCACCACCTAAATATTTAATAGTTAATGGCACGCAAGAATATTTTCGTTTTATTAGACTTGTGATATAATCTTTAATTTCATTATGATTATACTCTTTTGAACTCTCTTCAGTCATAATTTACCTTTTATTTACTTTAATTTTTATAGAGTAATCACCTATATCGCTTTTTATATTTACAGTGCCAACACCTTCACCTTTACTTCTAACCCAAAAAGCTCTTGCACCACCAATTAAAGCAAATTTCTTTTCACCTAAAACCTGAATAGCGCCTTCTGTTTCTATTTCAACTACAGCATTGTTATACGGCAATCTCTCGCCTACTTGATTAACAGCCTCCAAATTGATTTTGCTAACATCATAGGTTTCATCTTCTAGCAGGATAGTTCTATCTATACTAACTTTTAATTCTGCTCTAGACGCACAAGCTTTATTAACAACAATTTTTTCGTTGTTTTTATAGCCAACAAAGCTATACGAATTACTTTCATCACCCCAATTTGTTACATATTTGCCAAACAAATCAGTCAAACTTGTAATTCCAAGTTTATATTTTAACATAAGCTTCAACACAGAATATGTTTTTCGTATTACTGCTCCAACCGCACCATATTTCTTAATACATAGCAAAAATTGTTTTAATAATTCACAATCCTTTTTACTTAAATTGTAAATATTGTTTTCTTCTATTTGATTTCCAATGATATCGTTGACAAAGATAGGAGGGTTAGGCAAATATTTATATGGGCTCTTTTTTGCTAATGTTTGCACATCTATTACACCAATATATTTGTCATTTTTATACATTTCAATTTTATCACAATTTGTAAACATTACCAATTCGCTAACAATTCCACCCGCAATATCACCTATTTGCATGCTAGATGGTATACCAAGCACAATTTCGTTGTTTTGCTGTGAGCGATAAAATAATGCCGCATCTTTATCCATCCTAAACATATCTGTCACACCGTGATAACAAATTTTATCTCCTGAGCCAAAATCTTTATGAGTATTATAATCACTCATGCACCAACCGATAGCTCCGCAATGTTTTTTCTTAAATGCTTCATTAATAACGGCTGCATGTCTTAATGCTAGCTCTTTTCTTTTATCCTCATGGTCAAAACTTTTTGTTGGGAACATGTGTCCATTATGTTCAGAAATTAATAATGGATTTTTTCGTTTGGTCACAATAAATTTTGGCAAAAGCTTATATTTTCCACCAGAATATGTAAAATCATTAAATGTATACACATCTTCTAATAGTTGAGAACGTGGGAAACATCTAACTCCAGCTGTTTGTCTATATTTATCAAGCTCATGAGCAACTTTGTTTGATTCATTATATAGTTGTTCATCATCCGCAGATTCGTTTATTCTCACTCCCCATAAAACAATTGATGGATGATTATAACATTCCAAAATCATTTCTTTAACATTATTAATAAAAACATTTCTCCAATTTTCATCTTTACTAACATGTTGCCAACCAGGAATTTCAGTAAAAACCAAAATTCCTAATTCATCACATTTGTTCAAAAAGTGTTTGCTATTAGGATAATGAGATGTTCGAACCAAATTTATACCAAGTGATTTCAATAATTTCGCGTCATCTAATTGTCCATTTTTTGGCATAGCATAACCTATATTTGGATAGGCTTGATGTCTATTCAACCCAATAATATTGACTCTTTTTCCGTTTAAATAAAATCCTTTTGAAGTAAACTTTGCTTCTCTAAATCCAACTTTATATTCATAAATCTCTCCATTATATTTTATTTCCACATCATATAAAATTGGATTATCTATTTCCCAAAGCGAAATCCCTGACACCTCATTAATGCTATCAACAATTTGTTTGCCCATACAAGATATTGTATAACTTGTTATATTGATATTATCTTTTTTCACATTTACTACTACATCCATTATAGCAGGCTTTGAAAAATAAAGCTTAATATCAAGTTTTGGATTTACCAAAACATTGGTGCCAGCAACAAGCGCTTTCTCAATGTGATCTTTTTCATAAATATCTATATAGACTTCTCTATAAATACCTCCATAGCACAAATAGTCAATTACATTACCAAATGGAGGAATATTCAGATTCTCATTTGTATCAACCATAATTGTAATGTTATTTTCTTTGCCAAAACAAATAAATTCGCTAATATCAACAGAAAATGCTGTATAACCACAACTATGAGAGGCAACTAACTTCCCATTAATAAACACCTCTGCATAATGAGCAATTGCTTCAAATGTAATCACAACACTTTTATTTTCCCACTCTTCAGAACAATAAAAATTCTTCCTGTAGCAACTCCTCATTTGATAATCTTTGTCATTAAAATAATTGTATGGAATTTCTTTTACAGTATGAGGAATATCTACATTTTCAAACTCTTTATCATCAAACTCACAATTAATATAATCTGATTTAAAATTATCAATAAATTTCCAATTGAAATTTAAGTTAATTCTTGCCATTATCATTTTTCTCCTTTATCTGTATAATATCTTGAACACGCACAACATACTGGTGGAAGTCCTTTTTTTATTTTTTGTCTAAACTTTTTATATTCTTTGCTATTCCATATCTCAGCTATACTATTTTCATACACATTACCAATTTTAAAATCATAAAAAGTATGACATGGTGTAACATCTCCATTTGCAGCTATTTCCATATATGTCCAAGGAAATGGACATGTATTTTTATATTCTTTCATTTCATCCCAATTGCCAGTATAAAATTTACATAAATTATCTTTTTCTATGTAATTAGGATATCCTATTAACTTAATATTTGTATCAGATATAGCATTTTTAACATATTTTAATTGTTCTACTAAATCTTCTATATCAATATTAGCAAAATCATCTAAATTTCTAACTAGTCCTTGTGATACAGAATTATCATTAAAACAAAAAGTATTCTTTAAATATTCACAATGTTTCAAATATCTCTCTTCTGTTAAATAAAGCTGAAATTCTAAACTAATATAATCCAAATTCAAAGGAATTAATTCATAACAAACAAATTCTTTGACATATTTATAATTTAATGGAGTTATGACCATGGTGACCCCAATCTGAGGTCCTTTTTTATTAATTGCTCTTTCTTTCTGCAATGCTTTTATTCCTTCATATGCTCGTTGATAAACACCTTTTCCGCGTTGAAGATCATTTTGTTCTTGTGGTCCATCTATAGATATCCATATACGTTTAATATTAGCATCCACAATTTCTTTTGCATATTTGGATACAAGTGTACCATTTGTAGGAATGTCAATAATACAGTTGTATTTTTTAATTAATTTTAATATTTCACTAATTTGCGGATGCATTAATGGTTCTCCACCAAATAATTCAAAATAAACATTTTTATTTTGTAATTCCATAAATATTTCTTCTATTTTGTTTAAATCAAGATTATTTAAATGTCTTTTTGATAAATTTGATCCATTTTCCCCCCATTCATAACACATTTTACAACGCAAATTACACCTATCAGTTACTTGTAAAACCACCCATTTTGGATACTGCATATTTTTCAACCTCCAGTACTTATTTTTATTATCTTATCATTAAATTTATTTTCTATAATATTTCTTACTTTAATTTTATCAATCTTGCCACTCCTATTAATAGGAAGCTTATCTAAACAAACAAATTTGCTTGGAAAAATATTGCAACTAGCTTGTCTTAAATTCTGAATTAAATAACTAGGATCAAGCATATCAATACTATTAAGTTTTGTATATACAGCAACCAAAATTGTACTTTTATTCTTTAATACTATATCAATAACACAACAATCTTGAATTTCTGGTATAAATTTCATCGTAGCAGCAATTAAATCACAATCTACCTTTTGTCCATTAATCTTAATTAATCCATTTAAACGTCCTTTAATAATTAAATTTCCATCATTATCTAGTTCGCCTCTATCTCCAGTTAAATAAGCATCATTATTATTGCTCAATTTGATAAATGTTTCATCCCCTACATTCAAATAACCGGCTGATGCATATTTTGTTATAATTACTACTTCTCCATCACGAAGTTCCTGATCAATAAAATCACCAGTTTCTTGATCTTTTATCTTAAAAAATGTACTATTATCTAATGGCCTACCCACAGGGATACGAAGTTTTTTACTATCATTAATTTTAACTTCGTAATAAAATTTAGCCAATGTTGTTTCAGTTGGTCCATACAGGTTAATCAATTTAGCATTTTTATAATGACTATTATAAAAATGATCAACATCTGAACCATACAGCATTTCACCAGCTGAAAAAACATATCTAAGTGTAGAGTTATAACTTTTGTTTGCACTTAATATTTTTCTCAAAACCATAGGGACACAATGAAAAGCTGTAATTTTTTTATTATTGATTATATCTGCGATTATATCATAATTCAAATTTATTTCTTCATCAATAACAATAATTTTTGCACCAACAGTTATAGGTACTAATATGTCCCTAAAATATGGATCAAATGATGGATCCGTTAAATTGATAAATGAATCGTTTTTATCAATTCCAAATTTGCTGATTTCCCAATTTATAAAATGCAAAACACTATCGCCACGCACCATAACAATTTTTGGTTTGCCTGAACTGCCAGATGTTCTGTATAATGCAATTGTATTTTCTGGCAATTCCACTTTAATAGAAGTATCTTCATCGCTAATTATTGAACACTTTTTAAATTTTAAATTTAACAAATAAATTTTTATTGGTAATAAGTACTGTTCTTTAAGTTTTAAGATTCTTTCAAAATTATTTTCATCAGTAAATAATATCCCATTACCAATTGATTGCAACATATTGACAATGCCTATATCATTATCTTTTGTATATATTGGACAATAAATTTTACCAAAAGACAAACAATAAATCATTATAGCTATGCTTTCGCTACAGCGCCCCATAAAAGTGTAAACGATTTCTTTTTTAAAATTTAGACATTTTCTAATAAACAAAATAAATTCATACATCTCTTTATAACTGATGCTGTCTTTATTTGCAATCTCTATCATGGTGTTATTATTATCACAAATTTCTTTTATATTTAAAACTTTCATACTATTTTTCTTTTTTGTAACTATGCAAATAAAAATTATTGCACTTAGTGCATGCTGGAGAAATATTTTTACACAAAGTACTTCTTGCTTTTTTAAAAGTAACAGAATTCCATATTTCTTTGACTGAATTTTTATTCAAATCGCCAACTGTAAATTCAGGAAAATGTTTGCAAGTCGTGACCTTACCATTTGGTAGAACATCCATTCTAGAAAACAATGATAAACATATACCAGAATGTTTTTTCTTTATAGATTCTCCTTTTAAAAATGGTACTATTTCATCTTCTTCAAGTTGAGGCTGAAGTTTTAAATTAATATCATAATTTTTGTTTTTTAATATTGATATCTTTTCACAAACTTTGTCATAATTTTCTTCTGAAATTTTATATTTAAACGCAGTCCAACTTTGTTTTTCTTTAGTTTGATTATCCAGCCAATTAAAATTCTCATTAAAATAACTTGTCATTTCGGATGAAGTTTCGTCTGATATATACCATGGATAGCACAAAATTAAATTATCAATGCCAATTTCTTGCATATATTCAACATACTCAACAATATTATTTATATTTTCATTAGAAATCATTGTATGTATTGTTATTTTACCATTAAATATTCCTTCTCTTTTCGCTTTTATTAAATATTCAATGCATTTCATTACATTATCGTAAGATCCAACTCCACGTATTGTATCATTTTCTTTTTTAAAACCTTCTAGAGCAAAAACCAATTCTAAGTTGCAACCAAAAGTTTTCAAAATGTCAAAATATGGTAAAACTTTCTGTCCATTTGTGCATATAGCTAATGTTGGTTGCAATTTAGACAGTAATTCCAATAAATCACCTATTTTATTATATACAAATGGTTCTCCTCCCCAAAGATAAATATATGGAACATTTGGACTCAAATCTTTTAAAACTTTTTTAATTAGATTAAAATCCAAGTCCATATTCTTATCTAGTGCATCCATATGATGGTGATATCCTTTATCATTCCATTCATAACAGTGTTTACATCTCAGATTACAACGATTTGTTAATTTTAATCCTATTATGTCTGGTAATAAATCATTGTTATCTTCATTTGTCATACTATGTTTTTTCGCTTTTGATATAATTTGCGACGTCCTTTTTAAAATTTCAAATTCTTCTGTATTCATATTACTCCTTATAATTAATTATCTCATTTGTTATTGGCATTAATTTTTCCGCATATTTTTGCAAATTACTTCTTATTAAATTTAAATCGTAATCAGAATAATTATTATTTTTCCATTTATCTAAAGTAATCGCTAAATTCCTATTTATGTAATATTCAAGATTATCTTCTTCGTGTTTAGAAAATGGGGGCAGAAATATTAATGGTGTTGCTGAAGCTATACTATCTATAATTGTTCCCCCACCAGGTTTTGTTATAATTCCTTTACTATCATGCAACAAATTATTACCATTCAGTTCACTTTCTATCAACAACTTATTATCATATATACTATATTTTCTTAGCATAGGATTACATGAATTGCTGTTTGCAATTTGATTATTAGGTATCCATTCTTGATCCATCATAAACCAATTACTATTTTCTAGTTGTGCTATATAATCATTTTCATTATGTATAATTATATTTAATTTAATATGTTTGCTTAATTCACTAACATATTGCAAATAGTTGCCCATGCCCCAACCGCCACCATATATTACAAAATCTTTGTTATTTTGTTTTTGTTTTTTATACAAATAAAATTTAGCGGTCTCTTTTTGTGTACCTAAAAGCCAAATGTTATTATTGTAAAATTTGATTTCTTTTCCTTGCCATGATGGTGGTTCAGAACAATCTAAGTGTATACAACTTATATTTTTAAATTTAGAATTTTGCTTTTCATTGAAAAAATTAATCCAATTGCCTGACATTATAATGATATATGTATAATTATTAGCACACAAATTTTCAAACAATTTATTAGATCTATCAATATCCATAGTGCTTTCAAATTTACTCATTAATGCATGTCCAAGTTTAGCCATTCTAACATTTTCATGAAAAACTTTCTTGTAAGCAATTAAATTTTCTTTCTTAGTTTCAGCTAAATAATCTTCATATACATAAATTGTTGTATTTATATTTTTTTTTAACAATTCATTTTTCATAATTATTGCAGTTGAATATGCGCCCATCCCCATTCCTGAAGTAAATATTGCAGCTGTTGAATTCTTCATAACATTCCCTTTATGTAATCAATTTCTTGTTTAATCTCACTTATTAAAGCTTATAAATTCATCTTTGCTCAAAAAATCAGCAAAGGACTCAATTGATTCAAGAGTTGACATATCCATTCCTTCTATGTCAATTTCAACATTAAATTCATCTTCAATATTAAGCAAAAAAGAAACTATTTCCAAAGAATCCAACTCTTTTTTAATATTAAACTTTTCATCCACCTGTTTGCCTGTATAACTTTTAACTAAGTCAATAACTTTTAAAATAATATCTTTCATATGTTCCTCCATTATATTTTTTCTATATTTTGACTATATTGCACACCAATTAATTCACGTATTCTATCTAATAACTGCTGTTCTTTTAACATTTCAAAAAATGAGTTTTTGATACTTTCAATTTTACCTTCAATAATTTCAATTTTATTTTCATTAAATTGATACATACAATCAATAGGTACCGTTTTGTTTTTGATAATATTGGAATTTTTGTAAAGAGTATAACTGCACCCTCTATTGAAAAAGGGCATTACCAACAAACCATTTTCAAAATAAATTTTAGCTTCTGAAGACATCAATTTCATTAAACTACATTCTATTTCAAATTTGATTTTGTCTTTAATAAAAATAATTTTATCATGTAAATCTATGCCTTCTTTTGATAAAATGGAATCTGCCTCAATTGAATCAAAATCTCCAAATAGATTATTTAAAAAAGAAACAGCATACACCCCAGTCTCTAACAACGCTCCACCAGCATACTCAGCTGCAATTGTTCTCTGTCTTTTTTGCAAATTAATTGCATCAAAACCGATTTCAACTTTAACTGAAGTTATATTCCCTAAATCTGAATCTTTAATTATTGATTTCCAATCGTTATAAATTGGACTATATTTATATGACATAATTCCATTTAAATATGTGTTTTTTTCTTTTGCTATCCTAATGATTTCATTCATTTGATCACAATTAATTACCATGGGTTTTTCACATATTACTGGCTTTCTCGCCAAGAGACACAATCGAATATAATTATAATGCGAAGATTGAGGAGTTGCTATATATATACCATCTAAATCCAACGATAAAAATTCCTCAATTGTATTTGCTACAATACCTCCATAAATCTCTGCCATCTTCATAGCACTATTTTTATTTCTAGAATAAACACCACAAAGAACATTTGACTTGTCTGAAAATAAATTTCTAGACATTTTTTTAGCTATATGCCCACTTCCAATAATTCCCCATCTAAATGTATTCATGATTCTCCTCATTAAAATTTTGTAAAAAATTTATTGTGTTTTTCAAAAATCTTTTTGCGTAAATTTGTTTACTTTTAAAAGTTATACTATTAATAGGATACCTATAGTAAACTTCTGTGTACAAAACCAAACCAAAGTACAATTTCATCAATTCACTTCTAATAATAAAATTTTGATTATATTCAATTTTTCTTGATGATATTTCATTATAACCTTTTAAAAGCTGCTGATAATATGGATCATCATATTTACCGTTAATATTTAAAAGCAAAAAATCTGATACAACATCTCCATAATAAGCTCGTTCGCAATCAATAAAACATAATTCTTTATTTGCAAAAATTATATTTCCGCCCCACATATCTCCATGTACTAATTGCGCTTCTTTAACATCATCAAAAAAACATTCTAATTTTTTAATTATTGTACTGATTTCTTGACGATATGGAATTTCTATATTAAATTCTTCTGCATCCAATTGTACCATTGAAACCATTTTCAAATAAGCCTCTTTCCATGTTTGACATAAACCAATATGTGCAAAACCAAACCCTTCATTACTTTTTATGCCATGAATTTTCGCAAGTTCCTTACCCAAATTATAATATAGTTTCAATTTTTCTTGACTGCTGAATTTTAATTTGTTGAATTTACTACCAACAACATATTCCATTATCAAATAATTGAATATATTGTCTTCACTTACGCTATAAGCAAATATTTTTGGCACTTTAACTCCATATTTTTGCAACTTAATATAAACTTCTACCTCATTTGACAATATTCCTTGTTCATGTCTCATGCATTTTTTATTGCAACTCGGTGCAATTTTTATAATAAATTTTCCATTTGTTGTTTGAACAAAATATATTGTATTAAATTCTCCTCCTCCCACCATTTTATAGTCAATAATTTTTCCTAACTTGTTCACTCTGAATATATCTTCTAAATCATTTTTTGAAATTGACTCTTGTAAAAATGTTCGCATATCCACCACCCTTTCACTTGAGAGCACATAAATTTTTATTGAAATATTTATTTAAATCTTCTTTAAATTGCTTTTCTCTTTCAATATAACTACTTAGCAAATCTAAATAATCATTTTTATACTCATTTCCCATCTTTAATTTCAGTGCATACAAAAAAAGTTTTTCAGTAATTTCAAATATTTCATGATACTTTTCTGCCAAATCGATCATATTTATTTTTTTCAATGTGTTGAACATTAATATAGAATGTTCTTTTAAAACCGACACATATCGTATATCCACAAATTTCTCTCTACTTACAAATTCATATAATCTATCAAAGCAATTAATCCCTTTCATTTTATCAATTTGAAAATAAAATTCTTTTATGCATTGAATAATCTGTTTTTTTGAATTTTTTCTTTTATATACCATTTTAGGTTTAATCAATACAAAAAAATTGCTTTTCGTAACTTGATTTATATATGCATCCTTTACCACAGAAAAGTCCATTTTTTGCATAGCAAATCGAGTTTTATTATATCCTAACATATAAAATTGAGAATTACTAATATCTGCTCCATAAATACAATAGTCATGGTCATAGTCAGTGCCATAAGCTTTACTTTGCATAATATTTTTCTCATTTAAAAACAAATAAATATAATATCCTTTATTTAAAAAATATAAAATCTCATTAATAATATTATTATTTGGAACATCGTTAATATATTTTATGTGCAACCACTTCCAATTTATAAAATTCGACTTATAATTCAAACAATGTTCTTTATGCACATCTGAATCATCCCATGTTAATTGCAGAAATTCTTGTTCTAGAATAAAATCGATATTTTTATAACTTGTATTACATATGGTCAATGGAACAGCAGTTTCATTATATGTATTAAGCATTGGAGACATTTTAATATTTTTATTTTTTAAATGTAATTTTTTAATTTTTTTATGGACTTTTGGTTTTAATATGATTGGTTTTTGTATTATTCGTTCTAATATTTGTTTAACTTCCTCATTAGACATTCCAACATATTTACCCTTTCCTAGTGCCATTTTTATTTTGCAATTAAAAAAATATTTAAGTTCCTTAATCTCCAAAAAGTTTGGGAAAAATTCTTCTATAATTTTTACAGATCTTTCATCTTTAATAAGATCTTTTACTTTTGTATTTAAATTTATATTCATACTACACCTTTAATATATTTACAAAACTACTTAATTTTTCCTCAACATAATTTTACTACCTATTAAAATACTTCCTACCAATTTGTTATCATATACAAATGTTTTAAATCAAATTATGTATTAATTATTTGTTTCATTTACTAATGGCATATTAAAATAATTATTTAATTAAAACCGACTTAACATGTAATTACTAAATAATTCTGTTAAGCTTTTTAAAGTATTTTTTATAATTTCACATTAGTATCTTGCACTCAAATTACTTCTTTTTTATTATAAAACTTTAACACAAATTAAGCATTTTTGACCACATTATCATTTTTCATTGCTTTAGGTACTTTGGGTTGATGATACCACAACCAACATTGATTAACAGACACATCGCCTATCTTTTTTGCAATGTTTGTAATTGCACGTCCAATTTTTTCAGTTCTTTTTGTCATAATTTTTCTCCTTTTTCAGTATATTTTTTATATAACTTGCAATAATTGAAATTGCAATTATAAACATAGGATAAGAAAATGATAATGCAATTTTATTTTCATCAAAAATACAACTGATTGCTGAACAAATTGCAAAAATTATCACACTCAAAATCGTTTTTATTTTTAATTTTTTCTTTCTTTTTTTGCTTAATTGGTTCTCTGCACTATCAGCAACAGGAAGAAAAATCAAGAAAATTCCGCCTACTATTGTCAAAATAATGTTTAACAGTTTGTAATTTGCGAAATCTACTATCAGCAAAAAACTTAAAAACACAGTAACAAAAATTAACATACAACGTAGATGTGTATCTGCATGATATCCACCAGCAAATGTTCTAGCAACCATAAAAACAAATAAAAAAACAATTGTTTCGATGAAATGCAGTGTTCCAAATCCTATTGCTAATGCTAGCAATAAATTAATTAAAGATGCAATAAGCAATTCAAAACAATAGCAATATACTTCTTTTTCTTCAAGTTTTAATATCTGTTTATGTATAAAAAAATCCGTTATTTTTTCTGATAGTTTTGCCACCATAATAGCTCCTATCATCATAATAACGGATTTATATTTTGTGTTCAATATTTTTGCATTAACTGGTATGTTTTTTGCATTAACTTACATTTGATGAATTAACACTGAAACAGAATAGTCGTTTTCTGTCTTCTCTGTTAAAATACTTCCATCAAAATCTTCTACTATTTTCTTTATTATTTCTGTTCCATATCCATGCTTAAATTTATTAGCTTTTGCAGTTCTTTCTGTTGTAATATTTCTAGATTTATTTTTTATAAAAATATTTAAGCTATCACCTATAGATTGCAATTTTAAGGTTATTTTACTTTCTTTGCTTTCTTCCTGCAGTCTTTTGGATTCTTCAATACTATTATCCAATAAATTTGCTATTAAAATTGATAACTTAATGCTGTCAATCTTTACTTCTGTCAACATTATTTGTTTTTCAAAAGGTATACCTAAATTATTTATATCATTGAACTTACTATTTAAAATTGCATCTAAGCTTGAAATACCTGTATAAACAATACTTTGTGCACTTTCAACAATATTTGACACATTGTCAATTTCTTGAATATAATTATTATCGTTTTTGCACATTCCTTTTAGTATAGTTATTTGATTATTAATGTCATGCATTTGCTTATTATTAAATTTATAATTTTCAATTAAAACATTATATGACTTTATTTGTTCTTGCAACGCATTGTTTATAAGCTTCATTTGATTTTTATTATAATTTGCTCTAATGCTATAATCCATAATATAAATCATAGCAATGATAATAAATATGAAACATAGTGAAACTACAAGAGTCAAAATACTTGTAGTTTCACTCACTGATGTATACATTAATTCTTGTATAGCATACAAAAACATATTTGCTACAATCGGCATAATCACAAAAAATACACTTAATAAAGTTGACCCCTTAATTTCTAGTTTGTTATTAAAATGTCTAACAATTAATACAATAAAAAAAACTATTATCTTAGAACCAATAGCACCTTGCATATAAAAAAACGGACTAGCTTGTATCTGCTCAATGCTTGAATTAGTAATACTTGTTGTAATACCTCCAATCAACATTTCCGTACCTATAAGTAAACCAATAAAAATCAGTGGAGTAACAATTCTTTTTGCTACACCCATTTTATAAAATATTCCTAACAAATACAATAATCCCATTGATACTAATAATCCAACAATTTTATTTGTGACAAAAACACTTATCACACAAATTAGTATGCAATATGCCAAATATGGAATTAAAACAATGATTTTTTTTCTAAATATTACATTTCCAAATGTGCCATAAACTATGAATAATATAAATGCTTGGAAAATACAACTAAATATAGTAATTATTAAAAAATCCCAACTCATATCTTCACTCCTGACAAATATGAATTATACTTATACATAAATACTTTTCTAAATGATCTACTAAAATTACATTTTATATTATTTTTAAGTATCACACTTTCACTTGTAATATTTTCAACAACATTTAAATTAACTATTATTGAATTATGTATTTTTACAAAGTTATCATTTAATTTATTTGTTAGGTTAATCAATGAAACTCTTTTATCTAGCTTTACATTTTTGCCATCTATACATGCATAAGTTTCACCGCATAAAATTTCAAAATAATATATTTGAGATAGATTTATCGTTTTTTGCTCTTTATTTATATGCAATGTTATAGTTTGCTTATTATTGTTTATTTTTTCAATTGCTCTATGCAAATCAATAATTAAATCATCATACTCTATTGGTTTTTTCAAATATTGAAATGCACCAACTCTAAACACTTTACTCACATAACAATCATAATTTGTAACAAATATAACTATAGCATAACTATTTTTAACCTTTAATTTTCTTATTATATCTACACCATTATATTCATTCAACTCTATATCCATAAATATCAAATCATACATCAAATCTTTTTCAACATTTGATTCAAATTCCGCTCCACTGTTAAATTGTTTAATATTGAATTTGACATTTAATTCTTCGCTTGCTTTTTGAAGCATATTTGCCAGTTGTTCTAAATAAAAATTGTCATCATCACAAATTGCTATATTAATCATTTTATACATTGCTTTAGTATATCATTATTTTTAATATTTGTCAATTAACTAAAGATCAACAAAATTAAAACAACTTATTTTTAATAATTGATTTTTTTATCTTTATAATAATATTCTCTATCATGTTCATTGATTTCTCGCAAAATTTTGCAAGGATTACCTACAGCAACAACATTAGGTGGTATATCTTTTGTGACTACACTTCCTGCACCTACAACAGCATTATCACCTATCGTGACACCAGGAAGGACAATAACTCCTGACCCAAGCCAACAATTTTTACCTATATGCACAGGCAAATTATACTGATATGCATGCTTTCTTAATTTAGGTAAAATTGGATGTCCTGCTGTTGCTATTGTAACATTTGGCCCAAACATTGTGTTATCACCTACATAAATATGTGTATCATCCACCATGGTTAAATTGAAATTAGCATATATATTGTTACCCCAATGGCAATGCCTTCCACCAAAATTAGAATGAAAAGGAGGTTCAATATAACAATTTTCTCCTATTTCAGCAAACATATCTTTCAGTAACTTTGTGCGCAGTTCTTTTTGCTTAGGATGTGAATGATTATACTCATATAGCTTTTCCAAACAGTTTAATTGCAATTCTGCAATTTCTTTATCAATTGATATATACAATTCTCCCGTATGCATTTTGTCTTTTTGTTTTTTCATAATTATTCTCCTTCTTATTATTAAATATCATTTTATTTCTTATAATATTTTACTATAAATATTTCAATATGTTCCCACAGCCTTTCGTGATGTTTAGTTATATGCTAGGTTGAAAACTTCAAAAGGTTTATAGATTTTGGGCAAAAAATATAAGCATCAAATAACGAATTTGTGTTAAAGTCGCTTAAAATGTGTTATTTTATCCTTATTTTGGTAAATTTTTCGTTATTTTTGCTATTTACGGGTGAGACAAATTAGAGTTTCGACATGGGAGGTTTTGGGGAACATATAATCAAATACTTTATGAAGTCTACATAATAAAATATTTTTTTAATTGAAAGTAATCACACTTATTCATGACTTAATATTATCAAATTTAAATAACTATAAAAGCAATTTAATTTTTCTAGTAAAATTTTGTATGTTTTATAAACATCATTAATTGTATCTATTTTTAAAACGTCTAAAATATTTCTCTCCAATTTCTTTTGCTCAACATCTGATAACAAATGATCAAAATATATTCTCAAGTCATTTAATATATATATTGGAGAAATAATTTTTTTTACCTTATTTAAGTCTTGAATTAATGCTATTAAAATTAATTCATATGTTTTTATACTTTTAATTTTTTTAAACTTATCATTTTCTTTTACATTTAATTTTTTACAAATTTCCTTTAACGCATTTAGATTCACTGCTTCAATTATAAGTTTATGTAAAGTAGCAATAATATTAACAAACGTAGTTTTATTAACATTAATAGGCTTATTATATTGATCCATCATAACATTTACTTCATTTTCCAAATGATACAAATCAATGCTATATTTATTTTTAATCGCATCATAAAATTTATTTCGATTTAAATATATCTGAAATTCCATATTTGGTTTTGCCCATATACTGCAAAGTTGAGCTGCATAGAATTCTGAATTAATCAGCTTATGATCAGATTCTATATTAAATGGCAACATTAAATCTAATGTTCTATTATCTAACATATCTAAATCACCTAACCAAAACACAATTTTATCATTAATATTTATGCCAAAAGGAATATCCCAATTATCTTTAAATGAAAATGAACCATAGGTCTCGGCAAACAAATTTATAAAATAATTCTCATCCATAAAAAAATAGTTAAATACTTTTTTGTCAAAAAAAACTGGTGTCAAAAAGCCTTCTTTATCATAGTATTCACGAATAATTAGTCCAGGAATATTATATAAATCATAAAAATCATATTTAAACTCATGTTGAACACAATAGTCAAACTTTTTACGATAATCACTCCTATTAAATAAACCCAAAGTATGATTTTTAGAAATTGTTTCATTATAGGCACCAATAATAAGTTGACTCGACCTACAAGGAAATAAAAAATGCCCACATTTTAAACATTTTAACACATGTAAATCTCTAAAATGCAATTTCACAGATGAAATTTCTATTTGCACTTCTTCTTCAAATATTTCATACTTTCCACTACATGGACATTCATAAATCATTTTAAATCCATCATTTTTAAACATATCCAATGATTCATACTCTTTGAAAATCATAGAAAGCGACTTCCTTCAAAATTTCTATTTTTATATAACTTATTTAATTTTCTTATTACTTGACTATATAAATTATAATAAACATAACACATAAAGTGTCTAATTGTCAAATAATTTAAATTCAGCTCATATTATATTTTAATAATAAATCACATTTGTAAATTTTTCTAATTATCAAATTTTATTTGATTCAAGTCCTGTCAGTAGGTACTTTTCATACAAGTACTTTGTGCTGTGTTGGTCTAAATGTATTGTCTAATTTTTATCAACAAATTATTATTTTTAGATACAAAAAAGCCCTAACAAAGAATTTAAATTCTTTGTAGGACTCATTTTTCATAAAACATAGGCATAAATGCCCTTAAATATGTAAAAATCGGTGGAAAAATCAAAAGACTTTTCCACCGACACACTTGGTGCCGGAGACCGGACTTGAACCGGTACGATGCGTTAACATCGAGGGATTTTAAGTTACTAGACTTCATTCATTAATAGGGATATAAAACTTTGCTTAGAAACGCAAATTCCCCGCCCTTTACGGGCTTTATACAGGTGGAATTTGTGCAAATGCTCACGGCGGTAGGACCAATAAGGACCTACAACTTTAGTATGATAGCCGAGCCCAAGGGTAGTCGCTTAGCGACGACTGCGGGAGTAATTTTAGTATTTTGCACACGTGGGTTAAGGGTGGCAGATTTATCAGCCCCCTTAACCACGTGGCAGAAAACTTTGACATAGGATAGCAATTAGTGATGAACGAAAACTATCTGCAAAATAAAAAATGCACCCGTCTTGATATTGGGTGCATAAATGTGAAAAAAAGGGGTAATTTTATGATACCTTGTAATTGTTATTGCATAAAATATCATAATTGTGATACTTTAACAGAAAAAATAAATATACCCTGTCAAAGGGCTCAATTTAATTTTGCTGTCTTATGGGGCAAAAATTATAATGGCGTTGGCGAAGTTTTTTATGATTGCCCAAATTGCAAAAAGTGTCATTTAGAATTAGGGTTACCTTTTCGGAAGTATAAATCAAGCAATATGATAATTAACGACTTTGGCGGTGGTAAATGTGAATTTATAATTTATGATAAACCATTTTATGTAATTGACGATTACGCAAATTTAGAAAGCACTAACAATTCAAGAAATTATCGTAAAATCGATACTGAATATGGCAAATTATTGGTCCCTAAAAATGAAGATATACGAGATAGCAAGCTATACACTAGTGTTAGTAACTGCAGTAAACGAGCTCAAGATAATTATTATGGTATTGCATTGTCAAATAAGTGGAAATATTTCGCAACATTTACAATCGCACCCCAATATTGTGATAGATATAATGATTATGAAGTTAAAGAGCTTTGGAGACTTTCACGAATGAGCCTTACAAAAAAATATTTAGATTTACAATATTTATGTGTACCCGAACGTCATAAGGACGGAGCTTTGCATTTTCACGCATTACTTAACACGGAATATGATATTCCGCTTAAGCCTTACATTGAAAATGGGATACAACAAGTAACGTCTACAGGTGCACTGCTCTACTTGTTTGATAGTTGGAAGTATGGCATATCTACTTTAGCAGTGATTCCCCCTGAAGATAATCAATCTGCTGTTATCAATTACTTGATAGCTTATACAACTAAACAATCAAATCTTGGTTGGGGACAACGTAGATTTTTCGCAAGTCGTAATTTAATGAGAAAAACTAAGTCAACTGATTATACAACTACTCCTGAAGATATAGCAGATATGTACGATTTAGAGTTGTACAAAATTATCAAAGGAAAAGGTGTTGTTTTTCGTAATTTTAATATTGACCCTAATAGAGATAATAAAAAATCTAGTACGGACTTTAATGGCTCTGTAATAAAAAATATTGTAATGGAATAAGAAAAGGACTAAATTTTAGTCCTTTTTGACACGGATAGGTGCTATATACTTGATTGTTTTAAATAGCCAATTATGTCCTAAAATTAATATTGTTAGAGTGCTAAAATTATTTGCATTCAATTACTCCATAAGTATATTGTTTTACATCAAAAATTTCACTAAGTGAAAGTTTATATTCAACTTGTCTTAGTTCTCCCCGT
>OFGE01000019.1_pt1 | contig 169645 bp, 134 predicted proteins | sample 1521681 | NCBI WGS metagenome assembly OFGE01 (sample SAMEA3504093, study PRJEB24116) | mouse gut metagenome | biome: mouse gut; feature: mouse-associated habitat; material: faeces | place: Denmark | collected 2011 | reverse complement strand
AGACAAGCGGATTAAGCAGGAAAAACTGCGTAATCCGCAGCAGCAAAAAATGACAACAACAAAGCAACAGAGAAGACAAAATCAAACGTCATCCAGCAGCTTAACAAACCCACTTTGGTAATAGCGCACAATAAAACACTGGCGGCCCAACTGTACGGCGAGTTCAAGGAGTTCTTCCCTGAGAACGCGGTGGAGTATTTTGTGTCCTAGAGTGTTTAGGGGCAAAAATGAATGATGATTGGTACTGTTTTGTGCTGGGAAGTACGGATTTTGCGGATAAAATGGGTGGTTATGGACTAGACAGTATTAGGCGGACAAATAGAATTTGAGACTTTTTGCGGTAAAAATTCGTAATGGAAAATGTTTTATAAAATAGCAGAAGGAGAAAAATGGAAAAAAGAGTATGATTGAAATGGAAGAACATGCTGTTGAATATTTATATGGACAAGTAAGTGAGATTGTTGAAAATGCACGGTCAACTGCTTTTAAACAAGTAAATTTATTACAGATAGTTACAAACCTTTTAGTAGGAAAAAGAATTGTTGAAGATGAGCAGCAAGGGAATATTAGAGCAAAATATGGAAAATCTGTTTTGAAACAGTTGTCACTGAAACTCACGAAAAAATATGGAAGAGGATTTTCTGTTGATAATTTAGAAAATATGAGAAAATTTTATTTGAAATTTGGGGATAGGATTTCTGGAGCAATTTTTGAGAGGTTGGAGAATTCAAAATCCGAATCATTGATTCGGATTTTAGGAAAAGAGGAAATTCCGTTTAAATTAACATGGACTCATTATCTTATTTTAATGAGGATAGAAAATATAGATGAAAGAAATTTTTATGAGATAGAGGCATATAATGAAGGTTGGAATTGCAGAACATTACAACGTCAATATGGCTCCAGTTTATATGAGCGGTTAGCTTTGAGTCGTAATAAGGAAGCAGTATTGCAGTTAGCCAAGAAAGGGAATATAGTAGAAAAACCAGAAGATTTATTGAAACAGCCAACAGTACTTGAATTTTTAGGTATGGAAGAAAAGTCCGAATATGTAGAAAGTGATTTGGAGACAGCAATTATTAACAAATTACAGGCATTTCTGATGGAGATGGGAAAAGGGTTTCTGTTTGAAAAACGCCAGAAGAGGTTTACATTTGATGAAGACGATTATTTTGTGGATCTTGTATTATATAACAGACTTTTGCGATGTTATGTATTAATTGATTTAAAAGTAGGTACGCTTTCGCATCAAGATTTAGGTCAAATGCAAATGTATGTTAATTATTTCAATAGAGAAGTAAAAACTGAATTCGAAAATCCTATGGTTGGTATTTTACTGTGTAAAGAGAATAAGGAAGCCATGGTAAAATTGACCTTACCCCCAGATGCTAATATATATGCATCTGAGTATAAATTATATTTGCCAGATAAGAAGCTATTACAAGATAAGCTGCGACAGTGGATAGAAGAGACGACAGAAATAGAATAATGTTATTTTAGGATATAAAAGAGTATTTAAGAGAGGATAATTATTTATGAAAGCAATTGCTATGTTTAATAATAAAGGCGGCGTTGGAAAGACTACATTAACTTGTAATTTAGCAGCTTTTTTTGCAAAACAAGGGGAAAAAATTATATTAGTAGACGCAGATCCGCAGTGTAATTCGACAATTTATTGTTTCAGAGATGAATTGTTCACAGAAATATATTACGAAAAAAAGGGATTTACTATTTATGATGTGATAAAGCCAGTAAATCAAGGAATTGGATATGTTAAGGAAGTGAAGAAATATTACTTAGAGGATTTCGGTTTCGATTTTATAGCAGGGGATCCACAACTTGCCCTTTTTGAGGATACGCTGGCTTCTGATTGGAAAGATTCTTTGTCAGGTGGAGAAAGAGGAATAAGAACGACTTTAACATTTAATGACTTGATCGGGCGTTTTAAAGAATATGATTATGTTATTTTTGATATGGGTCCTTCATTAGGCGCTATTAATAGAGCTATTTTGTTGGCATGTGACTATTTTATCACTCCTATGTCTTCAGATATATTTTCGTTATTAGCAATTGAAAATATAGGAAAAACTATAAAGGGATGGAGGGATTCTTTTAAAGAAGGATTTAATAGGTGTAATGATAAAGAATTGAGAGAATGTTTTCAGCCTATACCGTATATAGAGTTTTTGGGGTATGTAACACAACAATATACAAGTAAAACGATTGATGGTATTAGGCGACCGGTTCAAGCATTTGAAAGGATATTGTCGAATGTACCTGAAACAATTGAAAGAGAGTTGATAAGTGTAGTTAATAATCAGCGTGACAATATGGATTATGAGTTAGGGAGTATTCCTAATTTTAATAGTATTATTCCATTATCGCAGACAGCTCATAAGCCGGTCTTTGAATTAACTAGTGTGGATGGCATTGTAGGAGCACATTTTGCAAAAGTAAAAGATTTTAAAAAGGTTATGAATGGTATAGCAGAACGGTTTGAGATTAATATGGAGAAGATGCGATGAATTGGTCAATGGACATTATTGAGAAGATAGCAAAGAGAAAAGCAATTCTATTTTTAGGGGCAGGAATATCAGCGAATGCAGTTAGTTTAGACGGAAAAAAGCATCCTCCGACTTGGGAACAGTTTGTGCGAGTAATTCTTAAGGAAATTGCTGATGATTCTATTAAAAGGTATGTAAATTCACTTTTGAAAGAAAAGGATTATTTAACTGCATGTGAGGTGTTGGTAAACAGGATCGGCAACATAAGATTTGAAAAAATTGCAATTGAAGAATTTCTAGCTCCAAAATATAAAAATCATAAAATACATGAAAATATATTAAAGTTAGATGCAAGAATTGTAATAACGCCGAATGTTGATAAAATATATGAGGTGTATGCCCAAGCGGAAACCGCAGGAACTATTTTAGTAAAAAAATATTATGACACGGATTTGGTTAGTAAAATAAAATCAGAGGAAAGAATTATTTTGAAGATTCATGGAACTCTTGATGAAAGTTCGAAAATGGTTTTTACGCGTAGTCAATATACAAATGCTCGTTATGAGAATGCGGCATTTTATAAATTGTTAGAAGCGCTTTCATTGAATTATACCTTTGTTTTTTTAGGATGTGGTTTTTCGGATCCAGATATACAATTAGTTCTGGAAAATTACTCGTTTGTTTTTCCGGGAAGCCCAAGTCATTATTTTATTACACCGGAAGATGGTATAAATGATGAATATAAACGAATTATTAAAGAGAATAGAAATCTTGAAGTAATTACATATGATTCTAAAAACAACCATCAAGAATTGCATGATGCTTTAGAGGTATTGGTGCCGCTTGTTGAGGACGAGAGGACAAGAATTGCTAAGGAGATGGATTGGTAGTGTTTTCAGTTGCAGACTATTCAACAGGCTGTTTTGTAAATGGCTATGAATTTTATGACCTTTGGCGAAGAAAGTTTGTAATGTACAATACTATATAATGGTTTGTTGCGTGTTTGAAGATTTCATTACCATTCTTATTTTGAGTGAGTGGCTGATAATAATCGTATCAAAAGTCACAAAATGGAGGTATTGCTATGAATAAATTTGTTTTAAAGGCTCCCTACAAGCCCACAGGCGACCAGCCGCAGGCAATCGCCGAGCTGGTGAAAGGCTTTCAGGAAGGCAATCAATTCCAGACTTTACTGGGGGTTACGGGTTCCGGCAAGACGTTCACAATGGCAAATGTGATACAAGCCTTGCAGAAGCCAACGCTCGTAATCGCCCACAACAAGACGCTTGCGGCGCAGCTCTACGGAGAATTCAAGGAGATGTTCCCGGAGAATGCAGTGGAATACTTTGTGTCCTACTACGACTACTACCAGCCCGAAGCCTACGTTCCTTCCTCAGACACTTACATTGCCAAAGATTCTGCCGTCAACGAAGAAATCGACAAACTTCGCCTTTCTGCTACGGCGGCTTTGGTGGAGCGCCGGGACGTGATTATCATTGCGAGTGTGTCCTGTATTTATGGTCTCGGAAGCCCATACGATTATAAAAATATGATGGTATCCCTTCGTCCCGGACAGGAAAAAGATAGGGATGAGGTGATACAGAAGCTGATCAGTATCCAGTATACGAGAAATGATCTGGATTTTCACCGCGGCACGTTCCGTGTGCGGGGCGACGTCTTAGAAATCTTTCCGGCGAACTTCAGTGAGACGGCGTACCGCGTGGAATTTTTCGGGGACGAGGTTGACAGGATTACGGAGGTAGACGTACTGACCGGAGAGATCAAAAACCGTCTGGAGCATATTGCAGTATTTCCGGCATCCCATTATGTTGTGCCGCAGCAGAAGATCAACGAAGCATGCACGGAGATTGAACAGGAAATGGAAGAACGCGTCAAGTGGTTTAAGAGCCGGGACAAGCTGATCGAAGCGCAGCGGATTGCCGAGCGGACCAATTTTGATGTTGAGATGATGCGCGAAACGGGATTCTGCAGCGGGATTGAAAATTACTCCAGGCACCTGGCAGGTATGCCGGCAGGGGCGACGCCGCATACGCTGATTGATTATTTTCCGGACGATTTTCTGATTTTTGTTGACGAATCCCATATTACGGTTCCACAGGTCCGCGGCATGTATGCGGGTGACCAGTCCAGAAAAACGACGCTCGTGGATTACGGGTTCCGCCTGCCGTCGGCAAAAGACAACCGTCCTCTGAATTTTCAAGAATTTGAAAGTAAGATCAACCAGATGCTGTTTGTCTCCGCTACGCCCAACGTCTATGAACGGGAGCATGAGCTTTTACGTGTAGAGCAGCTGATCCGTCCGACCGGCCTGTTGGACCCGGAGATCGACGTTCGTCCGGTAGAAGGACAGATTGACGATCTAATTGCAGAAGTAAAAAAAGAGACAAAAGAGCATCATAAAGTATTGATCACAACGCTGACGAAACGGATGGCGGAGGATCTGACGGATTATATGAATGAAGTGGGCATCCGGGTCAAATATCTGCACTCCGATATCGATACGCTGGAACGTTCCGAAATCATCCGTGATATGCGTCTGGACGTCTTTGACGTGCTGGTTGGGATCAACTTGCTGCGGGAAGGCCTGGACATTCCCGAAATTACACTGGTCGCCATTTTGGACGCAGATAAAGAAGGCTTTCTGCGGTCCGAGACATCCCTGATCCAGACAATCGGGCGCGCGGCGCGCAATTCCGAGGGACATGTGATCATGTATGCGGATCAGATGACGGACTCCATGCGTGTGGCGATCGGCGAGACGGAACGAAGGCGGAACATCCAGCAAACATATAACGAAGCGCACGGCATTACGCCGCAGACAATTCAAAAATCCGTCCGCGACCTGATCAGTATTTCAAAGAAAGTAGCCAAAGAAGAACAGAAATTTGAAAAAGATCCGGAATCCATGAGTAGGAAAGAACTGGATAAACTGATTGCAGAAGTGAAGAAAAAGATGGAACGCGCGGCAGCAGACCTGAATTTTGAAGCGGCAGCAGAATTACGGGATAAAATGATGGAATTAAAAAAATTCCGCCAGGAGCAGGAATGAGGACACGATCCCAAGAGGAGATAACGCATTATGAAAGACAGAAAGTATATTAAAATCAGAGGAGCCAGAGAACACAATTTAAAAGGAATTGATCTTGACATTCCGAGGAACGAGCTTGTTGTTTTAACAGGACTCAGCGGTTCCGGTAAATCTTCTCTGGCATTCGATACAATTTATGCGGAAGGGCAGAGGCGGTATATGGAGTCGCTCTCTTCTTATGCCAGACAGTTTTTGGGTCAGATGGAAAAACCCGATGTGGAGAAAATCGAAGGACTTCCTCCCGCGATTTCCATCGACCAGAAATCGACAAACCGAAACCCCAGGTCTACGGTCGGCACGGTAACGGAAATCTATGACTATTTCCGTCTGCTCTATGCCAGAATCGGGATTCCACATTGTCCCAAGTGCGGAAGGGAGATCAAAAAACAGACAGTCGATCAGATGGTAGACCATATTTTGAGCCTGCCGGAAAAGACGAAAATCCAGCTTTTGGCGCCGGTGGTCCGGGGAAGGAAAGGCGAGCATCAAAAGCTGTTTGAAAAGGCGAAAAAAAGCGGCTATGTCCGCGTGCGGGTCGACGGTAATATCTATGAACTGACTGAAGAAATCAAACTGGAAAAGAACAAAAAACATAACGTTGAAATCGTGGTCGATCGTCTGTCGGTGAAAGAAGGCATCGAAAAGCGGCTGACGGATTCCATTGAAAACGTGCTGCATCTGGCGGAGGGGCTTTTGATGGTAGAAGTGATCGGCGGCGAGACGATAAATTTTTCTCAGAGCTTTGCCTGCCCGGACTGTGAGATCAGCGTAGATGAAATAGAGCCCAGGAGTTTTTCATTTAATAACCCGTTTGGGGCATGTCCGGTCTGTTACGGGCTGGGTTATAAAATGGAATTTGACGAAGACCTGATGATACCGGATAAAAGTTTAAGCATTGCAGAGGGCGCGATCCAGGTCATGGGCTGGCAGTCCTGCACCGATCCGTCCAGTTATACGAACGCGACGCTGCAGGCGCTGGCAAGGGAATATGAATTTGACCTGAATACGCCGTTTGAGGAGCTTGGCGAAGATGTCAGGCATATGCTGCTGCATGGAACGGACGGCAGGCAGGTCAAAGTATTTTATAAAGGGCAGAGAGGAGAAGGCGTCTATGACGTGGCGTTTGAGGGACTGATCAAAAACGTACAGCGAAGATACCGTGAAACCGGCTCGGATGTGATGAAACAGGAGTATGAGCAGTTTATGCGGATCACACCGTGTCAGGAATGCGGGGGACAGCGTTTGAAGAAATCCTCACTTGCCGTGACGGTCTGCGATAAAAATATATTTGAAATTACAAATCTTTCGATTAAAAATCTGCAGAATTATCTGGCAGAAATGGAATTGAACGAACAGCAGAAAATGATCGGCAGGCAGGTATTAAAAGAAATCGTATCCCGCGTCGGTTTTCTGGTGGATGTCGGACTGGATTATCTTAGTTTATCCAGAGCGACGGGAACGCTTTCCGGCGGCGAAGCGCAGCGGATCCGTCTGGCGACGCAGATCGGTTCGGGCCTGGTAGGCGTTGCGTATATACTGGATGAGCCGAGTATCGGCCTGCATCAGAGGGACAACGACAAATTACTGGCGACGCTGAAAAATCTGAGGGATCTTGGGAATACGCTGCTTGTCGTAGAACACGATGAAGATACGATGATGGCGGCGGATTACATTGTCGATATCGGTCCGAATGCCGGCGAGCACGGAGGAAACGTAGTGGCGGCAGGTACGGCGCAGGAGATTATGCAGAACCCGGATTCCGTGACCGGCGCGTATTTAAGCGGACGCATTAAAATTCCCGTTCCAAAAGAACGCAAAGAGCCGAGCGGTTTTTTAAAAGTAATCGGAGCGGAAGAAAACAATTTAAAAAAGGTAAACGTAGATATTCCGCTTGGCGTGATGACATGCGTGACGGGTGTTTCCGGTTCCGGCAAAAGCTCACTGACGAATGAAGTCTTGTATAAAACGCTGCAGCGGAAGTTAAACCGCGCCAGAACGATTCCCGGAAAACATAAGGAAATCCGCGGTATGGAACAGCTGGATAAAGTCATCGATATCGACCAGTCGCCGATCGGACGGACGCCGCGGTCTAATCCTGCAACGTATACGGGAGTCTTTGATATCATCCGGGATTTGTTTGCGGCAACACCCGATGCAAAAGCAAAAGGCTATAAAAAGGGCCGGTTTAGTTTTAACGTCAAAGGAGGCCGCTGCGAAGCCTGTTCCGGCGACGGTATTTTAAAGATTGAGATGCATTTTCTGCCGGACGTATATGTGCCCTGTGAAGTATGCCACGGAAAACGATACAACAGAGAGACGTTAGAGGTTAAATATAAAGGAAAGAGCATATACGACGTATTGAACATGACGGTGGAAGAGGCACTGGAATTTTTTCAGAACGTACCGTCCGTACACCGGAAGATACAGACGCTCTATGACGTAGGGTTATCCTACATCCGCCTGGGCCAGCCGTCTACGGAACTTTCCGGCGGTGAAGCGCAGCGGATCAAGCTTGCCACAGAACTGAGTAAAAGGAGCACGGGAAAAACGATTTATATTCTGGACGAGCCGACGACGGGCCTTCATTTTGCGGACGTGCATAAATTGATCGAGATTTTGCATAAGCTTTCCGAGGGAGGTAATACGGTAGTCGTGATTGAGCACAATCTGGATGTGATCAAAACGGCGGACTATATTATCGACATGGGACCGGAAGGCGGCGAAGGCGGCGGCTGCGTCGTTGCATGCGGTACGCCGGAGGATGTGGCGAAAGTGAGAAATTCCTATACCGGACATTATATTAAAAAGTATTTATAAAAAGCGAATGCAATTCCCCGTGGGCGGCATCGGATTTCTGCAGGCGAAAACGCTTCCAGTTCTTTAGAAATTCTTAATTTCTGCAAAATTTTATCCATTTTCAAAAAAATGATTTGAAAAATGGAAGTATTTGTATATAATAAGGATGTATATGCAAAAATATGATTAAATTTACAGTTTGTGTTCACAATAGATTGCAGAAAGATGAAAGGGGAACATAGCATGGTTTCAACAGATATCGGAATTGATTTAGGGACAGCCAGCATTTTGGTTTATATTAAAGGCAAAGGTGTCGTATTAAAAGAACCATCCGTAGTAGCGTTTGACAGGGATACAAATAAAATAAAAGCGATCGGGGAAGAAGCCCGCCTGATGCTTGGAAGGACGCCGGGCAACATCGTTGCGGTCCGTCCTCTGCGTCAGGGCGTTATTTCTAATTATACCGTTACCGAAAAAATGATCAAATATTTTATACAAAAGGCGATCGGCAAGAAAAATTTCCGTAAGCCGAGAATCAGCGTCTGCGTACCCAGCGGCGTTACGGAAGTAGAGAAGAAAGCGGTAGAAGACGCGACATACAACGCGGGCGCAAGAGAGGTTACGATTATTGAGGAACCGATTGCGGCGGCGATCGGAGCCGGAATCGATATTGCAAGGCCTTGTGGGAATATGATCGTAGATATCGGCGGTGGAACCGCGGATATTGCGGTGATCTCTCTGGGAGGTTCCGTCGTAAGCACCTCCATTAAAATTGCCGGAGATGATTTTGACGAGGCGATCGTACGTTATATGCGCAAAAAACATAACCTTCTGATCGGGGAACGGACGGCGGAAGATATTAAGATAAAAATTGGTTCCTGTTTCCCAAACGGGCGCAATGAGACAATGGACGTCCGGGGGCGTAACCTGGTAACGGGACTTCCGAAAACGGTGACGGTTTCTTCCGAAGAAACGGAAGACGCACTGCGCGAGCCGACCATGCAGATCGTGGAAGCGGTTCACAGTGTATTGGAGAAAACACCGCCGGAGCTTGCTGCAGACGTAGCGGACCGGGGAATTGTACTGACCGGAGGGGGCGCGCTTTTGCGGGGCTTGGAAGAGCTGTTGGAGGATCGGACCGGCATCAATACGATGACGGCGGAACAGCCGATGACCTGCGTGGCGATCGGTACGGGAAAATTTGTAGAATTTTTATCGGGAAAAAGGGATGAAGACTAAAGAATTTGAATCGTTTGGCCGATATCATAATATAAAGTGTTTACAAGGATGGCATACAGCTTCAGGGACGAACGGAATTGATGCAGCAGGGAGGAGAACTGTAAATGGTTAAAGGGTTATATACCGCTTATACCGGAATGATCGAAGAAATGCGGCGGATGGACGTTATGACAAACAATCTTGCCAATGCAAATACGACCGGGTTTAAGAAGGAAGGTACGGTGAATCAGTCATTTGATGACCAGCTGGCGATCAAGATCAAAGATTCGTCGGAGATCATGCCTGCAAAAAGGCTGGGAACTGTGAATCTGGGGGTAAAAGTCGGCGAAACATACCGCGACTACGGTCAGGGTTCGTTTTCCGTAACGGACAATCCATACGATGTGGCATTGGACGGAGAGGGCTTTTTTGCAATTGAGTTCCGTAGTAAAAACGGCGGCACTTCGATCAAATATACAAGAGACGGCGCGTTTACGGTAGACCGTAACGGCTATCTGATGACGAAAGACGGAGATTATGTTTTAAATGCCAACGGCGCGGCAAATACTGCCGGAGGCCAGGCGAACTATATCAGGGTAAATCCGAACCTGGAAGTTACGATCGATACCGACGGGACGATTTACCAGAACAATACAGCGGTTGCCAGGATCGGCGTCGTGGATTTTGAAAACTACGATTATCTGGAAAAATACGGAGAAAATCTTTACGATACGGTTCCGGGAGCGCGGCTGATCGCGTCGGATGCCCGGATCGAGCAGGGATGTCTTGAGATGTCGAATGTCAATATCGTGACCGAAATGGTAGATATGATTACGATCACAAGGGCATACGAAGCAAATCAGAAGATCATTACAACAATTGACGAGACGTTAGACAAGGCTGTCAATGCAGTCGGACAGGTATAGGAGGATAATCAATTATGATGAGATCATTATGGACTGCGGCATCCGGAATGATAGCACAGCAGTCAAATGTAGATACTATTTCCCACAATCTTTCCAATGTAAATACGACCGGTTACAAGTCGCAGCGGGCGGAGTTTAAATCTTTGCTTTATCAGAATATGCAGACGAGGACGACAACGGCAAACGGGGAAAACAAACCGGTTCCCGCACAGGTGGGGCTGGGAACCAGGATTGCGTCGATTAACTCTTCTTATACGCAGGGCGCGATGCAGTCTACGGAAAACGATACGGATTTTGCAATCGACGGCGACGGATTTTTTGCGGTTCGCGGCGACGACGGCGAAACGTACTACACAAGAAACGGCTGCTTTTTCTGGGCAATGGGACCGACCGGTACGACATTGTGCAATTCTGACGGTTATCCCGTGCTCGATTCCAATAACAATATTATTGTGGTTCCGAACGGCGTTACCAGCGGCAATATGCGGATCAACGGTGACGGGCAGATCGGATACATGACGGCAGCGGGGGCATATGTTCCGATGAACCAGTCGATCGGCCTGCATCAGTTTACCAATCCGGCAGGTTTGGAGAAGCTCTCAGGGAGCCTTCTGGCTGTAACGGACGCTTCCGGGGCGGCGATGAACGAAGCGACGACGAACGGATTGAAACGGAGCAACGTACGGCAGTATTATCTGGAAGGTTCCAATGTACAGGTGGCGGATGAAATGGTAAGCCTGATCATCGCACAGAGGGCATATGAATTGAATTCGAAAGCGATTCAGGCATCCGATGAGATGCTGCAGCAGGCAAACAGTTTAAGAAGATAATGTCTGCGGTCAAATAGACGGGAGGAAATGCAGATGAACATGGGAATAGACAGTATTGCGGGCATGATGGATCAGACCTATCGTTCGGCATCGAATGGCAGGACAGAGGCACTGCAGAAAAGGGCAGGCGCCGATCTCTCTGAAGCGGATGACAAGGAGCTGATGGAAGTCTGCAAAGAGTTTGAAGCATATTTTGTGGAACAGGTGATGAAAGAAGTGGAGAAGACGATTCCAAAAAGTGAGGATGAAGACGCTTCCATGTCGCAGTTAACGGAGTTCTATAAAGAAGAGATGATACAGACTTTGGCACAGGATGTCTGCAAGCAGCAGAACTTAGGTCTGGCACAGCAGATGTATGAGCAGATGAAGCGGAATTATACGGGATAAACAACATAACGGGAGAACAGATCATGGATGTAGGGGCTGCCTGCATCCATTTTTTTGGTATTGTTGGAGGAACAAAGTGATGGAGACGCGCAAAGGCTATGTAAAACATATTATTTTCCGTAATCAGGAGAACGGGTATACCGTATTTGAGCTGGTCTCTCAGGAAGAAGAATTCGTCTGTGTGGGGACGTTTCCGCTGATTCATGAGGGAGAGGTGGTTCGGGCATCCGGGAATGATACGGAGCATGCCGTATACGGAACGCAGTTTTCCGTCAGTGAATTAGAGGAATGCGAGCCGGAAGATGAAATATCGATGGAACGCTATTTGGGATCCGGTGCGGTCAAAGGTGTCGGGATGGCGCTGGCAGCCAGGATTGTCAGGCATTTTAAACAGGATACGTTTCGGATTATGGAAGAAGAACCGGAGCGGCTGGCAGAAGTGAAAGGGATCAGCGAACGCAAAGCCATGGAAATTTCGAGTCAGATTGCAGAGAAGAGAGATCTGCGCCGTGCGGTGATGTTTTTGCAGCAGTACGGTTTTTCTCTGCATCTGGCGATGAAAGTATATCGGAAATATCAGGGGGAGGTCTATCGCGTGATTCGGGAAAATCCATATCGGCTTGCCGATGATATTCAGGGGGTTGGATTTAAGATTGCAGACGAAATTGCAAGAAAAGCGGGGATCCGTATGGATTCGGATTTTCGAATGCAGAGCGGTATTTTGTACAGCCTGATGCAGGGAGCGGCAGAAGGTCATACCTGCCTTCCAAAAGAGGAATTGACGAAACGCGCGGCAGATCTTTTGCAGGTGGAAACATCTTTTGTGGAAAAGCATTATATGGATCTTGCCATTGCAAAAAAGATCGTGGTAAAGGGAGAACATATTTACGGAGCGGCATATTATTATATGGAGGCGTCGATTGCGGCAAGGCTCTGCCGGCTGAACGTATCGTATGATATTCCGGATTTTGTGATCGAACAGCGGATGCGGCAGATCAAACAGCAAAACGGGATGGAATCTGATCCCATGCAGACGCTTGCCGTAAAAAAAGCGGTAAACAGCGGGCTGTTGATTATAACCGGAGGTCCCGGAACGGGAAAAACGACTACGGTCAATCTGCTGCTCCACTATTTTGAATCGGAAGGATATGATATCTTTCTGGCGGCTCCTACCGGACGGGCGGCAAAGCGTATGAGTGAAGCGACGGGATATGAGGCAAGAACGATTCATCGTATGCTGGAGATTAACGGCGGGATCGAAGGTGCTGCGGGATTTTCCAGAAATGAGGAATATCCGCTGGAAGCGGATGTCATTATGATTGACGAGATGTCCATGGTGGACATTCCTCTGATGCATGCGCTGCTGAAAGCCGTTGCGCCCGGGACAAGACTGGTTTTTGTCGGGGATGTCAATCAGCTTCCAAGCGTTGGACCGGGCAGTGTGTTAAAAGACATGATCGAATCCCGGATGTTTCCCGTTGTGGAGTTGACAAAGATTTTCCGCCAGGCGGCGCAGAGCGATATCGTCCGAAACGCGCACAGGATTCATGCCGGAGAAACCGTTGTGCTTGACAATAAAAGCATGGATTTCTTTTTTCTGAAGAGATATGAAGCCGATACGATCATCGGCGTCATGATTTATCTGATCACGAAGAAGCTTCCCGGGTTTGTAGGAGTGTCGCCGCTGGAAATTCAGGTTCTTGCGCCGATGAAAAAAGGACTGCTCGGCGTGGAACGCTTGAACGGGATCCTGCAGCAGTATTTAAATCCCAAATCCGAAGAGAAAAAAGAAAAAGAGTGCGGCGGGCATATCTTCCGGGAGGGAGATAAAGTAATGCAGATCAAAAATAACTATCAGTTAGAATGGGAAGTCCAAAACACTTACGGGCTTGCCATAGAAAAAGGACTGGGGATTTTTAACGGCGATATGGGAATCGTCCGGCAGATCAATGAATATGCGGATACGATGACGGTGGAATTTGACGAATCACGCCTAGTAGAGTATTCGCTGAAAAATCTCGAAGAACTGGAGCTGGCATATGCGGTTACGATTCACAAATCCCAGGGTTCGGAATATCCCGCGGTTGTCATGCCTCTCTTAAGCGGCCCCAAGATGCTGATGAACCGGAACCTGCTTTATACAGCGGTAACAAGAGCCAGAAAATGCGTAGTGATCGTGGGAGACGAGAATGCCTTTTATGCAATGGAAGAAAATACGGTGCAGCAGAAACGGTACTGCGGGTTGGCTGAGGAAATACAAAAGAACGAAAATTCACAGGCAGTTTTATAAGCTGCCGGAGAGGATGTATGCGAAACATAATCAAACAGACGTACCAGATACTGCGCAGGGCTGACGAGGCGGTTTTGGATTTTATATATCCGCCCAGATGTCCGATCTGTGACCGCGCAGTCCTTCCGGAGACGGTGATCTGTCCGGAATGCAGGAAAAAAATAACAAACATTACAGAACCCGCCTGTATGAAATGCGGGAAACCGATTGCGGACCCGAGAAAAGAGTATTGCCGTGACTGCGCAAGGAAAGAACATCATTTTGTGCAGGGAAAAGCTTTGTGGGTTTATGAGAAAGAGGTCAAAGCATCCATATACCGGTTCAAATACCAGAATAAAAGGGAGTATGCCAGGCGATATGCCGCAGAGCTTGTAAAAGAACATGGCGCCTGGATCAAAGGGAGACAGGTCGCGGCGATTCTTCCGATTCCCCTGCATAAAAACAGGAAGAAGAAACGAGGATATCATCAGGCAGGACTACTTGCCGAAGAAACGGGAAAGCTGCTGGGTATACCCGTATATACAAATGTTCTGGTTCGTATCAGGGATACCAGGCCCCAAAAAACATTAAATGATACGGAAAGAAAAAATAACCTGAAAAAGGCTTTTAAAACAACAGAAAATGTTGTACAATTGAAGAGTGTTCTGTTAATAGACGATATTTATACGACAGGCAGCACATTAGATGCGGCGGCGTCCGTATTGCTTGAGGCGGGCGTGTCACAGGTATATACTTGCTGCATCAGTATAGGAAGAGACAGTTAGGAGGGGATCATATGGAGGCCAGAAGCTGTAGAAGCTGCGGCAGGCTGTTCAATTATATACAGGGACCGCCGATCTGCATGGCATGTAAACAGAAGCTGGAAGATAAATTTTTGCAGGTAAGGGATTATATTCGGGAAAATGATTCGGCTACCATGAAAGAGATTTCGGAAGACAACGAAGTCTCTGTAAAACAGATCAAACAATGGGTGCGGGAAGAACGGCTGACTTTTACAGACCATTCTCCGGTCGGTATTGAATGCGAAACCTGTGGGAAGATGATTCGGACCGGACGCTTCTGTGATAAATGCAAGAATAGTATGGCAAGTAATCTTCAGGCAATGTATGCAATGCCTGTAAAACAAGAAGAGAGCGGCAGCCGCAGCAAGGGAAAAGACCGTATGCGGTTTCTCGACAAATAATGCAAGGTTTTGTGCGGCGAAGTGATACAAAGAAAAGTGGGCAGACTCTTTACAGGTCTGTCTACTTTTTTATGAAAAACTTTGCAATTAATGCGTTGTATGGTATACTAAAATTACGAATAACATGCCGATTTGCATCAGTTTGGGATTTGAAAAGAATATGGGGGAAATTATGTTAAACCAGGAGCGCGTATGCGAAATGACGAAGCTGGCGATTTTTGATCAGAAAAAAGGGAGGGAATATAAGCCGATGACGGAATATTTCCGAAGAGATTATATTGCCAGAGAGCTGCTGAAAAGTTTTATCACAGGTACGATGGCGTTTGCCATCCTTGTGGGAGCAGTCATATTATATGATATGGAAGGCCTGCTGGAACAGATCAATTCCATCGATATCCGGCAGATCGTAACCAGAGGCATCCTGTGCTATGCGGCATGCATGGCAGTCTATTTTCTTGTCACTTATATTGTATACTATATGAGATATACAAAGGGCCGTCATGAAGTAAAAAAATATTATCTGCATCTGAAAAAAGTGAACAAGATCTACCGTGAGGAAGAGCAGATATGAATGACGGCATAATTGTGACGGGAGGGATGAAAATTGACAAGTTTATTGGAAATCAAAGAAAAATTAAAACAGTTCTATGGAAGATTTGATATTTATCTGAATCCATTGTTTAAATTTATACTGGCGCTGTGTGTTTTTTCCGTGATAAATGGAAATATTGGTTATATGAAAAGGATCGGTACATTTTCCGTGACGTTAGTGCTTGCCCTGATCTGCAGTCTGCTTCCGGTTAATATCATGATACTGTCAGCAGCCGCAGTGGTTCTTGCACATTTGTATGCGCTGTCATTGGAAGTGGCGGCGGTGGCGTTTGTATTGTTTTTTCTGATTGCTCTTTTATATTTTCGGTTTGCGCCCAAAGACGGAATTTTTGTATTGCTGACACCGATCTGCCTGCATTTTAATCTGGGTCCGGTGATGCCGCTTGCAATCGGTCTGACAGGGAAAATTTATTCTGTTATTTCTGCAGCGTGCGGTACGGTCGTATGGTTTTTCTTAAGTGGAGTAAAGCAGAATGAAGCGGCGCTTGGCAGCAGTGAAGAAACGGCTGCCGTCTCAAAATTAACGGCGGCATTGAATCAGATCATGGATAATAAAGAAATGTATCTGGTAGTGGTTGTATTCGTTTTAGTGACTGCAGCAGTTGCGTTTATTCGGCGGCTGTCCATGGATTATGCATGGACGGCGGCAATCTTAATCGGTGCTCTGATCAACTTTATCGGATTATTTGCGGGGTATATGGCGCTTGGGATAACCGGAAAGACGGTCAGTCTTGTCGTTGCGTCCCTGTTATCTCTTGCAGTGGCATTTCTGCTGGAATTCTGCCTGTTTCATCTGGACTATTCCCGGACGGAACGCGTGCAGTTTGAAGACGATGAGTATTACTACTATGTCAAAGCCGTGCCGAAGATGTACGTATCCAAGCAGGAAAAGCAGGTGACGACATTTAGCGCAAAGGGAAACAGACGGACGGCGAGAAGAAGAATCTCAGATGAGATGGATGAAGATTGAAGATGCGTATAAAAAGCAGTCAGACACAGAAAGGAAGTGGGGCGCGTGGATAATATGATGTCAATGTTTAGCATATTTCAAGACAAATATCTGACATGGATGGATCTGCCGGTAATAACGGTAATCGACATTGTTGAAATTGTGATTATAGCGTTCCTGTTTTATACCATTCTGGTCTGGATCAAAAGCACAAGAGCCTGGATGCTCTTTAAGGGTTTGATGGTAATCCTGGTGTTTGTTTTGGTTGCGGCAGTATTTCGGATGAATACGATTCTCTGGCTTGCAGAAAAGACAATCAACGTAGGCGTGATCGCGATTGTCATCATATTTCAGCCGGAGCTTCGCAGAGCGCTGGAACAGCTTGGGAGGAAGAATTTTTTAAGAGGATTTGCTTCGATTGAGTTCGGGAAAAACGAAACGGAAAAAATCAGCGGGAAAACGATCAATGAACTGACCCGCGCCTGTTTTGAAATGAGCAAGGTGAAAACCGGTGCATTGATTGTAATCGAAGATACCGTAGTGCTTTCCGAATACGAGAGAACGGGAATTGCCGTGGATGCCGTTTTGACGAACCAGCTTCTTTTAAATATCTTTGAGAAGAATACACCGCTGCATGACGGCGCTGTGATTGTACGGGGGGACAGGATCGTAGCCGCCACCTGTTACCTGCCTCTTTCGGACAATATGGAGTTGAGCAAAGAGCTTGGAACCAGGCACAGGGCTGCGGTAGGGATCAGTGAGCTCAGCGACTCGCTTACGATTATCGTGTCGGAGGAAACCGGAGGCGTTTCCGTTGCGGCGGAAGGAAGGATTGTTCGGGGACTGGATCAGGAGGGACTTAGGAATCAGTTAAAGGCGCTTCAGAAATACGAACCGGAAACAAAACGGAAGGGCTTGCTGAAAAGGAGGCTTAGGAATGCTAAACAAGATAATCAAGTGGATCACAAATAATTTCGGTCTAAAGATTCTTGCGGTGATTTTTGCCGGCGTACTCTGGCTTGCCGTCGTAAATATTGACGATCCCGTGACGACAAGGTCTTTTACAACAACCGTCAGCGTGGAAAACGGCGATTATCTGACGGGAATCGGAAAATATTATGAAATTATTAACAACAGCAATACAATTACCTTCAAAGTCAGCGGAAAACGATCCTATCTGGAGCGGATGGGAAATTCGGATTTCCGGGCAACGGCGGATTTAAAGATGATTGAAAACCTGAATCGTGTGCCGGTTGAAATTACACCGCAGCGTTACGGGGGTTATGTTACGGTGGCGAGCAAGCTGTATTATCTGGATCTGGATGTCGAGGATTTGGTTTCCAAGCCGTTTGTGATCTCTGTACAGACCGACGGCAAACCGTCCAAACAGCATGCATTGGGGGAAACGAGCGTATCGCCCTCCCTGCTTCGCGTGTCGGGACCCGCGTCGGTTGTGGACACGATCGACAAAGCAGTCGCAGCCGTAAATGTCGAAGAAATGTCGCAGGATCTTACGGACAGCGTGATTCCGATTCTTTATAATAAAGACGGCAATGAAGTGGATACCAAAGACCTTACGTTTAACATTCAGAATGTGATGGTATCCGTTCGGATTTTGGATACCAAAGACGTCACGCTGAATTTTCAGACTGCAGGAACACTGCAGGAAGGTTATGAATATGTTGGTATAGAATATGAACCGCAGACCGTGTCCGTAAAAGGCGCGTCTGCAGTATTAAATACGGTGAACAGCATTACGATTCCGGAAGAGGTTCTGGATCTGACGGATGCTACGGGGAATATTGAAAAAGAAGTGGATATTTCCGCTTACCTGCCGGAAGGCGTATCTCTGACGAAGAGCAATCAGGCGAAGATTTCCGTTACCGTTAAGATAGAAAAGCATGAGAGGAGAAAGTTTGAACTGCCGACAGCAAATATTACGGTCGGTAATCTCGGGAGCCGGTATGCGGCAGAATTCCTTACCGACACGGTAGCGGTAGAGCTGGAAGGCCTGGCATCTGAACTGGATACGCTGGATGCGTCCACGCTGACCGGAAGCATCGATGTCAGCGGTATGACGGAAGGTGAGCATACGGTAAATCTGGAAGTCAATCTGGACAGTAAGTTTAAACTGGTAAAAAATGCGACGGTTACGGTAGATATCGTTACGGCAAGCAGCATTCGGGCGGTCGGTTTTCAAAAACCGGGTACGATAAATTCAAAGATCTCTGACAAAACCGCACCATACTTATAAAATTGAATTGGAGGATTGAAACATGAGCAGAATGTTTGGTACAGACGGCGTGCGCGGAGTAGCAGGCACAGAGCTTACGATTGAACTTGCAATGAAATTGGGTCAGGCGGGCGCGTATGTGCTGACCAAAAAGAAGGCGCATCAGCCGACGATCATCGTGGGCTGCGATACCAGGATTTCGGGAGGCATGCTTGCAAATGCATTAATGGCGGGCATATGTTCCGTGGGCGCCAACGCAATTTATGCGGGCGTGCTTCCCACTCCTGCCATCGCGTATCTTACCAGAAAGCATAAAGTGGATGCAGGCGTTGTAATTTCAGCATCTCATAATCCGATGGAATTTAACGGTATTAAATTTTTCAACGGAGAAGGCTATAAGTTGTCTGATCAGCTGGAAGACGAGATTGAAGCATATATTTCAAATCAGATGAGGGGCGTGCCGATCCGTACGGGTCCTGCAGTCGGTAAAATCAAATACCGTTTTGATATCCGGGAAGAGTATATTTCTTTTATGAAACGGACGGTTCCGGTAGATCTAAGCGGCTTGAAAATCGTGGTGGACTGCGCAGAGGGGGCGTCGCACGATACTTCCGTGCGTACGCTTTTAGATCTGGGAGCCAATCTGGTAGCGATCCATACGCAGCCGGACGGAACAAATATCAACGCCAATTGCGGTTCTACGCATATGTCGGAACTGAAAGCGCGCGTGGTATATGAGAAGGCGGATATCGGAATCGCATTTGACGGAGACGCAGATCGAATGCTTGCCGTGGATGAAATGGGAAATATGGTGGACGGTGACCAGATCATGGCAATCATCGGAAATCATATGAAGCGTCAGGGAAAATTAAAGCAGGATACGATCGTCGTTACCGTTATGACAAATTTGGGATTTACTCTGATGGGAGAAAGAGAAGGACTTCATATCGAAAAAACGAAAGTCGGTGACCGCTATGTACTGGAGCATATGCTGGAACACGGGTATAATCTTGGCGGCGAACAGTCCGGACATATTATTTTCTTAGACGACAATACAACGGGAGACGGTCTTTTAAGTGCGTTGCGGCTGTTAAAGGTTATGACGGATACCGGCAGTAAATTATCGGAACTGGCGGAGATTATGGAGGTACTGCCGCAGGCACTGGTGAATGCGAAAGTGCCAAACCATAAAAAAGAACATTACATGGATTATGTCGAGATAGCCGAAGCAGTGAAATCCCTGGAAGAAAAATTTAACGGAGAGGGAAGGGTACTGATTCGTCCTTCCGGTACGGAACCGATGGTGCGCGTTATGATCGAGGGGAAAGACCAGGTTGTGATAGAACAGGAAGCGAAGAAACTGGCAGAGCTGATTACAAAAATCATGCTTTAGTATTGGAGGGTATGATATGGTAAGTCAAAAAGTTACAATTAAGAACCCTACCGGACTGCATCTGCGTCCGGCAGGGATACTTTGCAAAGAAGCTATGAATTTTAAATCGCTGATTACGTTTCATTACAGAGGCAATACGGCGAATGCAAAAAGCGTGCTGAGTGTTTTGGGCGCCTGCATCAAATCGGGTGACGAGATCGAGCTGGTATGCGACGGCGAAGACGAGACGGACGCGCTTGCATTTTTGGTAAATCTGATTGAAGAAGGGTTTGGCGAATAGGGGGATTTCCGTATAATATGCGTAGGTTGAGCAGAAAGAACCAAATAGAAATAGGAATCATGACCCTGGTATTTGTCATTGCCGCTTTTTTTGTCTATAAGACGACAATTCTGACGCGCATGATACTGCCCAGGACGGAAACTCTGGTGAAAGCGGAAGAGGGAAAATTTCAGCTTCTTTCCGACGGGGATCATATTGAACAGACATTTTTCTATCCGTCTGATGAGCTTTTAAGTGTGGGAATTCGTATTTCTCTGGACGAAGACGTACAGGAGGCGCTTCTGAAAGAGGATAAGAAAAGAGATCTCGGGACGCTGCATCTGAAGATTTTAGATGCGTCGGACAACCTGTTGATGTCAGCGGATTATGCCGTTTTTGTTTTGGCGGACGATCAGAATGTTGTAGCATCTTTTCCGGGTACACAGACAGGGTGGGAAAATCAGAAGCTTACGATCGTACTGGATGCCGAACGGATTCATCCGGATTTGGATTTGAAGGCGGGTATTACGACACAGGCGCCGGATCATACGCAGCTGCTGATCAACGGAGAAGAAAAGGATATGTCCCTGAATATACAGACGGCGGACAGGCAGTTTCTTTACTGGAAATACTGGTCGGTCTTTGGTGCGGCTCTGGTCTATCTTCTTTTGCTGGGGACCTATTTGTCTCTTGCCGTGTTCCGCTTAAAACCGGAGAAGGTATTTCTGATTGCGGGTTCTGTGCTTGCCCTGCTGTATCTGCTGCTGCTGCCGCCGATTTCCGTTCCGGATGAAGAGGCGCATTTCAAACAGGCATACGAATATACCAATAAAATTATGGGTATTCCTGCAATGCCGGGTAAAATCCGGATGGACGCAGAGGATTTTCATGCCATGCAGATGTTTGAAACCACACCGTCTCTGCCGGAATATGACAGGCTGAAAGAAAATATGATGAAAACGGGACGGGAAAGCGGTACGGTGGAAGTGCCGCATACGGATACGCGTGCGCCGGCAGTGACATATGTTCCCGGTATCGTGGGGATTCTGGCAGGACGCATATTGGGTCTGAACGGATTAATTGTCATTTATCTGGGCAGAATATGTTCGATCTTCGCTTATCTTTTTATGATGTATTGGTTTATCCGAATCATGTATTTTGCAAAAACGGCGGCGTTTCTGATTGCCCTTCTCCCGATGACGATCCAGCAATGCTGTTCCTATTCCTACGATTCTGTCGTGATTGAAGCGGCATTTTTATATATTGCACTATTGTTTCGGATGATGTATGAGAAAAAGAAGGTACAGAAGCCGCAGATGTTCTGGTATATTGTTTTTGCGGCGCTTTTGGCTGTCAGCAAAGGCGGGACTTATATGCCTCTGTGCTTTCTGACGCTTTTGATTCCGTCGGAATGTTTTTCGGAGAAAAAGAAAAAACGGATGTTTATCGGCTGTGTGGCAGCTGTTTCCGCTGCAGCATTTCTCCTTGGTACGTTAAGCAGCGTGCTGTATGTGGTAAATCCAACGGCGGAACAATTGGAAGGTGCATATCTTGCGGGTGAAAATTATGGTACGGCGGGGTTGTTCTCGAATCCGATGGAGTTTGTGACCCTGTCCGTCCGCACGCTGTTTTTAAATGGAGATACGTTTTTGGAGACTATGCTGGGTATGCAGCTGGGATGGCTGGATGTCAATGTATCACGTGTTGTGATTTACGGAATGCTCGCTATGCTGCTGCTCTCTTTTCAGCAGATTTCAGACGGCAGCCGACCGGCGGGCTATGAAGTTTCGGGAAAAGAAAAGCTGATGTACCTGACCGTGATTGCCTTATCGGCAGGCGTGGTATTTGTTTCGATGTTTATCAGCTGGACGCCGCGGGAATCTGTGGAAATATTCGGGATTCAGGGAAGGTATTTTCTCCCTCTGCTTCCTCTGTCCATTCGGCTTTTAAGGGGCAGGAATCTATCGATCCGAACGGATATGGGACGAAAATTTATGTTTGCCGCAGTATGTTTACAATGTGTGGCAATTTACGGTATACTGATGTCCTTAGAAAGGGTACTATGAAAAAATTAGTGATCATCCCGGCTTATAATGAGCAGGGAGGAATTGAGAAAACGGTATGGGATATAAAGAAACATGCGCCGGATTTTGATTATGTCGTGATCAATGACTGCTCTAGTGACCGGACGCTTGAAGTCTGCAGGAATAACGGGTTCCATACGATAAATCTTCCGGTAAATTTAGGCATCGGAGGAAGCGTACAGACCGGGTATTTATACGCCTGGCGGAACGGATATGACGTTGCGGTCCAGTTTGACGGGGACGGACAGCACAATGCCGAATATCTGGAGGAGATGGCCGATAAGCTGATCAAAGAGAAGCTGGATATGGTGATCGGTTCCAGATATATCAAAAAAGAAGGGTTTCAGTCTTCCGGTCTGCGCAGAGTCGGAATTCGCTATTTTACCTGTCTGATCAAATGGATCACAGGAAAAAAAATTACGGACCCGACGTCCGGAATGCGGATGGCGGGCAGGGATGTGATTGAAATTTATGCAAAAGACTATCCGAAGGATTATCCGGAGCCGGAGAGCGTCGTTGCAATTTTGAGAAAAGGAAAAAAAGTGGATGAAATTCCGGTGCAGATGAATGCCAGGGAAGAGGGAGTCTCTTCGATATCGCCCAGGAAATCTGTGTATTATATGGTTAAGGTGTCGCTGGCGATTTTAATTGCGGCAATTCGGAGGTAACAATATGAATTTAAAAATACAGGTCATTGTGGCGGCGCTGATTGTATTTGCGCTTCTTTGGATTGCAAATATGGTGCGCAGGCAGGTGCTGGATCTAAAATATGCGCTTTCCTGGCTGACGGTCGGGACGGCGGTTCTTATTCTGGATCTTTTTCCCGGTATGATGAACCGCCTGGTGCATCTTCTGGGAATCGAACTGCCGGTTAATATGATGTTTTTCTTTGGATTTTGTTTTACGCTGCTTTTATTGTTTATACTGACGGTAAAGGTTTCCAAGCAGGGAGAGCAATTAAAGCGCCTGACGCAGGAAGTGGCGCTGTTGGAGGATAGAAGAAGGAAAGGAGAAGCCTTAAAAGAAGACGATGAAAAGTGATATATGTGATGATAACCCTGGAGGGCGATCGCAAAAAGTTCAGATTTTAATGTCAACTTATAACGGAGAGGAATTTATCAGGGAGCAGTTGGATTCTGTCCTGGCGCAAAATTATCCGGATGTGGATATTTTGGTCCGGGATGACGGTTCCTGTGACGATACGTATGTGATTTTAAAAGAATATGAGGAAATTCATCCGAATATCCGGGCGTATCAGGGGAAAAATATCGGTGTGAATAAAAGTTTTTTTGACTTGTTGAAAAAAAGCAATCACGACGCTGCATACATAGGATTCTGCGATCAGGATGATTACTGGCTGCCGGAAAAAATCGAAAAAGCGGTAGAGCAGCTGGAGCAGATGAACGGTCCTGCGTTGTACTGCGGAGCGAAAACACTGGCGGATGAGAATCTGGAACCTTTGAAAAATCAGCAGAATCCTCATGTCAATCCGGGATTTGGGAATGCCGTGATTGAAAGTATCTGTTCCGGCTGTACGGCGCTGATGAACCGGGAGCTTGTGGATATTATACGAAAACGCCTGCCAGAAGACGTCGTCCATCACGACTGGTGGTGCTATATGGCGGCCGTTTATATGGGAACGATGTATTATGACGAAAATTCGTATATTTATTATCGGCAGCACAGGGGAAATGAAGTCGGCGCCAGCGGTTCTTTGTTCGGACAGATTAAGGCGAAGGCGAGAGATTTAAAAAAGCGTCATGGAGACTTAAAAAAGCAGCTGTCTGATTTTCGGCATTATTATCATACGATACCGGAGAAGGATGCATTGGTCGATGCGCTGCTGAACGCAGAACGATTTCCCGGGCGTTTGACGATTCTGTTTGACCGCCGCTGGTATCGGCAGAGCAGATTGGACAATTGGGTTGTCAGAGCATTATTTTTGTTGAACCGGATGCTGTAAAAGAAAAGGAAAGGATTAATGATATGAAAAGGATATTGGTAACGGGGTGCAACGGGCAGCTCGGAAGAGCGATTAATAAAGAATATGCACAGGAAGACATTGCTTTTATTAATACGGACGTGGCAGAAGGGGAAGGCGTGATTTCTCTGGATATCACGGATGTGAACGCTGTGCTTTCGTGTGTGGAGGAGACGAAGCCGGATGTGATCATCAACTGTGCAGCACATACAAACGTAGATGCCTGTGAGTCGCAGTGGGATCTGGCATATAAGATCAATGCGATCGGAGCGAGAAATTTAAGCATTGCGGCGGAAAAGACGAATGCAAAGCTGATTCACGTTTCTACGGATTATGTCTTTCCTGGGACTTCGCCGCAGCCGTTAACGGAGTTTGATACGCCGGATCCGATCAGCGCATACGGCAAAACGAAATGGGAAGGTGAAAATTTTGTCAGGGAATTTTCTACGAAACATTTTATCCTGCGGACGGCATGGCTGTACGGCGACGGAAAGAATTTTGTAAAAACCATGTTAAAGCTGGCAGAAACGCACGATACCGTTTCTGTGGTTTCCGATCAGTACGGCTCTCCGACAAGCGCAGTGGAACTGGCAAAAATGATACATTTTCTGGAGCCGACGGAAAATTACGGCACGTACCATGCGACTTGTGAGGGGCAGTGCAGCTGGGCGGATTTTGCGGTTGAAATTTTCAAAAAAGCGGGAAAAGATACAAAGGTGAACTATATCACGACAGAAGAATATAATTCGCCGGCAAAGCGTCCGGCTTATTCGATTCTGGACAACTATATGCTGCGCCTTACGTCCGGAGACGCATTTTTGATGGCGGACTGGAAAGATGCGCTGGATGTTTATATGAAGGAATTGTTTTAAACGATACAAAGGAGATTGTATGGAACCACTGGTAAGCGTATGTATACCGGCATATAACAATGCCGCATACATCAAAGAAACCATCGATTCAGTCCTTGGGCAGACGTATACAAATCTAGAGCTTGTTATTTGCGACGATCATTCCAAAGACGATACGGTACGCGTGATTGAAGAAATCAAAGACGACAGGATTAAACTATACAAAAATGAGAAGAATCTTGGTATGTCGGGGAATTGGAACAGATGCCTTTCCAAGTGTACGGGAGAATTTATCAAATTAATCTGTGCAGACGATATGCTTGCGCCGGATGCGCTGGAAAAAGAAGTCGGGGCGCTGATGAAGCATCCGGGCGCAGTGCTAGCGGAAAGCGATACCAAATTGTTCGATTTAAACGGAAAGCCGAAGGGTTTTTACAAACGCTATAAAACGAGCGGACTGACGGACGGAAAAACGATTGCAAGGGCGGGCTTTTTTGTGAAAAATTATTTTGGGGCGCCGCTGGCAAATACGTTCCGCAGAAGTGTGTTAGAGGAGACCGGGGGATTCGATCCCTGGTATACCTATATTTTGGATTACGATTTCTGGGTTCAGCTTGCCTGCATGGGGGATGTCTATATTATTCATGAACCGCTGAATTTTTTCCGCGTACGAAACGATTCCAATACCGGAAATGTGATGGCGGGAGATAAAACAGCAGATTACGTGAAAGAGCACATCCATCTGGTTACCAAATTTAAAGAAGAGCTGCATTTATCAAATGCCGATATCCGCAGAAGCGTACGTATCCGCAAGTTTCGAAATTTTGCGGCGGGAATTTATCTGAAATTATTTGTTCGGAAGTAAAAGCTGCTTATGTCAAATCTTGTAATTTCAGGAAGATAATGCTATAATAACGTGATTATTGGAACCAACGGCGAATAGAAAGGAGATGGTCGGAAGTATGAGAACTTATTTAGTGACAGGAGGAGCAGGGTTTATCGGCTCCAATTATATCCAGTATATGTTTCGTAAATATGACAATGAAATTCGAATCATCAATGTGGATGCGTTGACCTATGCGGGCAATCTGGAAAATTTAAAAGATGTGGAAAACAGAGAAAACTATACGTTTGTCAAGGCTGACATTACAGATAAAGACGCGATCATGCAGATTTTTGAGGAAAATGAGATCGACCGCGTGGTACATTTTGCAGCGGAGAGTCATGTGGACCGTAGCATACGGACGCCGGAGGTTTTTGTGAAGACCAATGTACTGGGAACCGCTGTGATGTTAAACTGTGCGAAAGCCGCATGGGAACTTGCGGACGGAACCTTTAAAGAAGGAAAGAAATTTCTGCACGTATCTACCGACGAGGTCTACGGGTCCCTGGAAGAAGACGGCGGCTATTTTTATGAGACGACGCCGTACGATCCCCACAGTCCTTACTCCGCGAGTAAGGCGTCGTCGGATTTTCTGGTAAAGGCATATATCGATACGTATCATTTTCCGGCGAATATTACCAATTGTTCCAATAACTACGGACCGTATCAGTTCCCGGAAAAGCTGATCCCGCTGATTATCAACAATGCGCTGCACGGGCGGAAGCTCCCGGTCTACGGGGACGGAAAGAATGTCCGCGACTGGCTTTATGTGGACGATCACGCAAAAGGGATCGATATGGTACAGGAGCAGGGACGTCTGGGAGAGACATACAATATCGGCGGTCACAATGAAAAGCAGAATATTGAAATTATCCATATTATTATAGAGACGCTTTTGGAAATGCTGCCGGAAGACGACGAGAGAAGAAAGCTGGTCAGCAAGGATCTGATCACATACGTACAAGACCGCAAGGGGCATGACAGACGCTACGCCATTGCTCCGGATAAAATCAAAGCAGAAATCGGCTGGGAGCCGGAGACGATGTTCAAAGAAGGGATCAAAAAGACGATCGCATGGTATTTTGAACATGAAGACTGGATGGAGAATGTCACCAGCGGAGACTATCAGAATTACTACAATGAAATGTATCAGGAGAAATAAATTTTGTGAGAAAGAAGGGTTGCGCAGGGAAAAAGCCGTGTAAGCCTTCTTTCTTGCGGCATGAGAGGAGTATGCAATGAAAGGGATTATTTTAGCGGGCGGGTCCGGTACCAGATTGTATCCGCTGACAAAAGCGATCAGCAAACAGATTATGCCCATTTATGACAAACCGATGATCTATTATCCGCTCTCGACGCTGATGCTGGCGGGAATCCGTGAGGTTTTGATTATTTCAACGCAGAGGGACCTTCCCGTATTTAAAGAGCTGTTAGGCTCCGGAGAGCAGCTTGGGATGCGGTTTGACTATGCGGTGCAGACCGAGCCGAGAGGATTGGCGGATGCGTTTTTGATCGGAGCAGATTTTATCGGAGACGATGCGGTTGCGCTGGTGCTGGGAGACAATATTTTTTACGGGCAGAGTTTTTCCGGCGTGCTTAGAAAAGTTGCCGGGCAGACGCAGGAGAAGGCGGGGGCGACGATTTTCGGATATTATGTCAGAGATCCCAGAGAGTACGGCGTCGTAGAATTTGACGAAACGGGACGTGCGATCTCTATTGAAGAAAAACCGAAGCATCCGAAGTCTAATTATGCCGTGCCGGGTCTGTATTTTTATGATAACGATGTGGTGGAAATAGCGAAAAATGTGAAACCTTCCGCCAGAGGAGAGATCGAGATTACCAGCATAAATAACGAATATTTAAACAGGGGCACGCTTTGCGTGGAGACGTTAGGGCGCGGATTTGCATGGCTGGATACCGGGAATCACGATATGCTCCTTGCAGCCGCGGATTTTGTATCGGCGTTTCAGAAACGCCAGGGACTGTATATTTCGTGTATCGAGGAAATTGCCTATAAACGCGGATTTATCAGTAAGGAACAGCTTTTGGAATTGGCTCAGCCGCTGCTGAAAACAGAATACGGGCAGTATTTGGTTGAGGTTGCAGAAGGACTATAATAAAGGAGAAAGACAAATGGGAAAATTCAAGGTGACAGAAAACTGTAACGGCATTGCCGGTTTAAAAGTGATCGAGCCGTCCGTATTCGGGGATGCGCGCGGTTATTTCATGGAAACGTATCAGTATAACGACTTTAAAGAGGCAGGGATAGACTGTACGTTTGTACAGGACAATCAGTCCGCTTCCAAAAAAGGAGTGCTGCGCGGGCTGCATTTTCAGATTCATTTTCCGCAGGACAAGCTGGTGCGCGTCATCAACGGCGAAGTATTTGACGTGGCGGTGGATCTGCGGGAGGGGTCTGAGACGTTCGGCAAATGGTTCGGCGTTTTGCTGTCGGCAGAAAATAAAAAACAGTTTTTTATTCCAAAGGGATTTGCCCATGGATTTGTCGTATTGAGCGAATACGCGGAGTTTTTCTATAAAGTAACGGATTTTTACCATCCGAACGACGAAGGCGGACTTTTGTGGAACGATCCTAAGATCGGCGTAGAATGGCCGATACCGGAGGGAATGACAAAACAGGATTTGATCCTGTCCGATAAAGATAAAGTCTGGGGCGGCATCGATGAATATGCTGCCGGAAAACGATAAGAGGAAACTATATGACTGCATCAAAGAAAAAGGACGCCAGGCTGATCGCCCGTCTTTCTGCCAATGATTTTAAAACGAAATTTGCAGGTTCTTACCTGGGCATCGTCTGGGCGTTTATCCAGCCTGTCATCACGATTTTGGTGTACTGGTTTGTATTTGAAAAAGGCTTTAAACCGGCGGCGATCCACAACGCGGCAGGGGATCAGGTGCCTTATGTACTCTGGCTGATCGCAGGAATGGTTCCCTGGTTTTTTTTCAGCGAAGCGCTGAGCGGAGGCACGAGAGCGCTGCTGGATTATTCTTATCTGGTCAAAAAGGTCGTATTTAAAATAGATATCCTGCCGGTGGTAAAGGTGGTTTCCGCCGTATATGTGCATCTGTTTTTTCTGGGGTTTGCCGTGCTTTTGTATACGTTATACGGCTATTATCCGGATCTTTATATGCTGCAGATTTTTTATTATTCCTTCTGCCTGTTGATTTTGGTAACCGGTATCACGTACCTGACAAGCGCGGTAGTTGTATTTTTCCGGGACTTAAATCAGGTGATTAATATTGTACTGCAGGTCGGCGTATGGGTGACGCCGATTATGTGGGATATGGATACGATGGATATCAATGCAGTGTTTAAAAACCTGTTAAAGCTCAATCCCCTGTATTATATCGTACAGGGATACCGGGATGCACTGATCGGCAAAACGGCATTTTGGGAACGCCCCGGGCATTTGCTTTATTTTTGGATATTTACTGTTTTGTGTTTTGGGCTGGGGGCTTACGTGTTTAAAAAACTGCGCATGCATTTTGCAGATGTGCTGTAGCAGAAAGGTATAAAGGAATGAGCGATATTGCGATAAAAGTAGATCAGGTAAGCAAAGTTTACCGGTTGTATGACCGTCAGAGGGACAGATTAAAAGACGCTTTGAATCTGACGAGAAAGAAATGTTATCGGGAACACTTTGCTTTGGATCAGTTGGATTTTGAAATTAAAAAGGGAGAGACGGTAGGCATCATCGGAACAAACGGTTCCGGGAAATCTACCATTTTAAAAATTATCACCGGCGTGTTAAATCCAAGCGGCGGAAACGTAGAAGTGGACGGCAGGATTTCCGCTCTATTGGAGCTTGGCGCTGGATTTAATATGGAGTATACGGGGATCGAAAACGTGTATTTGAACGGTACGATGATCGGGTTTACAAAAGAAGAGATTGACGAACGGCTGAATGATATCTTAGCGTTTGCCGATATCGGGGATTTTGTCAACCAGCCGGTAAAAACATATTCTTCCGGTATGTTTGTACGGCTGGCATTTGCCGTTGCCATCAATATCGATCCGGAGATTTTAATTGTGGATGAAGCGCTTTCCGTAGGGGACGTTTTTTTTCAATCCAAATGCTACCATAAATTTGAAGAATTTAAAAAGATGGGCAAGACGATCCTGTTTGTCAGCCACGATCTTGGCAGCATTACAAAATACTGCGACCGTGCAATCCTGTTAAACAAAGGACATAAGCTGTTTGAGGGGACGCCGAAAGAAGCGGTGGATCTGTATAAACGCGTACTGGTCAATCAGCTGGAGGACGAAGAAAACGGTAAAACGCTGTGGAATCAAAAAGGCGCGGATACGCTTTGGAGAAGTACGCTGCCGATCAATCCCGAAGTGCTGGAATATGGAAGCAAAACGGCGGAGATTGTCGATTTTGCTTTTCTGGATGCAAACGGCAGATACAGCAATGTCATTGAGAAGGGGACAAAAATGACCGTAAAGATGAAAGTTGTGTTCCATGAAGACATTGCGGAGCCGATTTTTGCATTTTCGTTCAAAAATCTGCTGGGAATCGAATTATGCGGAACGAATACGATGTTTGAAAAAATTGAAATTACGCCGAAGGCTGCCGGAGACGTGCAGGTGATTTCGTTTGTGCAGGATATGGATCTGCAGGGGGGCGAGTATCTGCTGTCGTTAGGATGCACGGGATATCCGCACGGGGAATTTACCGTATACCACAGGCTGTACGATGTCTGCAACCTGACCGTCGTGTCGACGAAGAATACGGTGGGATATTATGATATGAATACAAAAATTACAGTGGAATAACGGGGGACTGCTATGGATATTTTTACCGAATCCCATTTAAGGGCGAACAGTATCGCATGGCTTCCGGTCAGACAGACAGACAGTGTGTGTTACCTTGGTAAAGATACGGATGTCATTGCAGAAAAACTGCGCCTGCTTACGCAGAACACAGACTGCATTGAGCATGCGAAAGAGCTTTTTGGACAGAAAACATATGATTATCTGATCTGCATGGGCGCCGATCTTGAGTCGGAGCTTGCATTTTTTGGAAAAGCGCTTGCCGCAGACGGCAGGCTGGTTCTTGGAGTGGAAAATGCCTATGGAATGAAGTATCTGGCCGGTACAAAAGAGATTGCTTCCGGCGCGTATTTTAGTTCCGTGGAAGGGTTAAAAGAGGCCGGGGGATATACAAAAGAAGAGATATGCGCCCTGTTGCGCCAGGAGGGATTTTCCGAGATACGGTTTTATTATCCGTTTCCGGATTATCGGTTTGCGATGAGTATTTATTCGGACGATTATCTGCCCAAACAGGGAGAATTGATCGATCAGATCGGCAATTTTGATTCGGAACGCATGGTGTTATTTGACGAAGCAAATGCCATGGATGCGGCGATTGCCCGCGGAAAATTTACGGAATTTTCCAATTCGTACCTGGTCGTGGCGGGAAAAGAAAAAGCAAGACCGCTGACGGACGAAAGAGGGGAGACGGTTTCATTTGTAAAATTTTCCAACGACAGGGGAGCGGCGCATAACATCCGGACTTATATTACAACATCGGCTAATCAGACGAAGCATCTGCGGAAGACGGCGGATACGCAGGCGGCAAAGTCGCATATACAGCGCCTTGTCCAAACGGCGCAGAAGCTTACGAAGCTGTATGAGGGAAGCGGTTTTCTGGTCAACGCCTGCAAAGCGTATGAAGGCGGCGTTGAGCTTGAATTTTTGCATGGCCATACGATGGAAGAAGAGCTGGACCGCTGGATCGAACGCGGCGAATATGATCTGGCGGCTGAAAAATTTCTTGCCGTATTGAAAGAAATCGCTTCTGTCAGCGGCAAAGAAACATTTTATATGACCGAAGAATTTCGAAACGTATTTGGGGATGTGACGCTTCCCCAGGGGCTTTTAGCGGCTCCGGTCAGCGATATCGATCTGATTATGCCCAATGTACTGGTATTAAAAGACAATCAAAAAACGATCATTGATTATGAATGGACGTTTTATTTTCCCGTACCGGTGAACTTTATGTTATACCGCAATATCCGTTACTATGCCGATACGACGGCGGCGCGCAGGGTATTGGACCCGGCCGCCCTGTATGAAAAGCTCGGCATTTCCAAAGAGGAGCTTGCGGCATATGCGTCGATGGAAGAATCGTTCCAGCAGTATGTGTTAGGTTCTCATACGCCGATGCGCCGGCTGTATCAGCAGGCTGGCAAACCGGCATATCATGTCAGCAGTATTTTGCATGTCATCGACCGGCTAGAACGCGTACGCGCGCTTCAGGTTTATTTTGACAGGGGCTCGGGATTTCGGGAAGAGGATACGGCCACGTATCATAGCAAGGCGCTGGACGGAACGTATCGCCTGGAAGTACCCGTTTCCGGGGAGGTATCGGGGCTGCGTATCGATCCCGGCAGTCAGGCGTGTACGGTAGAGATTCGGCGGCTGGCATGGAAAGGACAAAAAGAATCCGTGCTTTCGTTTGTCAGCAACGGACATAAAATGGCGGGCAGCATGTATCTGTTTGATACGGACGATCCGAATATTCTGCTGACAGATCTTCCGGCGGGAGAGAAGATCCTGCAGATCGATCTGCGCATCGATTCTATGAGCCTTGCGGCAGCCGAATGGATTGCACCGAAGATCGATGCAAAGTATAAGCTGAAAAAAATCCTGAAGAGATAGTGAGGTTCTTATGAAATGGTCATCTTCATTAAAAACAAAGCGCATGATTATGTTCTGGTCAAAGATGCTGATCGTAGCGCTGCAGACCGGATTATACGGCTGTTTGTGGTATCAGCATTATAAGGATTTGATGCCGTTTGAATATTTCAGGCGCGGCAACTGGGCAATCGTCGGACTCTACGCCGTGTTTATTCTGGTCTTTTCCAGGGCGTTCGGAGCATTGAAGGTAGGGTATTTAAAGACATGGGATATCATGTATTCCCAGTTTCTTACGATTTTGTGCGTCAACGGGGTTACGTATCTGCAGTTGTCTTTGATCAACGGAGACTGGAAATTTTTAGACAACAGCGGGCCGATGTTTTTCCTCTGTCTGTTGGATTTTATGCTTGTGCTGGCCTGGGCGCTGTTTATGCGCTGGATCTATGCGATCATTTATCCGCCGCATGAAATGCTACTGATTTACGGACAGATCAGCCCGGATGTGATCATTCAGAAAATAGAGTCCCGAAAAGACAAGTATCATGTAAAAGAAAAGATCCCGCTCCTTGCCGGAATGGATGTGGTTTATGCCAAAATCCTGAAGTATCACGCCGTATTGATCGGGGATATTCCGGTACAGGAAAGAAATCAGCTGATCAAATACTGTTTTGAACAAAATATCCGTTGTTACGGGATTCCCAAAATCACGGATATTATGATCCGGCATTCTGAGAGCATCGACCTGTTTGATACGCCGCTGCTGTTATTCCGTAATAACGGGCTGACTTACCGCCAGATGTTTGTCAAGCGGACCATGGACATAGCGATTTCACTGGCAGGCATCCTTCTTTCCTCTCCCGTCATGCTTCTGATTGCGGCCGCAGTCAAATGTTATGACGGCGGGCCTGTGTTTTACCGGCAGAAGCGTCAGACCAAAGACGCCAGGGAGTTTGAGATCTTAAAATTCAGAAGCATGATCGTAGATTCCGAAAAAAACGGCGCACGTCTGGCAAAAGAGCATGACAATCGGATTACGCCGGTCGGAAGAGTAATCCGCAGGCTGCATTTTGACGAGCTGCCGCAGTTGTTTAATATTTTAAAAGGCGATATGGCGTTTGTCGGGCCGAGACCGGAACGAAAAGAGATTACGGAAGAATACCAAAGAGCGATTCCGGAATTTCCCTATCGGCTGAAAGTCAAAGCCGGACTGACCGGTTATGCGCAGGTATACGGGCAGTACAATACGGTTCCGTACGATAAGCTGAAGCTGGATCTGACCTATATTACCAACTATTCTTTATGGCTGGACATCAAATTAATGATACTGACCGTCCGTATCCTGTTTCAGAAAGAAAAATCCGAAGGCGTGGACGATACCCAGGAAACGGCGCTGAAAAAAGAGTGAGAGGTACGGAAATGAAACCTTATTCGGTATTGATGGCAGTTTATCAGAAAGAAAAAGCAGAATATTTGAAAGAAAGCATCGTCAGCATGCTCAGCCAGACCGTGCCGGCAGACGAAATCGTCATTGTTTGCGACGGACCGCTGACGGATGCACTGGATCAGGTTATAAAAGAAATGATAAACGATTGTCCCGGCCTGTTTCGGATCGTTCGCCTGAAACGTCAGGGAGGACTCGGCAATGCCTTAAAAACAGGCGTGGATGCCTGCCGGAACGAATGGATTGCACGGATGGACAGTGACGATATCAGCGTTTCGGACAGGTGCGAACGGCAGCTTCGCGCACAGGAGCAGACGGGGGCAGATCTTGTGGGAGGATTTGCAGAGGAGTTTACCAAAGATATATCAGACAGTAAAGCAAGCCGGGCTGTACCGGAAACAGACGGAGAAATCAGGCGGTTTGCCAGGCGGAGAAATCCGTTTAACCATCCGACCGTTATGTTTCGCAAATCTGCCGTGCTGACGGCAGGCAGCTACAGAGACTGCGCCTGCTTTGAAGATTATGATCTTTGGACGCGGATGCTTGGATGCGGCGCAAAAGGGTATAATATACAAAAGACGCTTGTGTACATGCGCGCCGGAGACGGGATGTATGCACGGCGCGGCGGACTGTGGTATGCGCTGCGGGGGGTAAACGCCCGGTGGAGGATTTACCGGGGCGGGTATTGCGGTCTGTGGGATTTTTTTGTTTCTTCTGGCGGACAGGTATTGGTGTCATTGATTCCGGTGAAATGCAGGAGCGGGTTTTATCGGAGGTTTTTGCGGCGATAGCCGGCCGCATCAAATTGACGCACATATAGCCTTGTGCTATAATGCAACGTAAATTGGAAAAGGACTGGAAAATATGAAGGAATTAGAGGGATTACAGCGTCGTTTGACGGAAATGCTGCTGGCGTTCAGGCAATTTACCGATGCACATGGGCTCACTTTTTTTCTGGTGGGAGGAAGCGCGCTGGGCGCCTGCCGCCATCATGGATTTATCCCGTGGGATGACGATGTGGATATCGCTATGATGCGCTCTGATTTTGAAAAAATGGAACAGATCATGGAAACAAAAGAACGACGCATCGGAGAATTTTTGTATTCTCCGGTAGAAGACCATGTCATTCCGGAGGCTCCGATCGGCTATCTCTACGATACCAGACATGCGGATCAGGGCTATGAGAACGTGGCGAAGATCGACATTCATCCGATTGACGGCGTGCCGAAACATCGCTTTTTGCGGAAGATACAGATGATTTCTTCTTTGATTTATTATTTGTCGGAATACCGGCTGCCGGTTAAAAATAAAGGGAAGAAAATCCGTGCGGTTTCAAAGGTAATTCTGACTGTGACGCCGGATATTTTGTTTCGATTTTATATGAGGGTAACAAAAAAAATTATGACGGCGTGGAGCGATGGGAGCAGCGAGAATATCTGCAGTCTCTTCGGCGTTGCGGGGTATCAGCGGGAAGTCATGCCGCTGCGTTATCTGATGCCGCTTCAGGAAGCTTCTTTTGCAGGGGAGACGTTTTTGGTTCCAGGAGACCTGCATCATTACTTAAAGCGGCTGTACGGGGATTACCGGAAACTGCCGCCGAAAGAAGAACGTTATCCGAGACACGACAGTTATTTGATATATCAGGAGAGTGAGAGCGAGTGAAAACCTGGGTGATAAAACTGCGCCATCTTGCCAAAAAGGTAATTGCATACAGCATAGAGGGCGAAGAAAAAGTGTACCGTTTGAAGCATACGCCGTTTCGGGTGAAAAGACATTATACCCGCCGGTATCACCGGGAGCTGGAAGGTCTTTTTGTGCAGCCGGATAAGATTGTGGTGGATAATTACATGGGCAGAGGATACGGCTGCAACGGAAAGTATGTGACCCAGGCGCTGCTTGCGTCGGGCGAAGCGCTGGATATTGTCTGGACGGTGAAAGATCCTGCGGGACAGCAGGAGCAGTTTCCGAAAGGCGTTCGCCTGGTACGGTACGGATCGCCGGAGGCGTTGCGGGAATATGCGACGGCGGGAATCTGGCTGTGCAATTATCACCTGATGCAGTATCTGCACAGGGGACTGTTAAAAAAACCGGAGCAGACGTATATTCAGATGTGGCACGGTTCGTTTGGGATTAAGAAAATAGAAAATGACTGCAGGAATCTGACGGAGGATAAAAACTGGACGTTTCTGGCGGAAAAGAACTCCAAATTTACGGATTACTGGATCTCCAACGGCAGATTTGAGACGGAAATATACAGACGGGCTTTTTGGGATGTGGAACATGTGTTGGAATACGGGCATCCGAGAAACGACGTTTTTTTTCACGGAAGGGAGCGTCAGGCAAGATCTTTTGTAGAACGATATGTCGGAAGGACAAATGAAAAGTTTCTATTATATGTGCCTACATTTCGGGACGATGATACAACGCAGAAACAGGCGCCGGATCTTTTGCGCATCCGGCAGTCTCTTATCCGGCGTTTCGGAGGGAACTGGACGATTCTTGTCCGGATGCATCCGAGGATGCGGGAATCCTTGATCACAGAAGAACTTGTGCAGGCAGGCGGCGTGGATGTGACGGGTTATCCGGATATCCAGGAGCTTTTGGCTGCGGCGGATGCGGTGATCACGGATTATTCCAGCGCCGTGTTTGATTTCCTTTTGACAGGACGTCCGGCGTTTCTTTACGCGCCGGATTATGACGATTATCAGCAGATGCGGGGACTTTACTACCCCTTATGGGAAACGCCGTTTCCGATTGCTTCGGATAACGACGGTCTTGAAGAACGGATCCTGGAGTTCGACGAAGAAGCGTATCGAAAACGGACGGAAGCATTTCTGGAAGGAAAAGGTTCTGTGGAAGACGGACGGGCGGCAGAACGGACGGCGGAATTGATTTTGGATACGGTACGGCAAAACAGAGAAAGGCAGAGGCAGGGAGATTGATATGGAACATTTTAATGCATTTTGGAAACGCAGGGGGCTTTTGTGGGAGCTTGTCAAACGGGGGATTAAATTGAGATACCGCAAATCCTATCTGGGAATTGTCTGGTCGCTGCTGGAACCGCTGCTTTCTACGATTGTATTGACGATTGTGTTCGGAACGCTGCTGGGAAGAGGCGGCAGGGATTTTCCCCTGTATGTTTTATGCGGCAGGCTGTTGTACAGCTTTTTTGCGTCTTCCACAAAATCGGCGGCAAGGTCGATCCGCGCCAATTCTTCGATGATCAAAAAAGTTTATGTACCGAAATATTTATATCCGCTCTCGAGTATTTTGTTTAATTATATTATTACGGGAATTTCCCTTCTGGTGTTGATCCCGTTATGCATTTACTGCAGGCAGTATCCGACGTTTCACATGCTGTATTCGTTTCTTCCCTTTGCCGTATTGTTTATCCTGACGTACGGCTGCGGTATGATTCTGGCAACCATCACCGTGTTTTTCCGGGATATGGAATATTTATGGGATGTTTTACTGACACTGATCATGTATTCCAGCGCGATCATGTATACGCCGGAGAAACTGATGAAAAGCGGTTATGACTGGATTTTAAAATACAATCCTCTCTTTTGCGTGATTACAAACTTTAGAGATGCGATCATGGGAAATCCGATGGAATGGGATTATCTGCTGACTGCCGCCGTGATCGGAACGGCGCTCTCTGTGATCGGAACCTATCTGTTTTATAAGAAACAGGATGAATTTATTCTGGCAATGTAGTGAGAGATTCAAGAAAGGTACGCTATGGGAAAAGAAACGTTGATATTGGAAGATATCGGGATTAAATTTAATCTGGCCGCAAAAAGATCAAAGGAGATCAAAGATATCCTGCCGTCGCTGTTTAGAAACGGAAAAAAACAGGAGTTTTGGGCGTTGAAGGATATCAATTTTTCACTGGAACGGGGAGACCGCCTGGGCATTCTCGGATTAAACGGAGCGGGGAAAAGTACGCTGTTAAAAGTGATTGCCGGCGTATTTAAGCCGACGGAAGGAAAAGTGACGCATAAAGGAACGATCGTTCCGCTTTTAGAGCTTGGAGCGGGGTTTGAAAAACAGTATACCGGAACGGAAAATATCTTTCTGTACGGGGCGATGCTTGGGTACAGCAAGAAGTACCTGGAGCGCAAATACGATGAAATCGTTAAATTTTCGGGACTGAAAAAATTCATCGACGTACCGATACAAAATTATTCTTCCGGTATGCGTTCCAAACTGGGATTTTCGATTGCGACGATTGCAGAGCCGGAAATTCTGATTCTGGATGAAGTACTCTCCGTCGGGGACGGAAAATTCCGCAGGAAAAGCGAGGACAAGATTCACAGCATGATGGAAGGCGGAACGACGGTATTGTTTGTGTCCCATTCTCTCGAACAGGTGAAGCGGATCTGCAACAAAGCCATGATTCTGGAAAACGGAAAGATTTTGGAATTCGGAGAGATTGACCACATCTCGGAGAGATACGCAAAAATGTTAGAGTAGTATCCGGAAAGGGAAAAACGATGAAGATGAAAAGTTATATGAAAGAGAAGAAAATTACGGCGACTGTAACAGGCGTTCGGTGGGAGAGAATCTTTCTGTATCTGGATGTTCAGATTACGTTTGCAGATCCGAAGGAACGGGAAGGAGAGCTTTGTTTTTATGCGGTAGATCAGATGTATGTCTCACCCGGTATGTTTCATGTTACCGGCATTACGGATGATGTGTATCATTTGAAGATGAATATTACAAACAGCGGCGAAAATGTCTGTATGCCATCCGGAGAATACCGGATCATTGTCTGCCGTAACGACTATCAGCTGGCAGAATGCGAAACGGGTATTTCAATCGTGGAGTGTATCGAGGATTTTTCCAGAACTTTTTTATTTCATGGGTATTCCAAGTCTTATACGATTACGTTTTATGCGGAGGAAGAAATGGATACGCTGCCGTTTCGGTTTTGTATTCTGGCGGCTTTGGAAACGGATATTGATTTCCCGGTTCGGACACGCCTGTTTCGGGAACTTAGGCTTGTAGAGAATTTAAAAAACACCTGGGGAAGCAAGAAAAACGTCGTGCGGATGATCTATGCGTTTTTTTGTAAATTATATGCTTCCAGAAGGGCGCATACGGTTTTATTTATGTCGGAACAAAACGATTCGATCCGTTCCAATCTCAAAGCGGTTTCCGACCGGATGATTGAGCGGGGAATGGACCGGGAATATCAGATTTATTTTTCGGCACGGTCCGCCGCGTCAGATTCCCACAGCTTGTGGAACTGGATCAAGCTGCTCAAGAAGATGGCTTCCAGCGGGATCATTTTTCTGGACGACCATGCGGTGATGTTAAACTGGCTGAAATTATCTGAGGATACGAAATTGATTCAGCTGTGGCATGCGGGAGCGGGATTTAAGTCTTCCGGATACAGCCGATGGGGGCATAAGGGAGGACCGGGACCGTCTTCCTGCCACAGGCAATACAGCTTCGGGATCGCGGGTTCTAAAAATATCGCGCCGTTTTTTTCGGAAGTATGGGGGATCAATGACGAACAGGTTCTGCCGACCGGAATGCCGCGAATGGATGAATTTTTAAGCGAAGATTACAGGGCGCAAAAGACAAAAGAACTGTACGAGGCGTATCCGGTGTGCAAAGGGAAAAAAGTAATGCTGTTTGCGCCGACGTACCGCGGTATGAATAAAAAAGAGGCCAATTACCCGTTTGAACGGATCGATTTTGCCGGTTTGTATGAAGCGTGCGGCGGCGAATATGTGGTACTGTTTAAAATGCATCCCTGGGTGAAAGACGCAGTCCCGATTGAAGAAAAATACAAGGATAAATTTATCGACGTGGGACGGTATCCGAATATCAACGACCTGTTTTATATTACCGATCTTTTGGTTACCGATTATTCTTCCAATATTTTTGAATATTCTCTGATGAAAAAACCAATGCTTTTTTTTGCATATGATAAATTCCAGTATGCGTTTTCTAGAGGATTTCACCGGGATTATGAAGAAGCGGCGCCGGGAAAGGTCTGTTATACGTTTGAGGAGCTCTTAGAGGCGTTTCGAAAGAAAGATTTTGAATACGAAAAAGTAGAACGGTATGTGGAGCATCATTTTGATTATATCGACAGCGGCGCGTCTGACCGGGTAATCGACTGGATTGTGCTGGGAAAGATACCGGAGGATATTCAGGCGGATTTAGACCGCGTCCGAAGAGAAAACGAACACAGAAGGACACTGGATTTTCTGCCGGAAGGCTACTGGCGGGATGTGAAGCATAAAAAGGCGGTGAAGGAGGAAGAAGCATGAACATAGCGGTAGTGTTTGCCGGGGGAAGCGGCGTGCGCATGGGTTCGGGGATCCCGAAGCAGTTTCTGGAAATCAACGGAAAACCGATTATCGTTTATACGCTGCAGTTGTTCCAGTACCACGATAAAATCGATAAAATTTATCTTTCCGTTTTGGAACGGTATATTCCGTATATGAATATGCTGATTGAAGAATACCGTCTGCAAAAAGTGGCGCAGGTGCTGCCCGGTGGAGAAACGGCGCAGGATTCGATTTACCATGCCTTAAAGGCGGCGGAACGGGAAAATCCGCAGGATTCGATTGTTTTGATCCATGACGGCGTGCGTCCGTTTGTCTCTTATGAAGTGATCAGCAATAATATCGAAAGCGTAAAAGAGCACGGCAACGGAATTACCTGTACGCCATGTTATGAGACAATTATGATCAGCAGCGACGGGAAGGAAGTGGGACAGGTTCCCTACCGGAAAGAGACGTTTGCTGCGCAGGCGCCGCAGAGCTTTTATTTGAAGGATATTATCGCAGCCCATGACGTTGTGCGAAATTCTGCCGCGCGTTATGAAAATATGGTAGACGCCTGTACGATTATCCGCAGCCAGGGAATGGAAGCGCATATGGTAATGGGAAATCGGGGGAATATCAAGGTGACGACGCCGGAAGATGTGTATGTGTTCCGCGGGCTTTTACAGTATAAAGAAAACGAGCAGGCGTTTGGACTGGGGCTGACCAACCGTATCGAAACAAGGATGAACCAGGCGACGGGCAGGAGCATGACATAAAAGACGGCGCGTACAAAATTTTGCGCAGCGATTGCGCAACGCGAGATGTTCAGATGGCAGGAATGCATGTTCTGACATACGCGGAAACATCGTTTGGATAGAAAGTGAGAATAAAAATGGAAATGAATGATAAGATTCTCCGGGAGGATATGGAAGAAATTGCAAAAGATCCGGTCTTTGCAGAAGGTTTTTGGCAGAGCACCGTATTTATTACGGGAGCTACGGGACTGTTGGGTTCCCAGGCGGTATGGGCGCTTTTGTACTTAAACCGCATCTGCGGCAGCGGAATAAAGATTGTTGCGATGGCAAGAAGCAAAGATAAAGTAAAGAAAATTTTCGGCGATCTTTCCGAAGGTTCGGATCTAACCATATACTACGGGGATATCAATGATCCGATTTCATATCCGGGCGAAGTGGATTATATCATACACGGCGCGAGCGCGACCAGTTCCAAATATTTTGTGAGCCACCCGGCAGAAACGATACGGACGGCGTTAGACGGGACAAGGCATATTCTGGAATTTGCGAAGCAGAAAAACATTACGTCGATGGTATATCTTTCTTCGCTGGAAGTATACGGTACGCCGCATGCGGACCAGACAATGCTTGGTGAAACGGATTACGGGTATTTGGACCCGATGCAGGTACGCAGCAGTTATTCCGAGGGCAAGCGCATGGCGGAATGCCTGTGCGCCGCTTATGCCGCAGAGCATAAGGTTCCGGTCAAAGCGGCAAGGCTTTCCCAGACATTTGGCGCGGGCGTGGATTACGATGACGGCAGGGTATTTGCGGAATTTGCCAGATGTGTTGTGAATGGGAAAGATATTATCCTGCATACGACCGGCAATACGGTCAGGAGCTATTGTTATACAAAAGACGCCGTGCGCGCGATCTTCTATATTCTGTTAAGGGGAGAGAATCAGGAAGCGTATAATGTAACCAATATGGATACGGCAGTCTCGATCAAAGAAATGGCAGAGATGGCCTGTGCGCTGGATCCGAAACAAACGATCCGGGTGAAGGTTGAGATTCCGGAGGATGTATCGGTATTCGGATACAATCCGGAAATGGTGATTCGGCTGGACGCTTCCAAACTGCAGAAGCTGGGTTGGAAGCCTACGGTGGGGCTTACGGAGATGTTTCGGCGGATGATCGAGAGCAGTTTTTTAGGAGCAGGAATGGTATCACATAGATCAAAATAGGATCTGGCAATGGAGCATGGGGAGGGTCAAATAAGGAGACGATAATTTATTTCATTTATTTTTAATGATAATGAGTAAAATAAGATCGTGGTATACTTTGGAATGGAGGGGACAAAAGATTGCGGCTGGTGGATAAGTTTTTTGTGGAAATTGCATGGATCTTAACGGGTATTTGCTTTGCAATTGCAGGTTCCATGATGTGGATCAGCGGTTCGTTTGATTTGAACCGCTTTTATCAAACAGGAGAAGTATATGACGTAACAAAAACGAATTTAAAGCTTAATGGGAATTATGACATAGACTATGATGAGGAGAATAATAGTTTCACAGTAAAATCGGAAACGGCTGCGAAAGTATTTGTGATTCCTAAGGGAAAGTGGAATTATATCTATCTGTATGCCTCGCAGACTGGCGAGGAGGGCGTAGATGTTTCACTTGGCTGTTATAACGAGGAGAATATAACGGTATATGAGGCAGACGTCAAAATTTCTGAAGGCGTAAATATCCTAACGGTTCCAGGTGTACGTTATACCAGGATGAATCTAAATTTTCGTCAGAAAGCGGGGACGGTGTTTGGTATTGATCAAATTCAGTTCCGCGAAAAGCCTCCGATTTTTTCCAAGTCCCGGTTTATCAAATACATGCTGCTTCTTTTGGGCGGATTTCTTTTGGTTACAGGAACAGCCAAAATTCTTATACAAAAGAAATTACGCGGCGGTTTTTGGTATGTTCCGGTTCATAGCCTGCAGAAACTATTTTGCCGGGCAGGTAAAGTGGGAGAAAGATTGGATCGTATATGTTCCCCAAGGCAAAAGGATTGGATACAAAGAGGCGTTTTCTGCGGCATGTTTTTATATATGCAGGTATGTTATGTGCTGACCCTGACCACGATTAAGACGTTTCGTTATTTTACGATACCCTGTGTGCTGGGCATTCTGGTAATTGCTGTTTTATGTTGGGAAAAACCTTTAACGTTTTTAAATTGGAACAATAAGCTGGCTGCTTCTTGGTTTTGTTTATGGCTGATGGCCGTTATTTCTGATTTCATTGTCGGGAAACGATATGCGTTTATGGGCTATATTATGATATTTGCCATAGGTTTTCTTTTTTTTATGTGGGGCAATATGAAAAAAAGAGAGCGTTTACTTTTGAACTTTATGCGTGGAATCGAATGGAGCTTTTGGCCAAACATAATATTTTGTTATCTTTTTCGACCATATATTCCAGGATATCGGTATTTGGGCGCCGCATTTCTGCCAGGATTTTTTGGAATGTATTTATTATTTGTCTGGATCTCATTTCTTACGGAACTGGATTTTGATTTTAAGAAGAAACATGTTTTGGGAAAGGATTTATTTTTTTTAGCGGCATTGGGGATTTGTGGAAATCTGATCTGGAGAACGCAAACGATGTCGGCGATATTGCCTGCAATTTTCGCTTTATTTATTTTTTCGTTTAAACTGTGGAAGAAACGAAAGCAGGTGAAAATATTTGGATTTGTAGTTTATATAGTTGTATTTTGTATAGGCTATAAAGTGGATGAATATTGTATCTATCAGATTCCAAGACAGGTAAATTCAGAAATCAGGTTTGAAAAGGATCTCTATGAGAATACCGTTACAGACCATCCGTTTACGATGGAGGTGAAGGCAGGAGAACCAATGCCCTTCAATCGTATTTTTTACAAATTAAGGACAAGTGCGTCTTTGGAGGAACTGACAACTGGAAGGACGCTGTTCTGGAAGGCTTATCTACGGGATATGAACCTTTGGGGACATCGAAGTAACGCTCACTTTTGGGGCGGAAGCCATATGGCGCATAATGGATTGCTGGCCATTATGCATCGCTATGGTATTTTTGCAGGCGTACCCTATGTGCTGATGCTCTTTTATAATATTTGTTTTGCGTGGAGGTACTTTAAGCGCCATTTGCTAAAGGATCGATCTGCCTACTTTGTTTTAGCAAATATGTTTTCCTGCTGCGCACTGCTTTTAGTTGAGAATATAGAACTGCCATTTTGCTGGGTATATTGGTATGCCTTATACATCGTGATGGGGATTTATTTTGATGATGAAAGGGTTGGGAATCCTAATGAAGAACTCGAAAGAATATGAAATAAAACAAAATAAGTATATGAGTTGATTCTGAATTTTAAGTACGCTATAATAGGAAAAATAAAACGAGTGGAAAAATTAGCTAAAAGAGGAAGAAAAAATGTCTGAATTAATCAATAGTAAAATGCTGTGGATCCGCAGAATTTTTTTTATCTGTTACGATATTATTGCTGTTTTGGCGGCAAGCTTTTTGGCGTTAAGCGCACGATTTGATTTTCATCTTTCGGAAGTGCCGCATCATTATTATGAGCGGGCATGGGCCATACTTCCGATGGAGGTTGTGATTACGATTGCGGTATTTTGGCTGTTCCGTCTCTATTCCAGTCTTTGGGTTTACGCCGGTGCGACAGAACTGATGTATCTGGTTGCCGGATGCGCCGTAGATACGGTAGCCAACGCATGTATGATTTATCTGTTTAATCGTTCCGTGCCTGTGCCGATGCCAAGAAGCTATTATCTGCTGTTCGGCATGTTTTTGGTGTGCATCGTGTTTGTCAGCCGTTACGGCTATCGGGCATTCCGGTCCATGCTGAACCTGCGCGTGGATATGAGAAGTAAAAAAAATGTAATGATCGTCGGAGCCGGCGCGGCGGGAAACGCGCTGATTAAAGAGATCAATAACAGTCAGTATATCAAGATGAACGTCGTATGCGTGATCGATGATTCGGCGGAAAAAGTCGGCAGCTATATCCACGGGGTGCGGATTGCCGGGACGCGGGAAGATATCGTAAGGCTGGCAAAGGATATGCATATTGCGGAAATTATCGTTGCGATGCCGTCGGCAAAAGCAGCTGAGATAAAAAATGTACTGGATATCTGCAAAGAAACCGGATGTGAGCTAAGGCGCGTTCCCGGTATGTATCAGCTGATTAACGGAGAGGTGAGTATCAGCAGTTTAAAAGACGTCGATGTCAACGATCTTTTAGGGCGTGATCCGATCGAAGTCGATTTGGAATCGATCATGGAATATGTGTCCGGAAAGACGGTTATGGTCACCGGGGGAGGCGGATCGATCGGCAGTGAGCTGTGCCGCCAGATTGCGGCGCATCATCCGAAACAGCTTGTCATCGTGGATATTTATGAGAATAATATTTACGATATTCAGCAGGAGCTTCTGCACAATTATCCGGATTTGAAATTAACGGCGCTGATTGCTTCCGTGCGGAATACGCTTCGGATCGATAAAATATTTGAGACATACCGTCCGGATATTGTATATCATGCGGCGGCGCACAAGCATGTGCCACTGATGGAGACCAGCCCGAACGAGGCGGTGAAAAATAATGTGCTCGGCACATGGAAGGTTGTAAAAGCATCCGATAAATGGAATGTGAAGCGGTTTGTTATGATCTCTACGGATAAGGCCGTGAACCCGACCAATATTATGGGAGCGACCAAGCGCATCTGTGAGATGATTATCCAGACTTATAATAAACGTTCCAAAACAGAATTTGTGGCAGTCCGGTTTGGAAACGTATTGGGAAGTAACGGAAGCGTAATTCCGCTGTTTAAAAAACAGATTGCGGAAGGAGGACCGGTAACGGTAACGCACCCGGATATTATTCGGTATTTTATGACGATTCCGGAGGCGGTGTCTTTGGTTCTTCAGGCGGGCGCGTATGCAAAGGGTGGAGAAATCTTTATCCTGGATATGGGACAGCCCGTAAAGATCGTAGACCTTGCAAAGAATCTGATCCTTCTCTCCGGGCATAAGCCGAATGAGGATATTATGATTACATTTACGGGACTGCGTCCGGGGGAAAAATTATACGAAGAAATGCTGATGGAAGAAGAAGGCATACAGGATACCGAAAATAAACTGATCCATATCGGAAAACCCATTGAAATGGATGAAGAAAAGTTTATGGATCAGTTAAAGGAACTGAAAGAGTATGTGGTCAGCGAACCCGGAGATATTCGTAAATGGGTGCAGAAAATTGTCCCGACATATACGCCGAAGTAGGTCATTTGAGATCGGAGCGAAAGAGCAGGTATGAGCAGGTTATCATTTCAGACATTTTGCATAGAATTTTACAGTTATCATATACAAAAAAGCAGCGACGTCGTGTTTGCTATATTTGAAAAGGAAGGCGTCTTGGATCTGCTGGATCGGGAATATGAGGATTTACATGGAATGGGAATGGAATACCTGATGCAGTTTTTAGATGAATATCTGGGCAGAAAGAAGGTGCCTGAATGATATTATATCACGGATCTACCGTTGTTGTAGATCATCCGAAGATCATAAAAAGCGAAGTGGGAAGAGATTTTGGCTTTGCATTCTATACGACAGATATCAGGGAGCAAGCGATTCGGTGGGCAAAGAGGAAAGCAATGCTAAAAGAACGGAGGTTTGGCCAGAGTATTATTCCGATCGTATCTTGTTATCTGTGGGAGGAAAAACGGGTAAAAAATGAGTTAAGCTTAAAGGAATTTACAGGAACAGATATAGACTGGTTGGAGATGGTAGTAGAATGCAGGAGCCGGATGGAGCATTCTCATGGTTATGATGTTGTTTTGGGCAACATTGCAAACGATAATGTAGGCGAGACAATTTCTTATGTAATTCAGGGAATTATGAGAAAGGAAGATGCTATAAAACGGCTTGAGTTTGAGAAGATAAATAAACAGATTGCATTTTGTACGGCAAGGTCTTTGAACTATCTAACATTTGATTCCTATTTTGAGTGCAGGTGATGGCAATGGAACACTATCTGATTCGGGCAACGATAATACCGGAAATTGTAAAAATGATAGAAAAGGAGTATCATTTGCCGGAGAGAGAAGCATTAAAGGCATTTTACATGTCAGCAACGGGAGCTTCTCTGGCGGATGATGCGACCGGATTATACGGGCAGTCTCCGTTGTTTATCTTTAGTTTATACCGGCAGGAAACGGAAGAAAATTATCATGGGAGGTCATTATGAAACAGCATATTTTTTTGGCATCGCCGCATATGAGCGACGAAGGCTATGAGAAAGAATTTGTAAAGGAAGCGTTTGATACGAACTGGATCGCGCCTTTGGGGAAAAATGTGACGGAATTTGAAAAAGAAATGACGGAAAAGCTGGGAGCAAAAAGCGCGGTTGCGCTTTCGGCAGGAACGGCGGCGATTCACATGGCGTTAAAATCGATCGGCGTGGGGCAGGGAGATCTCGTATTCTGTCAGTCTCTGACATTTTCCGCAACGGCAAATCCCATCACATACGAAAAAGCGGTTCCTGTGTTTATCGACAGCGAAGCGTCTACCTGGAATATGAGTCCTTCGGCGCTTCAAAAGGCGTTTGACAAATATGAAAAGCTGGGCAGGCTGCCGAAAGCGGTTATGGCAGTGCATTTATACGGCAACTGCGCGCATATAGAGGAGATTGCAGACATATGTAAGCGGTACGGTGTTCCGCTGGTCGAAGACGCTGCGGAGAGCCTTGGCAGCACATATCAAGGGAAATATACGGGAACGTTCGGCGACTATGGGATCATCAGCTTTAACGGAAACAAAATCATCACGACCTCCGGGGGAGGAATGCTCCTGGTTCAGACAGAGGACGCCGAAGAACGGGCAAAAAAAGTCCTGTTCTGGTCTACACAGGCAAGAGATGCGGCGCGCTGGTATCAGCACAGTGAGATTGGTTATAATTACCGTATGAGCAACGTTGTAGCGGGGATCGGACGCGGTCAGCTGAAAGTTTTGGATCAGCGGGTAGAGAAGAAACGGTACATTTTTGAATATTATAAAAAACGGCTGGGACACCTGCAGGGGATTACATTTCAACCGCAGAGCGAGGATACGTACAGCAACTGCTGGCTGACAGCGATTCAGCTATCCGATGACTGTAAAGTCCGGCCGCTTGCGATTATGACTGCGTTGGAGGAAGACGACGTGGAAAGCCGCCCGATCTGGAAGCCGCTGCATTTGCAGCCGGTGTTTGCGGACTGCGATTTTATTTCGGATGTGGAAAATCTGCATATCACGGAAGAGGAGATGGGCGCGGACAACAGCACTGCCGGAGAAATTTTCCGGCGCGGCGTATGCCTGCCGTCCGATTCTAAAATGACGGATACGGATCTGGAGCGGATCTGCAGTGTTGTAGAGAGATTGTGGGAATAGAGGTTTGTGCAAAGCCGATCCGGACTGGCATTTGAAGTTGGCGGAGATTTTGATTTTACTTAAAATAAAAATGAATATCCGCATTATTTTAAGCTCCCACAGTCCTTATTTTATGCGGGCGTTAGAAGTGAAGATGGCAGACTATGGGATCTTAGGCTGCGGAACGTTTTATTTGATGGAAGAACGAAACCAGGGATTTGTGGCAAAAGATGGGTCCCAAATTGCTGTCAGATTATAAGAAGTCATTAAAAGAATGTTCCAAAAGTGATTCCGGAGAACCGGTTACGTTCTCGGAACTGCCGGCATATCGGTTTGATGAGCTCAGTGCTTTTGAGGCAGAGAGAATCAGTTATTTTTTGATTTATAATGACAAAGCGGTACAGAAGCCGGAAAAGCCGTCGGAATCTTTTGGTGAACTGAAACGAAAGCTGAAAGGTTTTGCGGAACAAACCGATACATATCCTGTGTTGGGAAATATGGAAGCATATCAAAATACGTTTTATAAAAGAGTGTATACGATAGATGTTTTAGATTTTGAACAAGAATTTCTGGGGAAAATATATGGATCGTAAAAGCAATGAGTTTTATCGTAAGTTAAAGCCGGTAGTTGCCATCGGGGCGCAGAATTTTAAAAGTATCAGAGAAAGCGGTGCATTCTATATTGATAAAACAAGCTTTATCAAAGAATGGTGGGAGAATCAGGATGTGGTTACCTTGATTATACGCCCCCGCCGGTTTGGAAAAACATTGAATATGAGCATGACGGAGCATTTCTTTTCCAATCAATACGCAGGCTGTGCAGATTTGTTTGAGGGATTGACGATTTGGAAGGATGCCGCTTATCGAAACCTGCAGGGGAGTTATCCCGTTCTTTTTGTCAGTTTTGCAGGGATTAAGAGTGATTCTTATGAAACGGCCAGGGAAGGAATCATTCAGATCATCATTGATTTGTATGCAAAATATAGATTTCTGTTACAGGGGGATTCTTTAAATGTTCAGGAGAAAGCCTATTTTAATTATATAGAGCCCGGGATGTCGGATGCAGTTGCTGTAATGTCCCTGCACAGATTGACGCTCTGTATGACTCGTTATTATGGAAAAAAGGTGATTTTGCTTCTGGATGAATATGATACGCCTTTGCAGGAGGCATATGTAAACGGATATTGGGAAAAATTAACGATATTCATACGAAGTTTATTTCATTGTACGTTTAAGACAAATCCATATATGGAACGCGGTTTGCTGACAGGGATTACAAGGGTCGGCAAGGAATCGATTTTTTCCGATTTGAATAATCTTGAAGTTGTGACTACGACTTCGGATAAATATGTCTCGTCATTTGGATTTACAGAAGAGGAAGTAAAAACGGCGCTGGAATTATTTGATATGACGGAAAAACTGGAAAAAGTAAAATTTTGGTATGACGGATTCCGGTTTGGAAACAAGATAGACCTGTACAATCCGTGGTCTATTACAAAATATCTTGACAGAAAAAGATGTGAGCCTTACTGGGTAAATACCAGTTCAAACAATCTGATTCGTATTCTGATCCAAAGAGGATCTCCGGAAATTAAAGTGGCTTTTGAAGATCTTCTTATGGGCAGGCAGATTGTTTCAGCATTGGATGAAGAGATTGTATTTGACCAGTTAGAGGAGAGCGACGCTGCGATTTGGAGTTTTCTCTTGGCGTCCGGTTACTTAAAAGCAGATCGTGTATTAGAGACGGAGGAAGAAGGAGAAACACAATATTGTTTATCGCTGACAAACCTGGAAGTGAAAAAAGAATTTCGGAAAATGGTACGGCAGTGGTTTCAGAATCCATCCGCCCGGTATCATGACTTTATCAAGGCATTGCTGGCAGGTGATGTTGATTATATGAACGAATATATGAACCGCATCGCCCTGCAGACGTTCAGCAGTTTTGATACGGGAAAACATCCGTCTGGCAGATCGGAGCCAGAGCGTTTCTATCATGGTTTTGTACTTGGCTTGATTGTTGACCTTGCAGACCGATATAAGATTACGTCAAACCGCGAAAGCGGATTCGGACGGTATGATGTGGTGATGGAGCCGCTGCAGAGCGGTTTGGATGCGTTTGTGATGGAGTTTAAGGTGTTTCACCCCGAAAGGGAAAAAGATCTGCATGAGACGGTGAAACATGCCTTACAGCAGATTGCTGAAAAAGAGTATGACGCAGATTTGATTGCCGGAGGAATACAAAAAGGTCATATCCGCCATTATGCGATTGCTTTTGAAGGAAAACACATATTGGTGGGCTCTGCTTAAAATATAAGAATAAATATTCCGGGGGAATGTATGGATCAGAAAAAAAATCGAATATATCAGAAGTATATCAAACGAATTTTGGATTTTGTCCTTTCCTTTACAGCATTTGTGGTTTTAAGCCCGGTTTTGCTGGTTACGGCGGCGCTGGTGAGAGTCAAGCTGGGAAAGCCTGTGATTTTTCGGCAGGAGAGGCCTGGGAAGGATGAAAAGATTTTTAAATTGTATAAATTTCGGACCATGACGGATGAGAGGGACGAAAACGGCCAGCTGCTTCCGGATGACGTGCGGCTGACAAAGTTTGGTAAAACGCTGCGCAGTACGAGCCTGGATGAGCTGCCGGAGCTTTGGAATATTGTGAAAGGCGATATGAGTATTGTGGGACCGCGGCCGCTTTTGGTCCGCTATCTGCCTTTGTATAATGCAACACAGAAGCACAGGCATGACGTGCGTCCGGGATTTACCGGACTGGCGCAGGTGCACGGCAGAAACAGTATTTCCTGGGAAGAAAAGTTTGACTGGGATATTCGGTATGTGAATCATGTCACGTTTTTTACGGATGTGAAAATTATTCTGGATACGGTCCGGACCGTTTTAAAACGGGAAGGAATCAGCAGCGATACTTCGGTAACAATGGAAGAATTTCGGGGGAATTCATAATGGAACATGTGATACTTATGGGCGCGAGCGGGCATGCGAAAGTAGTGATTGATATTTTGCATGAGATGAGCTGCAGGGAAGGAATAGAATACAACATTGAATTGCTGGATGATGATGCATCGCTGCAGGGCACAAAGATCATGGGGCATAAGGTGGTTGGCAAGATCAGCGACTGCGTGAACTATCCCAAGAGCAGGTTTTTGATTTCGATTGGAAATAATAAGATTCGGGAGACTTTGGCGAAAAGATATCAACTGGATTATATGACAGCCATACATCCTTCTGCAATTATCGGTACGGATGTTGCCGTTGGCGAAGGAACGGTGATTATGGCGGGAGCAGTGATCAACTGCGGTACGAAGATCGGAACGCATTGTATAGTAAATACGGGCGCAACGCTGGATCATGACAATAAGATCAGCGATTTTGTGCATATTTCTCCGGGGGTACATCTTGCCGGAGCTGTTTCAGTGGGTGAAAAGTCCTGGATAGGCGTTGGAAGCTGCTGTGTGAACAATATTTCGATTGGGGCTGAAATTCTTGTGGGGGGGGGTAGTACCGTAATTGGAGATCTTACAGCAAAAGGGACTTATGTAGGAACGCCGGCAAAGAGACTGAAGAAGTAAACCGTTTGGACCATGTTCTGCGGATCACAGAAGTTTTTGCCAGGAATGTTCCGGTTATAAGATAAGAAATGGTTGTATTCCGGTAAAAATGAAAAGATGCAGAGGTGGATTTGTTGACATGGAAAAAATAGTGATTGTTGGTGCAGGCGGGTTTGGCCGTGAAATACAATGGCTGATTGAGAGAAGAAATGCGAAAGAAGCGGAATGGGAGATTCTGGGATATATTGACGACGGCGTGGCAAAAGGAACCGCGGTAGACGGTTATCCGGTTCTTGGCAGCAGCGACGATTTGCTGCGGGAAGAACAGAGCCTGCATGTTGCATGTGCGGTTGGAAATGCGCAGACGCGGAGAAAAATTATTGAAAAATTATCGAAAAATTCCAACCTTCGATTTCCAAATTTAATAGATCCGAGTGTATTCATGTCGGATTGGGTGGAACTGGGAAAAGGAAATATAATTTGTGCGTCTAATATTTTGACAGTGGATATTCAAATCGGGGATTTTAATATTATAAATTTGGATTGTACGGTGGGGCACGATGCCAGGCTGGCTTCTTACATTACGGTGTATCCGGGAGTGAATATATCCGGCTGCGTAACGATAGGCGAATTCTGCGAAATCGGAACAGGCACGCAGATCATACAGGGAAAGCAGATTGTGCATGATGTGATTTTAGGAGCGGGAAGTGTTGTAGTGAAGGATATTTTGGAAAGCGGCACGTATGTCGGCGCGCCGGCGAAAAGGATTAAGTAGGGTGAGGATCCTGGAAATATGTTTTAACGGAATAAAGAAGTTGACAAAATGCCCAAATTTGATTATATTTATTCAGATAAAATAGAGTTAGAGGGTTGACGATGAAAAAAAATATTTGGATATTTAATCATTATGCAACTAATATGTACTTTGACAATGGAGGACGTCATTATTGGTTTGCAAAATACTTAAAACAAGCAGATTATAATCCTGTAATATTTTGTGCCAATACATTACATGGATTTGATAAGTCCGTAGATACAAACGAGCAATTATATATAGAAAAAAGAGACAACCTCGACCGTATACCTTTTGTTTTTGTCAAGACTCCGCAATATAAAAAGAATGGTATAAGTCGTATCAATAATATGCTTTCTTTTTATTTTCACTTATTTAAGGTGGCGAAGAGTTTTCAGAAAGAGCATGGGAAACCAGATATTATTCTGGCTTCCAGTGTGCATCCGTTAACCCTTGTAGCAGGAATTCAGATTGCCAGAAAGTTGAACATACCATGTATTTGTGAAGTACGGGATTTATGGCCTGAAAGTATCGTAGCATATGGAAGGTTAAAAGAGGGATCTTTGCTTTCTAAACTTTTATATAAAGGCGAAAAATGGATTTATAAGAATGCGGCTGCGTTGATTTTTACAATGGAAGGCGGGAAAGACTATATTAAGGATAAAAAATGGGATAGAAAAAATGGCGGCCGGATTGACTTGGGAAAGGTTTACTATATAAATAATGGTATTGATTTGACAGCAGCGTTGGAAAATAAAAAATTGTATCCATATAAAAACGAACAATTTGATCATATCAAAGGCAGAAAGATTATATATACTGGATCAATTCGTGAAGTCAATGATATCGGATTAATATTAGATGCTGCAAAATTGCTTCATGATTGTGATATTACGTTTTGTATTTTTGGAGATGGTGAGGAGCGTGAAAAATTAGAACGGAGAGTGACAAAGGAGCAAATTGATCATGTGATCTTTTTTGGAAAAGTCGATAAGAAGTATATTCCTGATATCGTTTCCAAGGCGGCATTGTTGTTGCTGTTATATGCAAAAGAGATTTCTGATGTTGCAAAATATGGGATGAGCCAAAATAAGTTATTTGATTATCTTGCAAGCGGACAACCGATTGTTTCAAATTTGCCGAATCGTTATTCTATCATTAATAAGTACGATTGTGGGATTGAAAAAGGAATACCGACAGCAGAATTGCTGGCAGGTCAGATCAGGGATATGATTCAAGATGAAAAGAACATGTATAGATGGGGAGAGAACTCAAAGAGTACAGCGAAAGCATTCTCATTTGAAGAGCATACAAAAAAATTGATAACGATTATTGAAAAAACATCATAGAAAAGGATCGTGAAATTATGAAGGTTGTAACAATTGTTGGAGCTAGGCCTCAGTTTATTAAAGCTGCGGTTGTCTCTCGTGAGTTAAGAAAAGAAAGTACAGAGGTATTAATTCATACTGGACAGCATTACGATTATAATATGTCGGATATATTTTTTGAAGAACTGGATATCCCAAAACCTGATTACAATCTTGGGATCTCAGGCGGAACACATGGTACGATGACAGGTACGATGCTGATTAAGATTGAAGAAGTTTTAATCAAAGAAAAGCCGGATGCGGTTCTTTTATACGGTGATACGAATTCAACGATGGCAGGCGCGCTGGCTGCGGTCAAGCTTCATATTCCCGTTGTTCATGTGGAAGCCGGCAATCGATTGGGAACAAAAACAAACCCGGAGGAAATAAACAGGATTGTTACAGACCATGTTTCTACATTACATTTATGCTGTACAAAATCTGCAAAAGAATTTTTGAAAAAAGAAGGTATTATCGACAGTGCATATGTGGTTGGAGATCCTATGTATGACGCGTTCTTATATTATTCTAGAAAAGTAGGAGATATTCCCAGTGAACAATTAGAACATCTAAGTGGTGAAAAAGTTGCGTTACCGGATCAATTTTATTATATGACATGTCATAGGGAGGAAAACGCCGGGACAGACCAGACTCTGACAGAGATCTTAGAAGCTATGGAAGAATTGGACAGCCCCGTTGTTTATCCGGTTCATCCAAGAAATACTGACAGGGTGTTGAATATTATAAAACAGAGAAACTTAAAAAACACAATTTGCTGCAAGCCTGTAGGATATTTAATGAGCGTCTTTCTTGTAAATCATGCAAAAAAAATTGTGACGGATTCCGGAGGATTACAGAGAGAAGCTTTTTTTGCAAAAAAACAATGTGTTACTGTTTTCGATTATGTTGTATGGCCGGAAACAATGAAAGATAATAGAAATCAGTTGGTTAAGCCCGATAAGAATGATATATTAATGAAACTGAATATGGAACAGACCGTTCAGGATGACGATAGTTTTGGAGACGGACAGTCTTATATGAAAATAGTAAAAAAAATCAAAGAAATTGGAGAAAAGCGATGAGAGAAAAATTATTACAGAAAATCAGTCAAAAAGAAATACGCGTAGGAGTTGTTGGATTAGGATATGTCGGATTGCCGCTTGCTGTTGAGAAAGCGAAAGCAGGATTCAAAACAATCGGATTTGACGTCCAGAAAGAGAAAGTGAATCTGGTAAACGGAGGACATAATTATATCGGGGACGTCATAGATGAAGATTTAAAACAATTAGTTGATGACGGTATGCTGTCCGCTACGGAAGATTTTTCGTTTATTAAAGATGTTGATTTTATTGCGATTTGTGTTCCGACACCGTTAGACCGTCATCAGCAGCCGGATATCAGCTATGTAAAAGATTCCACTATAGAGATTGCAAAGTATTTATCTAAAAATACGATGGTGGTTCTTGAGTCGACAACGTATCCGGGTACGACCGAAGAACTGATCAAGCCGCTTTTAGAAGAAGGTTCCGGATTAAAATGCGGAGAGGATTTTTATCTGGGATTTTCTCCGGAGCGTGTGGATCCCGGTAATGCGATTTATAAGACAAAAAATACGCCAAAAGTAGTGGGAGCAATTGGAAAGGATGCGACAGAAGTAATTGCTGCCATGTATCGTGCGGTCTTAGAAGGAGATGTACACGAAGTATCTTCACCTGCTATTGCGGAGATGGAGAAGATCTTGGAAAATACGTATCGTAATATTAATATCGGATTGATTAATGAATTGGCAATTCTTTGTGATAAGATGAATATCAACTTGTGGGAAGTCGTAGATGCTGCAAAGACAAAGCCATACGGATTTCAGGCATTTTATCCGGGTCCGGGACTTGGAGGCCACTGCATACCTTTGGATCCGTATTATTTATCATGGAAAGCCAGAGAATATGGGTTCCATACTTCTATGATTGAAGCATCTATGATGATTAATGACAGGATGCCGGAATATTGTGTAGAACGTGCAGGTAAAATATTAAATCGTTTTCAGAAATCTTTGTATGGTTCAAAAGTACTTGTGCTTGGAATTGCATATAAACAGGATATTGATGATTATCGGGAGAGTCCTGCGCTCCGTGTAATTGAAAAGCTTGAAGAAACGGGAGCAAATGTGGATTTCTATGATCCGTTTATTGCTTCTTATAAGGAAAATGGCGTGGTAAAAGAAGGAATACAGGAAATTGACGAAGAGATTATTGCTTCTTACGATCTGATAATGATAACAGCCGCACATACAACGGTGGATTACGATATGGTTCAGTCAAGCGCCAAAGTAATTTTTGATACGAAAAATGTAATGAAAAATATTGAAAAGCGAGATAATATTGAGGTGTTATAATGCAAAATATTTTCGTACATGAGACAAGCATAGTGGATCAAAACGTAAAGATTGGGGAAGGTACTAAAATATGGCATTTTTCTCATATTCAGTCGGATACCGTTATTGGAGAAAATTGTTCTTTTGGCCAAAATGTCAATATTAGCAGTCATGTAAAAATAGGAAACGGCTGCAAAGTACAAAACAATGTTTCCATTTATGAGGGAGTAGAATTGGAAGACTATGTATTTTGCGGACCTTCTATGGTCTTTACAAACGATTTGACACCAAGGGCAAAATATCCGAAAGGAAGTATCGGATACAAAAAAACTTTACTTCATACAGGAGCAACGATTGGTGCAAACGCCACAGTTGTCTGCGGACATGAAATCGGGGAATGGGCGATGGTAGCAGCCGGATCGGTAGTCACAAAAGATGTTCCGGCATATGCGCTTGTAGCAGGAGTCCCTGCCAGGCAGATCGGATGGGTTTGCGAGTGTGGGGAACGGCTTACCGAAAACTTATCTTGCGGCAAATGTGGACGCAGATATCAAAAGAATAAAAATCAGTTGGCTTTGGAAAAATAACAAAAAGCAGGAAGGAAGATTCATATGAAGTATGCATTAATAGGCTGTGGACGTATCTCAACAAATCATATAAAAGCAGCGTTAAATAACAAACTTCAAATCGTGGGAGTTTGTGATATTCTTTCTGAAAAAATGGAAGATATCCTAAAAAAACATGAGTTGGAAAAAGACGCAACGATTCATCGATTTACGTATTATAAAGAATTGATTGAGAAAGAACAGCCGGATCTGGTTAGTATTGCTACAGAAAGCGGCAGCCATGCAGAGATTGCACTATATTGTATCGACCTGGGAGTTAACGTTATTATTGAGAAGCCTATGGCAATGAGCATGGAAGATGCAAATAAGATCATAGAGTTATCAGAGAAAAAAAATGTAAAAGTTGCTGCTTGTCATCAGAATCGCTTTAATGTTGCAGTTCAGGAATTGCGAAAAGCGTTAGAGACGGGACGGTTTGGAAAGATTTCACATGGTTCCATTCATGTGAGATGGAATAGGAATAAAGGTTATTATGATCAGGCTCCCTGGCGCGGCACATGGATGCAGGATGGCGGTGCGCTAATGAATCAGTGTATTCATGGAATCGATTTGCTTCGATGGATGATGGGAAATGAAGTGGAGGAAGTGTATGGCGCCACAAGACAGCAGTTTCATGATTATTTAGAGGCAGAAGATGTCGGGATGGCTGTTGTAAAATTTAAAAACGGTGCGATTGGGACAATCGAAGGAACCACGAACGTATATCCCAAAAACTTGGAAGAGACCTTGTATTTATTCGGCGAGAATGGAACTGTTAAAATAGGTGGAACATCAACGAACAATATTGATGTCTGGAATTTTTCAGATGAAACAGAGGAAGATAATAAAAATAAAGGTTTGGAAGAGGTTACCAGCAATGTGTATGGAAACGGGCATACCAGCCTGTTTGCGGATGTAATTGATGCGATTCAATCTGACAGGAAGCCGTATGTAGATGCGGTGGCGGGAAGAAATGCGCTTGAGATGATACTGGCAATTTATAAGAGCCAAAAAACAGGACAGCCTGTAAAGCTGCCTCTTGTGGAATTTGCTAGCGAAGATATGAGAGGAGAGTTCTGATGACTCGGATTTGTCATGTGACAAGTGCGCATAAAAGATATGATGTCCGGATATTTAGAAAGGAATGCTGCTCACTTGCAAAAAATGGCTATGATTGTTATTTGGTAGTTAATGATAATCTGGAAAATGAAGAAAGAGATGGGGTAAAGATTGTTTCAACAGGTTTAGAAGTGTCTTCAAGAAGAGAGAGATTTACACAATCACATAAGCTGCTTTTTGAAAAAATGAAGAAAATTAATGCCGATATTTACCATTTTCATGACCCGGATTTGCTTTCTTTAGCTTTTAAAATAAAAAAGAAAGGTAAAAAAGTTATCTTTGATTTTCATGAGAATGTTGCTAAACAAATTAAGGACAAATCATGGATTCCTGAAATTGTTAGAAACATTACTAGTTTTTTGTATAGTAAGTATGAGAAGCATTATGCAAAAAAATTTGATTATTTAATTACAGTTTCGCCTAATATAGTAGATGTGCTTAAGTATGAAAACAAAAAAGTTAAAATGATTACCAATTTTCCTATTATTGAAGAATCGTATCAGGAGCCTAGTTTTGACAAAAAAAATATTTGCTTTGTTGGCGGCATAAGTGAGCAATGGTGTCAAGATATTATATTAAAAGCAATATCAGAAATAGATGATTGTAAATATCTTCTTGCAGGACAGAGTTCAGAGAAATATTTAGAAACACTAAAAAATTCTCCGGGGTGGAGTAAGGTAAAATTTTTGGGTAAAATTCCTTTTGAGCAAGTTTCTGATGTATACAATCAATCTATGGCTGGACTGGCTTTGAATATTTCTACACAAGTAGGAAAAGAAGGAACGTTAGGTAATACCAAATTGTTTGAATATATGCAAGCTGGGCTGCCGATAATATGCAGCGACAATTTAATGTGGAAAAAGATTGTAGAAGAACATGACTGCGGTATTATAGTTAATCCTGAAAATTGTACTGAAATACAAAATGCAATCAGATATATTTTTAAGCATGCTGAGAAAGCTAAGGAAATGGGAAGAAACGGTAGAGATGCGGTCATAAATATGTACAGCTGGGAAAAAGAAGCGAAAAAACTTTATAGTCTATATGAAGAGTTGATTGGATAAAACTTTATTTGAAAGGAAAGTATATGAAGACAATTAGTGAAAAATATGATTTATTTATTGCTAAAATCTGTCATTTTTTTGAAGGTTCTGTAGTTCAAGTTAGCAGCTTTATTTTATACAAAATCATGGTTGATGCAATCTATTTTTTGTATATTGGAAGGACGGCTGGATTTGGGGTAGAATTTAAATTAATAAATGTTTTAAGTTCTTATATTTGTGTCGGGCTATTTTCGTATTTTATATGTATATATAGCGAAGAAAAAAGGGCGTCTTCTTTTTTATTACTTATTATTAACATGATTTATTTTATACCGATAACATCTTACTGTAGTTTGGGACCTGGAAGTACTAGTTTTTTGTTTTTTGCAATTATATATTGGGGTATATTGTCATTTTTACAAATAAAAGTTCCGGTTGTTACATTGAAAAGAAAAGAAACTAATATACGTGACAGTTTTTTTTATTTAATTTTTATTAGTGTTGCAATTTTGACCATTTATTTATCTGTAAAATATACAGGATTTCGAATAATAACAGATTTATTAGACGTATATAAATATCGGGCAGAAGCTTCAACGTATAATCTTCCGCGATGGCTTGTATACTTACAGAATTTTTCTACTGTTTTAATTCCTCTGTTGATTTTACTATCCTTTAGTAAAAGAAGATATATTTTTGCAATAGTATCGTGCTTTCTTTTGTTATTAAATTTTTCGTTTGCTGGTCATAAGATTGTGTTGTTTATGGGTATCTTGTTAGTAATGGGATATATTTTTTGGAAGAATGAGATGATGTCATTGGTTATCCCTGGAGGTATACTGGTGGGGATAATTGCTATTTTAGAAGAGAGAATATTGCAACATAGTTATATTATCAGTTTCTTTTTCAGAAGGGAGGGCTATGTTTTAGCTCAATTGTCTGATCAATATTATCGTTTTTTTAACAATAATCCTGTAGATATATTTCGTGGAACTTTTTTAGGAAAAATAGGTTTCGATAGTCCATATTCTATACCGATTCCTTATGTGATCGGTAATAATTATTCAACTCAGACTGTAAGTTGTAATAATGGTTTGTTAGCGGATGTATGGTCGCATATAGGAATCATTGGACTCATCGTTATGCCAGTGATCATTATTGTCTGTTTTAGGTTGTTTGACATGGTAACTGATGGATTGGAAATGCGCTATGTGGTTGGAATGGGCATATATTATGCAGTTTGTTTTGTAGATTCCGGATGGAGTATAGTGTTATTAACACATGGTTTTTTGATTGTTTGTATGATGTTCTTTTTGTTTCCAAGAGTAAATCGTATAAAAAAGGGAGGGAAAAATGAAGGTTATAGTTTTATCAACAAAAGATATTAAGGTTAACTTTGCGAAAAATAGGAAAAAAATGCTTTACATATTCTTGGTTTTTCTGATACTTGGAGTATTAGCTGGAGTGTGTTATGGGTATGGTTATATGCAAGATCAGTATACATTAGATGATACAACAGTTGATTTTGTGGATTTTCATTCAATTGAACAGAAAGAAGATTATTATTATTCTGCGTTAAATGAATTAAAAGAAAAAAAACTTTCATTGGATTCTTATATTCAGTATTTTGGACAAGTTGATATGAGTGCTGAAAGTACAATGAAAATAAAAGAATTTCAAAAAGAATTGTCAACTTTTAGTAATTTATATAATGAAACCTGGAATTTTTGGTGGAACTCTAGTTCTGTTGATTATGATACTGAACAGAAAAGAAATTCTTTTTTTGAGACAAGAATTGAGGAATGTGAAAGTAAGATAAATGCTGCAAATCAGATGATTACAGAGGCTCATAACAATTCTTTTACCCGTCCATTTGTGAAAGTAACTGAGAGTACTGCATTAGATAGTATATTATCGGCTAAAAATGAGCAAAAAGTTTGGGAAAAAAAGAAAAAACTTGTAGACGATTCTGATATAGTAAAAATTGAAGAAGATAATGTCCATTTGGAGAAGTTGCTTAAAAACAGCTCAGATGAGCTGAATGAATTAGTAACTGTTTTTAATGAAATTGTGAAGTACATGGAAGAAAAAGAACAATATGATATTGTTTATAATAAGTATTTGATGAAACAGTATATTGCAGCGGTTGGGATGAGTGATGAATTACCTTTGGAACAGGTAATGGCAAATAGTAAGAATAACGCTATTGTATATGCTAGAAGTATTTCTGGACTTGATAGTACGAAGGAGAGGTTTTTTGCTATGCTTACATTTTTTTCGTTATTTGGAATAGCTGTGTCAATTTTGTGGGGGGGGGTATTTTCAGTCTGCAGAAATAAATCTTTATAATATAGTAAATATTTTTGAAACTGCTAATGAAAATTGTATAAGGTTGCCATTTCTAAATCAAGGAATTCTTTTTTGTAAACGATTCATACACCTAAATATAAACAACTTTATGTGGGTTGGGAAAGGGGTATGAATATGAAATATATTGATCAAATAAAGCACTTTGTTATGGGAGTGGTACTTGTATCTTATATTTATTTATGGTGTTGTCGTTTATGGTTTGAGAATGATTATGTCACATTTATAATTCAGATTCCTTTTTTATTAGTTTTCCCTCTTAACATATATCTATTGTGGATCAAAAAAGATGAGATTTTTAAAATGTTTAGATATTATGTTATGAGAAACAAGTTGATATTTATAAGTATCGTACTCTTTGTTTTCTATGATGTCATAACTATTTTTTATGCTATGAAGATATCCTATTTAAGTACAAAATATATAATGTTTTTCCGAACACTATATGTGATAGGAAGTTTATTTCTATGCTGTTATGATAGTGAAAGAAATAAAAGAGGAAAAAATATAAAATTTCTTATACAATGCATTTGTTGTATTTTAGTAACGTTTGCTGTTACCACTATTATTAGATTCAGTCTTGGAATGTCACCTTATTGGGAGCGCGTGAGTTTACGTGCTGATTATAATGTATACGCAAGATATTTTCTGTTTTGCTTAGCTTTTTATATTTTTCATTATATAAAATCTGAGAGCCATTATTCTGGGATTTATAAAGTTTTATATTTGATATGTGGGATAGTTTCTTGTGATTTGATCTTTTTAACTGCTTCCCGTAGGGCTATCGTTTTAGGTATCTTGATTGTTACATTCTCTTCTTTTTTTTATATAATAAAGAGGAAATGGAAGTTAAACTTCAAGCATTTAATTTTTTTTGTTGCTTTGGTTGGAAATTTAGTATTGAGCATACCTATGTTTGAAAAACATGTTTCTACAATGAGTGAAGAAAAGAAATATATGCATATGAATTTTATGTCAGGGAATACGCCTGAGGAACAGAACGATGATAAGTTTCATGGAATTTCTGAGGCTGGTCTTTCAACTCGTTATGAGACAATTGGAAGAGAAGAAGGATTGGCAACAAGAAGACCTATATGGAATGTTTCTATTGAAGCAATAAAGCAATTTAAAATTCAAGAAATATTATTTGGTAAGGGAAATGGGTATGCTTGGAATGTCTATGAAAATATGGATGATGAAAATGTAGTCAAATTATTAGAATTATATAAAGATATGGAGGAACCAGAACCACAATGGATGACACCTCATAATTTCTTTCTTACGGAGGTTTTAGAGGGAGGTCTATTGAAAATCATATTGGTTATGTTCTTGGGGATCGTTCTAGGGTATAGCTTGATACAGTATATACCGTTAAATGTAGAGTGTGGTTTTATGCTATTGACTATATATGTTTGCCTAGGCGCAAATTTTTTGCTTGGTAGTACAAATGGATTGTTGGGAGAAGATTTATTTTGGTTGACCACAGGAATTCTAATTTTGTTAAGAAGTAATGAAGATATTGATAAAAATATAGTGATTAAAAATAAGGAGTGAGAAAACATGCAATTTCGTGATTTGAATGAACAATATCGAGTGTTGAAAGAGAAAATAGATAATGGGATACAAAAGGTTGTGTCAGATTGTAACTTTATCAGTGGTCAACAGGTGAATGCATTGGAAGAGGAATTGGCAAAATATGTAGGGAAGAAACATTGTGTGACATGTGCAAATGGGACAGATGCCCTTACGCTTGCAATGATGGTATGGGGAGTTGGAGCTGGCGATGCGGTTTTTGTTCCTGACTTCACTTTTTTTTCAACGGGAGAAATTGTTTCATTCGCAGGGGCTACGCCAGTATTTGTAGATGTTGATATGTATACTTTTAATATGTCAGTGGATAGTTTGGAAAAAAAGATACAGGATACAATACAGGACGGAAAGCTGAATCCAAAAGTTATTGTACCGGTTGATCTTTTTGGGTTGCCGGCAGATTATTATAGAATTAGAGAGATTGCTCAAAAATATAAAATGTTTGTTTTAGAAGATGGAGCACAGGGATTTGGGGGTCAAATAGGGACACAAAAAGCATGTAGTTTTGGAGATATCAGTACAACTTCTTTTTTTCCGGCGAAACCTTTAGGGTGCTACGGAGATGGAGGCGCTGTTTTTACAGATGACGACGACGTAGAAGAACTCATAAGATCATATTGTGTACATGGGAAAGGAACGATGAAGTATGATAACATACGTATTGGGATGAATTCCAGGTTGGATACTATTCAGGCAGCAATTTTATTGCCTAAATTAGAGGCTTTCCAAAAATATGAATTAGATAATGTAAATAAAGCAGCAGAATTGTATACAAAAAATTTAGAAGATGTGGTAAAAGTGCCTAGAATTCCGACAGGATATTATTCCAGCTGGGCACAGTATACTATTCAGTTAAATAATAAACATGAGAGAGAAAACTTGCAGAGAAGGCTAAAGGAGAGTGGTATTCCTAGTATGATCTATTATACAAAACCAATGCATAGGCAAAAGGCATTTAAAAACCTCCAAAACGCGGATTCTGACTATAAAAATACTATTCGGTTATGCGAGACGGTACTTTCTCTTCCAATACATCCGTATCTTTCAAAAGATGATGTTATGAAGGTTGTGGATGTGATTTGTACTTGGGCTTCATAAATGAGAATGTGAGCCTGACAAGACGAACCTAGATAATACGAATGTATATAGAAGATAGATGTGAGAGGAAAAGACAATGATTGTAGTAATTGATTATGGAATGGGTAATGTAGGTTCAATTGCAAATATGCTTAAAAAAGTTGGAGCCAAGGATGTCGTCATAACTAATGATATCAGTGATCTTGAAAAAGCTCATAAAATAATTCTTCCAGGAGTAGGTTCTTATGATATGGGCATGGAGATGCTTAATAAATATGATTTAATAAATAGTTTAAATAGACATGTATTGGTGGAGAAAAAGCCAATATTAGGGATTTGCCTTGGAATGCAGATGTTAGGAATGCATAGTGAAGAGGGTTCATCAAAGGGGTTGGGATATATAGATTTTGAAAACGTAAAATTTAATGTAAGTCAAATTGGTTTACGTGTTCCACATATGGGATGGAATTATGTTCATATATATAATAAAGAAAGTAAACTAGTCAAAGGTCTGGAAGAAGAAACCAGATTTTATTTTGTTCACTCATATCATGCAGTATGCAAAAATAGAGAAGATGTTTTGATGACATGTGAATATGGTGGAACAGTGACGGCAGCTGTACAGCATCAAAATATATATGGTACTCAATTTCATCCTGAAAAAAGTCATAAATTTGGAATGCAAATTATGAAAAATTTTGTGGAGGATTGTCTATGATAAAATTACGTCCAAGAATAATCCCATGCCTTCTTTTGGCAGACGGGGCTTTAGTAAAAACAATAAAGTTTAGAAAGCCTAATTATTTGGGAGATCCAATTAATGCAGTAAAGATTTTTAATGAAAAAGAAGTAGACGAATTGTGTTTAATGGATATTTGTGCTTCAAAGCAAGGAATGAAACCCGATTTTGAGCTCTTGACAAATATTGCGTCTGAAGCATTTATGCCATTAAGTTATGGAGGAGGTATTACCTGTATTGAAGAAATACAAACGTTATTTAAAATTGGATTTGAAAAAGTTATAATTAATACGTGTTTTATAGATAACCCTAATTTATTAGTAGAAGCAGTTAAGTTGGCAGGGAGTCAGAGCATTGTAGTTTCAATAGATGTAAAAGAAACTTTGCTTTCTAAATATGTGACGTATATAGCAGGAGGAACAAAAAAAACTAACAGAAGTCCGATTGAAGTTGCAAAAATGGCTGAACAGTTGGGGGCTGGAGAAATTATTATAAATTCCATCGATCGAGATGGTATGATGCAAGGATACGATATCAAATTAGTAAAGTCCATTGCTGAAACAGTAAATATTCCGGTGGTGGCTTGTGGTGGAGCAGGAAAAGTTAGTGACTTGAGACAAGTAATTTATGAAGGGAATGCTCATGCAGCTTCTGCGGGGAGTCTTTTTGTATATTATGGAAAGAAGAAAGCAGTATTAATTAATTTTCCTACAGAGGATGAGTTTATAAAGGAAGGGGTATACAAGAATGAATAATTATAAAATATGTAGCAGGTGTATTATGGATAATCAATCCAGTCCGTTGATTACATTTGATCATAAGGGTGTATGCTGTTATTGCCATGAATATGATGAGAAGGTTAAATTGTATGGTTATAATGGAAAAGAGTCTGAAAAAAAATTAGAAGAGCTAGTCAAAAAGATGAAAAAGGATGGAGCCGGAAAAGAATATGATTGTATATTAGGCATATCAGGTGGAGTTGATAGCGCTTATATGGCATATATTGCAGTCAAATTGGGATTAAGAGTGCTCGCTGTTCATGTTGATGCAGGTTGGAACAGTGAAGTTGCAGTTGACAATATACAGAAGGTTTGTAAAAAACTAAATTTAGATTTGCATACAATAGTAATTGACTGGAATGCAATGAAAGAACTTCAACGTGCATATATGTTTTCAGGACTTCCTAATCTAGATGTTCCACAGGATCATGCTTTTTTAGCAGGAGTTTTTAAATATGCAAAGAAGCATCATATTAAATATATGTTGAATGGTAGCAATTTTGCGACAGAAGGGATTTTGCCACAAAGTTTTGGACATGCAGCGGTTGATTATAAACATTTAAAGAGCGTTTATAAGAAGAAGGGAAGAGGGATAAAAATTTTCAATAAATATCCTCATTTTTCAATTGTTCAATATCTTAATTATCAAAAACAAATAGAACGAATTAATTTACTCAATTATATTCCATATTCAAAAAAGATAGCAATAGAGCTTTTAAATAGAGAATTTGATTGGAATTACTACGGGGGTAAACATTTTGAATCAAGATTTACCAAATTCTTTCAATCATATTACTTGGTTCAAAAATTTGGATATGATAAAAAAAGAGCACATTTGTCAAGCTTAATTGTAGGAGGAGAAATGACAAGAGAGGAGGCTCTTAGAGAAATAGAAGACACTTCCATTTATCCGATGGAACAAATGCTGGAAGATCGAGATTATATCATTAAAAAATTGGATATTACTATAGAGGAATGGAATAGTATTATGGAAATGCCTGTTGTTAATGATGAGGAATACGCTGGAAGTTTGAAAATAATTGCAGCTTTATCAAATATAAAAAGAAAACTTTTTCTAAAAAGGAAAAACTAAATTGGGGCGAAAATGAATATTAGCAAGAAAAAAATAGTTTTTGATTTGGTTCTTAATATGATTGCAACGGCAGTTCCAATAGCTATTTTGCAGTTAGTCATTTATCCATTAATATCTCAAGATGTTACAGTAGAGGGATATGGTATGATGGTCACAGTTATTTCTTTATTGACTGTTATATCCAATACTCTTGGGAATACCTTAAATAATATTCGGTTATTAAATGATGGCAAATATAAAAAGAAAAGAATAGTAGGCGATTTTAATCAACTGCTCCTAAGGGAATCAATAATAAGCTTAATTATTGTAGGCTCTTTTAGTATTGTCCTATTTCGCCAAATTTCTTTAATTGAATTTTTACTGATTGAAGTTATTGGAATGTTAATGGTTTTCCATTCTTATTTTATAGTAGATTTTCGTTTAAAACTAGATTACAATGCCATTGTCTGGAATAATGTGCAGTTAGCACTTGGATATTTTGTAGGTTATTTAACATTTTTTTTGACTGGTATATGGGAGTTAGTTTATTTATTTGGATATGGATTTTCTTTGATCTATATTTTTCGTAAAACTAAATTGTGGAGAGAACCCTTACTAAAAACTATATATTGGCATGAGATTCTAAAAGATACATTTTTGTTATTGATATCTGGTGTATTAGGCAGTTTGCTAAATTATTCAGATAAAATTATAATATATCCGATGATTGGAGCAGAAGCCGTTACTATTTACTACATAGCTACATTGCTGGGTAAGTTGGTGAGTATGGTAATAGGACCCATAAATTCTGTAATGTTAAGTTATATAGTGAAATTAAAACAAATATCTAATAAAATATTAACTTTGATTTTATGCTCTGCTGTTATGATAGCAGTTGTAGGTTATATTATTTGTCTTACTTTCGGGGAAGTTGTTTTGAAATATATATATCCTCAGCATTTTTCTGAAGTTGTAAAATACATGCCAATAACTTCGGCTACAGCAATGATAATGATGCTGATTAGTGTATTATATCCTTTTGTACTTAAATTTTGTAAAATGAAATGGCAAGTTATCATTGATGCTACTTCTTTGATATGTTATGTATGTTTAGGTGTGGCGTTTTATCAATTTTATGGACTATATGGTTTTTGTATAGGGGTTTTAGCAGCGTTTTTGATTAAATTCTTTATTATGTTCATAATCTTTATAAAACAGAAAACAGTAACGAGTAATGTTTGATATTCTTGAAAGAAATATCTTTAAGTTGAGTAAGTTTCAAAACAGATCATTTTTCGATAACTGATCTGTAAAAAATTCTGAAAAGACCTTGCTGAACTTTGCAGCTCCTTTTGCATTTAAATGTTGTTCATCATAGAAATTTGAAATATCCTCATTTGAAAAAATATCTGATTTACAAAAGTTGAAATCAAAGTAGGTTAAGTTTTCTTTTAATGCGAGTTTGTGTATATAATCTGAAAATTCGTAATAGTTTATCTGTTTGGTTAAATAGAATTCTGGCATAGGAGCTGTAAATAAGGTGAGTTTGATATTTTCTTTTTTACATATTGAAATAATACTATACAGGGATTTTCTCCAGTCGTCACTGATGGAATTTACATCTATTATTTTTTCACTTATGTCCAATGTATATAGATCTGCTTCCGTTAATTCTGATTCATTTGCTACATATCCTTTTGCTACATAATATTCTTTATCATTCTTGCTTCTTGTCCATTGATAATTTTTATAATTGTCTTTCTGCTTTTTTTCAATTAATTCAAAAATATAATTTAGGTCAAAACATTTCTCCCATTCACGTCTGACTGGGAGAAATCCAGTTACATAATAATCTTTGTTACTCGCTTGCAAGAGATAGGTTGCTTTTCTGACAGAGGGTCTCATGTAATCCGATATGATGTAAGTTTGCGTCATTTGGGTTCGTTCTTTATTTGGCACACCAAGCGCGATATCAAAATAAATTTCAAGATAGATTTCTTGAATATTATGGTATGTCATAGCTTCTTTTATTAATGCAAGAGAGCCGTCCATGCCCTGAGAAGATGTGCCTGCATTGAACGTGTTCAATTTAAAAATATCATCTGTAATCTCGGGATTCAAAGATCGGTACACATGAGAAGAACCCACAAAAAGAACATCAATATTGGAGTCTGCATGATATAGCTCATGCATCGTTAAACGTGTGTAGGAAGACGTATCGTCGACCAGAATATAATGAAGTATTTTTCCAACTCCAATAAATAAAACAGCGGCACATAAAATGGAACAGATAGTTTTTATTTTTTTCATATTTTTTTACACCTCAGAATTGAAAATATATAAACTGGCTTGCATCATATGCTTTGCCATAGATGCCAAATAAGATAATACTCCAAATCAAAGATACACAGAGAATCCATCGCAGAATGCATACTTGTTGATTGAACACTTTGAATACAGGTATTTTTCGTTCGTGCAGTAGATCGACTGTCATCAGAAGCAAAATGCTTACAATTAATACAATCCAATTCCCCTTACTTAAACCAATACTATATATTCCAACGGTAGAAAACTTACGAAACATCTGCGCTAGAATAGATACCGCAGACCGCAAACTGCTGGATGCAAAAAAAATCCATGCAAAATCTACCAGTAAAAACGTTCCGGTCATCCGTATGATGCTGCATTTGAAAAGCTTTGACTCAAAAATCGTAAATTTTGAGTGGGGGGGGGTAAAAACCAGATAATGTTTGATATCGCCTATGATCTGATAAATCGCGTGCAGTAATCCCCATACGATGAAGTTCCAACTGGCGCCGTGCCATAATCCGCTGACCCCAAAGACGATCAGTATATTTAAACATTTTCTATGTTGTCCGTTCCTGTTTCCGCCAAGAGGGATATAAAGATAATCTGTAAACCAGGAAGTAAGGGATATGTGCCACCTTCGCCAGAAATCTTTGATGTTTTGCGCCAGATATGGCTGCCGGAAATTGTTCATCAGATGAAAACCCATAACACAGGCGGAACCTCTTGCAATATTGGTATATCCGCCAAAATCACAATAAATTTGAAATGCGAATAATATAGCTGCAGTAAGTATTTCTAAAAAACCATAGTTCTGATAATGCTGAAACACCGTGTTTACCAGTAGAGCAGCCCTGTCGGCAATGACTAATTTTTGAAACAATCCCCACATAATAAGCAGAAACCCACGTTTGACCTGTTCAAAATTCCATACGGAAATATGGTCTATATTGTTGATTTGACAGAGCAGATTTTTGGAGCGTTCTATGGGACCTGCTACAAGCTGCGGAAAAAATGAGACAAACAGCGCATATTTAAAAATATTTGTTTCTGCCTTGATTTCTCCGCGATATACATCGATCGTATAACTCAATGCCTGGAAAGTATAGAAAGAAATTCCGACCGGCAGCAGTAAATCCAGTCTTCGTTCAATAATCCCAATATTTAGAATGGATAATAATTTGCTGATATTTATAATGATAAAATTGGCATATTTAAATAAACATAAAATCGAAAGATTACTGACGATACTTCCGGCTAAGCAGACTTTTTTGAATACGATGCGGTTTTGGTCATTATATTTTTGAATGAAGATGCTGCTGATATATGTAATGAAAGTAGAAAGCGCTATTAAAATAGCATATTTGGGATTCCAGCTCATGTAAAAATAATAACTGGCGATTAGCAGCCAGATGTAACGAAGTTTTTTTGGTATTACAAAAAATATTGCTGCAACTAAGGGAAAAAATATGAGAAAGTCTATGGAATTAAAAAGCATATGGTTCGCTCCCCCTAAACTCATTTTTGCTGTCTCTATCCATCATAGCTTGTTTTTGTTTTTCTGTAAAGGATTTTTAAGCGATCGTAAAGTTGCAGAAAAATTTTTTGAAAAAAGGAACGGTACTCTCAGGCGGTATGTTTTTCAACGATATTTTATAGGATTTATGCAATTCGGTTGATTCTCTTCCATGGATTGTTTATAATATCAGAAAATAAAGAGAGTATGTAAAACTGCCGCAGGAATGCTGTCAACCGTGATGCATGATTGTTCGGTAAATTCCTATAAATACATTATAACAGGAGAAACAAAATGCCAGCAAAAAAACTCAAAATAACCGTATTCGGCATCGGGTACGTAGGCCTTTCCAATGCCGTTTTACTAGCACAGCACAATCAGGTAAAAGCGCTGGATCTTTCAGAGGAGAAAATCGATTTGATTAACCGGAAACAATCGCCGGTCATAGATAAAGAAATCCAGGCGTATTTATCCGGTCACGAATTGGACCTGACGGCTTTGGCCAGCCGAAAAGAAGAAGCTGCAGACGCGGATTTTGTGGTTATTTCTACGCCGACCAATTATGATCCGGATCAAAATTACTTTGATACGTCTTCCGTAGAATCTGTCGTCGAAGATGTGCTCGCAGTGAATCCTTCGGCGGTGATTGTGATCAAATCGACCATTCCGGTCGGGTATACGCAGAATCTCAGAAAAAAATACCATACGGACCGAATTTTATTTTCTCCCGAATTTTTACGCGAAGGACATGCCCTGTGGGACAATCTCTATCCGTCCCGGATTATTCTCGGCGTGCCGGAGCAAAACGAACAGATGCTTTCCGCCGCACGGCAATTTGCGGGTTTATTACAGGAGGGAGCGTTAAAAGAAGATATTCCCATACTCTATATGAACAGCTCGGAAGCGGAAGCGGTAAAGTTATTTGCAAATACATACCTTGCTCTCCGTGTGGCTTATTTTAATGAGCTGGATACGTATGCGGAGGTCCGGGGGCTGAATACGAAGCATATTATAGAAGGCGTTGGGCTGGATCCGAGGATCGGGACGCATTATAACAATCCTTCGTTTGGCTATGGGGGGTATTGTCTGCCGAAGGATACCAAACAGCTTCTGGCAAATTATAACGACGTGCCGAACAATATTATCGGCGCGATCGTAGAGGCGAACCGGACGAGAAAGGATTTTATCGCGGAACGTGTGCTGGAGATGGCAGGCTATTATAGCAGAGGGAACGGCAGAAACGGCGTATCCGGAAATTCCTGTGTGGTGGGGGTGTACCGTCTTACGATGAAAACCGGATCCGATAATTTTCGGCAGAGCTCTATCCAGGGGATTATGAAACGCATTAAGGCGAAGGGCGCAGAAGTGGTCGTATACGAACCGGCGTTAAAAGAAAAAGCGTTTTTCGGCAGCAGGGTGATGCAGTCTTTGGAGGAGTTTAAAGACGCTGCAGATGTGATCATTGCAAACCGTATGTCGGAGGAATTGGAGGATTGTGAGGATAAAGTGTATACGAGGGATTTGTTTCGGGAAGATTAGAATTTTGAATATTTAATTAGATTAAGAGCATGTATAAGATCGGTGTCATTTAATATATTTTGTTGGAAAGAGCTTGGTATTTGGTGACAGATGACGCTTATATATGCTTTTTAGTTGTTCGGAGAAAGAAAGCATCCATAATTTTCTTGAAATATAAATATATAACAATATATCTGCAAAGCATAGAAACCCCAAATAATATTTTTTTGCAAAATATGTTGAAAAGACAGACATATTTGGCATAAATGGCACATGAATATAAGAGAAAGTGCTATAATTAAGTATTACAAATACTATAAATTGCGTGAAATAACAAAAATCAAGGGAGAAGGATTATGCCTGGGGATGTAGTGTTTCTTAAGAGGATTTTTAGGAAAAATGATTTTGCAAGATTCAGTAATTTTATTCGTAAAGTACGTTTGAATCAAACGATGACCAAAACTGACAGTGAAGATATCCTGTATCTGCATGGAGTAGAAGCAGATGGTGAAGCCGGGGAGGGCAGATGGCGTTACCGGATGTGGGAAGAGTATGATTTATGGGATATAGGCAGGGAAAGCCGTTTTCGTACGATCAACGAACCGGAAGGCATTCAGAATTTGAATAAGGAATTCCATGTGACTTTCTTGATGGTCATGGATGAAAAAGACATGAGAGAAATTGCCCAGTATCAAGAATTGATTTTGTTGATGGAAGGATATAAAAATGCCGTTATTTACAGCTTTATACACGGGGGACATGATTTTTATTTTAAATTGTCCCAATACCTTTCTTTCAGTATAGATCACTTAAATCTGAGAGATAAGATTTATTTTCTGGAAAAAGACAAGATGATACGTTTGCAGAATGAGGCATTACAGGCAACAGGGTATCTGCCAATCATTATTGTTAACAGAGAAAATGCAGAACGTTTGAAACAGAAATCGAAGAAATTTCTCAGTAAAGACCGTTGGATGCAGGTATTAAACGGCAGTGTAAAAAATTATACAGAGATTAAAGGAAACATAGAATGGGTGGAATGGGGAGGAATTATCCGCCTTCTGCTTGATAAGAAAGAAGTGATTTCAAAACTGCCCCATGAAGCTGTTTATGAGATCATATCAGATCTGGATGTGCTTTCTGTGGCTTTTTTTGCATACTTCCTGCAGGCATTTTCAGATGAGATGGATATGGATGCATTTGCGGGATGTGTGGAAATGCAGCAGCAATATGCGGCGGCATGTCATCAGTTATTAGAAAATGTGCTGTTTCATTCCGTTTCTGGATGGGGTATATTTTCGATTCGTATGCACAGATCTGAAGTTGAGAAAGAAAATGCGTATTTGAATGCAGCATATTCTTTAGATAAAAATGTAAGTTATTTTGAAGTCTGCATATCTGACTTTTCCGGTGAGAAAGTAAATCAAAATATTGCACAGAATTTTATTGGACGCCTAGTACAGGAAGACAGAAAAAATTTTCTAAATCTTTCACCGGTAAATCTTTTTAAAAGTGAATTGGGAGAATCGGATCAATACGAAAACGTATGGAAAAAATATTACAGCAATGCGGCGCATTTTGGAAAACATGTGGGGCTTCGTATTTTTCAGAAAATTACACAGTCTAAAGAAGGACTTTTTATTGCGGAAAGTCATGAAACACACTTAAATCAGAAAGGGGATTGTTATGGTTATGGTGTGCCGGAAGAAGAGATGGAATACGCAATGCCCGGAACATCGTATCGTATTTTGTTCCCTCTTTGGAAAAGCAATAGCCTGGATCGGACAAAGTTAAAATCTGATATATCTCAGGAATACAGTGACTGGATCACGACAAATCCCCAACGGTTATTGGAAATGGAAACCTGCACATATACAGATAAAATATGCAGATATCACTATGAAAGTCAAGGGGAAAAAGAAAAATGTATTTCAGATTTGTCAGATAAAATCAGTGGATTTTTGGCAGGAAAATCAGAAAATATTCTGTCATTTTATGCAGAAGATATTGACACAGATCAATTGGAATTCTGGGTCAAAGGATTGATGATCGCTGCATATAAGCTGCAGGGAGAAAGGCATTTTGTATTTTTCCACTGTACAGAAGAGTTTCTCAAAATGTTTCATGCTTTGATGTGTGAGGTATATCGGACGGTTTTCTGCGATATGTTTCAGCAGGAAAGATTTCAAATTGCTTTGTTATCAGAAGAATATGAACAGATTGTATATCTTCCGGGGAATCCGGAATTGGCGGACGCGTTAAACCTATATTACAGCAGAATCAAAGGGATAAAGTGCGGGTATTTATTAAATGACAAAATTCCGGAAATAAAAGTATTAAAAGCAGTTGAGGAGTTTATTCCGTTTGATGTGATGATAAAAGAAGGAGAAGAGACTTTTTTTGAAAAATATCTTACGTCCGTATTGGAGAAGGATATTCAAAAAGAAGAATTTGGCTGTCGGATTAACCAGACGCATATGAGGCTGGGTTCTACGATTCATATCAACCAGTTTTATGAGGGTGAATTGCTGTTTAGCAGCCGTTATTGTGTCTCAAGATTTGCATTTCTTATGCTGAAAGATATGTATAAAGACATTGAAAAGGTTGATAAACTTACTTTATATGGCTATGCAAGCTATTCAGAGACTCTGCTGGTTACGCTGAAACATGCTGTTTTGGCGTTAAAAAAAGGCACTGATATTAATTATATTATTCTTGAAAGAGAAGAAGAACACCGGGGAATGCCGCATGCCGATCATATCCGGTATGTCATCGATCCATCGGAGGATCAGGGCAAGCATGCAAGAACGGCATATATGCAGGAACGCAAATATATTATCGTTGTACCGATCAATTCGACACTAAAAACACATCAGCGCCTGATCAGTCTTTTAAAAGAAGACATTGAAACTGTTGAGTCTGATCAAATTTTGCGTAATTATGCATTGATTTTGATTGGACCGGAAAAAAGCAGGTACTGGAAAAGAGAGACGAATAGAAAATTAAATTGTACATATGGGATTTTGCCAATGCCGCAGTACTTTTTATCCATAGAAACGGAATATCAGGAATCGTTACATTGCGATATGTGCTTTCCGGCAAATCCTCTGCATGAAATTCCTCTGATTGAAGTGAATGCTGCATCTACGATCCCGAATCAGGCGTTTGGGATTGTGAGAGGTAAGAAATTGCAGAAAAAGAAATTAGAGGATATTCCGGCTTTCATAGAGAATGAGAAAGCTGCATTACGCGTATTAGAAGAGTGTATGCTATATGGACATATACAGCGTAATGATGCGCATTATCTTTATTACATAGAAACTGAAAAACTGGTTTTAAAGGCGGAAAAGGATATTCTTAGGTCTTTAAAGCTGTGGAAGAATAGGATAACGATCCGATCGAATGAATATCATATCATTGTTACGCCCAATCATTTTAGTAATTGCCATTTTAGTGAGATGGTAAACGGAGAGGTGTTTGGAGGAATGGCAACGATTCTTAGGATTGATTTTAACAAAGAATACCGGGGAAATTCCTATACAAAATATTCCAATATCCGTCAGTATATCCGGCAGATGAAAGAACTGGACAATGCGTCAATTATAAAATTTCATTATGTAGATGACAATATCATTACGGGAAAAACATATTTTCGGGCAAAAAGTATTGTGGAAACTATTGTAGATCAATACAGAAAGCAGGAAGGGGATTTTCCGGTTGTGATCTTTGACCGTGTGTTTACTCTGATCGACCGTAATTCAAAGGGAACCAGAATGCAGTATATAAAAAGCGGAACCTGCCTTAGGGAAGTGGACAACTATTTTTATTTTTTTATTCGGCTGGAAATATCAAGTTTACGAAATTATGGGGATTCCTGTATTGTATGTAATTTGTACAGGGAATCGCAGCAGCTTCATAATGCGGCGGCAACCAGAGTGGTATCGGAATACTGGGAAAAAAGCAGTAATGCCAAGTTTTGTATTACGCCGTGGGCACAGGCAGTGGAAAAACGAAAGAGGGAAGAAGAGCGAAACAGGGAAGTAACGGCAGAATTTAAACGCAGGTCCTTTCGAAGGTTAGTTTGTTCCCATATTATGAAATATGTTTTGGATACGATCGGATATGACAATCAGACGGTTTACGCCTCTAAAATCATTCTTAAAATATTGATTGAGGATTATCGGCAATGGAAAAATAAAGAAGATGCATTTGAATATTTTATTTCGTATCTCAAAACAGTGTCCAGACCGTTTCTTGTTTTTCAGAAGGCGATCAAAGAAGCGATATACGATATTCTGCTGATTCTAATAGAATATATTGTGAAAGAAAAAAGTTTGGTTTCAATTATTGCAGAAAAAGGTAAGAAAAAATATTGGACAAAAGTGAAAAATGAGTGGAAGGAACTGGAAGAGTTGATTCTTAGAGATCTTTCCTGGAATCAAAAACACGATATGACTCTCGTTATTATGAAGCAGTTAACGGAACTGAAAAGCAATTATCTGATCCGATTGGAAAATATGAACGCGCTGTTTGATTTCTTTCACAGATATTTGGAAGAAATCGAAGACGGGACAAAAAAAGACAATGTCTGGAAAGACTTTTGGACCAGATATGTTATTCTAATTAAGAAATTAACAGGTATTAGTTCCGACACAAGTAAAAGTGTGTGGCTCGATTATGCGCTGCTGCATAGAAAAGAAATGAAACATGAAAAGAAGATACTGCCGACAAAACATATGGATGCTGCATTTGGGCAGATAATTTTGTTAGAAAACACCGTAAACTTTCAGGATGGAATCGGAAAAATATATAACCAGGTGAGAAGGACTACAAAAGATTGGGATGAAAAATTTGTTCCTGTTATAAAGCGAATATCCCGGACAGAACGGAATACCGTAGTAGCGGCTAAGTACTTCGATTTCTGGAAAGCTTCTGAAAACCAGTCGCTTTTGGAGATGGATTTACAGCAGACTATGGATACATTGCTTTTACATTTGTCAACGCATAGTTTTTTTTCTCCGGAAACCGCCGAAAGGGCTTTTTCAAATAAAAGCAAGAGAGCGGACATTTTAAATCTGGCAGAACAAAGACTGCATACGTTTCGCTGCGATGAAGATATGATGGAATATGATGCGTTGAAGCATAAATATAATGAAATTACACAGGGGTATCAATTTTCTAATTTTATTTATTTAATGAAAGAGATGGGATGGTATCGGCAAGAGAAAGAGACATTTGCTGATGATGGGATCATTCAGATTACTGGCTGCCTGATCATGAAATATTTATGTGGAAATGAATCGGATCATACGATGACTCTGTTGGAAAAGATTGATATGATTGCGAAAGTGTCAGGATGGATGCTGGGTAATATGCCGGTAAAAATGTGGGTGGAATACTCAGACAGTTCAGAATATTATAAGGAGGTTATTGAAGAGAAATTCAATCAGAAGATCACAGCGCATAGAAAAAAAGAATCAGGAAAAGAACCGGAAAATTTTGAGTTTAAAATGCAGAGGCATTATCATATTATTGGGGATAACGTGGGCTATATTTTAGCATTGGATGAAGAAGAGCAGGGCGTTTTAAGTGATGAGAGGATTGCCGGTCAATTAGAACAATACGGGTACTTTTACGAAGATCAGAATTTTATTTGGAAAATAGGCAGAAAAAGCAAATATCCCATTTATCTGTTTGCGAACATCATTCCGGATGAAAATGAAAAGGCAAGTATGATCTATAAGATCAGAAATCTGCTTTCTCTGACAAAAGATGTGGAGAATTGTCTGGAAGGGAAACAAAATTATTTTCATGAAACAGAGCTGGCAAAAAGCAAGTTAAGTATGCTGGGACGCGATAAGAGTTTGAGCCATACAAAGGCAAGTAACAGAAACCGAAATTTTAACCGGATTGTGGAGGGAAAGGAAAGTCATAGTGACGACACGCTGGTATTGCTGGCGGATTTGAACGTCAGCAGGGTATTTCGGCAGAGCCTGGATAGAAAATTTTACCTCGAATCGAATGAACTTGGCAGTATAAAATGGAGTTGTGAATACAATTTGTTAAAAAGAAAGTCCATTAATGAGGGAATGCACGGTAATTCTTTGACCATTGAATTGAAAAATGAGGTTGTTTTGGAAGGGGATATGACGCTGGGGGAAGGGGATGAATTTGTAGTAATCCGGGAAATGGAGCAGGAATTCATGTCTCTGCTGCTGGCTGTGATTTTAAATGTAAAGGAAAAGGGAAGGGGAAAGGAGGATGAAAAACATAACATCTGTGTATACATAAGTAAGTCAAAAGACGGAAAGCTGCATATCTTAAGTGAAACGGAATGTGAGGAAACTGTAGTACAGAGGGTGCGAAGATCCATGGAACGGGAGCCTGTGAGTGAAGAGAGCGGAATAACAATGTGGACATTAAACAGCTACATGAAAAAGATCAAAGTTGCGTATGCAGAACAGATCATTGCCAAATTGAAGGAAAATAATTTTGACGTGATTGAAAATCTTCTGAATGGCTTGACAGGCAGAGCGTTTGAGATTAATGTAGTAATTACAGAAACTGGGGGAAAACGTTATTTTTTGTATGAGCTTCCGGTTTTGCGGACAGAATATGAGAAATTATTATTTATCAATTAGAAGAGCTGCTGGGAAAATATAAGGAGTGATAATATGAAGCATATTATATTATTGGAGGACAGACCAAAAAGGCTTAAGAAATTTATTTCTGAAATAAACAGTGAGAAGCAAAATAATCTGGAAGTGAAACAGGTGTTATATTATAATGACAGTCTGGAAGAGGACTCAGAGCAGGTAGCCGAGTTGAAAAAAGAATTGGATACAGACGTTAAGATTGTGAATTTATGGAATTTTGAACAGACGTTGGATCAGCTTTACCGAGAGGAAGATACCGTTTTTATTTTTGATGCTATTTTGGAGGAAAAGATGGAAAATAAAGTCTTTTCCTATCGAATTAATATTAATTATGCATTGAAGAAACGGGGAGAAGGCAATAAAATTTGGTTTTATACGGGATATGGTCCTGATATCAGAGAGACTTTGGAACAGACATTTCAGGATCATGTGATACCGGCATCTCTGGAAGGCAATACGTTAGATATATTGGATATTCGTTTAAAGGAATGCCGTTCGTTTCGGGATGCATGTAATTTAGCATAACAAAGGAGTTCGAATGAGTTCTATTAAGAAGCTGTATTATTATACATCGACAGAGACCATGCAGAAAATTATACAGAATGGTAATATATGGGCTACGAATCTTGCGTATATGAACGATGCAAGGGAGGTTGTCAATGGTTTGGCTGAAATCCGAACTATTATGTTGGATGTTGAAAAGGTAAAAAACTGGTTGGCAGGCCAAGAAGAAATTGATGCAGATGGGGAAGTGTATGTAAAATCCGAACCTGCCGAGATTTTTACGAAATCAAAAATGTCTAATTTCGTGGATATATCCAGTAAATATACGATTTCTTTTTGTGAAAAGAAAGATTTGTTAAGCCAGTGGATTGCATATGCAAGGGAGTCGGGCGTCTGCATGGAAATGGCGTTTGATATGAGTAAAGAAATAAAGTTTGCGTTTTATGGAAACAATCCGAAAGAAAAAGTTCGGAGCCTGAAAAGGTCTGCGCTGCCGGATAAGATTTTATATTATACGAAGTCCCGTTCTATGTCTGAGGAGCATGAAAAAGAAACAAGGGAAGAAATTCTAAAACGAATGTTTAAAAACGGGCAGGATCCGGATGTGTTGCAGCGTCAGTGGAATGAGACGGGAACCTATGTAAAACATTATGATTTTTATCAGGAGGAAGAATACAGAATTGCTTTTCATACGGAAGAATGGCTTCCTTTTCGGATTGGATACCGGATGGATAAACATATCTTAAAACCTTATCTGGATGTGGCGTGTGAAAACGGATGGCCGGTTACTATGATTATGGTTGGACCTGGATTTAATCAGAAAGTTGTATTTGACAGTATTAAATTTTATCTGGATCATGAAGAAATCCAAAGCAGTGCATTGAGAACAGTTAAGCAATGGCAGTGCCAGATCAAAGATTATTTTGCTGAAGCAGAAAAAGTATGCGGACCAATGGAAAGAAAAGACAAGAAAAGGCTAAGCGACTGGATTAAAACTTTGAGAAAGAAGAGCATAGAAGACCGCAGCGGACGTGCGGATATCCAAAAGCATGTGCGTGAATTAGGCATGGGAGAAAAGTATCTGAAGTATCACGACGACCATTACTTTACAGTCAGTGGAATCATACTAAAGAAATCAGACATACCGTACATATACTAAGAACACATTTAGGATCATACGAAAACCAGGAGGAATTCTATGGCAAAAACAACACTAATGATTATGGCGGCGGGAATTGGAAGCCGTTTTGGGGGCGGAATCAAGCAGCTGGCTCCGGTCGGGCCATGCGGGGAGATTATTATGGATTATTCCGTTTATGATGCGGCAGAGGCAGGATTTGACGATGTGATTTTTATCATTCGCCATGATTTGGAGCAGGATTTTAAAGAAATCATCGGAAACCGAATCGAAAAAATTCTTCCGGTCAGATATGCCTATCAGGAATTGTCGGACCTTCCGGAGCCGTTTCAAGTGCCGGGCGGACGGAAAAAGCCGTGGGGAACCGGACATGCCCTGCTTGCGGCAAAAGAATTGGCAGAAAATCCCTTTGCAGTTATCAATGCAGACGATTATTATGGAAAAGAGGCTTTTGTGAAACTGCATGATTATTTATCGCAGCACAAGGAGGGGCCGAAGGACCGGTATGATCTTTGTATGGCGGGATTTGTGTTAAAAAATACGTTGAGCGAAAACGGCGGTGTGACTAGAGGCGTCTGTGAAGTAGATGAGAACCGGAACTTAAGGAAAGTAACGGAGACGTATGAGATCCGGTATAAAGACGGCGTGCTGCATGCTTTGGATGAAAACGGGCATCCCGTATGCGTACAGGAGAATCAGCAGGTGTCCATGAATATGTGGGGCATGCAGCCGGATTTTCTGAAAGAGCTGGAACGCGGATTCCTGGAATTTTTAAAAGGGATCGGAAAAGACGATATGCGGTCAGAGTATCTGCTTCCCCGGATTATTGACCGTTTGCTGCAGGAGAGGCGCGCAGAGGTAAAAGTGCTGGAGACAAATGACAAATGGTTTGGCGTGACGTATCAGGAAGATAAACAGAGCGTGGTGGACGCCATTCGCGCGCTGGTCGACCAGGGTGTATACCGTGCGGATTTATTTGGGAAATCAAGGTAAAAGCAGTCTCTTAATGATCATTTAATCAACATGGGATAGGATAGTTTCAGGATATTTTATAGGCAGGAATAGAAAGAGGGCGGCATATGCGTAAGATAAAATGGAACAGGGTCAAAATTTGTTTGGCAGTATGGGTGATTTGTATAGGATGTGCGGCAGCTGTGCAGAAACCGCAGGATGTGCGGGCAGCGGAACAGCCGGTTGCCATCAAGTCCTGCAAACTGGCGGGCGGCGGAAAGAAGCTGGTTGTCAAAGCAAAAGTAAAGACGAAGACAAAAGCAATGGGCAAAAAACTATATCTGCTGAATCTAAACGCCAATGTATCGGAAAGCGGATCAAAAAGCGCAAAGCCGCTTGCTTCGGTTAAGGCGAAAAAAGGAACGGTGACGTTTAAAGTAAATTACACTTCTTCCATGCTTTATCAGAAATTTGCCGTTGCCTATAAGTCGGGCAAAAAATATAAACTTGCCGGTCCCGCAGGTTATATCACAAATCCGGAGATGCTGGCTTCCTTTACCGGCAAAGGGCCGACTGCGGCTTCAAAAAAAGGGCTTCAGGTGGAGGAACTTTCGGATTCTCTGGAAATCGGAACCAAACATGCAGTGATCAATTGGACGATGAATTCTCTGCTGAATACGAAAGCCGTACATAAAACGCCGTTTACTTATAAAAATAAAACGTATTATTTTGACGCGGACCAGCTGCAGAGGAACGACGAGCTGGTACAGGCGTATAATGCAGCGGGCGTAAGGGTGACGATCATTCTGCTGCTTCCGAAAGACAGCGCCTCTGCAGGTACAAAAGCAATGCAGTTCGGCGGATACAGTTATACGTTGTTTTCTTCGGTGAAAACATCTTCTAAAGCGGGCTGCCAGACATTTGAGGCGCTGATGACGTTTCTTGCCAGACGTTACGGCACAAAAGAGAATCTCGTAACGGGATGGATTTTGGGAAACGAGGTAAACAGCGCTTGTATCTGGAATTATGGCGGCGGAAAGAGTTTAAGCGCCTATATGTCAAATTATGCGAGGGCGTTTCGGATCTGCTATAACGCCGTAAAGAGCGTCAGCAAGCATTCTAAAGTTTATATCAGCCTGGACCATAACTGGAATAAAGATTCGGACGGTTCCGGAAAACGGTATTTCAGTGCAAAGGCGACGGTAGACAAATTTTATGCAACATTAAAAGACCAGGGGAAGATTAGCTTTCAGATTGCGTACCATGCATATCCGCAGGGCATGTCGGACCCGATTTTTTGGGATGATTCCGAGGCGTCGAAATCTTCCTCTGCAAAGATTATTAATTTTAAAAATCTGAAAGTGCTCACGGATTATGCGAAAAAGAAGTTCGGAAAGAAATGTACGATTATGCTTTCAGAACAGTCGTTTAATTCCAGCCGCGGGGAAGCCGTTCAGGCGGCGGCGTATGCATATGCCTACTATATCAGCGAGGGCAACAGCATGATTGAAGCGTTTATCTACGGCAGGGAATTTGACCACCCCGACGAGATGAATCTGGGATATCGTTGGGGGCTGTGTGATAGCTGGCATGTGAAGCGGCTGGTATGGAGCGTTTTCCAGTATATCGATTCCAAAGAATCCTTTACATTTACCGATCCGCTGGTAAAGTATACGAATATTAAAAACTGGAAAAAGATCAAGGGCTTTCAACGGACAAAATGCAGTAAAATGCCCACACTATTGAAAAAAGGCATGATTCGGACCGTGGAATCGGCATCTTCCACGTCGCTGAAAATTACCTGGGATAAAATGAATACGGGAGACGGATATGAGATCTACCGGGACGGAAAGCTGATTGCAACGATTTCCGGAAATTCAAACGTAACCTATACGGATACAGGACTGGTCAGAGGAGGAACCTACCGTTATCAGGTGCGTATGTATAAAGAAGCGCCGAAAGCTAATGATGCCAATAAACGTACGAAACTGTACGGAACCATTTCCGATGCCGTGTCCGGGAAACTTACGATCGGCACGCCGGAGATCAATGAAGAAAAATGTACCGTAGAGGGGACAGAAGTAAAAATTGTCTGGAAAAAGACGGCGGACGCAGGTGGATTTGAGATTTACCGGTCAGAGGCAGAAAACGGCAGTTATACTTTGGTGGGAACCGCAGCGGGAGATAAAACTTCGTATAAAGATGTGGCGCCTCTGTCCGGAGTGACTTACTATTATAAAGTACGCGCATCCATTGTTTTAAACGGTGCGACGTATTACGGAAACCTGTCTGCTCCGGTTGCAAAAAAGACAATGATCACATTGACGGTAAAAATGGAAGACGGCAAAGTGAAACTGGAGTGGTCCGAATGGCGCGGAGCCGTGAAATACCGCATCTTCTGCGCGCCTTACGGAACGGACGGGTTTGTCAGGACAGCAGTGGTAAAAGAGCGGACGCACAGTATGGCCGAATATCTGGACGCGGCAGGAAAGTCCGTGCCGTTTGCTGCAGGGCAGGTGTATAAATTCTGCGTCCGGGCAGTGATGGCGGACGGAAAGCTTAGTCCGGAACCGTTTGACGAGCCGATCCTCTTTACTGTTGACAGTACGATTCAAACCGGGGGCATTCCGGAAAGCGTGAATACGGAAACAGAAACAGAAAGCACAGAAACTGCGGAAATGGAAACAGAAACCACAGAAACTGCGGAAATGGAAACAGAAACCACAGAAACTGCGGAGACGGAAACAGAAACCACAGAAACTGTGGAAACGGAAACGGAGACTGCAGAAACGGAAACGAAAACTACGGAGACTGTGGAAACGGAAGCAGAAACTACAGATACAGAACATATCGAAGGTTCGGGTGGGAAAACGGAAGATACAAAAGCTGCAGATACGTAGACAAACATGCTGAGACTGCGGATTAGAAGATAAAAGATATCCGAAGGGAAAATTTTCTTCGGGCAGCCGGAAGGGATCTTGATCAAGAAAGAGAAGAGAAAGGGGGATTCTATGCAGAAATCATATTTGAATAAACTGATATGTATTTGTATGGCGCTGATGTTTGCAATCGCAGTCATCGGCAGCAGCAATGGCATAGAATCTTCTTCCCGGAAGCTACCGGTTTCTGCGCGGCAAAATGCATTCTGTGAAAGGAATGCAGACGATGGGACGGCGCAGGGGCTGCGTCCGGTCAGCATGTGTGAGGATATGGATGATTTTCAGATGTTTACCGATACGGCGGGGACAACACTGAATGTTCTGGCAGGACTGCGAACGGCGATATTTGTCATTCTTGCCGCGGCGCTGTTCTGGTACTTTGGATGTAAGACGCCGATTATTCGGATTTATTTTGCCGAACGGCGGATTCCGTTTTTTCGGATGGCGGTATTTATCCATCGCTTTGACGGTAAAAAAAAGAACCTGTTTTGAGAACGCCATGACAGATCAAAACAGGAGGTTATCGGATGGAAGTGGGGATAAAGTACAGGATTTTATCCATAGACGAAGAGAAAGAGGTACAATATTTTTTAAAAAGAAAGTTTTTGCAGAACGGGTATAAATTTTTTACCGCGCAAAGCGGCAGGGAAGGGATTACACAGATTGCGAACAACTGTCCGGATTTGATTCTTTTGGATTTGATTCTGCCGGATATCGGCGGGATTCAGATGATCCAAAAAATACGCAGTTTATCCGATAGTCCGGTGATTGTAGTTTCTTCGAGAGGCAGAGAAAACGATAAAGTGTCTGCATTGGATGCAGGAGCCGACGATTATGTGACGAAACCGTTCGGGTCGGAAGAATTGATGGCGCGGATTCGCTGTGCGCTGCGCCGCAGAAGAACATACGGCGGCAGCAATACGTATCAGGCAAAGGATTTGACCGTGGATTTTGATAAGCGGGCGGTGTATACGCAGGGAAAGCAGATACACCTGACGCCGATTGAATACCGGATTCTGGAATATCTTGCGTTAAATTCCGGCAAAATGGTTACTTACCAAAAGCTATTGGAGAGGATCTGGGGACCTTACGTGTCGGAAAACAATAAGATCCTTCGTGTCAATATGACAAATATCCGCCGAAAGATCGGAGATCATCCGGCGGAACCAAAGTACATATTTACCGAAGCCGGCGTGGGTTATCGGATGGCGGAATCTTCGTCCGAAGAATCGTTTGATTTATGCAGAAAGACTTCGTAGATATTCCAGGCAAAGCTGACAAAGATGGTCAGGATGCCGGAAACGGCGATTACATAATCAAGCGGATTGGTTAAGTTCATGAAAATACCTCCCTTAGTCGTAATTTATAACCGGATTATATAAAAAAACAAAGAGCATGAGGGAGAAAACGGGGAATATTCATACGATACATGCGAAAATCGGGAAAAATTGAACATAATTTTAGCAGAAATAAGCGTTTCGGAAATTCGTTTCCGGGGCGCTTATTTGACATACCGGGCAATAGACGGTATAATAAAATAATTTCCAGGGTATGGTAAACAGTAAAGAGTTGAAGGTGGAATCAAAATGAAACTAACGGCAATTATCCCATGTTACAATGAAGAATCTGCGCTGCGTTACTTTTATGAAGAAATGGAACGGGTGATGCGCTCGATGCCGCAGGCGGATTTTGAACTGCTTTTTGTCAACGATGGTTCCAAAGACAACACGTTAGAGCAGATCAAAGCGTTATCTGTCCGGGACGAGCGTGTGAAATATATTTCGTTTTCCAGGAATTTCGGGAAGGAAGCTGCCATTTATGCAGGACTTGAGCATTCCGACGGCGATTTGACGGCGATTATGGACGCCGATCTGCAGGATCCGCCGTCGCTTCTGCCCAGGATGTATCAGGCGATTGTAGAAGAAGGGTATGATTCGGTTGCCACAAGGAGAGTAAACCGTAAAGGGGAACCGCCGATCCGTTCATTTTTTGCACGGAATTTTTACCGCCTGATGAACCGTATTTCCAAAACGGATATTGTAGACGGAGCCAGAGATTATCGTCTGATGAACCGGGCGTTTGTGAACGCCCTGTTGGAAATGGGTGAATATAACCGTTTTTCCAAGGGGCTGTTCGGCTGGGTAGGATTTGAAACAAAGTGGCTGGAATTTGAAAATGTAGAACGAGTGGCAGGCGAGACGAAGTGGTCTTTTTGGAAGCTGTTTTTATATTCAATCGACGGGATCGTGGCGTTTTCTACGATGCCTCTGTCTATTGCGGCATTTTTCGGCGTTATGATGTGCCTGGTTGCAGCGGGAGCCATTCTTTTTATCATTATACGCCAGCTGCTTTACGGCGGCTCTGCGTTCGGCTGGCCTTCCATGGTGTGTATTATTATGTTTTTGGGCGGGATTCAGCTTTTGTGCATGGGGATCCTGGGTTCCTATCTGGCGAAAACATATCTTGAAGTAAAAAAACGCCCGATTTATATCTGTAAAGAGACCAATTTGTCCGGGCGGAACGGAGAACGGGATGAATAAAACAGGAAGTATGCTCTGGAACGGGATAGAAGCCTTGGCATTGCGGTGCCTTAAGCTGTTGTTTCGAATTTTGCACAGAGAGCTGACACAGGAGACCGAAGAAACTTTTTTGCAGTTTGTCCGCTTTGGCGTCGTAGGGATCAGCAATACGGCGGTTAATTATATCATATATGCGGGCTGCCTGATGCTTTTAAAATCTGCGGGACTCTGGGAAAAGCAGGACTATCTGATCGCTACGGCAGTCGGATTTATACTGAGCGTATTATGGTCCTTTTTTTGGAATAATAAATATGTCTTTACGTTGAAAGAAGGAGAAGAGAGGTCTGTGTTTGGGACGTTGGCCAAAACGTATGTATCCTATTCTTTTACCGGATTATTTTTAAACAGCGTTTTGATGGTGTTATGGGTTCAGGTATTTCATATATCGAAATTTCTGGGACCGATCATAAATCTTCTTCTCAGCGTACCTTTGAATTTTCTGATCAATAAATTCTGGGCGTTTCAATAGGAGATCAAACGATAAGGAAGGTTGTACGGCGGCATGATAAAAAGTTTGTGCTTGATCGCGGTAGTATTAGGCGCCGTTCCGTTTTTACTGGGGCTTTACTATACGCTTCTTACGGGAAAAGAGCAAAAAGATAAGGAGGCAGACAATGTGCTGCTGCATATGGCGGCCGGCTATGTGATAATGTTTGCCCTGTTTGAGATCATGGCGCTGCCTTTGATTTTTCTGCGGCAGCCGTTGTCTTTGCTTGTGAAAATTTACGGCGGAACGATCGGCGTGTTATCGGCGGTTTCTTTTCTGCTACATGTTCGGCGGTTTCCGAAGCTGGTAAGCGAAACGTTTGCGGCGGTGAAACGCTTTACATTTTGTATCTGGGCGCAGTTTTTGATTTTGGCGGGACAGGTGCTGGTTTATATCCGTTATCAGTATCAGAATACGGACGATGCGTTTTTTGTGGCGTCTGCAACAACTTCGATTGCTACGGATACGATCTTCGCCTACAGTCCCTATACCGGCACGCTGTATGAAACCCTGCCTTCGAGATACGTGCTGTCTCCGTTTTATGCATTTACCGCGGTAATCGCCAAGCTGACGGATACGCATCCGGCAATTTTGGCGCATTCTGTGTTTATGATCGTATTTTTACTGTGGGCGTATGCGGTGTACGCACTGATCGGCAGGGCGTTATTTCAATACGATATGGAAAAAACAGGATATTTCCTGCTTTTATTATCCGGACTGCATCTGTTCGCCGCATACAGTGAGCGGACAAGCGGTCTGTTTCTGTTGATCCGCCTCTGGCAGGGGAAGGCCATTCTGGCGGGAATTTTGCTGCCGATGCTGTTGTATATGGCGATTCGGATGTTTTGGCAGAAAGAGGATTGTGGCGTCAGGCAGACGGTGCCGGACTGGGTGTTTATATCGGCGTTAATGTGCGCCTGCTGTATGGTCTCTTCCATGGGAATTATGCTGGGTGCCATCATGCTTGGACTGCTTGGGCTCTTAGCCGCGTGGCGGCATAAAAGCCTGCGGATTCTGGTTCTTGCGGCAGTCTGCTGCCTGCCGAATCTTTTCTGTGCGGGGATCTATCTGGTCATCCGGTAGGGAGGTATGATTTGAAGGGTATTTTTGAAACGGTAATGTCTATGTACGATTCCTATAACGGAAACGGTATGCAGATGGCTTTGTTTTTTGCGTGCCTGTTTTACCTGGCATTACAGAAAAAAGAGAACGAAAAACGTGTGTTATTTTTAGGATATACGCTGCTGTTTTTTATCATTTGTTTTTTCCCTGTTACGGCAAAAATCATTATGGATTTCTGCATCGGGGAAGAAGTATATTGGAGAATGTTCTGGCTGCTGCCCTCGGCCATCGTAACGTCATATACCGGGGTACTTGTGCTTATGCGTGCAGAGGGGAAAGTAAAGCGGTACGCTCTGTTTTTTATGATGTTTTTGGTCATTGGCATGACGGGAACGATTGTATACAATTCATCTATCTTTGAACGAAAGCAGAATAATTACAAACTGCCGCAGGAAGCGGTCGATGTCTGCGATATAATAGAAGCGGATGCTGCTGCCAACGGAATTACCCATAAAAAACTGATTGCGGCAAATGATCTTGTGGCATTTATCCGTCAATATGACGCGGATATTTTGATGCCGTACGGCATGGATGCGGTTCGGGGGCATCGGATCGAAACGGAACGGGCGGCGGAGATCTTTCGGATCATGAGCAGTGATCAAAAGGACTGGGAATCCCTTGCATGGTTTGCGGCTGCCGAGGACTGCAACTACCTGGCTTATCCGAAGGAAGAAGAGATATCCGTGGAGGCTCCGGAGGCATACGGTTATCAGCTTGTCGGAGCCAGCGCTGCGTATCATGTGTACCGCAGAGACGTCAAAGAAACGGATTATGACGGGGAGTGGATGGTCACGCAGTATGGCGGCGCCGACGGAGAACCGCTGATGTTTTATACGGTCGAGGATCAGCAAGGGCATTTGATCGTGATAGACGGAGGCTGTGAGGAAGACGCCGATTTTGTAAGGAAGCGTCTGCAGCTGCTGGGCGGGCATGTCGATGCGTGGATTCTGACGCATCCGCATAAAGCGCATGAGGGAGCGTTTATCAAACTGTTTCGGAAATCCAAAAAGATTCAAATCGATACGGTGTATGCCGTGGACTTTTCGGGACTGGATGCCGGCGCGCAGGGAGAAGAGAGCATGCTTGCCGAGTGGTCTGCGCTTGAAATTGAGCAGCTTCGCTATGTAAAAAGCAAAGATACGTTTGATGTGGCAGGACTTTCGTTTGAAGTGCTGCATGCATGGGACGGCAGCGGCGGTGAGGAGAACAATGAGGCGCTGCATGACGGGTCTATGATGTTTCGGATCAGCGCCAATACCGAGTCGATGCTGTTTTGTGCAGATGCAGGGAAGCGTGTCAGAGATTCGGTACGAACGCAGTACAAAGAGGCTTTGGCATCGGATTATATACAAATGCCAAACCACGGAAACAGCGAACCGGATCCGGATTTTTATAAAGCTGTCGATGCGGGGGCTGCGTTTTTTGATGCGCCGAAGCGTATGATGCAGGAGGATGACGGGGCGTTTTTTAATCGTGAGAATGCCTGTCGGATGTATTTGGACGGCACAGCCGTATACAGTTATGAAACGACGCCGAACCGGATTATTTTAAAATAATGAGGAGATAGATCTATGCTACAGGGAACAATTTTTGGAACTGTTTGGTATGCCGTTGCATTTGTGGCGTGCGTGATCAATATATACCGTTACCGTAAGTCGCATAAACCGATGAACGGATTTGCATGGCTGGTATTTTCGTTTTTAACTGCCGTCTGTACCGGGGGCATTGCCGCGGGAGTGATCAGTCCTTTGCATATCCCGGTGAATATCTATACCATGGCGGCTATCTACACAGCCGTTGCGGTATTTATGGCGCTTTTGATCCGGAAAGAAGGGATGGCGCAGGAATATGTCTGGGAGAGGTTTGATTTTATCCTGATCGGGCTGGTGACGATTGCCGTGCTGGCGATTACGCTGAAGATCTATACGCCGCAGCTGTGGTATTGCTATTACAACAGCGACGCGGGGCTGCATTTAAAAGAGGCGACCGAGATCGTACGTTCCCAGCAGGTAACGAAAATGTACCTGCTTCATCTGCAGAATGCCATGTTCATTGAAATGGTTCAGCCGTTTGTGCGGATTGCCGACTGGTATAAAGGATATATTATCGGAGACTGTTTTTTCCTCTGGATCGAAACGCTGTTTTTTGCGGCGGTGATTCGGCGTTTTGCCAAGACAAAGGCATCGAAAATCCTCTCTGTGGTCTTGACCGTTTTTTACTTTATGGGATATCCGTTTTTAAGCTTCTACTATTCTTTCGGTTACTGGGCAATGGGCAGTATGATGGTCGGTTTTCTGGCTGTTATTCTGCGGCTGTACGAAGAGGCGCAGGTGGAGCGCAAGATTACGGTGTTTCTGCTGATGTTAGGCTGTTTTGGCGTGATCACCAGTTATATGATGTTTGCTCCGGCGGCGTTTGCGGCCGTATTTGTGTATCTGATGCTTGTGGCAAAACGGGAAGGCAGAGTGTTTTCCAGAAAAAACGTGCTGCTTGCGCTTAAAGTGTTCCTGCTTCCTTCCGTTCTGGGGCTGTATTACTGTCTGTATGGATTTTTTATTTCTTCCGGTACAAGTATTGCAGGCGCCCTGACAAACCAGGGAGGTATTTATACCGAACTGTATATGGACTTTTTCTGGACAATCCTGCCGATCTTATTTGTGCTGGCTTATACGGTAAAAAGAAAAAAGCTTACGCCGGATGTCGCGTTTTTCGGTGTTTTTCTGGGATTTACCGGGTGTATGCTCCTGTTGACGCTGACGCATCATGTCTCTACCTATTATTATTACAAGACATACTATCCGCTGTGGATGTTCTGCTGGATTTTGACGGCAAGGGCAGTTTCCATTATGCTGCAGGAAGCCAAAGAAACATTGATGGCATACTGTGCGATGGTTTGCCTGTTTGCCGTGTTATGCTTTGGAAAAATCGAGTATAAAATCGTTACTTCTACGGAAAAGATTACGGGGGCAATGCACAGTACGGCGTTTTTTACCCTGTATCAGATCGACTGGTCCTTTATAACGGGAGAACATGTGGGACTTCCGAATACGGTATTTGATTTGTTTCAGTATGTGGCGGATCATCTTTCGGAAGAGAACATGGTGCCTCTTATGACGGAAACGGCGGATTATGGGCAGACTTATTTATATGAGGGCGCTACCGGTTATGATTTTCCGGATTTTTATGAATGGAGGCATACGACGGAGGAACTTCGTCAGGCATATTATGACTGGGATATTCAGTATGCCGTTATGATGAAAGGGACGCAGTTTGAAAAAGAGCATGGCGCAGAGACGCTTGCGGATGAAAAGGTGGACGTTGTCTTTGAAAATGAAGCGGGCTATGTTCTTGCATTGGATTTATAAAAAACAGGATGTAAAACCATCCGGCCGCAGAGCGTCGGCTGTAAGGAGAATGTTATGACAGTAAACGAAGATCTTGAATTTAGAAAACTGATCGAGCAGGAAAAAGAAAAGATTTCCGCAGATTTGGGAGATTTTGTGAAGTTTCTTGCTTATACGAGAGAGGACGGACCGGATGATGTGGAAGAAGAACCGGAGCGGCGGGGAATCCGCAGATTAAAAGGGACGCCGGTCTGGGCGGTGCTGTATCCGGCGAGAAAAACGTACCGGGCGATGAAGTTTTTATATGAAAACGGACCGTCCGGCGTATATCATAAGGCACAAAACGCTGTGGCAAACAACCGTCTGGCACGACGGAAAGAAGCCAGAAAATTTCTGACGAAGATCATGCCGACAGAAGAAGAAAAGAAAAAACAAAGGGAGCGGGAATTTGACCGGGAAATAAAGATCAGCGTACTCGTGCCGCTGTTTAATACGCCGGAGAAGTTTCTGCGGGATATGATCGATTCCGTACGGGAACAGACTTACCGGAATTGGGAACTCTGTCTGGCGGACGCGTCGGATGCAGACGCGGGAAACGTCGCCCGGATTGTAAAAGAATATGCTGCTATCGATCCGCGGATTCGATACGAAAAACTGAAAAAAAACATGGGTATCGCAGAAAATACGAATGCGTGTATCCGCATGGCCTCCGGAAATTATCTGGCGTTGTTTGACCATGACGATATGCTGCATCCGTCCGCGCTGTATGAATGTGTGAAAACGATTGCGTCGAAAGGGGCGGATTTTGTTTATACGGACGAAGTGACATTTGAGGGAACGGAGCTGGAAAATATCATTACGTACCACTTTAAACCGGATTTTTCCGTAGATAATTTAAGGGGCGTCAATTATATCTGCCATTTAAGCGTATTTTCCAAAAACCTGTTGGAGCAGGTGGGGTTGTTTCGGCCTGAATATGACGGCAGTCAGGATCATGATATGATTATGCGGCTGACAGATGCGGCGGAATGTATCTGTCATATCCCCAAAGTGCTTTATTTTTGGAGATACCATAAAATGTCAACTTCCATGAACTTAAACGCAAAGTCCTATGCCGTTTCGGCAGGTATCCGGGCGGTCCGGGATGCGGAAGTGCGCAGGGGGTATCCGGCGAAGGTCTACAGCGCGCAGATCTGCAAGACGCATTATCGCATGAAGTACGAGATTTCCAATCCGCGGATTTCCGTTATCATAGACGGCAGCGGGAGACAGATGCAGAAAGCGGCGCGTACAGCGGCGTCTTTAGAGAAACTTTCCTCTTACGGCAATTATAGTGTTTATTGTGCCATGACGCAGGCGAAACTGACGGAAGCGTTTCGGCAGGCGGACGGGGAGTATGTGCTGCTTCTTGCCGCAGGAAGCGTGATCCTTACGCCTGCTTTTATAGAAGAACTTCTGATGTTTGCCCAGCGGCAGGATGTGGGGCTTGTGGGAGCGCAGGTTTTGGATGAAAAGAACCTGATCGTAAGTTCGGATCTTGTCGTCGGAAAGACGCCCGATACGATCGCTGTGGAAATGAACCGCGGGGAACGATACGATGCGCCGGGATATATGGGAAGAAATTATTATGCCCATAATATTTCAGCCGTATCCGGCTGCGCATGTATGGCGCGGACAAAAGAGTTTGGAACGCTCTGGGAAAAGAGCGGGGAAAAAACGACATTGGGCAAGATTCTTTCGGTTTGTTTTGCACTGCGCAGGGAAGGACGGCAGATCGTGTTAAACCCGTATGCGCTGTGCAGGATCGCAAATGCGGATTACCGGCAGGAGATTTCGGCGGTCGACAGACAGAATCTGATGCATGCCTATGCAAAAGAAATTGCGGCAGGAGACCCGTTTTATAACAAAAATCTTTCATTGGAACGGCATTGGCACAAAAAATAGGAGAAGATATGTTAAGCGATTTTGATCTTGAAGGAAAAAATAAACTGCAGAAGGCATTCTATTATTTGAAATATTACGGGGCGGCATATACGTGCAAAAAGGCGCTCCGTAAACTGGGCGTTCCCGTAAACGAAGAGTCGGCTTATATGGCATGGTGCAGAAGGACTGCGGCGTCAAAAGCGCAGCTTTCGGCACAGAAGAAAGACGCTCTTTCGGAAGCCTTGTCGTTTGTCATTGTTTCGGAAGCGGATGTAGATGAAAAAGAAGCCGGATGGAAGAGGCAGACCTGCCGGCGGGTTTCCTATGCAAAAATTTCGGAAGAGACGACACTGCGGATTCTGCTGCAGGCGCATGCCGGGGATTATTTTGTGTTTTCCGGAAAGGAGATCCGGGTATCTCCGGAGTATCTGTACGAGATTTCAAAAGCGGCGTGCCAAACGGTTCCTGTGTCGATTGGCAGTATGCCAAACGAACATGAAAAGCCCGCGGACCTGATCTATACGGATGAGGACAATTGTGTCGGCAATAAGCGGTTTCGTCCGTTTTTTAAACCGGATGCAAGTATGCAGATGCTGCTGAATTTCCCGTATCTGGGACGTTGTTTTGTAATCCGGCGGAGCTTACTGGAAAAATTAGCGCAGAATGCGGACTGGATCCGGCTGTGTGGCAATGACTGGTATGAGCTTTCTCTGCAGGCATTCCGTTTCGCGGAGCATATTTGGCATCTTCCCAAACCGCTGTTTTCCAATCTCGTGGCGGCAGAGGAGCGGCAGTCTTTTGTCCGTAGCTTAAAAGCGGAAAATGCCGATTGCTTAAGGCGTTATTTAAAGTCGGAGCATATCAAAGGTTCGGTCGTTTTATCCGATGTGCCCGGATTTTTCCATGCGGAGTATGCATGGGACGAAACGCCCCTTGTGAGCATTATTATTCCGAATAAAGACCATACGGACGATTTGAAACTCTGCCTGGATTCTTTAAAAAAGAGCGATTATAAGAATTATGAAGTAATTATTGCAGAGAATAACAGTGAAGATGAGAAGACGTTTGCGTTTTATGAAGCGTTGACGAAAGAGGCTCCCAAGATACACCTGACCGTATGGGAAGGACCGTTTAATTATTCCGCCATCAATAATTTTGCCGTAAAGAGTGCAAAGGGCGACATTTTGTTATTTTTAAACAACGATACCGAATGCATGGAGAGCCGGACGCTGGGCGAACTTGTCTCTTCCGTCTTAAAACCGGGTGTCGGAGCATGCGGAGCGATGCTGTATTACGGCGATTCCACGATACAGCATGCGGGTGTGATCATCGGTATGGGCGGGTTTGCCGCTCATGCGCTCTGGAGCCTTAGGGACAGGGAGGAAGCATACTATCCGTTTTCGCTTTGTGAACGCGAGGTCAGCGCCGTGACAGGCGCATGCCTTATGGTAAGGCGGTCTGTATTTGAACAGGTAGGCGGTATGGAAGAGGATTTTGTAGTGGCGTTAAATGATGTGGATCTGTGCATGAAGATCCGTGCGGCGGGTTATCAGATCCTGTTCAATCCGTACGCGAAGCTGTACCATTACGAATCCAAATCCAGGGGCTATGAAGATACTGTGGAAAAACAGGCAAGATTCCAGGGAGAGATCGAACGTTTCCAAAAGAAATGGGAAAAGGAAATCAAACAGGGCGATCCCTATTATAATCCGAATCTGACGCTTCACCGGGCGGATTATTCGATGGATATATAGAGGGGAAAGCAAAAGGATAATTACGATGGGGAAAAAATCAACACTCGCAAATATATTTTATAACAGCTTCGGTACGATTTTTTACTATGGCTGTCAGTGGCTGACCACGCTTTTGGTAGTCAGGATTTCCGGATTTGAGGACGGGGGAAATTATTCGCTTGCTATGACGTTTACGGCGGCATTTGCCATTATGGCGCTGTTTAATACCAGGCAGTATCAGGTATCGGACGTCGTAGGCGAATATTCGGACAGAACGTATATCCGTTCGCGGTTTACCGCAATGGCGATTTCGTTTGCCGTATGTTTTGCCGGGCTGTTTTTCAATGCGTATACGCCGTATCAATGGGGCGTGATCCTTTTGTACATGCTCTTTAAATGCGGGGAAGCATGGATTGACGTGTACCACGGCATTGACCAGAAAAACGGGCGTATGGACTACATCTGTTATTCCTATATATTCCGTGGATTTTTTATGATTGCCGGATTCTGCGGCGTCTTGTATCTGACGAAAAATCTGGTTCTGGCAATTGGGAGTATAACGCTTCTGACATTTTTGACGGCATTTTTTTACGACAGACGTACGGCAGAGCGGTTTATTGCAAAAGACGGTGCAGCCAATCGGGCAGATGTAAAAAAACTGATGTTTGCCATGCTTCCGCTCGTGCTTGTTGCGGTGACAAATAATCTTTCTATTTCATTTCCGAAATATTTTCTGGAACGGTTTTACGACGAGACGGTACTGGGGTATTATTCGTCGGTTGCAACGCCGAGCATGATTGTGCAGGTAGGAGCCTCGACGATATTTATTCCGCTGATTACGCCTCTGGCAGACCGCCTGAAGGAAAACGATAAAAAGGGATTTTTAGAGATATTAAAAAAAGTTGCACTTGTATTTGCAGGGTTATCCGTGCTGGCGCTGATTGTATCGGCATTGTTCGGCGAATGGTTTTTAGTATTGCTGTTTCAGGAAGAGATCCGGCCTTATACGTATCTGTTTGTGCCGATCATTATCAGTACGCTTTTGATCAGCGTGAACGCCGCCCTGTTTCCGGTATGTACGGTTCTTCGGGAAATAAAGGGGCAGCTTGCGGTCGGAATCGGAGGGATTGTCTCGTCGGTTGCAGCGTCTGCCGTGCTGATCCGGCGTTATTGTATGGACGGAGTTGTCGTCTCACTGTTGATTACTTTGGCAATTCAGATTATAATAGAGATATACTGTGTATATCGTAAGATGAGTAAATGGAAGGAAACCGAACATGGATAAAATAGCGGTATTGATTCCCTGCTACAATGAGAGCAGGACAATTCAAAAAGTAGTGGAAGACTTCAAACGTGTGCTGCCGGAGGCGGTCATCTATGTCTACGATAATAATTCGACGGACGGAACGGATGAGATTGCAAAAGAAGCAGGCGCGATGGTCCGTTACGAATATAAGCAGGGGAAAGGCAATGTGATCCGCAGAATGTTTCGGGATATTGACGCAGAATGCTATATCATTACCGACGGAGACGACACATACCCGGCGGAAGCGGCGCCTGAAATGATCCGGATGATTTTTGAGAAGAATGCGGATATGGTCGTGGGGGACAGGCTCTCTTCCACCTATTTTACAGAGAATAAACGGGCGTTCCACAATTTCGGGAATACGCTTGTACGCAAAAGCATCAACATGCTGTTCGATACGGATATTAAAGATATGATGACGGGATACCGGGCGTTTAGTTACTTGTTTGTAAAGTCGTTTCCCGTGTTATCCAAGGGCTTTGAAATCGAGACGGAAATGAGCATTCATGCGGCGGATAAGAATATGCAGGTGGAAAATGTCGTGATTGAATACCGTGACCGCCCGGAGGGAAGCGTTTCCAAACTGAATACGTTTTCGGACGGGTTCCGCGTGCTTCGTACGATTGCAAGAATGTATCAGACGTTTAAACCGATGAACTTTTTCGGATTACTGTCTGTCATTTTGGCGGTCTTATCCGTTGGGTTTATGATTCCGATTATTATCGATTATACGAAAACCGGACTTGTGCCGCATTTTCCGACATTAATTGTCTGCGGATTTGCAATGCTGGCGGCAATGCAGGCATTTTTCTCAGGATTGATCTTAAAGACGATGGGACAGAAGAACCGGCAGGATTTTGAGATGGAACTTCAGACGATTCGTATACACAGAGATGAATTATCAGGGGAACGAAAATGATGAAAGTGTATATCTGCCAAAACTGCGGCTGGATTCGGGTAGTGTCCAGGCGAAAGAACGTGGAATGTTTTAAATGCGGGGAGAAGCAGATGGTTGTAACAAAGCTTCCTTATGAAAAAGTTGGTCACATGTCGGAAGAAGAACGGAAGGATTATGCTAAAACGTGGCTTTATCTGCACGGTACCAAACATGAATGAGGTAAGGAGTTATGTATAAAAGGGAGAAAAAAAGCTGGTTAAAGCATTTGGACTTTACGATTTTAGATATTGTATGTCTGCAGATTGCCCTCGTAATCGCATATATTATGCGGCTTGGCTGGCATCTGCCGTATTCCAGCGAACCATACGAACGTCTGGCGATTGTTATGGTCTTGATCGATATCTGCGTGGTATTTCTTTTTGAGCCTTATACCGGGATATTAAGAAGAGGGCATTTTCAGGAAGCAAATGCCTGCATTACGTATTGTACGATTATATTTGCGGGAATTTTGGCTTACGAGGTAGCTACGAAACAGACGGAGATCTATTCCCGGAAAGTCATTTTTGCATACTGGGTCATTTCGATTGTGGTCGTGTATCTTTCACGCGTGGTTTTGAAATATCAGATTCTCAGCAGGATGAAAAAAGCGAAGAATCTTTCGGTCATGATCTTAGTGACGACGCAGGAGTATGCCAAAGAAGCCCTTTTGGAATTTGAGCATCTGCCGTACCGGGATTTTATCGTTTCCGGCGTCGTCGTTGTGGATCAGAAGCTGCGGGGAGCGAAAATCTGCGGCGTACCGGTCGTTGCCAATGCGGATGATTTTTATGAATATCTCCGCACGCATGTGGTGGATGAAGTTTTTATCAACGGCAATACGAGAGAAAGTTCTCAGGCTCTTGCCAATGAGTTGCTTGAAATGGGGCTTACCGTGCATTTTAATCTTGTGCATATGAATGCACTGGCGCCGAATAAAGTCGTTGAAAAATACGGCAATTATATGGTTCTGACTTCGAGTATGAAAATCGCCTCACCCAGGCAGATTTTTGCTAAGCGTCTGATGGATATCACAGGAAGCTTGATCGGACTGGTGCTCTGCGGTATTTCCTTTTTGATTTTTGCTCCGATTATTAAGCTTCAGTCGCCCGGGCCTGTATTTTTTTCCCAGATACGCATCGGAAAAAACGGACGGCAGTTTAAGCTTTATAAATTCCGGTCAATGAACGTTGATGCAGAGAAACAAAAGGCGGCGCTGATGGGAAAAAATGAAATGTCGGGGCTGATGTTTAAAATAGCGGACGATCCCAGGATATTTCCTGTCGGCAAGATTATGCGGAAATATTCGATCGACGAGCTGCCGCAGTTTTTTAATGTGCTCAAAGGGGATATGAGCCTTGTAGGCACACGGCCGCCGACGGTAGAAGAATTTGAACAGTACCAGCTGCATCACAAAGCGAGGCTTGGCATTAAGCCGGGGATCACCGGAATGTGGCAGGTCAGCGGACGCAGTGAGATCACGGATTTTGAAGAGGTGGTGGCGCTCGATACCCATTATATATCCCAATGGAGCGTGGGGCTGGATTTTAAAATTCTGTGTAAGACGCTGCAGGTAGTGATTACGGGAAAGGGCTCGGAGTAAAAATAATGAATTTGAAATATCAATACAGATATCTGACAAGTCTCCTGAAACGGTACGGTTTTCGGGGACTTGTTTTAAAAACGCTCGAACGGAGCAAATCGCCGATGCTGTCATATACGAAGAATTACCTTCGATACCAGCCGACGGCGGAAGAACTGGCGGAACAGAGAAAAACGCCGCTTGCTTATGCGCCGCTGGTCAGTATCGTTCTGCCTGCGTATGAAACACCGAAGCGGTATCTTTGCGAGCTGATGGATTCCGTCTTAAGGCAGACGTATCCCAATTTGGAGCTTTGCATTGCCGACGGCAGCAGCACGGACGCTGTGGAGAAGACGGCAGAAGAATATATGCGTCGGGATGCAAGGATCCGTTATGTAAGGCTGTCCGGAAACGGCGGCATTTCGGAAAATACAAACGGCGGTTTTTCCATGGCAGAGGGAGAATATCTGGCTCTGATCGATCATGATGATCTTCTGGCGGAACACGCCGTTTATGAAATGGTCCGATGTTTAAATGACTGTTACGGGGAAGAAGAGAGAGAGTCTGCGATGATTTATTCGGATGAAGACAAAATCAACGCAGAAGGAACCGTGCACAGCAGACCGCATTTTAAGCCGGATTTTAATTTGGAATTTTTGCGGCACAACAATTATTTCTGTCATTTTCTGATGTTTTCTGCAAAGCTGTTGCAGAAGGCGGGGGGTTTGAACAAGGCGTACGACGGCGCCCAGGATTTTGATTTTGTGCTGCGGTGCGTCGACGCCGGTGCCATTGTGCGCCATGTGCCCAAAATCCTGTATCATTGGAGGATTCATGAAGGCTCTACGGCGGGAAACAGCGCGGATAAAGCATATGCGTTTGACAACGGCTGCCGTGCCATTGAAGAACATTTAAATAGAAACAATGAAGCGGGCAGGGCAAACGTGACGACGAATCTGGGCGTTTATCGTATTGCATATGAATTAAAGGGCAAGTATGAAATTACGGTTGCCGCGGAAGATAAAACGCAGCTGGAAGAGATCCGGGATTACTGTAAAAAGAACGCCCGGGCGCTCCATACGGAGGCATACCGCATAAACGTTCACTATGTTTGGATAAAATCGTTTCACAATGGGATAGAAAAGGAATGTATCGGTGATTATATATTGTATATCCGCAGGGATACGAAAGCGAAACCGGACGGGCTGTTTGAGAGACTGCTGGAGGTCTGTCAGCATACATCGGTCGGGATTGCGGGGGCAAAGCTTCTTACAAGAAACAAACGTGTGGCGTCCTGCGGCCTGATTTATGACAAAGACGGAAACCTGGTTCCGGCAAACGGGGGATTATATGCCGAATATAAAGGGTATTTTCTGCATGCGGTAATTCCGAAACAGGTCAGTGCGATTTCGTTTGGCTGTGTGATGATCAAACGGGAGGCGTTGATTAAGGCGGGCGGTGCGGCAGAAGAGTTGTCCGGGACGTATGCAGATGCAGATATCTGCTTTCGTCTGCAAAAGAGCGGATACCGTGTGATCGTAGTACCGGACGTTACGGCAGTGCAGATGCGCGCGGCAGACCGAACGCAGCGGAATCGGACGGATGTGAAACGCCAGAAACAGATATTTTCGAAACGATGGAAAGGAAAGCTGTCTCATCCCGATCCGTGCTATAATCCGAATCTGCGTATCCAGGAAGATCATACGTATGAGATGAAGCAGTAAAAGAACAGGGGAAATCGATGCGGGATATTTTTATTATAGGAAGTAAAGGGATTCCGGCGGGATACGGAGGATTTGAAACATTTGTAGAACAGCTGACCCGTCATAGGAAAAGTAAGAGGATCCGTTACCATGTCGCGTGCATGGGCGACCAAAACGACGAATTTGAATATCAGGGAAGCCGGTGTTTTCGGGTCAAAGTGCCGCAGATCGGGCCCGCAAAAGCGGTCTGGTACGATTTGGCTGCGTTCCTCCGCTGCCTGCATGAAATCAGGCGGCAGCCGGGAGAACAGCCGGTCGTCTATGTTCTGGCATGCAGGATCGGACCGTTCTGCGGTTTTTTGAAACGAAAGCTGAAAAAAATGGGCGGCAGGCTTTTGATTAATCCGGACGGACACGAATGGCTTCGTGCAAAATGGAACCCGGCAATCCGGCGGTATTGGAAGTTTTCGGAACGGCTGATGGTAAAGCATGCAGATTTAGTGATCTGCGATTCCAAACATATGCAGCGTTATATTTTAGAAACGTACCGACGATATCAGCCGAAGACGGACTTTATCGCTTACGGCGCAGACATCATTCAAAGCGGTCTGTCTGATCAGGATGAGACGCTTCTGGCGTGGTATCGGAACTGGAAGCTGGAGCCGAAGGAATATTTTCTGATTGTAGGCAGGTTTGTGCCGGAAAACAATTACGAAACGATGCTCCGGGAATTTATGGATGCCAAAACCGAGAAAAAACTGGCGGTGATCAGCAATGTAGAGGAGAATCAATTTTATCAGAAACTGAAAGAAACCACGGGGTTTACGCAAGATCAGAGAATTGTATTCTGCGGAACCGTATACGAAGAGGCGCTGTTAAAGAAAATACGGGAAAATGCCTGCGGTTATCTGCACGGACACGAGGTAGGCGGTACGAATCCTTCTCTTTTGGAAGCTCTGGGAAGTACAAAGGTAAATCTTTTGCTGGACGTTGGGTTTAACCGGGAAGTCGGCATGGATGCCGCGCTTTACTGGACCAAGGAGCCGGGAAATCTCTCCTCTTTGATCGAGCGGGTTTCGGAATTTGACGAGGAACAGAGGAACGCATTCGGCAGCAGGGCAAAACGGCGGATTTTATCCGATTACAGCCACACGCAGATCACGGCAGCGTATGAGAAGATTTTTTTGGAATAGAAAACGGAGAGGGATATGGGAAACATCAGGATATCGGTGGCAGTTGCGTCATATAATGGAGAACGTTATATCAAAGAACAGATGGATTCGATCGTAAGGAACCTGACCTGCCGCGATGAAATTATCGTATCGGACGACGGTTCGTCGGACCGGACGAGAGAGCTGGTCAGAGAATATCAGAACGGGGAAATTCCTGTCAGGCTGCTGCAGGGACCGGGACTTGGGATCAAACAGAATATCAACGCGGCGCTTTCGGCCTGCCGGGGCGACTATATTTTTCTGGCGGACCAGGACGATGTGTGGACAGACGATAAAGTAGAGAAAGTAATGGAGTATCTGGGGAAAGACGGATGCAGGCTGGTCTGCCACGACGCACGGGTTATGAACGCTTCTTTTACGGAAGTAAAGATGGAATCTTTTTTTTCATATCGTGGTTCTAAGCCGGGATTTTTGAACAATTTGCTGAAAAACCGATACATGGGCTGCTGCATGGCATTTGAGAAAAGCCTTCTGCCCTATGTGCTTCCGATTTCCGAAAAAGTGGAGATGCACGATCAGTGGATCGGCATGATCAACGACTTAAGGGGCGGAAACAGCCGGTTTATCGGGGATCGGCTGCTGCTGTACCGCAGGCATGATGCAAACGTTTCCGACTTTTCCCACGGAACGCTGCTTCAGATGGCGGTAAAACGCCTGATTTTACTGCGGGAATTGTACAAACGTAAAAAATTATGGAAATATTAAGAATTTTTGTGAAATATATACAATTTCTTTTCGAATTGTTACGATTGACAGATAGAAAAAAAAGTTATATATTATTTTTAATTGTTTTCCAATATAATACAATTCAGGAGAAGGGGTACCTGGAAGAACGGAGATAAAATGAGTAGAAAGAGAAAGAAAAAGAAAAACAAGATTATTTTATTCGCAGTTGAAATTTTTGTTCTGGCGGTTTTGCTTGTAGGGTTGTTCGTATATTCGAAATTGAACAAAGTAGACAGCACCGGGGAGATTGGGAAAGAGGACGTCAATATCGAACTGGATTCCGAAACGGCGGAGGTACTGGAGGGGTATACCAATATTGCGCTGTTTGGGCTGGATAATCGGGATACCGGCAGATATGACGGCGGAAACAGCGATTGTATCATGATTGCGAGCATCAACAACGATACGAAAAAGGTGAAGCTGATATCGGTTTACCGCGATACGTTTTTAAATGTCAAAGAAGAAACTTATAATAAAATAAATTCGGCGTATTCCTATGGCGGACCCAAAGGCGCGATTGCGGCGCTGAACCGGAATCTGAATCTGGATATTGTCAATTATGTCGCAGTGGATTTCGGCGCTTTGGTAGAAGCGATCGATCTGCTCGACGGAATCGAGCTGACGCTTACCGATCAGGAAGTGCAGATCATGAACGACAATTACATCGACGAGATCAATCAGGTGACGGGAAAGAGTTCCGGCAGATTAAGCGGCGGAGGCACATACAGAGTAGACGGCGTACAGGCGCTTGCGTACTGCCGGATTCGTTATACGGCAGGCGACGATTTTAAACGTACGGAACGTCAGAGACTTGTATTGACAAAGATGATCGAAAAGGCAAAAGGTTCCAGTATAGCAACGGTCGGAAGCATGATTAACAGTATGATCGATGAAATTTCGACCAGTTATACAAGCAAAGGCCTTTTGGAACTGGCAAGCAGCGTAATGGATTATGAACTGGAAGATACGCACGGATGGCCGTTTGAACTGTGTACCGGAAATTACGGTTCGAAAGGAAGTCTTGTCGTGCCGACGGATCTTGAGACGAATGTGAAAGAGCTGCATGAATATCTGTTTGACGAGAAAAATAACGTATCGTCTACGGTAAGCGGCATCAGCGATTATATCGTAAATTACACCGGATGTACCACGGATGTCGCAACACGGCTGGATAATCCTCTGACCGGCGACGATAATACGAGTACGACGGATACGGGATATACTCTGCCGGAGGAAAGTGATCAGGAATAGGGCATGCAAATACAGCAGGGTGAAAAATGACGAAATATCATTTTTCACCTTTTTTGCACGCTGATTTCACAAAAGCAACACAAATTCGGCGTAAACTCACTTACATACAATACAGAACTGTTCAGGTGAAAGGAGTAGTGTCGGCATGGATGGATATGAAAATCAGGATGAACTGTACGGGCAGAAGGAACCGAATCCGCAGGATGAGTCAAAACCTTCGCAGTATTATGCCTACGGGGAGGCCGAATCTTCAGGTACATATACGGAACCTGTTTACGGAGAAGGAGACGAGACAAACGGCTGGTACAGAGCGTATGAGGAAACTCCCAAACCCAGAAAAGAGGGCAGCGGTTTTGCGAAAAAACTGGTAAAGTGCGCTGCTTTTGCATTGACATTTGGCCTGGTTGCAGGTCTTGCGTTTGCAGGCACGACATATTTCTTTAGAAACGTTACCGGGGAGGATCGTCTTTCGGCCAAGGAAGAAAAGAAAGCTTCCGGCGGCGATCTGCATATTATAGATGCAACGGAAGCAGCGGATCCGATTTCAGGTTCTGCAAAAGCCGGCAGTGCGTCATCTGCCGAAGGCGCGGTGACGGATGTCTCGGATATTGCCGAACAGGCGATGCCTTCGATCGTATCGATCACAACGATTGCGAGAACTCAGGTTCCAAGCTTCTTTTTCGGAGAAATGGAGGAATATGAAAATGAAGGCTGCGGATCCGGAATCATTGTCAGCCAGGACGAAGAGAATCTCTATATTGCAACAAATAACCATGTGGTAGAAGGCGCACAGACACTCACCGTGCTTTTTGCAGATGAGACCACGGTAGACGCGAGGATCAAGGGCGTGGACGCCAGCAGTGATCTGGCGGTGATTGCCGTAGCGCTGAAAGATATCGAAGAGGAGACAAAGAAGAATATCCGCGTCGCTTCTTTCGGTGATTCGTCTGCGCTGAAAATCGGACATACTGCCATTGCAATCGGCAATGCGCTTGGATACGGACAGTCGGTGACGACAGGCGTGATCAGCGCAGTGAACCGGGAAGTGACGGTTACCAATGAGACGGACGGCAGTGCGACAACCAATGAGCTGATACAGACGTCTGCGGCGATTAATCCGGGCAACAGCGGCGGCGCCCTGCTGAATGCATCCGGTGAAGTCATCGGCGTTACCTCCGTGAAGTATGCGGAAACAAGCGTGGAAGGGATGGGGTATGCCATTCCTGCGGAAACGGCAATTCCGATTATCCGGCAATTGATCACCAGAGAAATCGTAACCGGAAATGATACGGCATATCTTGGAATTTCCGGAGTGGATGTCACTGAGGCCGTTTCCGAAACATATCAGATGCCCAAAGGCGTATATATTGCGCATATCGTAGAAGGCAGCAGTGCGTCCGAATCGGGACTGATGCAGGGCGATATCATAACGCGCTTTGACGGAAGAAACATTAAATCTTATGAAGAGATTCGGGAATTAATGAAATACCTTCCGGCAGGAACAACCGTTGAAGTTACCATTCAAAGGGCGTTTAACGGAGAATATAAAGAACAGGTTTTAGATGTTGTCTTAGGCAGCAAGAAATAAAAACAGACAGGAAGAACCCTGGAATCCGGCAATTTTTGGAAAAGCTGGAATCAGGTTCTTCCTGTCTGTTTCTTTCTTTTGAAATAAAGCTGTATTATACTAAAGATTAAGAAAACGCTCTGCAGGAGCGCGTCAGTTAAGGAGATCAGAAGCGATAGGTGTAAAGCAGAAGGCGGTGGGGTTATGAAGAAATATTTAGGGTTTGCGGCAGTGTGTGCGTGCCTGCTGATTTCGGAACCGACATTCGCAGAAGATACGGTATTTGAAATACCGGGAATGTCGGATGAAATAGAAGCTTTGATCGGCAGCATCGAAAATTCGGAAGATGCACACGGCAGAAAAAAAGAAGAATTGTATCGGCTGATCAGAAAAGATACAGCTCTGGCTGATTATGGAGCGGGCGTTTTACCGGATGTATACGATCCCAGAACGGAACATAAGATTACGCCTGTGCGAAGTCAGAAATCGAATACATGCTGGGCGTTTTCTTCTCTGGCGGCAGGAGAGCAGTCCATGGTATACAAAGGCGCTGCGGATCCCGAAACGCTTGATTTTTCGGAAGCGCACCTGAGTTATTTTTTCTATCATTCCACAGACGACCCTCTGGGAAATACCGCCGGAGACGGCAATCATAATATTTCCGGGACGGATTTTCTGGACGTCGGTTCCAATACCATTTTTTCTACGTTTTCCCTGGCAAACTGGGTAGGAGCGGCAAAAGAAGAGGATCTGCCCATGGGAGGGCTGACTCCTGGTTCACAGTATTCCGAAACCCTGGCGTATGCCGATACGGCGCATCTGCAGAATGCATACTGGATCAACTTTAAGGATGTGGATGCCGTTCATATTGTAAAACAGATGATCCGCAAATACGGAGGAGCGGCGGTCAACTATTACTGGAATTACCAGTATTACAACAGCGGCAGCTATGCGTATTATGTTCCGTTGAACCCCAAACAGGCCAATAATCATTCGGTCGCAATCGTAGGATGGGACGATACGTTTCCGAAAGAGAACTTTAAGGAAGCATACCGTCCCGAATGCGACGGCGCATGGATTGCCAAAAACAGTTACGGGCCGGACTGGGGAGACGGGGGATATTTTTATATCTCTTATGAAGACAGCGCCGTGAATCCTCAAAATACCAATACGAATCGTGCCAGGGCATATATTTTTGATTTTGAACCGGCAGATAACTACGATTATAATTATCAATATGACGGTTCTGCCGGAGCATTTAATGTTACCAATTCGAACAGTACGCTGACAAAAATAGACAGCGGATCATCTATTGCGAATGTTTTTCGCGTACATATAAAGGGAGATCAAAAATGGGAAGAATTAAAGGCGGTATCCTTTGCTCTGTTTGATACGGCGGTATCGTATCGGATTCAGATTTTTAAAAATCCAAAAGACGCATCCGATCCTGCGTCGGGGATTCCTGCTTTGCTGGAACCGGTGACAGGCAGTACAAGTTATACGGGATATTATACCGTGCCGCTTCCGGTTCCGGTTTCTCTCAAAGAGGGGGAGACGTTTTCCGTCGTGGTAACGCTGGAAAAAGAGAGCGGGGAACAAGTTGATTTCTTCGTGGATAAAACATATCAGAACGGAAACTGGGTTTCTTTTACCAATCAGGTAAAAGAAGGAGAGAGTTTTCGGTTTATAAACGGCAGCTGGGAAGATATGGCAGGAAACGGCGTTACCGCCAGAATCAAGGCGTTTACAGATGTCAAAGAGGTGATGTCTGCGGAAAAAATCACTCTTTCCGGGCTTACACAGGATACACAGGGAAATTACCGGCTGGATCTATGGAAAGGCGAGACCCGTTTGCTGCAGGCATCGGTTTCTCCTCCCCAGGCAGATCAGAAGGTGATTTGGACGACATCGGATGCATCGGTTGTAACGGCAGATCCTTCCGGAAATCTTTTGGCTACCGGGGCGGGCACGGCTGTTGTAACAGGTACGGCAGGCGATGCGGGAGGATGTTCTGTCACATGTATCGTAACGGTAAAGGAACATGCACAACAAATCTTGTTAAGTGCGGATCATTTGGAGATGAACGTGGGAGAAAGCGCAGAACTTTCGGTAGAGTTAGTCCCTCCGTGTGCCGAATGCGAGAAGATTTCATGGAAAGCTTCCAACGGACATATTGACGTAGACGACAGCGGAACGATAGAGGCTCTCGAAAAGGGGACGGTTTCGGTAAGGGCTTTTTTGAAGTCCAATCCGAACATCTATGCCGTCTGCAAGGTACAGGTGTCGGAAAAAGCCGGGATTTCCGAGACGGAGACAGGGCGCCGTACGGCTCCGGCAGGAAGTGTCACGCAGGTTTCACCCGCCAAACCGACAAAAAGCGCCGATACGTTCGATGGTTCTGCGGGTCGGGCATATGTTTGGTCGGGTGTGCTGCTGCTTGGAATTTTTATCCTCCGCAGGGTAAAATTTTAATTTGCAGTCAGTATTGTAGAACCGAAAAAATTGTGCTACACTTGAACTGTTATCGGACATTGGTTGTCCGGGCAAATGAGACTGTGACCGGAAGAACCGGAACCGTTATTCATCAGCAGTATGCAGCAGAAATAGAAGGGATAGTAGGACATGAAGAAATTGAAAAGACTGATTTCATTGGCACTCGTATGTTTTATGATTGTTACAGCAGATGCAGGCAGCATATTTGCCGCAGAATTGCCGGAAGAGAATAAACCGCTGGTCAACTATCTGCTTGTGCAGGAACCATATCTGGAAACGCCGGGGAAACAGACGGTCATGATTGGAATCGGAGACGGTTCCGCAGCGATCGATTCTGCGGTTTTAACTTACCGGAATGAGCAGACGGACCGGATGTATGAAACAGAAGCAACCGAGATCCTTAACGATTTTGTTCTGTTTGAAATGGAATATACCAATGACAGCGATGCGGGAACGTACCGGTTGGAAGAGATTTCTTATTCTGCAGAAGGTACAAAGAGCACAGCGTCTTTTAAAGAAATGGGAATAGAAGCATCCTTTGGCGTGGACAGAATCGCCGAAAATGAACCGGACGACGTATTTTTGTCGGATGAAGAGGTGGAAGCCCTGGCGGCAGAGAGCGAAATGAGCATTGTTTCTTTGGATGAAAACGGCAAACCGGTTTCCGGCGAGACGCTGGAAGAAGCGCTTGAGGAGGCCGGGTGTTCTGCAGAAGAAGGACTTCGGGCGATCCAAAAAGGCGCGGCAAAAACGGGCGCAGAGTTCAGAGGGATGAAAAGTCTGGTCGTCGTACTGGATGCGGGCCACGGCGGTTCCGATCCGGGCGCGCAGAAGAACGGGATCGTGGAAAAGACGGTCAATCTGAAAATTGCCCAGTATTGTAAAGAGGAACTTGGGCAGTACGCCGGGATCGTGGTATATATGACAAGAAACAGCGACACTTATTTAACGCTGGCACAGCGTGCACAGGTAGCGATCAATAAAAAGGCGGATCTGTTTGTCAGCCTGCACAATAATTCCAATGAAAGTTCCGGACCAAACGGAGCGAACGTATATTATCCAAACTCCAATTACAATGCGAATGTCGGCAAGACGGGAATGGAGCTGGCGTCGATCATTGAATCCAAGCTGACGGACCTTGGCCTGGCAAGCGGAGGGATTCATATCCGAAATTTGGAAAACAACACAAGATATCCGGACGGATCTCTTGCGGACTATTACGGTGTGATCAAACGATGCAAGGAGTACGGTATCCCGGGACTGATCGTAGAGCATGCATTTATTTCCAACGCCGGAGACGCTCAGAAGTATTTAAGTTCGGACGCGTCCCTTAAGAAACTCGGTATTGCCGACGCGACAGGCATTGCAGAATATTTCGGGCTGAAGAAGGGATTGGGTTTTAACAGCATTTTATCTTCGGCAAGCACGACGATGGATCTGACATGGACTCAAGTCAAAAACGTAACCGGTTACTGTATTTCCCGGAGTACGCAGAGCGGCAGCGGCTTTCAAGAAGTGGCGCGGGTTTCTCCCGCTACGAAGACTTCGTGGAAAGATACCGGACTGACCCCGGGCGTTACTTATTATTATAAGATTCGTACCTATACGAAGTCGGGTTCCGATATTAAGTACGGGAAATATTCTCCGGTAGCGTCGGGTACGACGATGATCCGGCCGGTGATCTCTTCCATCAAATCCAAAAACAGCAAAGCGCTGGTGATCAGCTGGAATACCGTCAATAACGCCGCCAATTATGAAATTTACCGCGCGACGAAGAAAAACGGTACATACAGCCGGATTGCAATGCTTACGGGGATCAACCGCGTCAGCTATACAGATACGAAGGTAAAGGCTGGGAAGAAATATTTCTATAAAATCCGTTCCGCAGAACCGGCTGGCGGATCTACGATTTACAGCGATTACAGCGATATTGTTGCGGCAAGGACGGCAAAAATTCCTTCCGGTGTGGCGGTAAAATCCCAGGCGAGCAATACGCTTCGGGTGTCCTGGAAAGCAGATAAGAACGCAGCGGGCTATGTGATCAAACGTGCGGATTCCGCAGGCGGAAAATATAAAAAAGTCGGAACTGCAAGCGGCGGTACGACAGGGTATTATGACGATGCTACCGTAAAATTAAATAAAACCTATTATTATAAAGTACAGGCGTTTAATTACAACGACGGCGTCAAGGGAGTAAGCGGATACGGATCGGCTGCATCCGGTAAGACGATACGGAAGACATCGATCACGAAAATCGCAAATCTTTCTCCGACCAGTCAGAAGATCAGTTGGAAAAAAGCGAAAGATGTAGACGGATATATCGTTTATCAGAGCACGTCTCAAAACGGAGGCTATAAGAAGATAAAGACAATTAAGTCAGCCAAGACGACGTCTTTGAAGGTATCCAATTTAGTTCCCGGAACGAGATATTTTTATAAAGTCAGAACCAGGAAAAAAGTAAAAGGAAAATACGGATACGGTTCCTATTCTGCCGTTCGGAACGTTTGGACGGCAAATACGCCGAAAATTACAGCCGTTACAGGCAATTCGGGATCTTCGACTGAGGTTTTCTGGGAGCCGTCAGGCGGAGCGGAACGATATGATATTTATCGTGCAGCTTCGGCAAACGGATCTTATCAAAAGATTGCGTCCGTTGCAGATACCGCCGTGTCTTACATAGACCGAAATTTAAATATGACGCAGCAGTATTTCTATAAGATCGAAGCTTATATCAAAGGGTATAAAACTGCAAGCGTAAAAAGTATGAGTGCCGCTGCGGGCGGCAGTCCGGTCTCCGTTACGAGTCTTACTTCTGCGGCGCCGGATGCGGGAGGAAAACTTGCGATTGCATGGAAAGAAGTAAAAGATATCACGGGATATCAGATTTACCGGAGTACGGAAGAGAACGGAGCGTATACGCTTCTTGAGACAATATCCAATCCTTCCATAACCGTTTATACAGACACATCGGCAGTTGCGGGAACGTCATATTATTATAAGATTGTACTGGTAAACAAATATAACGGACAGACGGTATACGGACAGTATTCCGACGCTGTGCGCGGTGTGCTGCCGGCGCCGGTTTCACCGGAGGCACCGTAAATAGGGCAGCCAAATAAAAAACAGGAGAATGAGATGAGAAAAATATATAAGATGGGCCTGCTGTTGTTCGGCATCCTGTGTTTGTCGTTTTCTTCGCATAAGAATACATACGCTGCCGGAGGCGTACAGGCAACTGCAGCCGCGCTTTCCAGCAATAAAATCGAGTTGAAGTGGAATCCCGTTCCTTCGGCGGGAGGATATGAAGTCTACAGGAGAAGTGCTTCGGAAGCATCTTTTGTACAGATCGGCACGACGACCGGTACGGCTTATCAGGATACAAATGTCAGTGCGGCAGTCAATTATTATTACAAGATTGTTCCGCTTGGCCAGAGGAACGAAGGGCAGGCCGAGGCAATGCTGAAAGTAAAAGCTCCGGCAAAAGCGTCAATTGAGAAGGTTAAAGTGAAATCGCCGACAAAGTTAGAGGTCAGCTGGAAGCCGGCGGCAGGAAGCAACGGTTATCAGGTGCTTCGTTCGGAGACCAGAAACGGCGGATATACGGAAGTCGACCGGGTCAGCGGGAAAACAGCCTGCAGTTATACAGACGTTACGGTTACGCCGGGAAAAACATATTATTACAAAGTACGTTCTATGGATAGCCGCCTAAACAGCTTCGGTTCCTATTCTGCACCTATGAAAGGAAAGACGCTTGCAAAAACGAGGATTACTTCCATTGCATCCTTATCATCGGAAAAAATGCAGATCCGATGGAAAAAAGTCAGTGACGCCCAGACTTACGAGGTTTACCGCAGCGCTCAGAAAAAAGGCGGTTACAGAAAAATCGCTTCGCTGAGGAAAGGAAAACGGGTGTACACGGATTTGACCGTAAAAAGCGGCAAAAAGTATTATTATAAGGTTGCGGTTACGGGAATGATCGACGGAACAAAAATCTCCAGCGGCTATTCGGAGCCGGCGTCGTTCCGCGCATTAAAGCAGGTAAAGATTTCTTCGGTGAAACTGATGGCGGACGATACCGTTCGGATTAAATGGGGAAAAGTTACCGGGGCTACAAAATATAAAATATTCCGCGCGACTTCCAAATCCGGTTCTTATAAACGGATTGCAACGGTAAACGGCGCGTCTGTCACAAATTATACCGATAAAAAAGTAATTTCCGGTAAAACATATTATTATAAAGTGCAGGCATATTCGGACGGCAGCGGCATAGTCGCATCCGGCAGCGGAAACAAATCCGATGCAAAAGGAACGACGAGTGCATATGCGATCATGGGAAATACAACGGTAACGGCAGACCAGATGGCGGCGCTTTTCAAAGCGTCCGGAAGATCGTATCCTTCGGGGATTTATAAGAGCAAAGGCGCGGGAAGTCTCAAAAAATTCTGCGAGATCGTAATAGATGAGAGCAGGAGAGAAGGGGTAAAGGCAGAAGTTATTTTTGCGCAGGTCTGTCTGGAAACCGGATATCTGTCGTTCGGAGGACAGGTTTCTGCCGAACAGTGCAATTTTTCCGGTCTGGGCGCTACGGATGACGGCGCTGCCGGAGCGACGTTTCCGGATGTCAAAACGGGTATCCGCGCGCAGGTGCAGCATTTGAAAGGGTACGCGTCCAAAGACAGTTTAAACGGAAAATGTGTAGATCCCCGGTTCGGGTATCTTTCGTATAAACGCGGCTGTGCAAAATACGTTCAGGATCTTGGCGGCGGAAACTGGGCGACAGACCCAAATTATGCCACAAAGCTGATGATTTTGATCAAAGCGATGAAGAGTTATTAACAGATACCTGGAGGTGAGGCGATGTCCAGCAGAAAAAAGCGGGAGGCAGAATTTCAATATTATGAAATTCCCCATGGAGAGCGTCTGTTGGCACTGCCCAATCAGCGGGTTGCATGGGATTACGGAAATATACAGGAGTCTGATAAACGGCATTTCCACAATCTTCTTGAAATCGGATGCTGTATCTCAGGCAGCGGCAGGATTTTTTTTCAGTCTCACGCGATAGATTACGGACCGGGAATGATTACCGTGATACCCCAGAATATATTACATGAAACGGTGAGCCGGACGCATACCGGGAGCCGCTGGGATTATTTTTATATAAATCCGGGAGACCTGCTTCGGGAATTTTATCCGGACAATCCGTTGTTTGTGAAACGTATTTTAGAACGGGTAAATAGCCGGGAGCAGTATTATCCGGAGGCGCTGCATGCATCCCTGGCATCTTTGGTGCGGTTGATCAACGACGGATGCAAAGTACGGGCGGATTATTCCGGAGAATATATCAGAGGATTGCTTCTGGCTCTTTTGACGGCAGTCGGAAACGGCGGTGCGAAATACGAACACCGTACGGAATATGAAAAACCGCGGGAAGATCTTTGCCAGATTTCCGGAGCGCTGGAATATATCGGAACGAATTATATGGAACATATTAGGCTGAAGGCTCTGGCAGACGCCTGTAATTTAAGCGAAACGCATTTTCGAAGGCTGTTTGTGGCCTACATGCACATGACGCCGGTAGAATACATCAATTTGGTTCGGATCAAGCAGGCCTGTACCATGATTGAAAGAACAGACTGCTCAATGGAAGAGGCGGCGGAACAGGCGGGGTATACAGCCATTTCCACATTTAATCGGAATTTCCGCAAGATTGTAGGGACGTCGCCTTACCAATACAGAAAAAACAGCAGAGACCGTAACGGGAAGCATGTATTATGAATTTGGTAAGTTGCACAAAATATATAGTGATTATTCAGTAAAAAGAGTGGATTCGACTAAGAAAATGGTCGGATACGCTCTTTTTTTGGTTGAATATGAAAACAATGAAGTATAAAAAATTGGTATAATACACACATAAACAAAATGGAAATAAGTAAAATGTGGGATAATCTCATAGTATCATTTGGCCAAATGAAATTTCCTTGTTTATGATTTCATCTATTGCAAAAAGGCATGGAGAGCGTATTACAGTCTCATCGTGCAGACGAAAAAGCACAGAGAAATCTTTAAAAAACTCAGCAAATCGTTTTGGGAGGAAACAAGAATGAAAAGAAAAGTAATGTCGCTTTTATTAGCAGGCACCATGGTTGCGACCATGTTTGCAGGCTGCGGTGATAAGAAAGAAGAAGCACCGGCAACAGACAACAACAATGATACCGTAGAAGATACCAGTGCACCGGCAGACGATGCAGCAAACGAAGAAGACAATGCTGCAGAAGAGCAGACACTGAAAGTAGCAGCTTTGGAAAGCGGATACGGCGCAGATATGTGGACAGAAGTAGCAGCAGCATTTGAGGCTTCTCATCCGGGCGTTACCGTAGAACTTACAACCGACAAAAAATTAGAGGACGTGATCAGCCCGAATATGCGTGCCGGAGAATATCCGGATGTTGTACATCTTGCAACAGGACGTGAAGCAGGCCTGACAGAGACTTTGACAAAAGAAAAAGCATTGATGCCTTTGACAGACGTATTGGATATGACCGTACCTGGCGAAGACGTAACCGTAAAAGATAAAGTGATTCCGGGATTCCTTGATACACTTGGAACCAACCCATACGGCGATGGCGTTACCTACTACGCTCCGATGTTCTACAGCCCCTGCGGATTATTCTACAATGCAGGTCTTTTAAAAGAAAAAGGCTGGGATCTTCCTACTACCTGGGATGAGATGTGGGAGTTAGGCGACAAAGCGAAGGCAGAAGGCATCGCATTATTCACATATCCGACAACCGGATACTTTGATGCATTTACATATGCTCTGTTAGCTTCTTCAGGCGGATCTGATTTCTACAACAAGTGCATGACTTATGAAGACGGCATTTGGGAAAGCCCGGAAGCTACGAAAGTATTTGAAATCGTTGGCAAATTGGCACAGTATACAGAAGGCACGACAGTTGCAAACGCAAATGACGAAGGCTTTACAAAGAACCAGCAGTTAATCCTTGACAACAAAGCAATCTTCTGCCCGAACGGTACATGGTTAGTTGGCGAGATGGCTGAGGCTCCGAGAGCAGAAGGATTTGAGTGGGGCTTTACGGCAGTTCCGGCAGTAAACGACGGCGAGAACGGAAGTTCTTTCACATTCTTTGAGCAGTTATGGGTACCTGCAGAAGCAGCAAATCCGGATCTTGCAAAAGAATTCGTAGCTTATATGTATTCAGACGAAGCAGCACAGATTTTTGCTAAATCTGCTGCAATTCAGCCGATCGCTGGCATCAGTGATTCTTTAGAAGGCGACAACAAAATGTTCTACAGCATCTATGACAACGGCGCAACCGCAGTTATGGGCGGATTTGCAGCTACAGCTCCTGTAGAAGGCGTATCTATGGCAGATACATTGTTCGGAACCGTGAACAGTATTGTAAGCGGAGACAAGACAGTTGAAGAATGGCAGGCAGCAGTAGAAGCAGCAAGCGATCAGTTAAGAGACGCAATGGAATAAAGCATAACAGCAGGCGTTCCGAAGGTTCTTGCCTTCGGGACGCTTTTTTAGAGCATGCCGGTAAAAGTGACCGGTAAAACAGGAATGGAGGTATGGATGTGAAAAAGGGCAAAGCAAGAAGTGTTTTTATTGGGGTATGCGTGGCGCCGGCCGTCATTTTATTTTTCATTTTTATGATCATCCCCACATTCAATGTATTTAAAATGTCGCTTTACAAATGGGGCGGATTTTCCAACAACAAGCAGTTTGTCGGACTGGAAAATTTTAAAAAGTTAATGTCAGATACAATTTTTTTGCGTACGTTCCAGAATTCAATTCTTTTGGTAGTTTGTGTAACTGTAATTACAATGGCTCTTTCTCTGATCTTTGCAGCAATTATTTCCAGAGAGAAAATTAAGGGAGAGAATTTTTTCCGAATTATTTTTTACATACCAAATATTTTATCAATCGTTATTATTTCGGCAATTTTTTCGGCGATTTATGATCCTAATACGGGATTGTTAAACAGTCTGTTAAGCATATTCCGTGGAGAAAAAGATCCGATCCTATGGTTGGGTGATCAGAAAATCGTTATTTTCAGCCTTGTGATTGCTTTAATCTGGCAGGCAATTGGTTATTATATGGTTATGTATATGGCAAGTATGGCAAGCGTGCCAGAAAGTCTCTATGAATCAGCAGACTTAGAAGGGGCAAATCATGTACAGCAATTCTTTTCCATTACACTGCCTTTGATTTGGACTAATATCAGGACAACATTGTCCTTTTTCGTGATCAGTACGATCAACTTAAGCTTCCAGCTTGTGAAAGTACTTACAAACGGCGGACCGGACGGGGCTACGGAGGTATTCTTAAGTTATATGTACAATCAGGCGTATACGAACTCATCCTATGGCTACGGCATGGCAATCGGCGTTATGGTATTCTTGTTTTCCTTTGGCCTGGCAGCAATGATCAGTTTTGTTACCAAGCGGGAACCGTTAGAATTTTAAGGAGGAGCGCAAATGAAAAAGAAAAATGGAATGAGTTTAAAAACTTTATACAGAATATTTGTTTACGTTGTGCTTCTGGCGTTGGCAGTCAGCATTTTTGTGCCTGTGGCATGGGTATTTTTGGCATCCATCAAGGAGAATTCAGAATTTTACGGCAGTCCGTGGACGATGCCGAAAGGGTTCTATATTCAGAACTTTATCGACGCGTTTGAAAAAGCAAATATGGGACAGTATTTCCTGAATTCGATTCTGGTAACGGCTATGGCGCTTGTTTTGCTGCTGGTCATTGCTTTACCGGCATCTTACGTACTTGCAAGATATCGCTTTATCGGAAGCAAGATTTTGAACGTATTGTTTATGGGCGGTCTCTTTATCAATGTAAACTACATTGTAGTTCCGATCTTTTTGATGTTTGTAGACGCAGATACATTTATCAGAAAGATGGGCTTTAGTGAAGGATTTTTCCTGAACAATCTTTTTATTCTGGCATTGGTATATGCATCCACCGCATTGCCGTTTACCATTTATCTGCTTTCCGGTTTCTTTATTACGATTCCAAGGGATTATGAGGAAGCGGCGCATGTGGATGGCAGCGGTTATTTCAGAACTATGGTGCAGATTATGATGCCTATGGCTTTGCCGAGCATCATTACGGTTATTTTGTTCAATTTCTTATCATTCTGGAATGAATATATCATTGCTATGACGCTGTTGACCAAAGATGCCAAAACACTGCCGGTAGGTCTGATGAACCTGACGCAGGCACAGAGGGGGGCAGCGAATTATGGGCAGCTGTATGCAGGTCTCGTGATCGTAATGCTTCCGACACTGATTTTATATATTATGGTTCAAAAGAAACTGACGCAGGGAATGAGTCTTGGCGGATTAAAGGGTTAATAAGGAGGAATCGATATGGAAGAGAACAAAAAATGGATTGTTGTATTGATCAATACCGTACTCTTTATTGCTTGTATGGCGCTTGTGATTGTAGGACAGCGCAGAATTGAAGCGGCCGGACTGATAATGCAGATGGTCGGTTTGGTTGGAATTCTGTTATTGATCTATTTCTACAATAGAAAATATCAATAGACACAGTAATATGAAAAATGGGACAGAAAAGGCTTTTCTGGGAAGAAAAGTCTTTTCTGTTTTTATACATGTTTTTTAGGAGGAGATATAGGATGGGTCTGGTAAAGCGATGGGTGAGCGCTTTTTTGGCAGGAGCTGTGGTTTTTTGCGGGATGCCGGTACAGGCGCAGGCTGCGCCTGAGATTGTGGCAGGAAATTATGAGATTGATATGGAGCGGATTCCGCAGGTACATTTTGCGGAGCATAAGAATTGGGAGTATTTGTATCAGACGGCGTGGGAGAGTCATAAGAGCAATATCAGGGAGGTTTCAAAAGGATTGAATCCGGAACTTACTACGGATGAAAAGCAGTCATATTATGTGGACGAAGCGTTTGACGACAGAATTTTCCAATGGGATACGCTGTTTATGATGCTTTTTGATAAATACGGGCTGCATGAATTTCCGACTTTGAATTCCATGGATAATTTTTATTATCATCAGTATGATACGGAGGACGAATCGGACGGATTTATTTCGAGAATGATTTATGAGGCGGATGGACGGGATCATTACCAGGATTATCGGAACGTGGATGCGATCAATCCGCCGATGTTTGCGTGGGCAGAGTGGGAACAGTATAAGATCCATGGAGATATTGAGCGATTTTTAAAAACCGTGAAAGGCAAACCGATTATTGACAGGCTGGATTCCTATTATCAGTTTATCAAGCGCACGCGCAGGCATAAAACGGGGCCTGCAGCCGGATTGTATGTGTCAAACGGTCAGGGGAGCGGACTCGATAACACGCCGGATCAGGATTATCAGGGCTGGGGGCAGGCTGTAAAAGATATGTCATTCCAGCAGGTACAGGCGGCTGTCTACCTGCAATTGATTGCTGCGGAAATTTTAGAAAAGAAAACGGGATTGACGGCAGATGAGAGACAAAAATACGAAGATTTGAAAGAGAAATACAAGCAGGAAGAGGAAGAACTCACGGCGTTGATTCAGGAAAAACTGTGGTCCGAAGAAAAAGGATGTTTTTTTAATATGGACAGCAGGACGGGAGAATTAAAAGACGTGGTAACGCCGATGGCGTTTTGGTCGCTGGCAGCCGGGGTTGCGACAAAGGAACAGGCGGACCGCATGATAGAAGGCTATGCGTTCAATTCCAATAAAATGTTCCGTCCAAACGGTCTTTCTACGGTCTGTTATGATTATCCTTCTTTTAAATCATCCGGCGGATACTGGAATGGCGCCATGTGGTCGCCGGCATCGTTTCAGTGGTTAAAAGGGCTTCAAAATTACGGATATGATGCAATTGCATTTGAAGAGGCGGTGCGGCATGTCAACGGTATGGCAGACGTCTGCAGCAAAGGAGCCTATGACAGAAACGGAAATTTTTTACATACGCTTTGGGAAAATTATTCTACAGAATACGCTATGCCGGGTTCCACCGAGTTTTCCGACACACAGCCGGCACGGGCTAATTTTGTAGGATGGGCGGGTGCGATCGGAATCGGTTCCCTCATAGAAGATATCATGGGAATTACTATAAAAGGAAACGAAAATGTCATAGAGTGGAAAATCCGTCTGACGGAAGCGTTCGGTATAGACCATTTGTATTTTAACGGGCCGAACGGTGAAAATTTCGTGGATTTAGCCTGTGCAGAACGTGTGAGCGCGTCTTCGGGCGCAAAATTGACTGTAAAGGCAGAGCATGCGTTTAAACTGCGCGTCAGTGTCGGAGGACATAGTGAAACGATACAGGTAGAAGCCGGAGAGCATCAGTATCTGGTGGACGGGACAGATGGAAGAGAAAGTTATCTTGGAATAAAAACGACAAAAGCGCCGGAGAAATATTTTACGGCGGATCAAATGAAGAAAGCGGACAGCGCCGTTTCTTTTGGCGCAGAAGGAAATTCTTCCAGGCAAGACGGACTGCCTGGTCAGATAGAATCCGGAAACGGCAGGATTTTTAATGTGAATACGGTGGGACATTATCGAACGAATGGCAGTTATCCGACAGAGCTGCGCGATAGCGCCGTAATGAAGAGCTTTGGGACGAAAGACGCCATGGAGTATGTGAAGGCGACGTCGCCTTTCGGAGCGGAAGGGTTTATGTTTCTGGTTCCCGCTTCCAATTCCATGCAGACGGTAAAAGTTCTGGTAGGTGTAAAAAACGGAACTGCGGAAGTAGAAGCGGATTTGCTGGACGCGTCAGAACTGACGGAAGCGGTAAAGCTTCAGGGAGGCAGTGAAGAAAGCGTTTATGCCGTTGAAATTCCGAACTGTGCAGCGGGAGAGACAAATATGATGGTGACGATTGCCATGGAAGAAACCGGCGGCGTACAGGGAGAGATCAGTTTAAAGGCAATATTGCTGGAAAACGACGGGAAGGAAGTTTTGCAGGCTCCAGAGGATGTGAGCGCAGTGTCTGCGGATACGGCGCTTATGGTGAACGCCCGCGCTCCTGAAGGGACGAAGTATGACGGTTACCGCATTTATTATAAGAAAAGAGATGCATATGAATGGCAGACAAAAGAGACTTCCGGTATGCCCTTTTTGCTGCAGGGCCTGGAAAATTTCAATCGTTATGATATTTTTGTAACCGGCGTAAAAGACGGCAGGGAATCAACAGATTCACAGACGGTTTCGCAGATTCCGGAACAGACGGTGCAGACAGATGCAAAGCGCGCATACCAGGACTGGATCCGCGTGCAGGAACAGGTCTTAAATGGAAATGAGGCATTTTCCCAAGTTGCAGACGATTTGAATTTTAATGTAGGCGGTACGACGTATGGTACAACGTTTACTTTTTCCAGCAACAGCCATCTGGCGAAATACGGGCTGCGGAATGACGGGACGGTAGTGAATCCGATTCTTCCGCAAAAAAATTTGGAAACTGTGCTTAAGGTTACGGCGGTCTGCGGAGATACCAAAATTACGATTACGGTTCCGCTCACTGTTCTTGCCGTAACTTCAGAGGAAATTCCGGATCCGGACGATTCGGATACGCAGGTAAAATTCATGCAGACTGCGCAGCCGCAGACGGTCAATTTGACAGAAGAAGGAAGTATGGACTGGAAGCTGTTTACGCAGACCGATTTGGCACGGATTGAGAGGAAAGCGAACGGCAGCGGAATTTCAAATCTCTCGGCAATTCAGGAAGTGACCAAGCAAAACGGCGATCCGTCAGATGCGGTCTTTCATTATACGGACGGATCCGGCAATCCGGAAGGGGCGTATAACAAAGGGATTGTCTTTGAGAAAGAAGGAAACGGGATTCGGTTTGATCTTCCGTACCGCCAGGGAAGACAGAAAGCCGGCATATACCTTGGCGCATGGTCTGTAAAAGTAAAAATCAATGCTGCGGTAATGAAGGAAGACAGGATTGTAAAGGAGTATACGGAATATTTTGATACCGGCAAGCTGGATTCTAACGCTCCTGCCGTTTATCAAACCGTTTATCTGGATTATTCGCTGGAAGATCCGGATGCCATAGTGCGGGTAGAATTGAGCAATGCCGTATTATATGATAGTACATGGGGAAATTTTAATTTGGGCGCGATTACGTTAAACGGCAGCTTTTTTGCAGAAGCCAAAGCGGCAGAACACGGAACGCTGATCATCACCAATCCCATCGCATCTGCCGGAGAAGAGGTAACGGTGTTCGCCGTTCCCGACGAAGGGTATTGCCTGAAACCGGGAAGTTTGAGATATTGCCGAAAAGAGGACGGACAGGAAACTTTGATCGAAGGAGAGTCTTTTTACATGCCGGCAGGAGACGTAACGGTGAAAGCGGACTTTATTAAGGAGCGGGCGCCGCTTGCCACATCCATAACCGTAAGCCTGGAACGATCCGTTTTGGCGGTTGGAGAGCGCACAAAGGCGATGGCCCGGATTGTTCCGGAAGACGCCGTAAAAACGGTTGTATGGTCTTCTTCCAACCAGGCGGTTGCAACGATCAATGCGGACGGCGTCATTACGGCGGCGGGAGAGGGAACCGCAAAGATTACTGCCGCGGCGGCCGATGAAAGCGGGATATCTCAAAGCGTAAATCTTACGGTAACGCAGGGAAAGAAACCGGTTTTGGGAAACGTGTACGAAAGCGGAGGATATCGTTATAAAATTACGAATTTAGAGAAAAAAACCGCTGAAGTTGTCGGAAGCAGCAGTAAAAAGATGAAGCATATCACGGTGCCGGATTATGCGACGATTTTAGGGCAGAGGTATCAGGTGACGGCAGTCGGGCCGAAGGCGTTTCGGAATTGTAAACAGGCCTCCAAAGCCGTAATTGGAAAATACGTGGTAAAAATTGGAAAACAGGCGTTTGAAGGATGTACGGCAATGAAGAAAGCAGCTTTGAAAAGCAGCAAACTGACGGAAATCGGAAGCAAGGCGTTTTACCGCTGTAAGGCTCTGCGGACGGTTACAGTAAAAAGTAAGAAGCTTAAGAAAGTGGGGAAACATGCGTTTAAGGGAATCCATAAACATGCGGTATGCAAGGCACCTGCCGGTAAGAGAGCTTCCTATCGAAAACTGCTTGGATGGAAATAAAAATAGGCTATTCTCAAATGGACAAATCTATGATATAATACAAAAAACATGAAATCAGCTTAGAAAAGGAAGTAGATAATATGACAGAAAGCGGATTGTTGATATTTTTGGGAATCATTGTTCTGTTTGTCGTCGTTGTCGCAGTGGTAACGGTCGTATCGGCAGTGACAAGCGCCGTAGCAGCCGTTGCGCAGAAAAATTTTGAGGACGAAGAATAAAATAAGAACCTGCTTTACAGTAATTCAGAATGTTAAAAAGTCTGAAACCTTGCATGCGTGCATATGGTTTCAGACTTTTTTGCAGTTTGTTTTATTTCTTTTCTTTTTTCATTGGCTTCATGTCTACGCCGCGGCTTGCATCCGCGTTCGGATTTTCACCAAACGTATAATCTTTGCCCGGAAGAACGGCGTTCAAAAAGATGCCTGCGATTGCGGCAATGGCAAGACCGGTTAACGTGATGGACGTACCGGAAACGGAAAACGTCAGACCGGAGGAAAAACCAAGTCCGGAGACCAAAATAACCGCTGCAATGATTAAATTTCTGGATTTGGTGAAATCCACATGATTTTCGACCACGTTGCGTACGCCGATGGCAGAGATCATTCCGTAGAGCATAAAGCTGACGCCGCCGATGATTGCGGCGGGAAGCGAACTGATGATTTCGGAAAATTTCGGCAGGAAGCTTAAGATGATGGCATAGACGGCGGCAAGGCGGATCACTTTCGGATCGTATACCTTACTCAGCTCTAATACGCCGGTATTTTCTCCATACGTGGTATTGGCAGGACCGCCGATACACGCAGAAAATGAAGTTGCCAGCCCGTCGCCGATCAACGTGCGGTGCAGACCCGGATTTTCGATAAAATTTTCACCGACGGTAGCGGAAATGGCGGACATATCCCCGATATGCTCCATCATAGTCGCGAGGGCGATCGGTGCCATCACTAAAATTGCCGTCACATCAAATTTACACCACTGAAACGGCGGAAGCCCTACCACGGACGCTGCCGCTACATTTGTAAAGTCTAAAATTGCCGAACCGTCCGGGTTTGTAATTCCGCAGGCATTCATTAAAAGAGCGGCTCCGTAGGAAATAGTGACTCCCAGCAAGATCGGGATAATCCGGAACATTCCTTTTCCCCAGATATTAAAAATGATAATGACGGAAAGTGCGATCAATGCCAGAAACCAGTTGGAAGATGCGTTTGTCACGGCCGATGGTGCAAGGCTTAATCCGATACAGATAATAATCGGACCGGTTACAACCGGAGGCAAAAAGCGCATGACTTTTTTAATGCCCGCCAGTTTAATGACAAGTGCAAGAATGAGATATAGCAATCCGGCAATTACAATGCCTCCGCAGGCATAGGGGAGTTTTTCTCCCATAGACATATCTTTAAAAATTCCGGTCTCTAAGTTTGCAACAGTGGAAAAACCGCCTAAAAATGCAAAGGACGAGCCAAGAAAAGCCGGGACTTTCAACTTGGAACACAGGTGGAAAAATAAGGTTCCCACACCTGCGCAGATCAAAGTTACCTGGATCGATAAGCCTTCGCCCTCAAAATAATTGTTTACCAGAATAGGTACTAAAATGGTAGCACCGAACATAGCGAACATATGCTGCAGGCCTAAAATCAGCATCTTGGGTACGCCAAGGACTGCGGCGTCGCGGATCGGTTCTGTTTCGTGGTTCATTTGTAAACTCCCTCCTGTAATATTACATAGACTAACACTTCTCCGGCTGCGGATACATTTCGCCAAACGTTTCTACCGTAACTTTTTTTATTTTCTGCGTCTCCATGGGACGATCGTTGTAGTCGACTGTGGTTTCCGCAATCTTATCGACAACGTCCATGCCTTCTGTAATTTTACCAAAAGCCGCATAAGCGCCGTCTAAATGAGGGGCGTCTTTGTGCATGATGAAAAATTGGCTTCCGGCGGAGTCAGGCATCATAGAACGTGCCATGGACAGTATGCCCGCCGTGTGTTTTAAGTCGTTTTCAAAGCCGTTTTGGGCAAATTCTCCTTTGATTGCGTAGCCGGGGCCGCCCATGCCGGTTCCTTCCGGGTCGCCGCCCTGAATCATAAAGCCGCGGATCACGCGATGGAAGATCAGTCCGTCGTAAAAACCGCTGCCTGCTAAGGAAATAAAGTTGTGTACGGTGTTTGGTGCAAGATTGGGGTAAAGCTCGGCTTTCATGATGTCGCCGTTTTCCATTTCAAATGTTACAATTGGATATTGTGTCATGTCAGACCTCCTTTTTGTTTTCTGCAACACATTGTAGCATATAATATAGAAAAAACAAAATTTTTTTGTGACAGAATAGGAAGAAAGTATCGCCGTATTCTGTAAAAATCCGTTGCGATTCTTCTTTTTTCCCCGTATAATAGAAAAGAACTTTCAATTTATAAAAGAAGAAACAAAGGAGAAGCAATGAGTATTTACGATACATTAAATGAACCGCAAAGGCAGGCGGTACTTCAGACAGAAGGTCCCGTTTTGATTCTGGCAGGGGCAGGAAGCGGAAAAACGAAGGCATTGACCTGCCGGGCGGCATATTTAATAGAAGAAAAGGGCGTCAGTCCGTATCAGATCATGGCGATTACATTTACCAATAAAGCTGCGGGAGAGATGCGGGAGCGGATCAGCCAGATGGTCGGATGCGGTTCGGAGGGCATTTGGGTGACGACGTTCCATTCTACCTGTGTTCGGATTTTGAGACGGTATATCGACAGGATTGGGTTTGATACGAATTTCAGTATTTATGATGCAGACGATCAGAAGACGTTGATGAAAGAGCTGTGTAAAAGACTGGAGGTCGATACGAAAATATACAAAGAAAGAGCACTGCTGGCAGCAATTTCTTCTGCAAAAGACGAACTGATCGGACCGATGGAATTTGCAAAAAACGCGGGTTCGGATTACATAAAACAAAAGCAGGCGCAGGTTTACCTGGAATATCAGAAAGCGTTAAAGAAGAATAATGCGCTGGATTTTGACGATTTGATTTTTTATACGGTAGAGCTGTTCCGCAAAGACGAGGAAGTGCTTGCCGGTTACCAGGAGCGGTTTCGTTATATTATGGTCGATGAATATCAGGATACCAATACGGCGCAGTTTCAGCTGATCCGTCTGCTGGCAGACCGCTATAAAAACTTATGCGTCGTAGGAGATGACGATCAGTCTATTTATAAGTTCCGCGGCGCCAATATCTACAACATTTTAAATTTTGAAACCTATTTTCCACAGGCGGTTGTCATCAAATTGGAACAAAATTACCGTTCCACACAGAATATTTTGGATGCGGCGAATGAAGTGATTGCCAATAACCGCAGTCGAAAAGCAAAAAGGCTGTGGACGGCAAATGAAACGGGAGACAGGATCCGTTTCTATCCGTTTGAAACGGCATACGAAGAGGCTGAATTTACGGCAAAAGATATTATGCAGAAAGTCTATAAGCAGGGATACCAGTACCGTGACTGTGCAATTTTATACCGCACCAACGCGCAGTCCCGTCTGTTTGAAGAGAAATTTGTCGTGTCCAATATTCCGTATAAAATCGTAGGCGGCATTAATTTCTATGCAAGGAAAGAGATCAAAGACCTTCTTGCGTATTTAAAAACGATTGACAACGGCAGCGACGACCTGGCAGTACGGCGCATTATCAATGTGCCCAAACGAGGCATCGGAGCCACGACGTTAAATCGTGTACAGGAGTATGCCATTGCCAGGGAACTCAGTTTTTATGATGCGTTAAAGGCGGCGGACGATATTCCTTCGATCGGAAAGGCGAGTGCGAAAATACGTCCGTTTGTCCTGTTGATTCAGTCCATGCGCAGCAAACTCGGTCTGATCGGCGTGACGGAACTGCTGGAAGAAGTCATCGAAACAACGGGATATGTGAAAGAGCTGGAAGAGGAAGGAACGGAAGAAGCGGCGGCGCGCATTGAAAATATTGATGAACTGATCAGTAAGGCGGCTGCTTATGAGGAAGCGGAGGAAGAACCTTCGTTAAGCGGATTTTTAGAGGAAATAGCGCTTGTGGCAGATATTGACAGTTTGGAGGAGGACAGTAATTATGTCGTTCTGATGACAATGCACTCCGCAAAAGGGCTCGAATTTTCCAATGTATACCTTGCCGGGATGGAAGATGGATTATTTCCGAGCTATCGGTCGATCGTATCGGATACGCCGATCGAAGACATGGAAGAAGAGCGGCGTCTGGCATATGTGGGAATTACCAGGGCAAAAGAACATCTGACGATAACGAGCGCAAGGATGCGTATGGTTCGCGGAGAAACCCAGTTTAATAAAGTGTCCCGTTTTGTGAAAGAAATTCCAAAAGAACTGCTGGAAGAGGGGGCGGCGCATGAAAGAGCCAAAGAACGTCTCAGCGAAGAACAACGTCCGAGAGAAGAAAACCGTAAGAGAGAAATGTTCCGGAAAGCAAAAGAAACGCTGCACCGGAAACCTATAGCGGCGGGAACCTATGATATGTCAAGGAATTTCGGCAGCGCACAAAAAGAAGCCCTGGATTACCAGGTCGGCGACCGCGTACGCCATATAAAATTCGGAGAAGGTATCGTCACACAGATTGCCGACGGCGGCAGAGATTATGAAGTGACGGTGGATTTTGATACCGCCGGGGTGAAAAAGATGTTTGCTGTCTTTGCAAAGCTGAAAAAAGTATAAAAATTCTAAAAAGTGTAATTTTTTATTTGTGAATAGGAAAAGATATGTTATAATAAATATGATGTATCATGCGAGGTCAGAAAAACGACAGATGTTTTTCTAAAAATAAACAAAAAGGAGTGGAAAGCATGAATAAAGTAGATGAGTTCTTGACGATGACGAAGTTAAATGACTTGCTGAAAAAGAAAGATGACGACGAGAAGAAAGCGACAAAAGTGATCTGGATTTTTGCAATTGTCGGAATCGTTGCAGCGATTGCAGCAGCAGCGTATGGAATTTACCGTTTCTTTACGCCGGATTATCTGGACGATTTTGAAGATGATTTAGAAGATGAGTTTGAAGATGATTTCTTTGACGATGACGAAGAGGAAGAAAGCGATAAATAATCCGAAGATCGGAAGATAGCAGAAAGAGCCGCAGATCAGCGGCTCTTTTTTCAGGCTGTCGGAAAATCACGGACAGTTACAGGAAAGGATCAACACAGAGATGAAAAAAGGACAGATAGCGGAAGGATTTGTGACAGAACTTGTATTTCCGAATAAAGGGATTGCATCAGCAGAAGACGGAAGCGAAGTCGTTGTAAAACATACGCTTCCGGGACAGAAAGTTTCTTTTGCCGTTCAAAAAGCGCGCAGAGGGAAATATGAAGGAAGGCTTCTGGAAGTTTTGGAAAAATCGCCGATCGAATTGGCGGAGCCCGCATGCAGGCATTTCGGCATCTGCGGCGGCTGTACTTATCAGAATGTGGCTTATGAGACACAGTTAAAACTGAAAGAAGAACAGGTGAGAAAACTGCTTTCGCCCGTATTGGCGGACGGCAGCATGGATTTTGATGCACTGTTTGAAGGGATCAAGAAAAGTCCGCGGGAGAGGGCCTATCGAAATAAAATGGAGTATTCGTTCGGAGATGAGCATAAGGACGGGCCGCTCGCACTTGGCATGCATAAAAGAGGCAGTTTTTACGACATTGCCAATGTGGACGGATGCCGGATCACGGATTTGGATTTCAGCAGGATTTTAGCGTGTGCGCGCGATTTCTTTAGTGAACAGGGAGTTTCATTTTACCATAAAATGCGTCATGAGGGTTATTTACGCCATCTGCTCGTGCGCAAGGCGGCTAAAACCGGAGAAATATTAGTCGATCTTGTGACAAGCACGCAGACACAGGGGTTAGAGGAGCCGGTGCTTTTGCATGAGATGAAAGAGCGTATGATTAGACTTTCTTTGGATGGGAAGATTGTTGGGATTCTTCACACAAGAAACGATAGTCTTGCAGATGTGATACAGGACGACGGAACGGATATTTTATTTGGGCAGGATTATTTTTACGAGGAACTTCTGGGACTGCGTTTTATGATTACGCCGTTTTCCTTTTTTCAGACCAATTCCCTGGGGGCGGAAGTGCTTTATCAGACAGTCCGGGAGTATATCGAGGATGTAATGCAGGCGTTCGGGGAAAGGAACTGTACGGTATTTGACCTTTACAGCGGAACGGGAACGATTGCGCAGCTGCTTTCTGCTTCGGCAGACAAGGTGGTCGGCGTGGAAATCGTAGCGGAAGCCGTAGCAGCGGCAAGAGAAAATGCCAGAAGGAACGGGCTTTCCAATTGTAAATTTATAGCGGGGGATGTGCTGAAGGTTCTCGATACAGTGGAAGAGGAACCGGATGTTATTGTATTAGATCCGCCCAGAGACGGAATACATCCAAAAGCGCTCAAAAAGATCATTTCCTACGGCGTGGAACGAATGGTTTATATTTCCTGCAAACCGACGAGCCTAGCGAGGGATCTGGTTCTGCTTCAGGGAGCAGGGTATGCGGTTGCGAGGCTTTGCTGCGTGGATATGTTTCCGTTTACGGGGAATGTGGAGACGGTATGTGTTTTGGGCAACAAAAACAGAAAGCCGGATGATTACCTTAAAGTCAATATTGATGTAGATAAGATACATGATATATTGGATAAGGAAAAAGCTGAAAAGGAAGCAAAGGAAAAATCACAATCTGAATAGAGTGATTTCAAAATAATAAAATACTATTTTCTTAAAGACCTATTGATGAACGAATAGTTTGTTGATAGGTCTTTTTTGATGAACATATCAAATACGACTTTTTATATCTACTACAACTGGATATTAGATGACGGACAAAACAAATGATGGAATACATTTGCTATCCTATATGTGTCGAACAAATTGACTCAAAGAAACGCTGTGTGACTTGCCGTTCGACAGACAATTAAATAGTAGGCATATTATCCCTGACTTCTTAACCCTCATAAGAGGGATATACTGTGTAGCTGGCGATGAAGGTTGGTCGAAAGACTGCTCAAACATAAAAGGCTGTTAGCCGCCTCAGTATTACCAATGACTGCAAAGTTGGATTAAATATAAGAGGAAAAGGACACCGAAAGTGCGATGAATATTTTGATTTGGATAAAACAGCAATCCGGAACAAGAATATTCCAGAGGGCAAACAGCTTCGCATGAGTAGGAGTTGGCAACTCAGGATCTTCTGTTGAGCACAGAAATCTAAGTGTGACATGCAAAGTCATAATATGTCGAGAGAACACGATAGTTTATGTCTTGGATATTCATTGATTTTAGCAAATTGTTATGACGGGAATCAAGAATAACTGAGTTTTAAGAATTTGCTGAAATGAGTGAAAATCCTGCTAAGTACATATTATGTACATTTATTCACTCTGTAGTAAAAATATTAAAGCAAAAGGAGGCAAAAAACATGGATGAAAAAGTAATCCCATTGGGAATTGATCATGGCTGGAGCCACATTAAGACACGTAATTCCTGCTTTGTGTCGGGAGTGGCAGAGCTTGGTTCAGAACCGATGGTATATGAAAACATCTTGGAGTACAACGGTAAATATTACCGGATTGGTGGTGAAAGGCTAAAGGTTCAGGAAAATAAGGTATGCAATGAGAATTATTATCTTCTGACTCTGGCAGCAGTTGCAAAAGAATTGAAAGCCCGTGGAATGAAGAATGCAAAAGTTGTACTTGCAGTCGGATTACCGATTGGGAGATTTGGGGCAGAGAAAAAAGATTTTATCAATTATCTGTCAAAAAACAGAATGGTACGTTTCCGTTATGAAAAGACACAGTATCTTATTATGATTGAAAAGGTTCTGGTTTATCCACAGTGTTATGGAGCAGTGGTTGACAGACTGCCACAGATGGCAGGTCAGGAATTTGTAGTGGATATCGGTTCCTGGACGGTTGATACCTTAAAGATTATCGACAGGGCACCGGATGAATCAAGCAGCGGTTCTGATCCGAACGGTATCATTACCTGTATGCGCAAAATTGATGAAGTCTGTGTACGCAGGATGAACACCAAGATTGACGAATTTATGATTCGTGAGGTTATGGTCAAAGGAGATGCCAATCTCGATCAGGAATACATTGACATTATTAAGAAACAAATTGAAAAGTACACAAAGTCCATTTTCCGCATTATTGTTGAGAATGGTGTAAATGTGAAAACCACACCAATTACTTTTGTTGGCGGTGGTGCCGGATTGATGAAGAAGTATGCCGGACTGAACCAACGCAACATTTCTTATATTGAAGATGTAAGGGCAAATGCGATTGGTTATGAGACAATGGCAACCCTGTATCTGGGTAAAAGAAGAACAGCATAAGAGGTGAGGACGGATGGAAAAAAAAGAATTTCGACATGTGACTGTCCGTTTAAGCTACAACAGTCCGGAACACATGAAGATTATGGGAATACTGGATGATCTGAATCTGGCAGTGCATAAGTCGAAAAATCAGTTTATTATCAATGCGATCAACTGCTATGTAGCTATGCTGGAAAGCGGTGATCTGACGAAAACCGCAGCACAGGAAGCCGAAAAAGTTCATTATGTAACAGACTATGATCTGGAGGCAGAGCTTTCAAAGATGAAAAGTGCAGTGCGTACAGAGATATATGAAGATGTCATACGACTTTTTGGCTGTAATCTGCTGGCATCTAAAGTGGATATACCTGAACCGGTAAAAGCAGTACAAAATGAAAGGATTGATACAGTGGAACAGGAAGAAACAGCGCTTATGGATGTGTCAGATACGCTCAGCCAGTTTGATAATGTTATGCAGCATGTAATGGACTGGAGCGATGGTGAATAAAGGAGGTGAGGACGATGAAGAGATTGATAAGAATATTGACTTATCGGTATATGATGGCATAGATCCGGGAGGTTACCGTGAGAATCAGAATTACAATTTAATAAGGGAAGTCCGATACAGGCTCGGACTTATGGGAAGAGGCATGCCGATGAGTGGTGTGCCTTTTTTCTTTTTCCATACATTGTCGAACAGTATGGGGAAAGAGGAGGGATACAAGGGTGCCTGTGAGAAAATTATTGAGAAAGGAATGATGATATGAAATCAACAAAGATGAAGCGTGTTTTAGCCCTGCTTATGGCAGTCGTGGTCACAGTGACTACCTTCGGGCAGAATGGAGCCGTATTCGCAGCGGAAGCGGGCAACGGTTCACAGGAAGAACTTAGGCTGTATGACGCAGAGGAAAGAACAGATCTGGATGCAGATGAAGTGGCAACAGCAGATAATATCAATGTTCTGCTTGAGTCGGATTATGATGTGGCAGATGTTAAGGATGGAATATCCTTTTATGAGGATAAAGTGTCTGTTTCCTATGATGATGACAGGAGTGAGTTTGATATTACCAAAGCAGGCACTTATGATACCTACTACATTGTGGAACCGGTAAGCGGAAAGAAAGCCTATCTCATTCACAGAAAGGTTACAGTGGATGAACCGGAGTATCAGGCAGAAGGTAATTCCAGTAAAGAAGCAGATTCCGAAACGGAGGAGCCTGAGCCAGTTGTGGGAGAACCGAGGGAGAATGAGGAGCTTCCATTATCAGAGGGGGAGATTGAGAGTATTCAGAGTAATACAGCAACCTTTACCATTCATCTGGACGATAATCAGGATACGGAAATTATTGAGGAAGGTATTGATCCGGAAACAGGAGTAGAAGGAGATCTTAGCGATGATGAGGTTTCGGAGAGATCTGTAAAAGAGCTTGAAACAAAGCCAGTCGCCTCGGATAACACTTTCTTTAACAGAATCGGTAGTTTCTTGAGTTCTGTAGCATCCGTTGCAATGCCAGCAGTCACGGCACAAGCTGCAGAATCAAAAGATACTATGAAGGTATCCTATTCCGGATATGCAAGTTATTGTGGGCATAGAACAGGTATTAAATATATATCTGAATCTGGTGATTATAAGAATCATCTTGTATATTGTATGGATATGCACAGAAATACTACCAGTGGAACTGTGACCGCAGGTGGCAAGGTAAAGGCACAGATTACTTTCTGTCTTGTCAATGGTGCCAGAACACTTGGAGGAAAATGTCATACAAATAAGTATTCTTCTGGTTCGGCTTCTGCGGATTATTTTATCACCAGTGCAGCAATCCATGTGTTAAATGGAGAGGTCAAGCTGTCATACTATAATGACGGCAGTGGTGTATATAAGAATATCTCACAGATGGTAACGGATGCTAAGAACCTGGATAAGAGTAAGTACAATATTGAGACAGGTCTTACTAAGAGTGTCACGTATGCCATTTCGCCAAAGACAACAGCATGGAAAGAGATTTCCGATGGACTTTACCGTTCTTCCGATAAGTTCGTGAGAACAAAATCGGGCAGTATCACAGATGTTAAGTATGCGATCACTGGCGTACCGTCAGGTCTTACAAAAGGTGAGATTAAGAAGGATGCTTCTGACATCGTGGATGAAGAAGATTTGAAAAAGTATGATGTCTGCGTGGCACAGACAGATGCCGATAAGGAATCTTCTAATTTTTATCTGTACTGCAATTCCGATGCAATGACGAAGATACTTAAAAATAACAGTACCATTAAGGTGCAGGCAAAGGCTTATGCCGATGAAAAAGGCGGGAGAAAGTGGACTCCTTCCGTAGTGTCGCAGCAGAAGATTACGTTTTTGGAAGAATTTACCCCGGTATCTGCAAAAGCTACCGTGAAAGTGACATCCAATTTTAAGCCGGGCAGTCTCTCATTTATGAAGACGGATAAGTTCACAAAACAGCCGGTTCCGGGTGCGATCTATTATCTGTATGAGGATAAGGACTGTGATGATATTCTGTGCGAACTGACATCCAGCAGTACACAGCCGGGGCTTTATGGGACCGGTATCCAGTCACTTACGCAGGATACTTATTACCTAAAGGAAATTGATAATCCGGATGAGTATCAGTTGGATGATACCGTTTATGAGATCAGCATAGATTATTTTACGATTTATGATGCAGAGGGGAAAGTGACAAAGGCGGCAACAAAAACCTTTACCCATGAGGAATATCCGGAACCGGTAGGCGTAATCATCAATAAAAAGGATGCATTTTCCAAAGCGGAAATCACTACTGCCGGATTTGCAGTGTTTAATGATGCTGCCTGCACACAGAGAACGGTCATTGATGCAGAAAGAAATCCAGCCCAGGTTCCGGTCTTTCATTATGATGAAGACTTAGGCGGTGCAGTATCCGAGAAATTCATGAAAACTCAGGATACCTACTATGTCAAAGAGGTGGAGATACCGGAAGGATATAAAGATCCGGGAACAGTATGGACAGTCAAACCGGAAAAAGGTGATGTGGTACAGCTTAATGTGGAGAATACGCCAATCCGATGTGATGTAACCGCAGGCAAGAAGGACCGGGAGACAGGAAACGAAGCACAGGGTGATGCGACACTTGAGGGAGCAACATACGGTCTGTATGCAGCAGAGGATATCAAGTATCCGGATGGGACCGGAGTAGTGACATATAAATCAACTGATCCAATCACTTCTTCTAAAGGAACAGACTTTAAGTTTTTAGAAGTGGCTGCAACGAAAGACACGCTGCTTGCAACAGTGAAAACAGATGTGGATTCAGATTTTGCTTTCGGAAATCTGTACTTTGGTAATTATTATATCAAAGAGATTGAAGAAAGTGAAGGATATTTGTTAGACAGCACTATATATGATGTAAAGTTCCGTGAAGCACAGAATGTCCATCAGGATATCAGTCTTACAAGGGAAGTAAAAGAAACTGTCATAAAGCAGCCCTTTGAAATCATCAAGGTATCAACGGATGGAGATAACGATGAAACAGAGAAGGTGCCAGGGGCAGAATTTACGGTAAAGCTCCAGTCTGATATTGACAAGAGCGGATGGGAACAGGCAAAGACTTATGATGTGCTTGTAACGGATGAAAGAGGATATGCAAAATCCATTGATCTTCCGTATGGAACATATCTCGTGAAGGAGACAAAGGTTCCGAAAGACCTGTATAAGACCGATGATTTTACGGTAACAGTTACAGAGGACAGCAGGGAGCCGCAGGTGTGGAGGATATTAAATGATGCACCATTTGAGGCATATATCCGGCTTGTCAAGAAAGATAAGGAAAGCGGGGAGACGGTTCTTTTAGCCGGTGTGACATTTAAGATTAAAAAAGCGGGTTCTGATACCTTTGTCGAACAGAAAGTGGGAGACAAAAAGATCAGCGAGTTTATAACGGACGAAACCGGTACGGTAACTACTCCGCTGAAATTGAAGTATGGTGAGTATGAGGTTACGGAGATTACGGCACCGGAAGGGTATCTTATCACGGAGGAGAGTCTTCCATTTACTGTTACCAAAGAAGGGGCGGTTGAAGTGCTGGAGGACGAAGATGGAGATCCGGTCATTACTGTAACCATAGAAAATCAGCCTGTAAAGGGAAGCATCACAATCCATAAAGAAGGAGAAGTCTTAGCCAGTGCAGAATATGATACCATTATTGACCGTATTCTTACCGCAGTGACAGGAGATAACCGGAGTGTGAAATTCCGGTATGAGGAAGCACCGCTTTCCGGTGCGGTATATCATCTGATTGCAGATGAGGATATTTATACACCAGACAACCAGAAGGACGAGGAAGGCAATCGAAAGATTGCAGTGATTGATGGAGTACCTGCAACTCAAGGTGCAGTAGTTGCCATTCTTACTACGGATGAAGAGGGTGAGGCTTCCGTGTCGGATCTTCCCCTTGGGAAATACCGTATTGAGGAAGTGGAAGCACCGGAGGGATTTGTTCTTGATAAAGAGGCAAAGCAGATCGAGCTTACTTACGCAAATGAGCACACAGAGGTTGTATATCAGAATGCAGAGCTTGTGGACGAGAGAGTAAAGACAAAGCTTTCCCTGATCAAAAAGAACTCTGTAAATGAGGTGCCGGTTGAGGGAGCTACTTATGGTGTCTATGCAACAGTGGATATTGTCACAGTAGATGGAGAAATTCTTGTGGAAGCAGACAGCCTGATTGAGTCGGTTCAGACGGATGAAGAGGGAAAAGCAGTTTTTGAAGCAGACCTTCCTCTTGGCAGGTATTATGTGAAAGAGATTGAGACCGCACCGGGGTATCTGGTGGATGAAAGTGAATACGAGGTAGACTTTACCTATCAGGATGCGAAACAGGCAATTCTCAGCGAAGAGATAGAAGTGTCTGAAATCCCGATTATTGTCGAGGTTTCAAAATCCGATGTGACAACCGGAAAGGAAATCACAGGGGCAAAACTTGAAATCCTTGATGAATATGGAGATGTATATGCAGCATGGACGACAGACGGTACACCTTATACACTGAATGCGATTCCGGCGGGTGACTATACACTGAGAGAGACTTTTGCCCCATACGGTTATATGATTGCAAACGAAGTTGCTTTCACAGTAGAGGAGACTGGAGAGATTCAGAAGGTATCCATGACGGATGAGAGAGTGAAAGGTTATATTGAGATTTATAAAACAGACAGTGATACGAAGAAAGCGATCAAAGGAGTTGTTTTTGAAATCAGGAATGAAGAGGGGAAGGTCATTCAGAAACTAAAGACTGACCGCAAAGGATATGCGAAGTCGAAAGAACTGGATATTTGTACCTATAAAGACAACGGCGATTTTGATCAGGATATCCCATATGTTGTGGTTGAGACAAAAGCAGCAGAGGGTTATGTGCTTGATGAAAAAGAGTACAAAGTAACAATCCGGTATGATGACAGTGCGACAGAGCCGGTAGCATATCAGCTTCATATCACCAACAAACCAAAAGAGCCAAAACTTCCACAGACAGGCGGAGGCTATAAGCCTTGGATGTTCGGTGTAGCTGGCGGGGCGCTTATCATAAGCGGTATTGTGATGTATTTCCGCAGAAGGAAGCGACCACGATTCCGTAGAGTAACAAAATAGTAACCAGAGACAGGAAGTGCATAGTATGTACTTCTATTTTTTAACCGCCGGCAGAGGTCGGCGGTATTCAATTTTAAGGAGGAATTTTATTATGATGGAGTATTCAACATTTAAAGCAGTAGCAGAGAAGAAGATTCTGGATTATCTTCCGGAGGAGTTTAAGAATGCAAAGGTAGAAATCACACCTGTGAAAAAGGTAAACAAGACAAAGGATGCAATCACGATTAGAGAGAATGAGAGAAGCAGGGTGTCACCAAATTTCTATCTCAATGATATGTATGAGCACTATCAGGCTTGCGGTAATCTGGATGAGGTATTCCAAAGCGTGGCGGATGCTTATGTTGCCAATGTAAAGAGTATGGGGAACATGTCCATACCAAATGTCACACGGGAGTTTGTGGAAGAGAATGTTATCATGGTTATGATCAACACGGAAAGTAACGAGGAACTTTTAAAGGGTGTACCACACAGGGAAATCAATGATTGTTCCGTAATCTATCGAGTTGTTTTCCAAAAGGATGATCAGGGAATTGCTTCTGCAATTGTAAATGACAATATTGCAGCATCAGTAGATTTGAGTGAGCAGGAGCTGTTCCTAAAGGCGACGGAAAACACTAAGAGAATCCTTCCGACAACCATTAAGCCGATGTCTGAGGTTATCATGGAGATGATGATTGGAGATGGGATGCCGAAAGAAATTGCAGAGGCAATGGTTTCGGATGTAGCTTCACAGGATGAACTTATGTGGGTTATCTCAAACACAAGCGGTGTGAATGGTGCGGTCAACATGCTTTATGATGAGAATCTTCAAAAGCTTGCAGAACAGTTACAGGATGACCTTTACATTCTTCCGTCATCTATCCATGAAGTACTCTGTGTACCTGCCAGTAAAGGGGAACCGGAAGAATTTGCAAAAATGGTGCAGGAAGTCAATATGAATGTTGTGGAGCTGGAAGACAGGCTTTCCAATCAGGTTTATCACTACGATAAGGAGCTTAGGAAGCTTACGATGGCAACAGATGAACCAAATAAGAGAATTGATGGGATCGTTGCAGAGCCTTCTTTAATCTACGATGCAAAGGAGCAGATGAGATAAGGAGGGATGCCGGATGGACAAGGTAGAGATTGAAATAGAGGATATCCATGAACTTGTCAGGCTTATTACCGATATGCCGGAGGGGACAATGGTGGAGGTAGTGCTTGGAGAGGAGGATGCTGAAAGTGGAGAGCAGTGATTTTCAGTTAGATGTGGTGTCTGTCAGGCTTGTAAAGGACCATCCCATATATTCTCCTGTTAAGATAAAAGATCCGGAATCAGCGATAAAGGTTATGGGAGAGATAATGAAGGACTTGGATAGAGAAGTTGTGGGAATTATCAATCTCAAAACAGACGGCACGCCAATCAACTGCCATATCGTCAGTGTCGGAACCCTGAACGGTTCTTTAGCAGAGCCAAGGGAAATGTTAAAAGCAAGTATTTTGTCAAATGCAGCCAGCATGATCATGATACACAACCATCCTAGTGGGGAGCTTTTTCCATCTGGTCAGGATATCAGCATTACAGACAGGATGTCAAAGGTATGTGGCATGGTTGGTATTCCCTTGCAGGATCACGTGATTGTTGGTGGTAAGAATGAAGGATATTTCAGTTTTCGAGAAAAGGGAATAGTTAAATTTATGCCATCTATGGAATATGCAACTGATATCAATCAGATTAAGTTGGGCAAGGTGGCAGAGAGGGGTGGTGATGGTGGACGGGAAGTTTACAACCGAGGAATTGATGATAGCAAAAAGCGTTGACCTCTGCAGGGTGGCAGAGGCCCAGGGTTATACGGTGAGGAGGATTGGGAAATACCACACATTGAAAGAGATGGATTCCATCCGGATTTATAACAGAACCAACTGGTATCGCTGGTCCAGGCAGGGGGAACAGGGCAGTAACGGTGGAAGTCAGATTGATTTCTTAAAAGTATTTAACGGAATGAGTGTGAAAGAAGCTGTATTCTGGCTGCTTGATTTTGCCGGATATCAAAGGAGCGAAGATATAGGAAAAAGGCTTACTACACGGAATGCGATTGTTTCAAGGCAAACATCCACACCGGAAAGTAAGCCTTTTTTGCTTCCTGATAAAGCGTCGAACAATCTGAGGGTAATTAAATACCTGACGGAGAAACGGTGTTTGTCAGAAAGAAACGTCCGGTGGTTCATTGACAAGGGGCTGATTTATGAATCAGCAAAGCACCACAATACGGTCTTTCTTGGGACGGATGTAGAAGGAAATGTGAAATTTGCAAGTATGCGGGGCACTTATGACAAAGATGGAAAGTCCTTTAAGTGTGATGTGTCCGGCAATGACAAGAACTATGGCTTTCATGTTGCACGGAAAACCTCTGACACTGTTGCTGTGTTTGAAGCTGCTATCGACCTTATGAGCTATATGGATATCTTCCATGATACCGGAGAACATTTGCTGGCATTAGGAATGGTGGCAGATAATCCGTTAGAGCAGTACCTTAAGGATCATCCGGAGATTCAGTGCATCCGGTTCTGTTTGGATAATGATACACCGGGCAGGACAGCAGCACTGGAACTTGCTGAAAAGTATATGGCAAGATGTTATTCTGTGAAAGTTGATGGTCCGCCGGAAGCCTATAAAGATTATAACGAGTGGCTTGTCAGTAAAAAGACAAGGGATGCAGCCACGATTTCTCCTAAAAGGAGATAACAAAGGAACTAACTGTTCCTAAGTAGGAAACCTACCTAGAAAGTGAAAAGCTAAGTAGGAAGCCTACTTAGGAGACAGAAAACCAAGTAGGAAACCTACTTAGTGCTGGTAATTGCAAGGATTTTCTGGAGGATTTTTAAGTAGGAAACCTACTTAGAAAATGGAAAGTTAGGTAGGATGCCTACTTAGAAAGTGAAATCCCAAGTAGGAAACCTACTTAGCTATCATATTTTATTCGTAATCGGGGGTTTTAGGGGGCATTTGCCACCTAACCAGATGCCTTTTTTCGACTTGTCGAACAAAAGGCGTATCTGGCAAAACCTATCTTAAGCCTACCCTGATACGGAGAATTTTGTTGAATGAACAGACAAATAACAAGGAGGTGTTGGCATGATGTCAAACGAAACGAAAATAGATTCAGCAGATGGACTGGTAAGCTGGTGCAAAAGCATCGGCAGTGAGGTTAAGCTGCAGAGGAAAGGTGCGGGTATCATAATGGATTATCTGTCAGAAAATGGGAAGAAACTCTCATCTTCATCAGAGGGAAAGCTTTTCTTTTCGGATCATGCAATGAGTGAGCCGACTACCATTGATGATGTGGTGGATCTGGTCTGTGAGTGGAATTATGAGAAACTTTCTGATATAAGGGATAAGAAAGAAAACCCTGATGATTTTATTGATTTTTGTAACAGTAGCTCACTGGAGGAACAGTTGGAGGAGAAGCAGACGATACTTGACCACATATTCAGCCAGACGGTCTATGGAAGGGATGCAGCCGTCATTGCACACAATCTGGCACTGGAGACAATGAAAAGTCTAAAACTTGTTCCAAGCTATGATATTCCCATGCTGGAAGAGGTTGGTGTTTACAGGACGGTTTCTGAGAATATCACTTCTTATTCGTCTAAGGAAAGAGAGGATATTTCTTCTGTCATTGTCGCCACGGAACCTGTTAAAGCTGTGGAAGATAAGGAAGTGGTACAGGAGAAACAGGAGGACAGGGAGCAGGGGAGGTCGAGATAATGGCTATGGAGTTAAGGAAAGCTTACCGCCTTACCAAAGAACAGGATGAGGAATTAAAGAGGAAGGTGGGGGAGCTTGGAATGACGGAGTCCGAGTTTATAAGATTTCTTATCACACAGAAGCCGAAAGATTATCCGGAAATCAGGCAGATGCTTACTGGATTGATCGGGGAAGTCAACCGGATCGGTGTCAATATCAATGAGATTGTTCACAATAACAACTCCATGTTTTACAGTGATTCAGACAAGTCGAGGCTGTTTGCATACATGCTGAAACTAAATGAAAAGCTGAATAAGGTGGTGGATGACATTGGCGATCACTAAGATTCTGTATATGAAGGATTGTGGGAGCAATTATTCCGGTCGGCACTTAAAGCAGTCGATTGACTATATCACGGTTCCAGAAAAGACAGGTGGAGGCAGATTTGTATCCGCAGTAAATTGTCAGCCGGGATATGCCTATGAGCAGATGCGGGAAACCAAAAAACTGTTTTATAAAACAGATAAAAGACAGGGCTACCATATCATCATTTCCTTTGAGGAAGGGGAAGTGACAGCAGAGCTTGCTTTTCAGATTGTGGGAGAGTTCGTGGAGGAATATCTTGGAAAGGAATATGAAGCAGTCTATGCAATCCATGATAATACCGCACATATTCACGGGCATATCATTTTTAACAGTGTCAGTTTTCTGACGGGAAAGAAGTACCGTTATGAAAAAGGAGACTGGGCAAAGTATATCCAGCCCATTACGAACCGCCTTTGTGATAAATATGGGCTGTCAACTATTACGATTGAGGATGACAGAGCGGTGGAACATGATACTTATACAGAGTGGCGTGACAGAAAAGACGGCAAATTTGTCTGGTCAGATATGATAAAGAGGGACTTGGATGCCTGTGTGCTGCAGGCAGATGATTTTGGAGAGTTCCTAAAATTGCTTATGAATAAAGGATATGAGGTCAAACAGAATAAATATCTGGCTGTGAAACCGCCGGGGATGGGAAGATACCGAAGATGTAAATACTTTGGTACAGATTATACGGAAGAACGTCTGCGAGAGAGGATTCTTATAGAGGATATGGAGTATTACAGAGAACATCATGGTGGAGCAAAGATTATTAAAGTAAATGTTCCGTACCGGATAAGAAGGGCAAAACTTACCGGAATCCAGCGTAAGTATTTTGCAAGGCTGTACCGTATCGGCAGATTAAAGCAGCGTCCATACAGTCAGGCATGGAAATACCGTGACGAGATAAGAAAGATGCACAGGCTGCATGAGCAGTATATGTTCCTGTCCGACCATGAGATTCATTCTCTTGCCGATCTGGAAAGAGTATATGGGCAGATGAGTGAGAAAAAGAAGCTGCTTAGCTGTGAGAGAAGCAGATTTTATAAAGAGAGGGGAGGGTATAAGTCACTATGGGACAAGGCAGACCGTATCAAGCTGTTATCCCATGCAGAGTCTGCATTTCAGAACGGAGACAGTTTTTTTACGGATGAGCATGAAGAATATGAAAAGCTGAAAGCCGAAGTCAGTGCCGAGGGTTATTCTCTTACAGAACTTGAAAAGCTCCGGGAACATTACGGGGAGAAGGCAGTACAGATAAAGGAAGAATACGCCTTAATATCAAGAGATTACCGTATCGTGGACAGGATTATGAAAGAACAGTCAGAGAATACGGATGCGATAAAGCAGCGAAACAACAGAGACAGGGAACAGGTAAAGGAGCAGTCCAGATAGTGGCTGTTCTTATTATTTTAGACAAGGAGGCTTAGTAAATGGTTGATAAAAGATTATCAGACAGCGATATTAAATTGCTGTTGCAAGGTTTCAGATCAAAAGGAATTTCGGAGCCGGTCATTGAACTTGCAAAAAAAGATCTGGAGTATGGATTGCCAAAGGATATGGTGGATCTGTATATTGTTCCGGCAATCGGTGAGGTAAATGCAAAGGCAATGTCTGAGGCACTTCATTTGGGAGCTTCTTCCAAGCTGGTAAAGAAACTAAAAAAACTGAATGAGTATCAGATCAGACTGGCACTTGCAGAGTTAAAAGGTGGAATGTTGGAAGACAGTATCATTGGTGTCATTACAACAAACGCAACCGCCCATGATATGGAGAGGATGTTTACTCAAATCAAAAAAGATATGAGTGGTGCAAAGCCCAAAAAAGAAGGGGAGACAAAGCAGCCGGATGAAGCGGGAGAAAGTAACACTGGTGGAAAGCCGGCTGCGATAGATGCGGATGAGGTAGCAAGAGCAATAGAACCTATCTTTGAAAGATTTGCCCAGGGGATTGTGGAAGCGGTGAAACCAAACCGTGAATCCCTTGATGAAGTGGCAGGAATGATAAAGAACTGGGAAACACAGATGGCAGAGAGTAAGAACAGTGAAGCTGAGAATAGGTTAAATGAGGAGCTTGACCGTCTTGAAAAGCAGGTGGAGGAGTTAAAGAGTGATCTTGCCAGTTCTGCCGGCGTTATCAAGAGCAAGGAGGAAGAGATCAGCAGGTTAAGAGAGGAGATGTTGACGATGAAGGAGAATCAGACCGTAGAGGTGAAGGAGCCGGCAAGAGAGCAGAAGCCAAATCAGACATCGGAAAGTGAGGGAAATAACCATAAATCAGAGGAGAAACAGATTATACAGACTTCCGGAACAGCAGTTTTTGGAAACTGTCAGACAATGCTCAGGGCATCAGACGGAACCATGATTCCGGTGCATATTGAGAGAACGGAGGCGAAGAGACCAAAAGGGGTAGCTGCTATGGCCGCAAAACTATTCGGTGGAACTCCTTCGCAGAAGTCGCTCCTCAATATGCTGATTGAGGGCAGGCTGGACAAAGAACAGTTAAAGGAAATCAAGCGGGCAAAGGAGCATCATTTTTCGGATGATGAAATCAAGGATCTGATTGAGTGTGGACTTCCGGCAGAAGAAATGGCAGGAATCATTGATGTAGTCATGTCGGACAGGATCTTACAGTAGGGGAGGTAAATGCCAATGTCAGAGATTGCAGATGCAGTACAGATTATAAGAGTGAGTTTTGAGGGAATGGAAATTGCAATGAAAGTTGGCAGTGGTTCTCTCAGGGCAATGCAGAACGCAGCAAAGTTTCTTTATGGGATGCTGGGGTTTGAGAAGCAGATGGGCAGAACGAATATGAAGAAGCTTTTAATGAGGGGCGGGGATCTTCAGGTGCTGCAGTTTAATAAAAAAGATTTGAAGCAGGTGGAGAAATTTGCAAAGAAATACGGTATTCTCTATTCTGTGCTTCCGGAGATGGGGAAGGGTACAGGCAAAGTAGAGGTATTATTTCACAGTGAAGCAGTTCCCCGTGTCAATTTGCTGCTCCAGAAGTTAAAGGCAGACAGTTACAAGATGCGTTCCATGGATACCTTTTTAGAAGAGGCAGATGATAAGGCGCTTGCCACTTTTGATAAGTTTTTGAAGGAGCAGAAAAAGGGAAACCTTGATGTCCACGCTGATGCAAATCTGGATAACCTGTTAGAAAAGGTGGGCCGGTATGCAGTGGAAAAACACAGTGTCTGCGTGGACGAAATTGGAAATCATCTTTCGGCAGATGAAGAGAGTATAAAAAATGCCCTTTCACAACTTCAGAAGATAGGAGTTGTAGATTCACCGGATGAAAAAGGACAGTACAAAGTAATGATGGATCGTGAAACCTTTGATGATAAGATACGGAGGTTTAAGGAACTGTCAGAGAGGATGCGGATTATTTCAGCCTCAAAGAATACGAACTTTGCAGATATTACGATTGCAAAGAAGATGATTGCAGAGGAAAATGACCATGCAGTGAAAACGAGGATTCCGGGTACATGGGGTAAAGACGCAAGGTATATCTGGCTTAATAAGTCTGATGTAATGGAGATATACGGTGGAAAGACACTTCTTTGTTATCTTGACCGTGAGAAGCATTATAAACTCTATTCAGAGGACAATCGTGTTGTGGAAACTATGAAAGGGGACACCCTTTTCAAAGGACACTATGATCCGGTATCGAAGGGAGTCCGGGAGCAGTATGAGAAGGTGGCAACAAAGACGGTGCATGCACCTTCAAGAAAGTCGAGGTGATCCGGATGCAGACAACAAAGAAGAAACCATTTATACCAATGATAGTCATTGGAGCGTTTCTTTCGGCTTATCTCGGTTATCTGGTTAATGGTGCATGGAAGCAGGGAATGGAGTTTGCGGCATTTATGGAAGCCTTTGAGGAAGTGCTAAGTTACCCGCTTCGGGATTATTACAATTCAGGCACAATAAAGGCTGTAGTGATTGCCCTTATCATCTATGCTGTGGCAGTTATCATGTACTATACAAGCCAATATAATTTTATGCCGGGCAGGGAATACGGAACCGCCAGACTTGCGAAACCGAAGGAATTGAACCGTGTCATTGCAGATGCCAAAGATGACAGTAAGAACCGAATCCTAAGCCAGAATGTGAGAATGAGTCTGGATACGAGAAAAACAGGACTGAATAACAATGTTCTGATCATTGGAGGAAGCGGTGCAGGTAAGACTTTTTACGAAGTAAAGCCGAACCTTATGCAGCTTAACACTTCCTTTATCGTGACAGACCCAAAGGGGGAGATTCTTAGAAGCCAGGGAGAATTGTTAAAACAGAATGGCTACAATGTGAGGGTTATTAATCTTTTGGAGATGGAAAACAGCGACTGCTACAATCCATTTGTATATATCCGTGAAGAGACGGATGTGGTGAAATTAGTCACAAACTTAATGAGCAATACAACACCCAAGAATGCGGCACCAAACGACCCGTTCTGGGATAAAGCTGAGGGCATGTTTTTACAGGCTCTCATTTTTTATGTGTGGCTGGAGATGCCGCCTGCTTCCCGCAATATGAAGTCGGTTATGGAACTTCTTTCAGAGGCGGAGGTTGTGGAAAAGGATAAGGTGTCGGATCTTGATGCAAGAATGGCATTTCTCGAAGCAACTTCGCCGCTTGGGAAAGAGCATCCGGCAGTGAAACAGTACAACAAATGTATGCGTGGAGCAGGAGATACGATTCGTTCCATCATCATTTCAGCCAATTCCAGACTTGCAAAGCTGGAGAATAAACAGGTCATGAGGATGCTCTCAAAGGATGACTTAAATCTTGCGGAGCTGGGAACCGGGGTAAATGCAGACGGGCGTACTAAGACTGCACTGTTTTGTGTCATACCGGATTCTGATAAATCCTATAACTTTATTATTGGTCTGCTATACACGCAGATCTTTCAGGAGCTTTATTATCAGGCAGATTTCAACTATGGGGGAAGATTACCGATTCATGTAACCTTTCTTTTAGATGAGTTTGCAAACGTTGCCCTGCCGGATGACTTCTGTTCGCTTCTTTCCACAATGCGGAGCAGAGAGATATCCAGTGTCATCATTATCCAGAACCTCGCACAGATCAAGGCGCTCTTTAAGGATACTTGGGAAACCATTACCGGTAACTGTGTGCGCCCAGAAGTCGCCAGCGCAATATAAATTTTGGCGGCGTGGTATTTATGGAATACTGCCTTTAGCAAGCAGTAGGTAAAAGTATCAGGTGATGTAAAATCACAGCCTATTATTCTACAACTTATCCGAGAGGGGAAACCCGAAGGGGAGTGTAGCATGTTGTTGTCCTGAAATAAGGACGTAAATCTGGAAGTGCCAATCCTAAGCGTTTACGGATTTAAGAATAAAAATCGGTGTATGAGGAATAAAGCTAAACTGCCTGAACGATAGCCAGAGTGGGGGAATCCGTGCCCTGCATACGAAAAGGGTTGAAACGTATGCCCTTCCGCGTTGGTTTCATTTCGCAGTTATGGAACCAAGTGATACTCATGGGAGGAACAACCGCAAGACAGCGGATAAATGGCGAAAGTCGAATCCGACAACACTGAATGCTAATTCTGTATTTACTAACTGGGGATGCCCTAAACCTGGTAACAGGCATGGGTACACAGCACCCATAGTAGTCTGAGAACCCTGGACAGACAGGGAAAGCCGTAAAAACGGATGCAGGTAATTCTGCTCACATGGCGAAGGGGTGCAGCCTATTATTTCATACTAAAAGAAAGGACGGTGCGTGAGGCATTGAGAAATCCGATTGAGGTATTGAAAAGTTTGACGGAAAAGTCAAAGGATGAAACTTACAGATTCAAAAGGCTATACAGGAATCTGTACAACCCGGAGTTTTATTGGCTCGCCTATAAAAACATATATGCTAACAATGGCAGTATGACGGCAGGGGCTGATGGGACTACGATTGATGGCATGGGTAGCGAAAGGATTGAGAAGATTATTTCATCTTTAAGAGACCGCAGTTACCAACCGAAACCTGCAAGAAGGGAGTATATTGCAAAGAAGAACAGCAATAAAAAACGTCCTCTGGGCATTCAGTCTGGGGATGACAAACTCGTGCAGGAAGTCGTTAAAATGATTTTGGAAAGCATATACGAACCAAATTTCAGCGACAAATCACATGGATTCAGACCAAACAGAAGCTGTCAGACAGCACTGAAACAAATCCAGAAAACCTTTACGGGTACAAACTGGTTTGTGGAAGGGGATATCCACGCCTGTTTTGACAGTTTTGACCATCATGTTATTATCAATATCCTGCAAAGAAGGATAGATGATGAAGCCTTTATCCAGCTTATATGGAAATTTCTGAAAGCTGGATATATGGAACAATGGGCATATAACAGGACCTACAGCGGTGTGCCGCAGGGGTCAGGGGTTAGTCCGATTCTGGCAAATATTTATTTGAATGAGTTGGATAAATTCATGGAGGAATACGCAGAGGGTTTCCATAAAGGCAGGGAAAAGAAAATGAATCCAAAGTACAAATCCATTACTAACAGACTCTCGGAATACAGATGTGAAGGGAAAGCGGTCTGGCAGGAACTGAGCAGGGAAGAGAGAAAGGAAAGAAGCAAAGTCTTAAAGGAAAAGCTGAAGATACAAAAAAGTATGACACCAACAGTGCCGATAGATACCAACTATAAGCGTATCCAGTACACGAGATATGCAGATGATTTTCTGGTTGGCGTCATTGGGAGCAAAGAGGATGCCGAAACAATCAAATCTGACATTAAAAAGTTTCTGGAAGAAACACTGAAACTGGAAATGTCGGACGAAAAGACAAAAATCACCCATACGGGTGACAGGGCGAGATTCTTAGGCTATGATGTCACCGTATCAAGAGACCAGACATTGAAAAAGACAGTAAATGGAAAAGTGCAGAGAACCCAGAGCGGAGTGGTTAAGTTATATGTACCGCGTGAAAAATGGGTAAATAAGCTGATTGAGTATAAGGCGATTAAAATTAAAATCAACGAAAACGGCAAAGAGAGGTTTGTAGCCCTCCATAGGGGCAAACTGGTGAACCAGAGTGATATAGAGATTCTTGCAAGATACAATGCAGAAGTCCGTGGGCTGTATAACTATTATTCCATAGCAAATGACGCATTCAAGATAGGCAGATTTGCAAATGTGATGAAGTATAGTATGTACAAAACGTTTGCGTGCAAGTATAAAACGAATGTCCATGAGATAAAGCGGAGATATTGCAGGGACGGGCTGTTTACAGTCGCTTATGAAACAAGGCAGGGCAGGAAAACAACAACTTTTTACAGGGATGGATTTAAAAGGAAAGAATATGCGACTAAATTTGATAATGTCAGCGAACTTCCGCAGTATTCTAAATATGCGAAAACCAATACCCTGAAACAAAGAGTTGAGCGTCACACATGTGAATTATGCCAGAAAGACTGTAGAAATCTGGAAATACATCAGGTAAAGAAACTGAAAGATTTAAAGGGAGATGCCGAGTGGATTCTCTTAATGCGCAAAAAGAGAAGAAAAACGCTTGTGGTGTGTCCCGAATGCCATAGTTTAATTCATTCTTAATACCGCAAATACAATAGGCGGAAAGCCGTATACATCGAGAGGTGTACGTACGGTTTGGGAGGGAGTGGATGCAAGTCCTTTTCGGAGGATGAGTTGAAGCTTACCTCATGATACTACCGTCTATCTTGGTGGAAATGAGCAGAGCACCCACGATTACATTTCAAAACTGTTAGGAAAGATGACCATTGATAAGAAGTCAAGTGGAGAGACGAAAGGAAGGCAGGGAAGCTCCAGCCGGAACATTGATGTTCTTGGCAGGGAGATACTGACACCGGACGAAGTGAGAATGATGGATAACAAGAAATGTCTTGTTTTTATCCGTGGTCTTAATCCGGTGCTGGATAATAAGTATTTCACTCCAAAGCATCCGAGATTTGCACAGAGTGCAGACGGGAATGGAAAACCGTTCCGTTTTGTGCCAAGGCTCCCGGAAAATCTGCTTGCCCGCAGTTTTGACATACTGACACTGGAAGGATTGAAGCAGTATGAAAAACGTAAGGCAAAGGGCGAGGCAGTTTATATAGATTCACTGACATACGAGGAATTTATGATGCTTGATGAACTTAGTGTCAGTCAGAGATTTGTGGAAATGGATCAGAAGGAGACAGAGCAGGAACTTCGGGAGGAAGCAGGAAATGAGACAGAACTTGCGTACACACCGGATGAAGAGACGGAGAAGAATCTGGTTGCTGAACTGATTGCATTAAAGAAGCAGGCGGCAGCAAAAGAGAAAACCAAAGTCGAACATTCTGAGGGCAGTTCTGAGGATGATTCAGAGAACGCTTCCGGCGAAACACTTGCTGACAGGCTTGCACATTTCAAATTTTCTCCGGCACAGCGAAGCGAGATAAAGCGGGCTGCAGATGAGAAAATCCCGGAAGAATATATTTTATCGTATGCACTTCCGGAAAACAGCATAGTAAAGATGGTTGCCATGAGAAGGAAATATGGGCAGTCATCACACAACAACAATTTTAGAAAAGGAGATTGATGATTATGAAACAGACAAAGATGAATATGAAGGCAAAGGTAAAGGATATCACAAAGAAGGTAATCATTCCTTCTCTGGCAGGAGCTGTCATGGCAGCAAACAACATGACTTGTGTAGTATATGCTGCAGGCACGGAGGCGGTCACAAAGCCGCTGGACAATCTGAAGACACTTGTGATTGCAGTAATTGGTGCAGTAGGTGTCATTATCCTTGCAAAGAATGTCATGGAGTTTGCACAGGCATACCAACAGCAGGATTCCTCAACCATGAACTCAGCACTGAAGGGTATAGTGGCAGGAGTTATGATGGCAGGTATAGGGGCGGTTTTGACATTCCTCGGATTCTGATATAACAAGCGGAGTATTCCGGGAAAGGAGGAAGGCCGGAGGCGGCAGGGAATGCCGCCTGTCATAATCGGCTGAAATCGAAATGGATATTTTTAAGTTAGGGGATAAGATTTTGGATCTTCTCAATATGGTATTTGGGTTTTGGAATAATCAGGTATCATTGGTGTTTGGTCTTTTGGGACAGTCCCCGGTTCAGTTTAAGAATGGCGGTCCGTGGGGAGTAATCTCAGGGATAGAGCCAATCTTTGTAGCAGTTGGTTCCTCATTGGTTGTCCTGTTCTTTGTCATCGGATTTTGTTCCGAGTCCGTGGATGTACGGGAAGAAATGAGGTTTGAAGTAATTCTTCGGCTGTTGATCCGATTAGGTCTTGCAGAGTGGTTTGTGGCAAACAATGTAACCATTATGAAGGCAATCTTTACTTCTGTGGGGAATCTGGTGGGGCTGTTATCAGCAGGAACTACCACAAAGCTAAAGATTGAGAGTACACAGGCAGATGTGATAAAGAATCTTGGATTTGGAGAGTCACTCATTATGCTGATACTTGCGGCATTGTTATCCATTATCATTATTATCTGTGGTTTTTTCCTGATCTACACAGTATATTTTCGATTTTTAAAACTATTAGTTATTGTGCCTCTTGGTTCGATTGCATTTTCAACAATGGGTGGAAACCGGATGGTATCCCATACAGCAGTATCATACAGTAAGTATTTCCTGTCTGTTGTATTTGAAGCAGTCACGATGGCACTGGCAATTATTTTGTGTAATGCGTTTATCAATGCAGGGCTTCCCTCATTTACGGGAGATTATGCAGACTGGGCAAAGACACTAATCTATCTGTGTGAGATGACATTCACGATTGCCCTGACTGTGGGCAGTGTGAAGGGAGCACAGACATTGACAAGCAAAGCACTTGGGTTATAAGGAGGTAAGCATGATTATTGAAGTAAATAAAGATATTGACCGCTACAAAGAGAGTGTATGTTTAGGGCTGACCGCAAGGCAGCTCATTTTTAGTATAGCGTCTGTGGTAGTAGGGGGCGGGATTGTTCTTCTTCTGTACCGTTATGTAGGGCTGACTGTCAGTGCTTATATCGCAATCCCTGCTGTGGCGCCAATTGCACTGTCAGGTTTCTACTCCTATAACGGTATGACTTTTATGCAGATGATGAAGCAAAAGATACACTTTGCTTTCGGGAACAAGCCGCTGACCTACATATCAACGGAGGGAGAACAGGAGATAGGGCAGATCAAGGCAGAGGAAATGGCAACAGATAAGAAAAAGAAAAGTATTTCAGACAGGAGGATTTAGCAATGGGATTATTTTCAGATGGCTTTCAGGAGCTTAAAAAAGCAAGTGAGCCTTTATACAAAGCACCAAAATCCGTACAGGAGACGATTGAGATCATGAAGGTAGCGGAGAACGGTATCTTTGAGGTAGGAAAGGTTCGTGGGACGAATTTCAGCCGTTACAGCAAGTGTTACCGCTTTTCGGATATCAACTATACGACTACGAATGAGGAAGAACAGATTGACATCTTTGAGAGATACTGTAAGTTCTTAAACTCTATGGACTGTGCGTTTAAGATCACGGTCAATAATAAAAACCGTGATATGGAGCAGTTAAGAGATTATATATTACTTCCTTATCAGTATGATGCGTATGATAAGTTTCGGAAGATTTACAACGACATTATTGAAGAGAAAATCAGGGAAGGCAGACAGGGAACCTTGCAGGAGCGTTATCTTACCATTACGGTTGAGCGTAAAAATTTTGAGGAAGCCAAAGCACAGTTTGCCACAATCGAAGCAACAGTGCATAAGGCTTTTGGAGAGCTTGGGGCAGAGATTGTCTCTCTTTCCGGGAATGAGCGTCTTAAAGTGCTGCACGACTTCTATCATCTTGGGAATGAAGCAGATTTTGGGTTTGATATCAAACATGCAAAGAAGGTAGGTTCTGACTTTAAAAACGATCTCTGTAATGGAATGGTCAAGTATTATCCGGATCACATCGAGGATGAGGGCAAGTTTTGCAGGGCACTTTTTATCAAGAAGTATCCCAGCTCGCTTTCAGACAGATTCCTAAATGAGATTACATCTCTTCCGGTGCATTGTATTACCAGTATTGATGTAGTCCCGATTCCAAAGGACATTACCACAAGGGTGCTCCAGAAAAAGTATCTTGGTATCGAGTCGGATATCATTAAGCAGCAGAGAGTCCGTAACAAGAACAATGACTTTTCTTCTGAGATTTCCTATGCAAAGAGGACAGAGAAGAAGGAGATTGAGGGCATTATGGATGATGTGCGGGAGAATGACCAGTGTCTTTTCTATGTGGCAGTGACAATCATTATCGTGGCAGAGAGTAAGGAAGAGTTAGAGAGTATCACAGAGACGGTGGAGACGATAGGAAAGCGTAACTCCGTGTCAATAGATACGCATTTCTTGAAACAGAGGGAGGCGCTTAACACAGCACTTCCTATCGGAGTGAGACAGGTAGAGACAATGCGTTCCATGCTGACACAGTCTGTTGCAGTTCTGCTTCCCTTCAATGTGCAGGAAATGAATGATATGGGCGGCATTTATTACGGGATCAATCAGATCAGCAAGAATGTGAATGTAGGCAATCGTAAGAAGCTGTTGAATGGCAACGGGTTTGTGTTTGGCGTTCCGGGAAGTGGAAAGTCATTCTTCTGTAAGCAGGGCATGGGCCAGGTATTCTTAAATACGAATGATGATGTCATTGTCATTGATCCCATGCATGAATATTTTGACATTGCAAAAACCTTTGGCGGTGCAATCGTCAATATGTCTGCTTATACAAAGAACTATGTAAATCCTCTGGATGCGGACCTTGCCCATACCAACGAAAAGGGTATCCGTGATGTGATAGCAGATAAGTCAGAGTTCATGCTGGGTATCTGCGACCAGCTTCTTGGAAGCACTCTGAACCAGAAGCACCACAGTATCATTGACCGCTGTGTGAGGGAGTTATATATGGGTGCCTTTAAGACAAGGAAGATTCCACTTATGACGGATTTCTACCATATCCTGAAAAGTCAGACTGAAATGGAAGCACAGGAGCTTGCCCTTTGTCTGGAATTATTCGTAGAAGGTTCCTTAAATATCTTCAATCATCATACCAACGTGGATGAAGATAACCGTTTTACGGTATATGGTATTCAGGATCTGGGAACACAGCTTGCGCCGGTTGCAATGCTTGTCATGATGGAGGCAATCCAGTCACGCATTATCGAAAATGGAAAGAAAGGACGGGCAACATGGCTCTATGTAGATGAATGCCATGTGCTCCTTAACAGTGAGTACAGTGCGACTTATCTGCAGCAGTTGTGGAAGAAAGTCAGAAAACAGGGAGGGCTTTGCACAGGCATCTCCCAAAATGTAACCGATCTGCTTCAGAACTACATTGCGTCTACTTTGATATCTAACAGCGAGTTCATTACACTGTTAAAACAAAGCAATATTGACAGTGCCAAGTTAGCGGAAGTTATCGGTGTTTCAGACGCACAGCTTAGATTTGTCAGCAATGCTCCCAGCGGAACCGGACTTATTAAATGCGGGACTACAGTTATTCCGTTTGATAATACGATTGGAAAAGATACAGACCTGTATAAGCTCTATAACACAAATATCCATGAGAAGATTGCGATGGGGCTTGCCGGTTCTGCCTGTCAGACTGAGGATTATGGGACTGACGGGGAAGATGAGATTACAGATGACAGTGCAGCACAGGGCAATAGCTGGTTGATTTACTGAGGAGGTTCGGCATGAAGATAAGAAGGGTACAAGACAAGCCTATGGAGCTTCATACAAAGGGAAGTCCGAAGCTCCGTATCCGTTCGGGAAAGAAACAGATAAAGGGAAAAAGTACAGTTCATAAGGTAAAGCGCTCCCCGCTATCCGGTATGAAACGGAAAGTAAGGGATTCAGGCGCATCTGTTACACTCAAAAAGCACAGTCTTTATACAATGGGCAGGATTGGTGCAAAAAAAGCAAGCGAGCAGATAGAAGGTGGCGAGGAATTAGCAGAAAGTGCAGGGCTGACAGCTTTTGCACTTTCTTCCGCTTACAGCAGTGCAAACCAGATGTCACACATTTATCGGAGAAAAAAGCAGTCCGGTCAGATGAAAGCAGCGAACAAAACGGAAGATAGTTTTAATTGTGTAAAAGCGGATGGCAGTAAGGGGTATGTCAGGGAAAGAGACATAGGATCAGGGACTCTTTCTGATATAGAGCGTAAAAAGTATGTGGTAAAGGCTAAGGATTCCAACGTAAAGAAGCAAAAGGGAAAAGGCGGCACTTCTTTCGACGGTAAGGGAGGCAGAAAGCAGGGATTTGTCAAGACCAGAATGCTTAAAGCCTTTGCAAAAACAAAAAAGGAAGAGGATAGTCAGACAAATGTTTCACAGACAGTGAAGGAGGCAGTAAAGGGCAGGGCACTTCTTTTGTTAAAAAAGATTGTGACAACTGTTCTCCCAGTATTTCTCGGATTGTTTGCTGTGGTTGCCCTTGTGGGTACGATTGTGGTTGCGGTGTTGGCAGTTATTTATAACTCTCCTTTATCCGTATTCTTTCCGTTGCCGGATACAGGGTATGATGATCCGAGAACTGTGTTGAGTTCCTACTATATGGAGTTTAATCAGAAGATCATGGAGATGGAGGATAAAGGAGATGACATCACTTATCAGAATACGGAGAATGGTGCCCCGATATCTAACTTTAATGATACTCTTATGGTCTACATGATTTTGTACAGTGATGGTAAAGCAGGTTATGTCATGGATGAAGAGGGAAAGAAAAACCTGAAGAAAATCTTTGATGAAATGAACTATATTGATAAGGAAAGTTCGGCAGTAGAAAAGGAAGTAGGGGATTCTCTGGGAAAAGTATGGGTAACAGCCTATTGTCCGTGCAGTCAGTGTTGCGGACCTTATGCGAATGGGATAACAGCGTCCGGTAAGACCGCAAAGGCAAAGCACACCATAGCGGTAGATGCTTATAACCCGATTGTGCCAATGGGGACGAAAGTACTCATTGAAGGCATTACTTACACGGTGGAAGATACCGGGAACCTGAATCACTATGGCAATGATTTTGATATCTTTTATGCACACCATTCGGATACAAGCCAGTGGGGAAGAAGGCATGTAGAGGCATATTTGGCAGAAGGCAACACCAACAAGGTCATGGTAACAAGCTCTGGTACAACCGTACATAATCTGACTTACGAGGACTATATCAAAAGGGGCACACTTACGAAAGAGCAGGAAGAAATGCTTACAGATATGATGGACTCAGATCTATGGGATCAGTATTATTCCGGTGAAGCAGGGCAGGCAGTGGCAGAGCTGGCAATGACAAAGATCGGATGCCGGTATGACCAGGACAGACGCTATGAGGAAGGATATTATGACTGTAGTTCTTTGGTACAGCGACTGTATAAAGAAGCAGGGATAGAACTTCCGGCGACCGCTTCGGAACAGGGGAGGTATTGTTATCAGAATGCCATGCTCATTAACAAAAAAGACTTAAAGCCGGGAGATTTGATTTTTTATTCGTATGAAGATAACGGACAATTCCGGAATATCTCCCATGTAGCTATCTATGTGGGAAATGGAATGATGGTACATGCAGCCAATCCGGAAAGGGGAGTTGTACTTGATTCGTTAAGGGATGGCAGTGTGGTATTTTATGCAAGACCATATAAGTGATAAAAAGGCAATGCTGGTAAGGTGTTGCTTTAATTTTTTGGAGGTGACAGTGATGAATGAAGTGACAGAGGAAATGAAGGAGTATGCGATAGACAGTGGCTGGAGTCCAGAACAGGTGGAGAAGGGGTATTCCATATTTACCAGTAATGATGTTGGAAATGGTGCGACACACATTCAGCGGATTGATCTTTTGATGAAGTTTGACAGTGATGATGAAGCAGCTAAGTATGCAGAGGAAGTGGATGGTGTGAAACTGATTCATGATATCCAGTTTGAGCCGGGAGATCCAAACTATGCAAATTATGTGGATACGCCGGAAAACCGAAAGCTTCTCTACGATATTATCTGTGAGAATGTGAAAACAAAAGTATCTATTTTATATGGAAATCAGATAGAACTTCCGGTGATCGTAAACGGAGTGGCAAAGGCAATCAAACCTTTGGGTGTTAATTTGTCAGAGGATGAAATCCTTGAAATGAAGATGGAGGACTTTATATATCTGATAGACGTTCATTCCGGTAAAAAGCCCAAAAAGACGGAGCTTGACTTTCGGTATGAGAAACAAGAGATGGAGTGTAAGGTTGGCGATATTCTCCATAACAACAACGGTAATGATTACCGGGTTATGGAAAAGTATTCAGACAGTAATATGCTTTTGATGCAGATAAACACAGGAAAATTTGTGGTGGGGAAAGGTGTTGAATTTTTCAGAAAGCTCCCTAAACCTACAGAAGAAGAGTTGGAAAAAGCAAAAAAACTTATTGATGAATACTGTAAGAGGGAGTTTGGTTCGGGGGCTGATTTTAGTGAATTTCCAGAAGTGGAGCTGGCTTACACGGAAGATTGTATTGATGAAGCAGAGGAACATCAGGTGGAAATACAGGTCAGTGCAGATCTTCAAAGCTACACGATAAAGACCAGAGTGGAAGGAAAGCTGGTTGAAATCGAATGGTATAAGTGCATGGAAGATTTCATCGAATATGTGTTAGAGTGTCTTGATTTTGATTCATTGGTTTCTCTTTCAGAAGATGCACAGGCAGTCGCCAGGGGAGAAAAAGAATTTATAAATGACTGTGAGGATGTCCGTATTGAGTGGGGACATGGTATATATCTTTCTAATGTTCCGTCGGAAATAGATTTTGCAGAACTTCGCAGGGAATATGGGAAAGAACCGAAACCGAATGAGCGGGGTGAGTATGATATTGAGATTCGTGAGGTACTTTCCAGAACGGAGAGTGTTAAAGCAGGATATTTGGGAGAGGCCATCGACGAACTGATGGATAAATACAGAAAAGGAGAGATCGTACTTAATGCAGATGATTTTAAGGGAGTGGATTATATCCCGGTTGAGAAGAGGTAAGGAGGTGCAGGCAAAATGAGCGTGGATTACAAAGTCAGGCAGATTTATAACGAGATTATCCATGAAGTTACAAAGAATGCGGAGAACTGGAAAGATGTGCTTTCGCTTACCGGACGGATCTATCGTTATGAATTTGACAATATTCTGATGATATATGCACAGAAGCCACACAGTACACTGGTGGCGGATTACGACACTTGGAAAAAGGTTGACCGTTATGTGAGGCGTGGAAGCAAGGGAATTGCCATATATCCGTCAAGAGCATTGCAGCCTCATTGCCGATATGTATTTGACATCAGTGATACCGGCGGCAGGAAGCGTCAACTTACCTGGACTTTAGATGGAGAAAATCTGGAGAATTATGCAGCCTACCTTGCAAGAAATGGTGAGATTGGCAGTATTGAAGGTTATAATAGGGATTTGTTAAAAAAAGTAATTTGGGACTTTACAAAAAAGCGGATTGATGGCATAATAAAAGAGAACCACGCAAAGCGTGGCGACATAAAAGGGGCTGTTCAGTCGATGATAGATAACCGGTATGGAAAGGTTTCGGAAATTGACGGAGCAGACCTTATCACAAAAAGCATTTATTATGTTGTGGCAACTCGATGTGGATTTGAACTGACTGGTGATGAGCAGGACTTTGATATCGTCACAGCGATCAACAAGGAAGATGTTATCTATGAACTTGGAACCTTTGTCAGTGATGTGTCCTGTGAAGTCTTAAAGGAGTTCAGCTACAATATCAGCAGATTTGAAAGAGAAAGGAGAATGCAGTATGAGCCTGACACTAGCGTACACGGAAGCAGAGGACGGGATGCTGTACCCGAATATCAGCATGGAGAAGGAAAACCTGTCGAAACTGGGCAAGTACGGACTGATGGCAATGGATTATCTCAAGGAGAACCATTACCAGAGGTACAAGTCTCTCGTGCGGTTCGGCAGACTGACGGAAGTTCTGGAACCGGTGAACAGGGAGGCGTATCAGATGATCGACACGATGATGGAGAGGTATCTGAAAAACCACAAATCGGAGAATCCGGCAGACACGATGGAGATGTACAAAATCAGACAGCAGGGAATGATGCAGGCGGAGGAGATCGTGATACACGAGATCGTGAACCAGTACCACTAAAACCGGAAAAAGTCGAACAATTTGAGGAAGAATTGAATAGGGAACTGGAGGACTTAGATTCCTTCGGAGAGAAAAGGGAAACCGTATATGAACAGGTTTCTCTTTTTTCATTTCATGATTCCGTTCTGACGGATAAGGAGAGACAGAATATTGCAGATGGGAAATACACATACCTTGATCCGAAGATAGAGGATAGTGTGCCGCATGATTATATTGTGAGTGTTGTAAAGCGTGGCAGTGGTTTCGTTGATGGTAAGAAACGCATTTATGAGATCATGCAGACAGAGCTAAATAAAAGTGAACGTATAAAACGTATAAAAAAAGAGTATGGCATGGGTGGTGCAGGCTGGCCTATTGAGGGGTACGGGCTGCATGGTTATGACACTTTTAAGAGCAAGGGTATCCGTTTCCGGTGGCGTGATGAAGAGGGGGAAAAAGAGGGATATGCCAGTTGGAATACGATAGAAGGAGTGATCGCAGCACTTATTCTGACCGGAGATTACTATACACCGGAAGCTGATATTATTGATTCGGAAACCATCGAGGAAGAACTTGATGAATATGCAATACCGGATGAAGTAGAGGATATGGGTGTTCCTGACAATGTAAGAAGTGAGATGCTGGATGAAGACCGTATGGTGACACTTGCCGAGTATGGCGAAGAAATCATGCAGGAGACAGAAGAAACAGACTTTTCCTTGCCGGATATGACATTGAAAGGTCAGACAGCACCGGAACATCCTGAGAATTTCCATCTTGATATATGGGATACGAAGGATGGAGGTCAGAAAACAAGGTATATGTGGAATGTAGATGCTATCCGTGAGTTGAAAAAGATTGAAGCAGAGGGCAGGGCTGCTTCTGCAGATGAGCAGAAGATCATGTCCCGTTATGTCGGTTGGGGAGGTCTTGCACAGGTTTTTGACGAGAACAATGGCATGTGGGCAAGGGAGTATAAGGAATTAAAGCAACTTTTGACACCGGAAGAATATGAAGCAGCAAGAGCATCCGTAAACAATGCTTTTTACACTCCTTCCACTGTGGCAAGTGCGGTTACAAGGGCACTTACTCAATTTGGGTTTACCAAAGGCAATATTCTTGAACCGTCTATGGGTGTGGGAAATTTCTTCGGATGTATGCCGGAGGAGCTGTCTGACAGTAAACTTTACGGAGTTGAGTTAGATAAGATTACCGGAAGAATTGCCAAACTTCTTTATCCAAATGCCAAAGTGGAAGTCAAGGGTTTTGAGGAAACGGACTATCCGGATAACTTCTTTGATGTTGTCATCGGCAATGTTCCGTTTGGCGACTATAAGGTGTTTGATCCGAAGTACAACAAACTGAACTTCAAGGTGCATGATTATTTCATTGCAAAGGCGATTGATCAGGTGCGTCCGGGTGGTATTGTGGCAGTGATCACCACGAAAGGCACAATGGATAAGAAGAATCCGAATGTCAGAAAGTATCTGGCTGAAAGGGCAGAACTTGTCGGTGCAGTGAGGCTTCCCGTAGAGGTGTTCCGGGGGAATGCAGGAACAGAAGTCACAAGTGATATCCTGTTTTTTCAAAAACGGGAGAGAAAGATAGCGGTGGAGCCGGACTGGGTACATCTTGGGGTAACAGAGAACGGGATTCCGGTCAATAGTTATTTTGCAGAGCACCCGGAAATGATGCTTGGAAAGATGGAGTATGAAAAGGGACGGTTTGGCGACAGTTCCAATTACACTGTTTGTGTGAATCAGGAATCGCATTTCAATATCTACGAGAGCGTATCTAACGCAATCAGCAATATCCATGCACAATTAAAAGACTTTGAAATGATTTCAGATAATGAAGAGGAACTTACTACGGATATTCCAGCAGATCCGGATGTAAAGAACTTTACTTTTACAGTGATGGATGATGAGATTTATTACCGCAAGGACAGCAGAATGTATCTGTGGGACGTGGGGGATAAGACAAAAAATCGTATTCTTGGGCTTCATAATATCAGGGAATTGACAAGGCGTCTTATCAGCATCCAGATGGAGGGTTGTAGTGAAGAAGAGCTATTGCAGGCACAGAAAGCCTTGAATGAGAAGTATGATTCCTATGTAAAAGAATACGGAGTCATCACAAACAGGGCAAACTCGTTAGCGTTCCGTGAGGACAGTGATTATCCGCTTTTATGTTCTTTGGAAGTCCTCGATGAAGATGGAAATGTCACGAAGGCAGAGATGTTCACAAAGCAGACGATCAAGGCAAAGCAGTCAGTAGATAGTGTGGAGACAGCGGTGGAGGCACTTAACATATCCATCAATGAGTTCAACGGAGTGAATATCCCGTATATGTTATCCATCTATACACCAGATATCACTTCCATGAAAAGCGAAGTGGCAGACAATATCACTTTTTCGGAAGATTTCACGAGAGAACTCCAGCGTGAAAAACTAATACAGGAATTGAGGGGAATTATTTTCTGCAATCCCGAAAGCTACAGTGAAAATGACCATAACCGGGGTTGGGAGACCGCAGATGCGTATCTGTCCGGTAATGTCAGGGAGAAACTTCGGATAGCAAAGGCTCATGCAAAAGAGCAGCCAGAGATATTTGGTACAAATGTAGGAGCTCTTGAAGCAGTACAGCCAAAAGACCTCGATGCGACAGAGATCGATGTGGGTGTGGGCGCCACTTGGATTGAACCGGAGGATTATCAGGCATTTATTTACGAATTGCTACAGACACCGAGATGGGCAAGGGCAGATATGTACGGATATTCCAGAAGAGGTATCAGAGTGAGTTTGGATCGTTTTTCTATGGAGTGGTTTATTGAAAATAAAGGTCAGGATAACCGTTCTGTGGCAGCAACAGAGACTTATGGGACAAAGCGTATGGATGCGTACAGTATCTTTGAGAATACACTTAACTTAAGAACTGTAACAATAAGAGACCGTATCGACGATGGCGATGGAAAGTATCATTATGTGGAGAATAAGGAAGCGACTATGCTTGCAAGGGAGAAGCAGAACCAGATTAAGGAAGCGTTCAAGGAATGGATATGGAAGGATCAGGAGAGGAGACAGAAGTATGTGGAATATTACAATGAGACTTTCAACAATATCCGTCTCCGGGAGTATGACGGTTCCCATCTGGAGTTTCCGGGCATGAACCCGGATATTCATCTGCTTGAACATCAGAGAAATGCGGTGGCGAGAATATTGATGGGCGGAAATACGCTTCTTGCCCATTGTGTAGGAGCCGGCAAATCATTTGAAATGATGGCAGCCTGTATGGAGCAGAAAAGACTTGGTCTTGCGAATAAAACGGTTATGGTGGTTCCGAAGCCTCTGATTGGTCAGACGGCAAGTGAATTTCTCCGGCTTTATCCGTCAGCGAATATTCTTGTTGCAACGGAAAACGACTTTGCAAAGAAAAAGCGGCAGCAGTTTGTGGCAAGAATTGCTACCGGAGATTATGACTGTATTATCATGTCTCACTCTCAGTTTGAGAAAATTCCGGTTTCAAATGAAAGACAACAGGAGCTTCTTGACAGGCAGATAGAGGAGATAACATATGCCATTTCTGAAATGAGGGATGCAGAGGACAGAAGCTGGACGGTAAAACAGTTAGAGACAGCTAAGAAAAGACTGGAAGAACAGTTAAAAGAATTGACAGATGCACCGAAGGATGACCTGATTACTTTTGAAGAGTTGGGCGTAGATTCCATTATGGTAGACGAGGCACAGGCTTTTAAGAATCTCAGCATTTTTTCAAAAATGAATAATGTCGCCGGGATTACCGGAGGCGGGAGCAAGCGGGCAATGGACATGTTTATGAAGTGCCAGTATATATCGGAATTAAATGGTGGAAGAGGCATTGTGTTTGCAACGGGAACTCCCATCAGCAATACAATCTGTGAAATGTATGTCATGCAGACTTTTCTCCAGAAAGATGTACTGGAACAACTGGGTATCTATCACTTTGACAGCTGGGCAGCGAACTTTGGTGAAGTGACAAGTTCCTTAGAGTTGAATGTAGAGGGAAGCGGTTTTCGCTTCCGAAACCGTTTTAACAGATTTAAGAATCTTCCGGAACTTATGAATCTTTTTAAGGAGATAGCAGATATCAGGACAAGGGACACGCTGGATCTGGAAGTGCCGGCACTCCGTGGTGGAAATTATGTGATTGAAAGTACGGAACCGGACTGGTACACAAAAGAGGTAATGGAGGAATTTGTGGCTCGTGCTGAAAAAATCCATAACGGACAGGTTGATCCCAGTGTGGACAACTTTTTGAAGATTACCAATGACGCAAGGCTTCTCGGTACGGATGCCAGACTGTTAGAAGCGACAGCACCGGCAAATCCGGACGGAAAACTGAATCAGGTGGTGGAGAACATATACCGTGAATACAAACAGGCAGAAGAGCAGGGGATTATTGGTACTCAGCTTGTATTTTCTGATATTGGTACGCCAAAGAGCAGGTGGAAGGAAGAAATGCTGGAGCCGGATTATTATAAGCGGGGCAGTGAATTTGATGTCTATAACTATATTAAGACAGAACTTGTGAGAATAGGGATTCCTGCAGAAGAGATTGCTTTCGTACATGATGCAAAAACAGACGCACAAAGAGATGCCTTGTTCCGTGAAATGAGGCAGGGTGTAAAAAAAATCATGATTGGTTCTACGGATAAATGCGGAACCGGTGTCAATGTTCAGACACATCTTATTGCAATGCATCATGTGGATTGTCCCTGGAAGCCGTCCAGTATTGAACAGAGGGAAGGAAGGGGAATTCGTCAGGGTAATGAGAACAGTGAGGTGGCGATTTATCGTTATGTGACAAAAGGAACTTTTGATGCCTACTCTTGGAGTGTTGTGGAAAATAAGCAGCGTTTCATTTCGCAGATCATGACGAGCAAGTCCGTATCAAGAAGCTGTGAGGATATTGATGAAGTGACATTCCAGTATGCAGAGATTAAGGCGATAGCAACCGGAAATCCTTTGATAAAAGAGAAGATGGAAATTGACAATGATGTTCAGAGGTTGAAGCTGTTAAAGGCTTCCTATGACCAGAAGCACTATCAGAATCAGGATGATTTCACTGTGAAGTATCCGAAGTTGGTCAAGACAGCAGAGGAAAAACTGGAATGCGTCCGTGCAGATGTAATTACCCGTGATGTTATGACAGCGAAAGAACCGGAGTTTTCTATTACAGTGGGAAATACAAGCTATGATGAAAGGGTGGATGGAGGTACAGCACTGATTGCAGCAATCAGTAAGGCAAAGACAGGGGTGACAACAGAACTTGGCAGGTATAAGGGGTTTACGCTTTCTGTGGAAAAGAATTTTATGGGAACAAACTATCTGCTTCTTTCCGGTAAAACCAGTTACAGTGTGGAGACTTCCACTTCTCCTGTAGGACTTATGATGCGTTTGGAGAATGCCTACAATGGCATTCAGGACAAAATCACATTTCTTGAGCAGAGGTTAGAGGAATATCACCGCAATATGGAACGGGCAAAAGAGGACTATGAGAAGCCTTTTCAGTATGAAGAGGAACTGAAGCAGAAACTCGCCCGCCAGTATGAAATCAATGCTGAACTTGATCTTGATCGGGAAAGTCTTAGCATTGAACAGTCAAGGGAGGAAGATCGGAGTGAAGATGAGAGATCTGAACAAGATGCTTCCAGAGTAGCAGAGGAAAAGTCTGATTATCAGGGACACAGGAGGTAATGTAAATTGAGCAAAAAAAGAATAGTAACACTTATTGTACTGGGGATTGCCATTGCGGTGGTCCCCTTTCTGCTTCGCTTCCTTGACAGGAAACAGGCAGAGGACTATATCAATCGGATTGGAGTGACAGAGGATGAGGAGGATGAAGAAAGCGAAACCGGCGGTGGTAAAAAGAAGACTTCCCCGGAACTTTCAAAGGGTGCAATCGGTATCATCGAAATTGAGAGCCTTAACATCAGATACCCGATTTTTGAGGGTGCAGGTGCCGAACAGTTGAATATGGGTATCGGACATCTGCCGGAGACAGCAGGGCTTCTGAAAAAAGGAAACTGTGTACTGGCAGGACATAATGGCAGCAGAAGAGGGACATTCTTCACGAATCTCTCCAGTATTGCAATCGGAGTCGAGGTCAAAGTGACAGATAAAGAGATGGTAACTCACACTTATATCGTGGAGGATACCGGAGTGGTAGGACCTTATGATGCTTCCGTTCGTGCAGAGAGTGATGAAGAAAGGCTTACTCTTTTTACTTGTGCCTATCATGGCACACAGAGGTTTGTATGCCGCTGTAGATTAGCAACTGATAACAATGAATAGAGTGCATGATAATAGTCATGCAGAAATGGAGGTAGTTATGAATTATAAGATCAGAATCAGTGAAGTGAACAAAGAGGATAGCAAAGCAAAGGCTTATGCAACCGTAGTGTTTGGAGACAGCCTTGTTGTCCGCAATATTGCAATCGTGGAGAAGAAGGACGGGCAGGGAATGTTTGTATCTATGCCTTCGCAGAGGACCAGCGAGGTGGATGAGTATAATAACCCTGTGTATAAAGATATCGTGAATCCAATCACGTCCGAGTTCCAGCAGGAATTTTCGGGAGCAATCCTTGAAGCCTATGAGCAGAAGAAAGCCGGAACACTGGATAAGGACGGACTTGTGGTAGGAGATGGAGAGGGAGCACCAGAGTTTTCGGTAAGTGTCACACCATACGAGCGAGAGGGGAGCAATATCCGTGGTCTTGCCAGTATCTATCTTGAGGATTCCTTCGTTATTAACAGTGTGAGTATTGTCAATGGCCGCAATGGTGAGTTTGTGTCCATGCCGGCGTATAAGGCAAGCACAAAGGCAAAGGCGGGAGAGAGTCTTTATCGGGATATCGTATATCCAATCACAAAGGAATTCCGGGAGCAGCTTTATGGGGAGCTTCTGAATGTGTATCACGAGAAGAAAGAACAACAGGTTAAGGAAGCAAAGGAGAATGTAGCAACGCAGGATAAGACTAAACAGGAGGCACGGGAAAACCTGCCTTTTCGCTAATGAAGCAGACCGAACGGAAGGAGAGGGTAAAGATGGACGAAGTAACGAATGATTCTCTTGCAAAGGATCAGGACATAACAGATTTGATGGAGTTGTTAAAGAAATTTCACGACAAGGACGGTATGGAAAAATTAAACCATACCATAGAATATGTGGATAATCTTGAGCAAACGCTTTCTGTGATGATGGAACAGCTTACGGATATGAGGGAAGAATTAAAGGGTGTCCGTGAACAGAATGATTATCTTATGACCAGGGCAGAACGCACTGTAAAGGATATCTTGACAGAACAGGTGGCAAAGGCAGAAGCAAAAGTGCAGGAACTGCATGGAAAACTTGTGGAGATTAAAGATTCCATAAAGCAGAAAGCGCACGAATTAGTGGAAGAAGCCAAACACCGGGGCAGAAAGGCACTAAAGAAACTGTCGGAAGTGCTGCATATCCGTGAAGGTCTGGAGAAGATAAAAGGACAGGCAGATCAGATGCTGGACAGTCTTGATGAATTGTCAGAGCGGATTGATGGTTATAACGAGCAGATGATGATGCAGCCAGACAAAAGAGCAGCATCAGAGAGTGAAGCTGACAAAAGTGCTGTCGATAACGAGAATGCACAGCCTCTTGGTACTTATGAGGAAGAAATGCAACGGTTTACGGATTCCTGTGTGGCAGAGGGCAGAGAGTATGCCTCTAATGCCGAAGCATTTGAGGCTTTTAAGAATTATTATGATAAGCGTGCAAAGGTGGCTGGACAGGCAGGGGAGATTGGCAGAGAGAGGATGTCCGGGAATAAGGATAGTAAGCAGAGATAGTATTAGGGCAGGCACACTTTGATGATGAGAGTGTGTCTGCCCTGTGTTTTTATTTGGCATTGTAGTATAGGCAGGAAAAATGGATATTAATGATATTTTTGTTGCCTTGGAAAGAGATAAATAGTATAATTTTAGTGTTACATAGAGTGACAAATTATATGTCATATCATTATACTGAAAGGTGGTTGAAACGTAAATGAAAATAGCTTTTTTTGAAACAGACAACGGAATGGCTCCAAATGCAATAGGTGCGGGAGTGTTATGGTAGAGTTAGAAAAAAATCACTCCTTCTGTCAGGAGCAGAGTATCAGACATATATGCACTTATTTCACAAATATCATATGAGAAATCTCTTGTTGAGAAAGGAGTTATAGCTGAGCAGATAAAGAGAAAAAATATTGAGTATATGGAAAAAGGTGTGTTGTATAGCAAAGAGTGGCTTGGTGAAGGGTTCGACACAGGACGAATTTATCTTAACTTTACAAATTTTATAACTCAAATCTCAACACAACTGCATTTTTACAAGGCTTAGAATCTTTTGAGTTACAAGTATTTCGAGTTATAATAAAACTCGTATTTTCATTCGGAAAACACATAAAATCTCACTGTTTTCAAGGTTTCTTTGGCTACGAGTTATAATGCGTGAAAAGTCAGGGAATTTATGAATTTCTTGGATATGCACAATTAGTGTGTGAACAGTATGATGGAGCTATTGAGGCTTTTAAGGAAGCACAGAGAATATTTAAAAATCTGGGACTTGAGGATAGTGTGAAGAAAGAAAAGAAATTTATCAGAATAGCGAACAAATGTAAGAAGGGAGATGCAAAGTTGGTTCTTGTGTTAGGGTCAATCGACAATTGAAGCAACAAATAGAAAATCTGAATTGCTGGTAAGGGTAATAAATATGAACTTTTCTTGCAAAAACGGATAGTTTTAGGCGTATCACTTGTGCCAAGTATTTATTAAAAGAACATGTCGGAAATTTCTAACAGAGTTTGTCGTATTTATGTTTTGACATGAACAGTTAAAGAAATAAGTGAGTCCGCTGGTAAAATAATATTAAGTGGATTTTTGGTTACGGTAAGAGAGGAAGAATGCAACATGTATGTATTTATAGTGCCGGTTATTTTATTGATATTGACAGGAATAATAGAAATAATATCATGTATAGTTACTGTAAAATCTGAATATGGTAAAAAGACAAAAGCTATACTAGTGCTACTAGCAGCACTAATAACTCAATTATTGACCTATTTTGTAATGAGTATTCCTTCACCGGAAATATATCCGTCTAATGGACAAGTATCTCGAGATGGAACTGTAAGAATTACTACATTAACAGGATTAAAGGTTTATTACACATTAGATGCTAATTTAGATCCCAAAGAAGATGGAATTCGATATACAGAACCTATCAAATTAGACGAATCTACTACAATGAACGTAAAAACTAGTTTTCTGAATAAATGGAGTGAATGTGTAACACTTGATTTGGTAGTTGGTGAGAATGGGGAAGTAACTACCTTAGATGAGGTCAACCGTGGCCTGTTGGGTGACAAAATTATCTTCGATTCGATTAGCGATGTCGATTCGGTTGGTAACGAGATTGACTTCGTTTCAGCTCAGGAAGCTGATGCGGACGGTAAGGCAGTTGATCCGCATGGGACTTGGGAAGGTGGCGATATTGCCGTCGAAGACGGTAAAGAGTATGTTGTCCGTCTTTATGTCCACAATAACAACCCAGGCGGTACAGACGCTGTAGCTACTGGTACTAAGGTCGCAGTCAGTGGCATTGATCGTAGTAAGACCAATAAAGATGGTAAACAGGAAGTTGAAGTGAATGGGTTCATTCGCTCGGACAACTCAACTCCAAAAGAGTACTGGGATTGCATTCGGTTCAATAGCAACACTCCATTCCACTTAGATTATGTTTATGGATCAGCAATGATCTATAACCGTGGTGCAGTTGGTACGACCGATCCAATCTCAGCTGCAGACATAATGACTGCTACTGATGAACAGTTGGCAGCTCAGAACGTTACTGGTAAACCACTTTCGGACGATATCGTCTTGAAGGCTGGTTCTGAGGATGGTACTCTGATTGGGTTTGATTCCCTTGATGGTAATGTCCCAGGATGTTATGCATACTCGAGCTACGTCACAATTCGCGTGAAGGCAGTGTATGACAAATAATGGTGTCTTATAAGGAAACCAGAACTAAAAAGGAATAAATAAGAAAATGCAACCACCGGCTTAGCTCAACATCATAAACTTAAGGAAAAATCCAAAGGAATCTGTCAACAGGTTCCTTTCTTTATGCTAAAATATAGACAGGGGTGTATATGAATAAATCTTATAAAAAGAGATTTCAAAAGTTTTCCAAATCATTATCGGATCCGGCACTTATAAATTATGCAAGACAAAATGGAAAAAATACTTTTTCAAGAAAGCGGAAATTGCCTTTAAAAGATATGCTGCTATGCTGTCTTTCTAAAAAAGGACTTACTACAACATTTGAACTCAGAAACTATTTTAGAGAAAAAGGGGACTTGTCTATGCAGTTGTCCATACAGGGATATTTACAACAGAGAAAACGTTTAAATCCAGAGATCTTTCCATATCTAAACCGTAACTATCTCATGGATTTTTACCATTCTGATGAGCCGAAATTATGGAAAGGATATCTGCTGATTGCGATTGACGGAAGCAAAGCAGAGGTACCTAATTCAAAAGAAAATAGAGAAACATTTGGAAACAGCGGCAACCAGCATTCCAAAACGGGCCAGGTACGGGCGCTAGTAAGCGGAATGTATGATATTTTGAATCATTTTTATCTGGACATTGAAATAGAACATATATCCGTTAGTGAAAACGAGCTGGCAAAACGAAATTTAAAACATTTAAGGGAAATAGGGATCAGACAGCCAGTCCTCGCAGTTTTTGACCGTGGTTATCCCTCCATAGAGTTTATTGATTTTTTGGAAACGGAAGGAATTCATTATTTGATCCGTCTTTCATCTAATGATTATAAGGCAGAGCGTAAACAGATGCAGTCAGAAGATGATAACGTCATTCTAAAACATTCTTCTGCCCGTCTGCAAAAGATACGAAAAAACCACCCGGAACGATGCGAACATATGAAAATGAAAGGGAAAACAGCAGTAAGGATCTCAAGAACAACACTACCTTCCGGAAATGAACTTGCACTGGTGACGGATCTTCCGGATACGGTCACCACAGAAGAATTGACAGATCTATATTATCAGAGATGGGAGATTGAAAAGAAATACCATACGTTAAAAAATAAAATGAAATTTGAGAGCGTAACAGGAAAGGCGTCCGTGTATGTATATCAGGATTTTTGGGCGCAGGTTTTAGTGTATAACATGGTCCAGGACATCCGCAACAGTGCAGATGAAGCGG